>Ga0209061_1000861_pt1 | contig 61895 bp, 42 predicted proteins | sample Coa_R1_10_FD_187157 | JGI IMG/M metagenome (GOLD analysis project Ga0209061, IMG submission 187157) | Surface soil microbial communities from Centralia Pennsylvania, which are recovering from an underground coalmine fire - Coalmine... | ecosystem: Environmental > Terrestrial > Soil >... | reverse complement strand
GATACTGGTGGGCCAGTTCGGCATATTCTTGCAGAGCACTGTTGAGATCACCCTGGCGCGCGGATATCTCTGCCAGCGTCGAAGCAACTTCATCCTGGTAAGAGGTTTTTTGCTTCACGCGGCGCAGGATCGCCTCCATCTTCTCCTGCTTGCCCGCACGACCATATGTTTTCGCCAGCGCCAGGGAGATTTCTACTTCCGGCGCCTGGTGTTCTTCACCCTCCTCGCGGGGGCGAGCCGCCCACACGCTGGGGTCGATGGAGCCCTTCGCACCGGTGCGCACGACTTGCAGCGCCTGCTCAAGCTGCTGGATAGCGGCTTCGAGCTTGCCCTGCGCGAGCAGGCACTGCGCCGAACTGACACGCACTATCACTTCAAACGAGCTATCGCGCATCGCCAGCTGGTAGGCGTCGATGGCCTGGTCGAAATTGCCCGATTGCTGGTGAACCTGGCCAAGCGCGAAACGCACATCGGCATTGTTCGGATAAATTTCCGCCGCCGCGTTATATTCGCGCACCACCATGTCATAGTTTTTCAGGCCCTCGCCTCGCAATTGCCAGCGAATGCGGCTCAACACTTCCAGCGTTGTGGCCCGCGGCGTGCCGATGCCGGTAATCATGGCAATGTGCCAGCGCACCAGAGCAGTGATGTTGCGCGGGTCTATCTGTAAGACCCGCTGGTATTCCGCGACTGCTTGCTGGGAACGTCCCAGCTTCTGCAAGGCCAGCGCGTAGTTCAGGCGCGTGGGCACGTTCGTGGGATTTTCCTGCAAGGCCTGCTCGAGTTCGGTCAGCGCGCGATCCATGTAACCCAGGCGCAAATACGACTCTGCGGCCAGGGTGCGCTCGCGCAGCAAATCTTCCTTATTGCCCTGTGAGGCCAGCAGGCTAATCAGGCGCATGCGGTATGTCAGGTTATCAGGCTCCAATTGCAGGATGCGCCGGTAGGTTGCGACGGCATCATCGATACGCCCACTGACGATATAGGTATCGATCAGAATGGCGTACTTGGTGATCGCCTGTTCGATCTTGCCCTGGCGCACATAGATTTCGCACAGCACCTGGTGGATATCCAGGTACTGCGGTGCCATATCGATCACGCGCAGGCACTCTTCGGCAGCAGGAATGAGCAGGCCATGGTCGATGTAGCGCTGGATATCCTGCATGGATTGCACTACCTGCAGGCGAATCTTCTCAGGCAGATTGGCAGTGCTGACCAGGACGGATTCGGCGACCTGCTGCCAGGCCTCATCTTTCCCGGCGGTTCCCGCTATCTGGCTCAAGAGGTCTTCGACGGTACTCTTCGACGTTTTCGTGCCTGGAACTTGCAACACCGGGCTGGCCTGCTCGATTACCGGCTCAAGCTTGGGAGTAACCGGTATCCCTGGCACTTCTGGCGCGACCGGTATTTCTGGCGGCGCGGACGGTGACATAGGCCTATCAACGACAGGAGCATTCGCCGCCGGTGCGCCGGAACCAACTGGCTCCGGTTGTGGCACGGACGGCTGCATCACCTGGGTTGGTTGGGCAGCCGGCACAGGTGGAGGCGCTGCCGGTGAAGATTCCACCGGAGGAGGCGCGATAAGGACATCCTGCCTTGCCGCGGGCTCGTCCTGCGGCAAGGCGCGTGTTGTGTTGGCCGGCTTCGCGCCGTCCGTCAACCACGAAGTCGAGGTCTCTGCCGCCGATTCCTCCGCCCGTTTCGTCACTTTACCGGCAGCGGGTTGAGCCGGCGCATTCGTGGGCAAGGCCTGCTGGATGGTTGGCTGCTCGATGAGGGGAGGTTGTGCCTGGGGCGGCTGGGGCGCAGGCGCGGCAGGCGCAGGTGGAGAAGCTGGTGGCGCGGACTGCTTATTAGCAGGCGTCGTCTTATCCGCATCGTTCAGGATGCCGGTCAACCAGTCGGGTAGCTCCCCAAGTGTACCGGCGGCCGCGGGCGGCATGGAGACGGCGGGAGGCATGCCATTGGCCTGGTTACCGGCCGGAGGCGCGGGGGGCATTGGCGGCATAGCGTTCGCGTTAAAGGCCATCGTCGCGGCGTCGGGCACATTTTGATTTGGCGCCTGGGGCACGAACGACTGCTGCATGGTTGGCATCTGCTCGGCGGGCATCATTGACGCTCTGCTGCCATGAGGCGGTGTTTCCGGCTGCATTGGCTGCACGGGCGGTTGCATAGTAGGAGCGGATTGTGGGAAAGGCGTGGAAGTTTGCGGCCTTGCCTGAGCAGGGGATGGAGCGGGCATGTTCTGCAACTGCTTCAGCATGAACTCGACCTGGACAACTTTCTCGTTCCACCCGCGGCTGCGCAAGAAACCCAGCAGCGCGTTATAGACCGTGAAGGCCTGTTCCATCTCGCCTAGCTGCCGGTGGGCCTCAGCTGCTTCCTGGCAAAGTTGCACCAGTTGTTCGGATTCTTCTTCGGTCAAGACATCGAGGTTGACGCGATCAACTGCCTCGTCGAAGTGCATGGTAGCGGTGCGCAAATCACCGCGTGCGCGGTAGCATTGTCCTAACGCATAATAGCAGGAGAGGGCATAGTCAGGATCGTTCAGCAGGGTCTGGAACTGGCGGATCGCCTCATCCCAGCGCCTCTGTTCCTGATAGAGCCAGCCCAGGAAGTAGCGCGCGTCGGGCCGGTCGAAGCCGCTTTCAAGAATCTGTTCGCAGAGGTCGATAGCATCGTTAAAACGCCCCTGGGTCTGAAAAGCCTGAGCCTGCTGGAGCACGCCCGTGACCTGGCTTGCTGTGATTCGTTTACGAGGGCCAGGACCCATGCCGGCGCCGGCTGTCATAGCCGGACCAGGATTAGCTCCCCCATTAAAATTACCCGCGCTGCCCATATTACCCATGATGCCAGTATTACCTCCGCTTATATTGCTCATTGTAACGATTTCAGTCGCAGAATTGCCTGTCGCCGCTAACGGGCCAGAAGCTCTACCCTGCGGCTCCGCTGTAGACGGTAAGGCCGCATCGGTTCCCTGTGCGAGAGAACCTGAGGTTTGCTTTTGCGCCCTTATGCGAGCGAGAAGCTGTTGCGCCTGCGTATTGGTTGCGTCCAGGCGCAGTATTTCTTCACATTGAGCCTTTGCTGCCGCGCTCTCATTACGTGCCAGGTAGCCCTGCGCGGCAGCCAGGCGCTCCTGAATCATCATACTTAGATCTTTTTTTCCACTATAGTAGGCGGCGAGGCGCTCATGTGGCTCTGGATTGCCGGGAGATAACTGAACAGCTCTTTGCCAGGCCGCCTCAGCACGCGCTCCCTGCCCCGCCTGTGAATATAACTCTGCCAGGTGGAGATACGCTTTATAGGCATCGCCACGCCGGTTAAGAATGACGTAGAGTTCGGCGGTTTTGCTCAAGGCAATCACATTGCTGGGGTCGCGCTTGAGAATGTGTTCGTACTCATTGAGCGCCTGCTGCCACTGCTTCGTCTGCATGTAGCAGAACCCCAACCCACTTCGTGCCGCCGCGTCGTCTGGGAACTCCCCTAGTGCTCGCTGGTATTCTGCCGCCGCCTCAGGCCACTGGCTATCCCAACGATAGCGATCCGCCGCATTCATTGCTGTACTGAAAACTTGTCTGTTCCCAGGCATGAAAGGTTCACTTTCTGGTCTATGAGTCGCCGATGGCAGCCTGCAGGATGCCAGGTCGTTTTTGCCGTATAGTGCAGTTTGTGAGACGCGATGGAGTCCCCACAGGCCACTTCATCTTTACCACGCCTCGCGCTTCACACGCTAGAAGGTCTAGTTAAGTCTAGGTTACTACAAATTTGACTTTTGTGAGCTACCGGACTCTCTTTTTGGTACTAAAGTACCTTATGGTTCGGCTAGCCTGCAGGGAAGTTTGATGGGCGACCTCAAGGATACGCCCCTACCCTCTATAATTAATGAACTGTAGGGCTACAGGATAGTCCTTCTGCTTGAGCAGTTGGATGACGGCCTGTAGCTCATCGCGGCTCTTCGCCATCACGCGGACCGCGTCGCCCTGAATCTGGGTGCGCACCTTGGGATACGTATCGCGAATATATTTACTCATCTCTTTCGCCAGTTCCTGCGAGATGCCCTGCTGCAACGTGATGACCTGCCTCACGCGCCCACCGGCGGCAGGCTCCTCTTTGCCTGGCTTAAAAATCTTGAGCGAGAGATTGCGGCGCACCGCTTTGGTCTCAAGAATATCGCGCACACTGCGCAGTGTAAACTCGCTATCTGTGACGATGGTGATCGAGTCTTTAGTCAGCGTAATCTCTGTTTTCGTATCTTTCAGATCATAGCGGGTCGCGACTTCGCGCCGCGTCTGATCGACGGCGTTCACCAATTCCTGTTCATCGAACTGCGATACTATATCAAATGAACTTTCTGCGGCCATGAAAACCTCCTATATACACAGAAAAATGGTACTGAATGGCTACCACGCGGATAAATACTTCCACGGGTTCCACCAGGGATCATACAGTGCTATCTTCTGGGGAATTGTACCGTAATTTGGGGGAGTTTGCCACTGTTGATGGCGCAGGTGGGGCAGAAGCAGGAGCTGGCTGGGATATTTGGGACACCTGGGACATTTGGGACGGTGTTTCAATTGCATGGATGCGCTTTCTGAGGGGTGATAAATGGGCCTGGACTCGAGATGAGTTGATAATAGGCAAGCACATCATCACGTGTGAAAGCTGCTGGCGCATCTTGACTATCTAGCTCCAATCTTCCAGCAGCTTCCATGCCTGCCCGTTCCACTGCCACAGCTTATCCTCGAATATGTCAGTATCGTGCGGTAGATGAAATGTTAATTCGATGACAGGCTGAATAGCAACATCATAGACAAGTACTCCATTGTCGCCACCAGGTTGGGTACCATATTGAGATATCCAGTTGGTGCCAGTCCAGAACCAGCCCGGCTGTACGCGATAATCGGTGTTTTGACTATATGCTAGAAGCATCAATATGATTTGTTGGGTTGCTCTGTCGTAGGCCATTTCCGGGTAATTAAGGTAGAGCCTATCTCCACCCCTTTCCATAGAGTCCTTTTCGCAACAGTTCGTTGGGCACTGCGATTACGATGAGCATTCCCATTTTGGGCGGCCCCTTTGCCTCTACGACAGCGCTATTCTTTCCCTACGCATTCTCAACAGGCAAGGCATCAGACGAAAGAGGTTGTACGAGCAAGGTCATCCATGCAGATTAATATATTATGTGTATGAATAAAGCAAGTTGAAGAAAATATTCAAATATTCTACTGCGGTTCTTAGTTCGAGGAGCATAAGAAAACATTTTTGGGGCACTGGAACGGAAGAGGGGCCGAACGCACCCCAGAATTTGTGGGCAGGCAAATTCTGGGGTGCGTCTCATTTATCGTTGCGAAGCAGTGACCTCGTGATCTTTAAAGAACACCCGCCAGGGGCCACAACCCAACATAAACGGTTGCATGAGCGCGCGTTCGGCCTGCACGGTATGGTTCAAATCGTGGGCGGCCCAGGTATGTAGCAGTTGTGCCAGGGTGACGGTACCCAGCTTCGGATGCTGCGCGGTGCGATTCAGGTCTTCGTCTTTCACCTGCGACAAGAGGGTCAGGCTTTCCTGGCGGTAGCGTGCGAAGTCGGCGGCAAGCTGCTCAGGAGTTTGTGAAGTATGGTCTGAGTGAGGCTCGTTGGGGTCGAAATCGACGAAATTCTGCGCTGTCAGGATAGCGCGGAAGCGAACGGGAAAGACCAGGAGTTCGGCGTCGACTAAATGTTGCAAGCAATGAAGCGCCGGCCATTCTCCTGGGGCGGGTGGGCGTGTCAATAGATCATGGGGAAGCGCGCTGGTGAGTTGCTGCCAGCGTTGCGGGGTGGTGGAGAGGATAGCGTGTACGTCATCTAAAAAGGTATGCAATGAGAGCCTCCTTTTGCGAATCAAATCCAGAGTCCATATTTTAACAGGATTATATGATACCTTAAATTGCGGCTCATGTTATGGGCCATTTATGTTCAAGCCTGAGAGTCAATCATATTCATAGATGAGGAAGAAAAGAGTTTATTCTTTTCTTTCCGCCAAGCGGCCAGCGCCTTTCCTTGACAAACGGCCTGTTTTCAGGTACACTGTTTAACTACTGGCAGTCCAGTGCTAGAAAATATTCTGTAATTCCTTCTTACCGTAGAGCAAGGAAAGCTCTTCGTTTGCTCAGCAAGGAGGTGCCTCTCCAGACCAGCTTTTCCGCGGCAAGCTTGTGTCTCCATTTCATCACGCCAGGCATGCGAGGCGGGCGACCACAAGGGTAGCCCTCAGGGGGAGTGGGGGCATTCAAGTTATTGCGCAAGTATCTTTCGTGTGTCCCCTGTAGTTTCTCGTCCCACGTAGTCACATCGTGCAAGGACAACCAGCGCGACGATACATGAGTGAAGTGCGAATGCACGACGAGGTGTGTTTAGAGAAGAGGAGACTTTTCATGCGCCGCAGAATGATCCCATCTTTGATTTTCCACATAGCGATAGGAGTTGCTGTGTTTGCCCTGGCTCTGGCTCTGGCCGGAGGACCAGGCTCGGCTGCTGCCGCCAGTCTTTCTAAGGTGAATAATCCCCATAGTATGGGCATCTACCATGGTACGAAGATCAAACCTCATGCCTCAAATCTGGTCTACCAGGGCGGAGCTGTCGAGACGGTTCCGGTGGTATACATCAGCTGGTGGGGGAAACAATGGAATACCGGCTTCTCAACAGGCGGTTATACCAGCGCCCAGGCTCAGACCTACATCACAGGGTTCTTCAGCAATGTCGGTGGCAGTTCCTGGGATAACATTAACACACAGTATTGTGAGGGCGTCCAGATTGGCGCGACGAACTGTAATGGTGGTGGCACGCATATTACCAACCCTCCGGGCCAACTGGCAGGAACGTGGGTAGATACGACTAAGGTCCCAACTCATCCCACGCAGTCACAGATTCAGAGCGCGGCCACGCGGCTGATGAACCACTTTGGCGGCTACAATGCCAACGCGACCTACTTCGTCTTCACTCCCCACGGTCACTCGATGTATGGCTTTGGCACGAGTTGGTGCGCCTGGCATGATGAGCCACTTTCAGGGACTCAAATGGCCTATGCCTACATACCTTATATGCCGGATGCGGGGGCGAGTTGTGGAATGAACTTCGTCAATCCGAGCAACAACAGCTATGGCAATGGCTACTTCGATGGCTTCTCCATCGTGGCGGGTCACGAATATGCCGAGGCGATGACGGATCCTCATCCTGAGAGATCCTCGACAAACTTTGGCTGGATCACCAGTGGCGGAGAGGAAATCGGCGACCTGTGCGCGTGGGCCAGCAACTCCACCGATATCACACTTGGCCCACACTACTATGCGGTACAACCGCTCTGGAGCAACGCGAGCAGCAGCTGTGTGACCTCCTACTAAGGATCTGCCCGCAAATAGCTTGAATATTCGTTAGATGATGGCCGGATGCCGGGAGGGTGTCTGGCCATTATTCTGTCAACTTTCAATTGATTGGTGGAGGCGGGCGACCACCAGGGTACGCCCTTACTATGATATGGGTCGCTCAATGGAGGTGAACCGTGCTCTAGAACAGTTGTGAGAAAAAATATGATTGCCTTGATTCAGCTATTTTCAGTTCCTTTGGCCTGACTCCATCAGTATCTATACCAAGGATGAGAACAGGGATATCTATATCCGATACACCTCGATGCTCTAAATCCCAGACAAATTGCTCGAAATAAGACACACCGGTAGACATCTCTTCCGCAAATGCCTTTACAGGTACAATCTCTACACCGCAATCAATCACATCAAGTTTGGCAAAAATCGTCATTTTGGCGCATACATTGTAAACCATAAATGAGTACTTACCGAATTGTACTTCTACGCCCAACTTATTTTTAACGAAACCCATGTCTCTGAACGGCGCTGGCTCTCTACCACTTCTGGCTCGAGGGGTATATCCTGGAACGTAGTATTCTTTTGAATATTCAGCGATAACTTTGTGATTTATCCAATCTCTGGCAGCGAACTGCTCTTTGAATGCACGATTGAGCGCAGGAGGACTATAGAGGACTCTATCCCTCATCGTCTTCTCTTTACTGACCTTCGTCTTGCAATTTTCTGCATCCACAGCTTCTATAACTTGCAAAACTTCTTCCAACTCTGAACGGTGTTGTTGTGTAATAATTCCCTTGCCTTTATTAAAGGAGTAAATTCCTGCAATTCGCATTACTATTCCTCTCCATTGAGACGCCGTTTCCATTCGAGGGGAACCTGTGAGACTTTCTCGCGCCCTGAAGGCACATGAACAGGGCGTCCCAGTGGGCGCGTTTTTAGTGTTCCATTGTAGAGCTGATAGACTCTATCCGTACTGATAGCCACATATTCTTCCTCCTTGTCAACGCCTATAGCTTTTCTGCTATGCATGAGCGCCGCTATGATTGTTGAACCCACACCACAATAGGGATCCAGGACTCGATCATTTTCATTAGTAAGAGCCAGAACACATCGTTCAACCAACTCCACAGGAAACTGGCAAGGATGTATTGTTTTTTCTATGTGATTGGCCTTCACATTTGGTATATCCCACAGGCATGTTTCCCATTCTTCGGCGAGGAACTCCCAGATGTCAGAGGGATTCTTTCCTAGTGGATTTCCAGATGGTTGTCCTTTATTAGGCCCCTTGAAATGGCGTTTTCCAGGATACTTAGCTGGGATACGAACGGGATCAAGATTAAATGTGTAGTCATCACTCTTGGTGAACCATAAGATGGTTTCGTAGCGTCCAGAAAATCTTTTTGATGCATGCAAACCATGTTCGAAGTGCCAGATAATTCTATTCCTTAACTTTAGCCCATGCCCTTTAAAAATTTGATAATAAAAGACATCTAAAGGAAAAACCTCTCCATCTTCGACATAGTTGCCGGTTTGCCAGCAAATACTGCCTCGTTTATCGAGGATACGTACTAGCTCAGAGATCGCTCCCTTTTGTTCGGTAAGATATGAGCCGATATCTTGCCGTCGCTCATACACCTTGCCAATATTGTAAGGCGGGGAAGTAACAACCAGAGAGATACTCTCATCCGGTATGGTTTTCAAAAACGCACTTGAGTCCCCCTGATGAAGAGTCACAAGATTTGCGTCATTATAGCTATCCATAATGACAAGTGGTTGAAAATTTGACACTGTTTGAAATAAAGGAGTATTCATCATAGTTTTACAAACCTCTTTGATAAACTTAGTCCCTATGAGGCACAGTATACATGACCAGAGAAAGCCAGGCAAGGTAGCTAGAGAAATTTCCCCATCCAAATTTGACATTCCCCCTCCCCCAGGGCTATCATGCTATAAAGAAAACAAAACCCTTACCTCTATTAATGAAGGAGTGCTCCATGATGGAATCCACAGCCAACGGGACTGTGTTTCATACGCATCGCCTGGCCAATGGCTTGCAAATCCTTGCGCAACCAATGCCCGATTTTGAATCGGTGGCCGTCTCTTACTATGTCCAGACCGGCTCGCGAGATGAACCTGATCCTGCTATCGCGGGCATTTCGCATTTCCTCGAGCATATGGTATTTAAAGGAACGGCACACCTGGACTGGCAGCAGATCACGCTGGAATTCAATAAGATCGGCGCGGAAATCAATGCCTTTACCTCGCACGAATCCACCGTTTTCTACGCTCGCGTGCTGGGCGAGTACCTGGACCGCGCCTTTGAACTGCTCAGCGATATGATGTACCCGCGCCTGAACGAGAGCGATTTCGAGACGGAGAAAGAGGTGATCGTCAACGAGATCGCGCGTTCGGAAGATCAGCCCTATAATCTGGCCGTGCGCCGCCTCGTGCAGACCTACTTCGGCGAGCATCCGCTGGGTCATGACGTGCTGGGCACGCGCGAGAGTATCCGCGGTATGCGTATCGAGCAGATGCGCGATTACTGGAAGCAGCGCTACGCCGCCAATAATCTGATCCTGGCCGTAGCCGGCAACGTGGATTGGAATCATTTCGTGCAGATGGCCGAGCAGCAGTGTGGTGGCTGGCGCACGGGAGAAGCCGGACGCAGCATCGAGCCTTATGAGCCTGCCCATTCCATTAACGATATTCTTGTCGATAAAAAGTTCAAGCAGGAGATCATGCTGATTGCTATGCCTTCGGTGGGCGTGACCGATCCCGATTACTACGCGGCCATGCTGGGCAGCAGCATCCTGGGCGATAGCGACGGCTCGCGCCTGTACTGGAATATCTACCAGAAAGGCCTGGCGGAGTCTGCCAGCGCGGGTATCTGGTCTATGGAGGGCACGGGGATGTTGCTGCTGGAGGCCAATTCGACGCCCGAAGAGGCTCCCCATGTTCTCAAATTGCTGCGCGCCGAGCTTGACAGCTTTCTGAAAGATGGCGTGTACGAGGACGAGCTGCGCCGCGCCAAAGATAAATGGATCAGCCACCTGGTGCTGAGCAGCGAATCCACGTTCAGCCGCATGCGCTCCCTCTCGAACGACTGGGTCACCGAGGGCCGCCTGCTGACGGTGGAAGAGGAGATGGAACGCATCGAGAAGGTTACGACGGATGAAGTGGTGCAATCGTTCCGCCGTTTCCCCCTGCGCGAGAAGCAGGTGCTTACGACACTGGGGCCTTTAAGCGAGCAAGAATTGTTAGTATAATGAATTTTTCAAAAAGAGATGGCGTTCTGAGCCGGCCCCGCGGGGCCGGCTCAGAACGCCATCTCTTTTTGAAAAATTCATTATACCATCAGCGATTTACCTCCAGGGAAGCGTTCATTCAAGCAGACGGAGCAAACCTTACTTCTAAGGAGGTTATCGTGCGCCAAAAAATCTTCGTAGCGCTTGTACTCGTAGTCCTTTTACTCGGTAGCAGTCTTCTTTTCAGCAGTCGTTTCTCGCACTCAGCCCAGGCGGAGCAACAACTGCAGCCGGTGAGCACCGGCAGTCAACCCCCACTCGTTAAGGTGAGCCGGCAACTGGGCGTGGACCGGTCAAACCGGACGTTGCAGATGAGCATTGGTCTTTCGCTCCGTAATTCAGACCAGCTTCAATCTTTCCTGCAAAACCTGTATGACCCTTCCTCGGCCAGCTACCACCAGTTCCTTAGCGTGGAGCAGTTCGCGAGCGAGTTTGCCCCGACGGTCGCTCAAGAGCAGGCGGTCATTAACTATTTGACCTCGCAGGGATTCAGCATCACGCAGACGTATCCCAACCGCATGCTGATCGATTTCAGCGGGCCGCAATCGCTGGCGGAGCGGGTCTTTGGCGTGTCCATCAACGACTACCGGAGTCCCGATGGGCGCGAGTTTTTCGCCAATTCCGCGCGACCCACGCTGCCGGCCTACCTCGCATCCTACGTCACCAATATCAGTGGCCTGGATAACGCGAACCAGTTCTATCATCCACCGGTGATCAGCAAAGCGGCTCCCAGGGTTGCTCCGCGGGCCGGAAGCAACTGCCCGGCTCCTGGAACGAGCGGGAGCGGCGGCGGTGGCGGTATCTTCGGCAGCAGCGGGACCGCTTATATCCCCAGCCAGTTCTCCAGGGCCTATAACTATGATGGGCTGCATAGTGCAGGGCTGCAAGGCGAGGGCCAGACGGTTGGCGTCTTCGAACTCGATGGCTACTCGCAGAGCGACATCACGGCCTATACGCAGTGCTTCGGCGGCGGCAGCGTTCCTCTCCAGAATGTGATACTGGATGGATTCAATGGCCAACCGGGCGCGGGCGCAATCGAGGTCGAACTCGACCTCGAGATGATCCTGAGCCAGGCTCCTCATCTCGCCAAACTCATCGTCTATGAAGCCCCCAACACCACGCAGGGCTACAATGACGAATTCGCGCGCATCGTCAGCGACAAAACGCCTGTTATCAGCGTCAGTTGGGGCGATTGCGAAAGCAACATGGGCCAGTCGGAGGCAAACCAGGAAAACCAGTATTTCCAGGAGGCGGCAGCGCAGGGCCAGACGATCCTGGTTGCGGCGGGCGACAGCGGCAGTGAAAGCTGCTTCCAGCTCACAGGTGGCGGCTTCAATTTCGCTCTCAACGCGGATGACCCGGCGGCGCAACCCTACGTCACCGGTGTGGGTGGAACCAATCTGACGATCAATAGCGATAATAGCTACGCCTCTGAAACCGTGTGGAACGGCGGTTTCCTCGGTGGCGCGGGTGGCGGCGGCCTCAGCCAGTTCTGGAAGCAGCCGTCCTGGCAGAGCGGACCCGGCGTGCAAAATTCGTACTCCAACGGTATGCGCGAGACGCCGGATGTCTCGCTTGATGCCGATCCATCAACCGGCTACCCGGTTTACTGCACAGCCGGCTCATCGTGCAACGGCAGCGGCGGCATCACTGGTGGAACCAGCGGCGGCTGGATCACGGTCGGTGGCACCTCGGCAGCGGCTCCCATGTGGGCAGCGATGGTCGCGCTTGCCAACGAGGAGGCCGCGCACCAGGGAAAAGGAGCGCTTGGCTTCCTGAATCCGGCGCTGTATAAAATCGGCTCTGGTTCTCGCTACGGCAGCGATTTCCACGACATCACGCCTCCCAGCGATTCCAGCCTTCCATCGAACAACGACGAACTGGGTATCAACGGCGGCGCCTATCCCGTGACCAACGGTTACGATATGGCCACGGGCTGGGGCAGCTTCAACGCGGCTAATCTCGCCATGGACCTGGTAGCGATGGCAAAATAGCGCGTTTTACTGCCGTCGAGCGTCCGAAAAATAAGCGAGCCAAAAACTCCGGGAGTTTTTGGCTCGCTTATTTTTCGAACCTGGCACCCCTGTCTTTCTTTATGCATCATGGTTATGTGTTCAATGAAATTAATTTATTGGAAGAATAAATAAAAGCATCCTACAATCATAAGCAGGAATAAATAGCATGATGTTGTTGAGTAGCTAGAGGACTTTGAGGTGCGTATAACAAGAAAAGCTGGTTCATTATCTTCCACTACTTCAGAAAGGAGAGCAGAGCAGGTGCAGGCAAAGACCCCTCCGGCAGAGCCAGATAAGGATAATGCAATGCCAGCGTATCCTTCCCAGCCACAAGCCACTCAAAAAGTAGGGCTTATGTATGCCATCATTGGATGGGTCCTACAAGGAGGGGTCATGCTTAGTGCGGCTGTAATCCTGATAGGGATCATTCTGGAGAGCTTTGAGCCGAATAAATTCGCCCCACAAAAGCTGCAATCGTTTCCACAGACATTTAGCCAGGTTGGAGCGGGATTGCTTGTATTGCGCCCGCAGGCAATTATCACCCTTGGCCTGCTGTTATTGATTGCCACGCCGGTAGTGCGTGTCGCCGTCTCTATTCTGGTTTTTCTCTATGAGCGTGACCGGCGTTTTGTAGCGATTACCTTGTTGGTGCTGCTGATTCTGCTGTTCAGTATTTTCTATGTTGGCAATGTTGTGGTGGCAGGACAGCACCAGGGCTTTGAACATGGAGAGTATTCCTGGGTCTACCCTGTGTTGATTTTCCTTGGCTCAATCGCCGCGGGCCTGTTGGGTTCGCTGGTAGGATTGGGTGGAGGGGTACTGATCGTGCCACTGCTGACCTTGCTTTTTGGTTTCCCGATTTACTTTGCGATAGGCGCCAGCATTATTTCGGTCATCGCCACATCCAGTGGAGCGGCGGCGGCCTATGTGCGAGATCGCCTCACAAATCTGCGCGTAGGCATGTTTCTGGAGATAGGAACGACGATCGGCGCCATTTGCGGCGCTTTCCTGGCCGGCTTGCTTGCTCCGAATTTGCTCTCGATTATCTTCGGCGTCATCCTGATCATCTCAGCTGCCCCGTTAGTCTTTAAGATCGGCGAAGAACTTCCGCAGGGAGTGAAGAATGATCGCCTGGCGAGCTGGCTTCGCCTGAACGGTTCCTACCCCGATCAACATCTCCACCAGGAGGTGCCATACCAGGTGACACGCACGCCGCTCGGGCTGGTGATGATGTATGTTGCCGGCCTCATCTCGGGCCTGCTGGGCATCGGCAGTGGCACATTCAAGGTGCTGGCGCTTGATGAAGCGATGCGGCTGCCAGTGAAGGTCAGCACAACCACCAGCAATTTCATGATCGGCGTCACGGCAGCCGCCAGCGCGGGTATCTACTTTTCCCGCGGAGATATTCCTCCATTGATTGCCGCTCCCGTAGCGCTGGGCATTCTGATCGGCGCGCTTGTTGGCGCCCGCGTCCTGGCCCGCCTGAGCAACAGAATCCTGCGCATCATTTTTCTAGTGGTGATTGTTGTTGCCGCCATCGAAATGATACTGCGGGGATTGGGTATAGGCTGAGTTTCACAGGGGGATTGACCAGAAGCCGGTACGCTCAGATAAGGAGCCCGCGCCTTGCCATTTCTTCTCTGATGTGATAAACTTTTAAATGGGTTTATAGGACTAATTTGTTCATGGAATATTTCTAAGTAATGCTGTTCCGGTCGCCAACGCACTTTATGCTTTTGCTGCTGACTAAGTAACCGGAAAGATACTTAAAAACGGCTTTTACTTCTGCGGGCGAAGGCAGAAGTGGAGATAGAGAGATACACAACAATAGAATTTTTAGTAACGCTACATTCAGCACTAACTCGTCCTGCTAATGCCAGCTTGACAAAGCCGGTGAATCGGCGGTGGGCGCGATGAATCGGGCCCTACAAGCGGCCAGCACCACGCTGCCAGGCAGGACGTCAGGAGAAAGAGGTGTAGTGAGGAGGATCTTTATACCTTGACAACAGAAAACATTCGACTGATCCCATTAGGAGGCCTGGGAGAAGTCGGAAAGAATATGATGGTCGTAGAGTATGGTGACGACATCATCATTATCGATGCCGGAGTGATGTTTCCAGATGAGGAGATGTTTGGCGTCGATCTTGTTATTCCCGATACGAGTTATCTCAGTGATAAAAAGCAAAACATACGCGGCATTTTCATCACTCATGGTCACGAGGACCACATCGGCGGCCTGCCTTATGTTTTGCCCATGATCGGTTTCCCTCCCATCTATGCGACCCGTTTGACACAGGGGCTTGCCAGCGTCAAACTCAAAGAGCATAGGCTACTCGACAAAGTCACCATCAATGTTATTACTCCCGGTGACCAGGTAGCAGTGGGGAAATGCCTCGTTGAGGTTGTGCGCATCAATCACAGCGTGCCCGATGCCGTTTCACTCGCCATTCATACACCCACCGGCACCGTCTTCCATACCGGCGATTACAAATTCGATTACACGCCGGTCGATGGTCACCCTGCCGACTTTGGCACACTGGCGCGCCTGGGCAACGAAGGCGTACTGGTGATGATGGGTGACAGTACGCGCGTTGAGTCGCCCGGCTATACGCCTTCCGAGCGTGTGCTCAACGAATCGTTCGACAAAATCTTTGCCAACGCGCCAGGCCGCATCATTATCGCCACGTTCGCCTCGCTGCTTTCGCGGGTACAGCAGATCGTGGATAACGCGGCTCGCTATGAGCGCCATGTAGCGCTGGTAGGCCGTAGCATGGTCAATAACGTACAGATGGCTATCGAGCTTGGCTACTTGAGCATTCCCAAGGGCATGATTATCCGGGCTGAAGATATCAACAAGTTCCAGCCGGAACAGGTGGTGATTATCTGCACGGGCAGCCAGGGTGAGCCGACCTCGGCCCTCACGCGCATCGCCAACCAGGATCACAGGCTTGTGCGCATTCAACCGGGCGATACGGTCATTCTTTCGGCCACGCCCGTACCTGGCAATGAGAAAATGGTCAGCCGCACCATCAACAATCTTTTCCGCCAGGGGGCGGAAGTCTTCTATGCGGGCAACGCGCATGTCCATGTTTCAGGCCACGCGGCGCAGGAAGAACTGAAATTGATGCTCAACCTGATCCGGCCTCATTTCTTCGTGCCCGTCCACGGCGAATATCGCCAGCTCTTCCTGCATGCGAAGCTGGCCGACTCGCTTGGTATTCCCCCAGATCATATTATCCTGGGCGAGGATGGAGATATCATCGAAGTCACTCCGGAGTCCATCAAGATCGCGGGCCATGTGCCCTGCGGCAATGTCTTCGTCGATGGATTGGGGGTTGGCGATGTTGGGCAGGTTGTGCTGCGCGACCGCCAGGTGCTTGCTCAGGATGGTATTCTGATGGTCGTCCTTACTGTCGATAAGGAGACAGGACAGCCGCTGGCGGGTCCCGATATCATTTCGCGTGGCTTTGTGTACATGCGCGATTCCGAAGAACTGCTGGAGAGCGCGCGTGAGCGGGTGCTGGAGTCATTTATCGGTTTGAACGGCCACGGCTCCGACTGGGCGTTTGTCAAAGACAAGATCAAGCACACGCTCAGTGAGTTCCTGTACGAGAAGACGCATCGCCGCCCGATGATCCTGCCTATCGTAATGGAAGTATAAAAAATCATCCATAAATCGGCAGAAAGCCGGCGCGAGCCAACCCCGCGAGGTTGGCTCGCGCCGGCTTTCTGCCGATTTATGGATATGTTCACCAAATGATAAGACATTCTGGCTAATTTACGCGAATTCACAGTAGAGCCTGAAATATCTTGATATACAATGAGTAAGTGTCAACATCCGAATACTTTGCCGGATTGACTTTACTGCCTGGCGAAACCAGATATGGAAAAGGAGTGCGTTGTTGCTATCGATCTTTCCCCGTTTTACGGCTGCTCTGTTTGTATTTCTGTTAATCGGCGGCATAGCGCTGCTATCTGTTGGTGGGATAGCCACGCTGGGGCCTATGCTCCAGCATGGAGACAACGTAGAACATGTAAATGGCAAGATCGTATCTATCGGCCCGGGCATGGATTTCACGCTGCAAACGAGGACAGGGAGACGTCTCTTTTTCCAATGCAGCCAGACATGCCACGCATCCCTGGGTCATTTGCAACGCCACATGCGAGAACAGGCGCCTACAGACGTGTATTACGTCCAGCAGGATTGCGCGGGGAAGCCATGTGGCCTTCTTCTGGCGGTGGATGTTGATTAGCCCAGGGCCGGTAGGAACCAGCATAGAACCGAGTTATAGTATGAGCAGGCAAAACGTAGCGGGTATTGCGCAATATGTAGATCGTGCCGGTATCGTGATTATCGGCAATGGCATAGCCGGGCTGACTGCGGCAGTAGAAGCGCGCCGGTTGGCTCCCAACGAGCGTATCGCTATCATCACGGAACAGAGCCATCCAACAATCAATACGCCGGCCCTCAAGCAGTTCGCGATTGGGAAGCTGGCGCGTGAACAATTGCTGGCCTATCCTGCGGGGACGGAACGCGCGCAGATGATCCACGTCATCAATGCTCGCGTTGAGAGCATCTGCGCGCAGGAAAAATATGTTTGTCTCGCGGGCGGGCGCTGTTTTGGCTACGATAACCTGCTCATCGCTACCGGCAGCGCCCCCACAGGCCTGCCATCTGATCTGCCCGGGCGCGATTTCGACGGCGTCCTGACGCTGCATCGCTTACAGGATTACCTTGATTTGCGGCGCAGGTTGCCGGAAGTGGAGGACGCAGTGGTGATCGGCGGCGGCCCGCACGCTATTGAGATCGTTATGTCCCTGCTATATTGGGGCATATCCGTTCACTGGTTGATTCGCAGCGATACTTTCCTGCCGCGTATGCTGGATCGTCCGGCCTCAGAAATGGTGCTGGACTATACGCGGCGCGCGGGCGCAAAAATTTATACACAGACGGAAGTGATCGGAATTGTTGGCAGGGTCGGCGCGGTGGCAGGCGTGGTAACCAATCAGCGCGAATTATTACCCTGCCAGCTTGTCTTAGTATGCACCGGCACCACGCCCGTTACTACGCTGGCCGGGAACTGCGACCTGCCGATGCAGCAAAAGCATGGCATCCTGGTCGATGATAGCCTGCGCACCAGCGCGCGGGACATCTATGCCGCCGGTGATGTGGCCGCGCTGCGAGACCCACAAACAGGCAGACACTCTACGCGCGCGCAATGGTACGCGGCAGTCTTACAGGGACGGGCGGCGGCGGCAGCTATGATAGGAACTCCGTATGAAGAGGGCTTTGGCGTGCCCTGGCACGCGACGCGCCTGGGCGAGATCTCTATGCTGACGGTGGGAAACCCGCTGCTCTGGCGTGAGAATGCGGCAATTCTAACCGACAGCAGCAGGGGCAGCTACCGGCGCCTGACCATTATGGATGACCGGCTGATCGGCTACCTCTCGCTCGGACCAACGCAGCCCGATTCGCTTGCCATCAAACGCATTATTGACGAGGGCCTTTCGATTCGCGATATCAAAAAGGACTTGCTCAAGGGCAAATTCGATGCTCGCACGTACTTTTCGCGCAAACGCAGCAGCGCCGCGGAGCGCATGGTGACGACGGGTCAATTGCCGACGCCGTTGCCGCGTACCACGCGCGATCTCTCGCTGGAGGGCGAGGTGCCGGCGGCAGGCTACCGGAGGGATGAATCGTCGTCATTGAAGCATCCTGAAAGAGTTTCATCCTCCACCTCTGGTCGCCTGGTGCGCGTCTTGCCGGATACCGGTCCCCTGGCAGCTCGCCAGCAAAGTTGTGAAGCAGGACACCCTATCGTCGAATCAACGCTTGTAGCCCTGCCGTCGCGGTCATCACAGCAGGCATCGCGCAACCTGTGGTCTTATAGCAACAAAATGCAGGTGGTTCCGGGCAACCAGGCATTCACTCGTTTTCGTCCGAAACATGGCAAACAGTTCATCACGCCTATAGAGAGGTCTGGTGGAGATTGAGGAATAGGATGGTTTGGGATGGCAGGTGCCAGAAGTATCGCGCTCCCAGGTAGGGAGGTGGCGAGGCTGTCCTTCCCCCCCCGATCAGCCTTGCCTGCCCTACCGCGGGGGCGCGATACTTCTGGCATCGAGGGTTGCTGGTCGATGGGATATATTAAAGTGATATCGCTATTCCGGGGGCCGATCAAGCGGCGCTGGGCACGGTGTGCCTATCCCTCAGACAGGACTGCCCGGCCTCTACGGCTTCGCCGCGAGGCCGATTCATCGGCCCTTATGGAGTTAGTGGAAGGAGTTGATCGTGTTGAAAACAGGTGTGAGACAACACTCGAACAGTGGGGTGCTGCTGCACAAAACAGGACCACAGGTGGTGCAAGAACTGCATGCCTGCATCGGCTGCAACGAGTGCCTTCTCGCCTGCCCGGCGCTGGCCGAGCCTATCACCATCGATGTACTCAACCGCGAAACGCTGGGGGGGATGATCTCTGCTTCGGTCGCGCGTTTCGCGCGCTCATGCTTCCAGTGTGGCGCGTGTGTAGCTCCCTGCCCGGTAGGCCTGCATCGTGACGCGATGATGATGTGGCTCAAAGTACGCCTGCTGCGCGCTGGCCGGGAGGAATAATGGGATTCACCTATCGACGTGAAGCTCCTCTTGAAAATGGCGAAAAGGGTTATTCCTGGCTATCCTCCACGGGCGGCGCTACGCAGATAAAACGTCTTCTGGTCACTATACTGGTTATGAGCGCCGCCGCCGGTTTCTTCGCCTGGTACATACACCACAGCAACGATGCTTCACCTGACAGTTATGCCGGCTATAGCTTCGCCATTCTGGGCACGACCTGCCTGATCCTGGCAGCGGTTCTCTATACCTGGCGACGGCGCTCCGCTAAAAAAGATGCGGTGGGCAAGCTGAACGCATCCCTGCAATGGCATATCTGCTTCGGCGTGCTGGGCCTGTTCCTGCTCTTTTTACATTCGTTCGGCAACTTCAATCCGCGCACCGGTACATACGCGCTGTATGGCATGATTGCCCTTGTCATCAGTGGCCTTATCGGACGCGTGCTTGATCGTATCATGCCGTACCTGATTACAAACGAGGTGCAAAGGGCTTTGACTGAGCAGGGCGATGATCGTATTGAGGCCATTTCGCAGAAATTACAATCCATCGTCGTCCATAATAACCAGTCGTTGCGCAGCTTTTCTGCCGCTGATAAGCCGGCGGAACGGGATAGGAGGGCGAATGTAAGCCCTGCCCCCACATCACTGGTTCCCTTATCCGGCCCCATATCGAACGCTCTCCCTTTCACATCTAAGGAGCAGCGCCTGCACACGCCCTGGGACTTAGCCTATATCTCGCTTGAGGCGACCCCGCAGGAGATCAATCGCCAGTCAGGTCACTATCGCTTCGTACCGGACAAGAAGAGCGAGCTGACTCGCCCTGGCGCGCTGATGCCCGGCGCGCAGGAACAGATCGCCGATTTGCGTATGATTGAACGAGCGATGAAGCGCGAACAATTCTATCGTTACGTCATTCGCTACTGGCGCAAGTTCCACGTAGCGCTTGCCCTGCTGACAATCGGCCTGACGATCTGGCATATTGTCTATGCGCTCCAATTACTCCTGCCTACACTTATGCATAAATAAATGCGTTTGCAGCTCCTAATGAATGTTTCCAACCGAATCGGGGCATGCTGTAGGGACAGGGCCTGGCGCCTGTCCTGCTTGCCCACCCAGACGGACAGGGACGAGCCGCTGTCCCTACACATTGTAAATCCCACAAATAAATGCAACCTGGCCATGATGCGGTGCGTAATAGGTTATGTAGAGTAGAGGAGGAACAATATGAAATCGTCTAGTCCATTTCAACAAAGTAGTGCCGCGTATGACAGTTCCGCAAATAGGGTTTATGAGAGATCAGCGCAAACGATGCCACCGGCATGGCAAACAGGCCGCGCTCGCCCCCGCCGCATCGATGTCTTTCTCCATGGCTTTAAAACCTTCAAATTGATTGGTTCATTACTGGCCGACCGCCGCGTTGCTTTATGGCGCAAGGCTTTCTTTTTTGGTGCTATTATCGGCCTGCTGGTGATCCTGCTTTTCCCCGACCTGATCAACGAGTTTGTGTTGACGACGATCCTGCCGCTGGTGGGAACCGCATTTGGTTTGCCTCTCGACGCCGGAATCGACTGGGTCGGATTCGCGCTGGTGGTTGTGAGTCTGTTACGATTCTTCCCGGCTGATCTGGTCGCGGAACATTACAGGCAGGTATTCACGCGTTAAATTTATGGCAAAAGCTAAACTCACCTATGAGAAATCGTACTGGGACAAGACGCTTGCGGATCTTGAGCAATTTGAACAAACAGGGCAATTTATTCTCAAATGATCTTCATAGATGTATCTTATCGTTGGCGTTGGCGGGCCGGAATTTTGTGCCGTCGTTGACAAAGACGAATACTTTGTTCTGGATGTGAACCAGCATATCAGGCTTGCCGTCGCCGGTAACATCACGAAACTCCAATGTTACAGGGATGCGATCTCCGCCGGATTCAAAGAGATCCGGCCCGGTATAGTTGATTGATTTCGCCGGGTTGCCTGCCATGAGCTCGATGATGATGACCTGGCCATGCAGGTTCATGGCGATGAAGTGACTGGGCTGCGCCTTGCTGTCTCCGCCGTGACCAACAACAGCATCCGTCTGGAAGGTGCGTGGATAGCCATAGACGATATCATCGTATTTCGCGGTTCCCCAGGCCAGCAGCGATGAACCAAGTACCCACAATGCAAGCGCGGCGATCATGCCAACACCCACATAGAGCATCCAATGCATACTTCTGGCATCATGCGGCCCTTTGTTAGCGTAGACGGGAGCCTGCTGAATGGTAGTGCTGCGCACATTACGCACACGCGGCGAGCCAGGAGTTTGCGCATATGGCGAGGCGGTGCGACGGGGTGGAACCGGATAGTTTTGCCCGGTCATTTCTGTATCCATCTCACGGGTAGCACGCCTGGCGGGAACCTGACCACTCCAACGTATGGTACTGGTGGTAGGGCGAGGAGGATTGGAAGGGATGGAGTCCTCTTCGTGAAATAAGTCATCCTCATCTTCCCATTGTGTCTCTCTTCCACGCCGCACCATGCCCGTGGTATAGGGAGATGGGTTGATTTGAGTTCTTCTTGTTGGTCCCGTGGGCTGCTTCTGCTGAGACTGCCTGTTATCGCTTCTTTCGCCCGGCATTAGCTCTGCCTTTCTGTTGTGGTCACTAAATAAAATGAACGCTGAGGAAGGTGAAATTAGCACAATCCCTACTTGCTACCCTGCTGTTTGTTTAATTATGTCCGATGTCTCAGGGCATGTCAATATGCGTTCAGAATGAGATACGAGTTTTTTTTTCAGGGCATCCCATCTCAGGCTTTCATCATTTTCTCCACGGCTTTGACGATTTCTTCAAGGTCGAAAGGTTTTCCCACCAGTTCGATGCTCACCGTCTCGCCTACGAGTCCTTCCAGGACTTTCCTGTTGGTCGTGGTCAGGATGAACTGGCGTCCCTTGGCGGCCTCAGAATTTTTCAACAACTGGAAAAAATTCCAGTTTTCCTCGTAGGGAGGCGCAATATCGAGTATGATCACCTTGGGGTTATACTCGCCTAAAAAGGCTACGAAATCCTGCCTACCTTTTTTAAAATCGACAAGGTGAGCGCCAACCGTTACGAAGCCCGCGTCACCTAAAATGAGACGGATCGCCTCGACGATATCTTCATTAGAGTTGATGATAGCGACAACATTTGACTCAGGTGCGCTGCTCATTGCTTTCCTTTCCTTTCCTTCCCTTCTCAGCCATTTGTGCCAGGCACAAGTATATCACAGTATATCAACTCTGTCTTGTTAAGGCTGAGAAAATTAAGGCGATTAAAAAGGCGAGTGGACAAGAATGCGCGCCCCTTATGAACTTTGACAACTGAAGCTGGGAATCTTGTCATCCCGGAGGGACAACGGCTCGTCCCCGCCCCGTCCGGGGGCATGAGGGGCGAAGGCAATCAGTTGAACTCAAATGACTCGACTGGTGCTCGACTTTATCCCCGGAACAACCGGCGCATATCGGCTTCCAACGATAACGCGCGATTCTGCTGCACGCCATTGTAGCCCGATGTACTATTCAGAGACTGCTCTAGCTGGGGGACCGGTGCAGCGGCACACACGCTGGCAGGCTGCTGGTTGGTAGCCTCGCAGATGGCGGCAGTGAAGTAGTTGGCGGTGCCCAGTATACTCTGCGCGATAGGCGATTGCGGGTTCGAGAGAGCAGCGGCGATAGCCTGTGGGGTCTGGCCGCTTAATACCTGCGGGTCGTAGCTTGCGCCTGTTAGCGTGTATTTATTGGCGATATCGATAAAAGGTATGGAGCCGCCAGGGTTATAGGTATTTACCAGTTGCTGTTGGGCGGATGTAAGTTGTTGCAAGGTGACGCCCTGGTAACTCTGCCCTTCGACGGGGACAAAGTCGATATACTGGCTGGTGTACGAACTGCCGTAGAAGCTGAAGGTGGGCGTGTTCGGATACACGTCGCTAGATGAGGATGAAGTCTGTTTCAGGTTGGAGAATGTGCCGAAGCGGCTGAGCGCTACGATCATGCCCCAGCGTTCCGCGGCGCAGAATGGGCAGTATTCGCCACCATAATAGAACACTTCCGGCTTGCCGTTGGGGCCGGTGAGAGGCGCAGGTGAACCACTGAGCGGCTTGGGAGGATTCGCCACTTTGCCTGAGCCTGTGCCTACCGCTGCCAGCGTGGATTGGCTGACGGATGTAACTTCCTGTACAACTGCCGGGTCGGCAGGCGTTGTGGGATATGTGTTGCCGGTAGATGATTGCGACGAGATATAGACAAAAACGCCGATGATGACCGCGATGGCGACGACCGCGGTTCCCAGCGCAATCCACAATGTACGATTCGAACCCGATTGGGCTTTGCGTCGATTGCGTTGTTGCGGCTGGGTGCGCTGCAAGTTTTCCTGGCGCTGCTGGCGGATATTCTCGCGCCTCTGTGCAGCGGATGCTTGCCCTGGTTTATTCTGCTTCCCCGATGATTTCTTTGCCATGACCCTATTTTCTAGCGAAATAGGCATTTTGTCAACGGTTTTACTTTGCGGTTTCCAGCCCGTATTCTTGCAGCAGGCACTTCATCTTTTGCAGGCCCAGGCGCATGCGGCCCTTGACAGTGCCCAGTGGAATGTTCCACTGCTCGGCGATTTCGGCATGGGTATAGCCACCGAAGTAGGCGAGTTCGATCACCTGGCGCTGTTCGGGTGGAATCTGATCCAATACGGTGCGAATTATGCGATGTTGTTCATCTTGCCAGGCCTCTTCCCATACATCTGGCTGCTCGCCTGGAGAGTCCTGCTCGTTTTCGGTTTGCAACGGCACCCATTGCTGGCTGCGGTGACGAGCCTCACGAACTTTATCGATGGCGCGGTGATGCACGATGGCTTGAAGCCAGCTGCGCACATTGCCTTGCCGGGCCTCATAGGAGCCGGCTTTGCGCCAGATGGCAAGGAAGGCTTCCTGCACGATATCTTCGGCAATGTTCGCATCCTGGACGACACGATAGGCCAGGGAGTAGGCATAGCGATGATAGCGCTCGTAAAGCAGCTCTAAGGCCCATTCTTCGCGGTTGCACATCGCTGAAATAAGAGCTTCGTCGGCCAGTTCTGCCCGGGCCTGTACCGTTGTATCCGGCTTTGGTATCCTGGTTCTTGCCGAACCTGTAGTTTTTGTCACGACTGGGAAGAAAACAAGTTGATTCGTGCTAATTACGGCTACCGGTGCATGCAGTGTCAATGTTGTCATGGTCTACCTCTTTTGAATTTTCACCTTATCCATTCGTTGCAAGTAAGTGTACCGGCAGGGTATTACCCACTCTTTGCCAGCGGATTACCGGGGAATTACCGCAAATATGCTTAGGCTCTTGACTTCATTACCCGGTGGAATGATAATAAGGTTCAACCTGCAAAAACCTTTGATGAAAGCAGTTGAAATGTATTTTTTTAGTAGATTGTGCTTCTTTTAGTAGATTGTGCTTCTTTCCGCGCAGCTTGCAAAGCGCATTTCAATTTCCAGGTAACCCGAGCTACTCTATCGCGGTTGCCTTGTCGAAAAAATATGGCGACAATATATGATCCGCAGCGCCCCACGAGGCTATTGAACACTTTCCGCCTTACTACCATTGATGCTTTAATGGGCAAGGCGATGGGAAGAAGGAGGTAGAGAGATGATAGGAGTTTCTACATCTCTTTCAGTCTCAACCCTTGGCCGATTTGAAATACGCCGCAATGGCGAGCAACAGGCAGGTGGAAATTGGAGCCGTCGTAAAGTCGTCGAGCTTTTCAAACTGCTGCTTGCGGCAGAGCAACACCGCCTTCATCGCGAGCAGGTACAGGAGATCCTGTGGCCAAATTCTCTTGCTGAACAGGCCACGAATTCTTTCGGCAAGACCCTTTACTTATTGCGCCGGGCGCTTGAACCAGGCCTGACAGCCGGCAAGGGTAGTTCTTCTATCTATGTTCTCCTCGATCACGATACGCTCATGCTTGTTCCCGATAGCATGGAGATCGACGCGGATATTTTTGAATCTTCCGCTAAACAATTGCAGTCCAGGATACGCAGCGCTGCTCCCTCTGATGAAAATGCACGGCTTTTAGAAGATTTTGACAACATACTGGCCCTCTATCAAGGTGATTTCTTGCCGGAAGAGTTGTATGAGGATTGGACGCAGCGGCGGCGCGATCGCCTGCGCCGCATTCATAGCTCGCTACTGGAACGTGCGGCAGAACTGGCCCTGGCGACCGGAAAAGGATTACGCGCCTCCGAATATCTGCTGGAGCTCCTCGAAAGAAATTCAGCAGATGAGCAGACTCATCGTCAACTGATGCTCCTCTACGCGCGTATGGGGCGGCGCAGTGACGCACTTAATCAGTACCTGCTCTTGCGCCGGACCTTGAAGGAAGAATTACATACTGCCCCCCTGCCTGAAACCAACGAACTCTTCCGGCGCATTCAAATGGGCCAGATTCCTGTTGATCTCCACGAGTCGTGGCTCGATGATAGAACGCCATCAAGTACCACGGCAACAATCGTCACACCCGCTGATTCCGTCTCCACGCTCGCAGAGGCAGGGGGGCCAGGGAAGGCGGGGAACGGACCCTTGTCGCCGCCCTCCTTCATTGCTGAGGAGCGTAAATCAGATCCAGACACTCACAGCGGGCGGTTACAAGGACCCCCCTCCTATGCCCCCACCGCTCCCGCTCCTACGGGTATGGCAACGCAATCAGAGGAGGTAGAGAGCGCTCGCCAGCTCGACCCGGAGCGCATTTTGAAGGCTGAACTGGTTGGGCGCAAAGAAGAGTTGAATCGCATGCAGCGCGCATTTCAACAGGCATGTAATGGGCAGCACAAGGTCATCTTCGTCTCCGGTGAGCCGGGGATAGGCAAGTCGCGCCTGGCACGCGATTTCACGGCATGGGGCGAACAGGCACAGCAGGCCACCGTATTGTGGGGCTATTGCTATGAGATGAGTGGCTCACTCCCCTACCAGCCCATCGCTGATGCCATCACCACGCATGTACGTATATGCAGCCCGGAAAAACTGCGCGCTATACTGGGCAACAGCGCTGCCGACCTGGCGAAAATAGCGCCGGAAATTGGCTATAAGTTACCGAATCTGCCACAACCGGAGCCAATGGGCGCCGAGGCTGACCGCCGCAATCTTTACAACGCCGCCGCCCGCTATTTCAACATGCTTGCAGCCGAAAGCCCCTTTATCCTGATCCTGGACGATTTGCAGTGGGCCGATGCCGCGACGCTGCACCTGCTCAACTTCTTAACCTTACAGCATCTTGAGCGCGGGCAGCAAGAGAATACCGGGCTTCCACTTTATCTGTTGCTTTACCGGCCAGACGAGGTGCATGAGGCACACCCACTACGCGCTTTGATTGCTACACTCCTGCGTGTTGGCACCGGCGAAGAATTGCGCCTGCAGCGTCTCTCGGAAGAGGAGGTACATCAACTTCTGGTCAATATGGCAGGGCACCCGGTTGGCCTGAACTTTGCCAGCGAAGTGTTTCGCCAGACCGAGGGCAATCCTTTCTTTATCGGCGAGGCTATTCGCTCCCTGGTACTTGAGGGCAAGATCAAATGGATAGGAGACCGCTGGCAAAGTACGGTGGAAGTCAGCGCGCTGGAGATACCGCACAGTGTTCGCATGCTGATTGAACGCCGCCTGGTGCACCTCCCTGCTGATTGCCGCACAACGCTCACCATTGCGGCAGTTATAGGCCGGCAGTTCAGTTCGACATTGCTCTGCCAGACACGCAACTTAGCTGAGGATGCTGTCGCGGAGCATATCGATACTGCCATCCAACTGCAGCTTGTAGCCTCCCTGACCGGCTTCTCCAATGCGCAACAGGGCAGCAACTCCTATCCTGCCAGGCAGGATGCCGATCTTACGTTTACACATGATAAAATTCGCGAGGTTCTTTACCAGTGGCTCAATCCCCTGCGCCGGCGCTCGTTGCATCGCCAGGTGGCACAGGCCATCGAATCCAGTCACGCGGCGCATTTGCAGCCGTATTACAGTACGCTCGCTTATCATTATTCGATGGCGGAGGACGCCACACGAGCAGTGGACTTCCTGCTGAAGGCCAGCTACCAGGCGGTAAGTGTGTATGCTTTCGCGGACGCGGCATCGGCTCTGGAGAAAGCTCTGGATTTGTTGGTAGGCGATGGCGAACGCGTGCGCCGCGCCGGTCTGCTGCACCAGCTAGCCAATATCTACCTGTACCTGGGCCGCACCGATGATGCTATCCAGGCGGGACTGGCATCAAGTACATTGTGGCGCGACCTTGGCGATCCGGCACGGCAGGCCGCGGGCTACCTGGATGTGGCATTCTTCAGCCACTGGCAGGGACGCGAACTGGAAGCGCTCAAGTATATTTCTTCTGCGCTGAAGTGCCTGGCAAGCCGGCCGGAAGAGACAACCCTGCTCGTTAAAGCCTACACACAGTGGGGGTTGGCGGCTACCGTCATGGGTGATGTCCCTCAGGCCCTGAAGATGCTGCAGCGGGCAGATGAACTGCTCGCACGAATTGATGATTCGCTCGAGAGCCCCGCTAATGCCTCTACTTTCAGCGCGGCAGAACGCAGAGAGCATCTTGCATTTATTGCCGTGGTATCGCTGTGGTCGAAGTCCTGGTGCGCGTACCTGTCAGATACACCTCAGCAAATGCTGGCCTATGCTATGCAGGGTGCGGAGATGTGCCAGAAGTATAATAAGCCAGACTGGGAACCGATGATGACCTATTCGGCGGCGTGGGCTTATATGCAGCTGGGGCAAATTCCCCAGGGCGAACAAACGGCTGGTGACGCGCTTGAGAAGGCGCAGCGGCACGGTGTCTATGGAGCAGCAGGCTGGGCCGATCTCGTACTGGATTTCCTCGCCATTCAAGCCGGGCGCTGGGATGATGCGCGTTTGATGGGAGAGAAGGCCAGCGCCATCGCTACGATGATCCACGACGCCGATCTGCAATCGCGTGTGCTATGGAGCTATAGTGTGTGCGCCGGCTGGCAGGGCGATTGGGAACAGGCTATCGCCGACGCGCTGAAAGCTCTGGAGGTGGCAAAAGAGGAGGGTGAAACCTCGATGGTTTATCCGCACCTGCTGGTGCAGGCCGCTAAAGCATATCTCTACGCCAATAAACCTGAGCAGGCGCAGGCCTGCCTGAATGAGGGCATGCAGCTCGCGGCGCAGCGCAATTACCGGCAGCTCATCGGCATTGGACAGCGACTGCAGGGCCGTATCTTGCAGGCACAGGGCCACTTCGAGGAGGCGCTGCCATATTTCGAGCAATCGCTGGCCGGTCTGCTGGCAATCGACGATGTGGTGGAGCTTGCGCGTACCGAGGAGGCCTACGGGCTGTTTTACCTGGAGCGCCAGCAGGAGGGCGATCAGGAACGCGGGGAGGAACTGATACAAAGTGCAAGGGCGACGTTTAGGAGGCTGGGAGTGAATGGGTAGGGTGTGCTTGTTATCCATACTGCTCTCCTGCCTGGGGGTTAACGGCTACTACTTTGCTATTCGCCCGTCGTTTTTCCAACCACTCCTTAATGCTCGCCTCTTTTCCCTGATGCCCTGGCTCGTAATAGCGCCTCCCTTTCAAGCTTTCGGGCAGATATTCTTGAAGCTGTACAGCCGGGGGTCTTTCGGGGTCTTCTATCTGCATTTCCTTATAGTAGTCATGAGCGTACTTGTAGTCTTTGCCGTAATCGAGGTCTTTCATCAACTGCGTAGGAGCATTGCGTATCTGTAAAGGCACGGGATCGTTGCGGGTCTTCTGCACATCCTCCTGCACATAGCTGTAGGCTTCGTATAAGGCGTTGCTTTTGGGCGCGGTCGCGAGGTGAACGACGGCCTGCGCGAGGGCCAGGTTCGCTTCGGGCAGACCGACGAAATGCACGGCCTGCTGCGCGGCAACGCATACGAGTAATGCCTGGGGGTCGGCCATGCCCACATCTTCGGAGGCAAAACGGATGAGGCGGCGCACGATATAAAGAGGGTCTTCTCCGGCCTCAAGCATTCGTGCGAGCCAGTATAACGCGGCATCAGGGTCGGAGCCGCGCAGAGATTTGTGCAGCGCGGAGATGGTGTCGTAGTGCTGGTCTCCGGCTTTATCGTAGAGGAGGGCGCGGTGCTGCATGATGTCTTCGACGGTGGCGAGCGTGATATGTGTACTGCTCCCAGCACGGGCGACCACAAGGGTCCCCTCCCCACCTCCACTCCCACTCCCACCCCTACCATTTCCGCCGCCGGTTGCGGCGAGTTCGAGGACGTTGAGGGCGGTACGGGCGTCTCCGTTAGCGAAGATGGCGATTTGCTGCAGGGCGTTTTCGTCAATGGTAATATGGAGTTGGCCGAGGCCGCGTTCGTTGTCGTGCAGGGCACGTTTCAGGATGGTCAGAATCTGTTCCTCGGTCAGGGCTTTGAGCGTGAAGACACGGCAGCGCGATAAAAGGGCGGCGTTGACCTCGAAGCTGGGGTTTTCGGTAGTAGCGCCAATGAGTGTGACAGCGCCACGCTCGACGTGCGGTAAAACGGCATCCTGCTGCGCCTTGTTGAAGCGGTGAATCTCGTCGATGAACAGGATGGTGCGCTGTTTGGAGAACTGGCGCAGCTTGCGCGCATCCTCCACTACCTTGCGCAGGTCGGCCACACCTGCCGAGACGGCGCTGAGGGAGACAAAGTGGGCGCGCGTCTGGCGCGCAATTACTTCGGCGAGGGTGGTCTTTCCGCTGCCCGGCGGTCCCCACAGGATGATCGAGGGGAGGCGATCCTCTTCGATGCTGCGGCGCAGCGCGCGTCCGGGCGCCAGCAGGTGTTCCTGGCCGATGATCTCGTCGAGTGTGCGCGGGCGCATACGCGAGGCCAGGGGTTCCGCAGCTAGAGCGGTAGGAGCTGTTTGCACCTTCCGTTGTGAGGCTGAATTGTCGTCTGATTCAAAAAGTGACGTTTGATCTGGCATGGTTTTGATTCTTTTACTTTCTTTGTCGCTGCGCCTGCTAGCATTATAGCATGGACGACGAGCCTGCATCATCCGGTCCCAACGCCTCCCCCTATAGAAGGTATCTGGCAGGTCGCGAGCTTTGCAACCTATGATAAAATATACTCGTTTTAGCACTAGGTGAGGTTACTATTGCCCAAAATGTATGGACGTTGAGGATTAAATGATGCCGGGCAGGACGCCGAAATTATGTATATCAGTTGATGAAGATACGAACCTGTGCATTTTAGAGGAGAGACACGCGCAGGAACTCTTCGAGCTGGTCGATGATAACCGGGCACATTTACGCGCCTGGCTGCCGTGGGTAGATTACGAACGAAGCGCTGAGGATAGCCGCGCGTTCATCAAAAACTCTTTGCGGCAGTTCGCGCATAACCAGGGATTCCAGCTGGGTATCTGGTACACAGGGCAACTGGCAGGCGTGATTGGCTATCATCCTATCAACTGGTCTAACCGCAAAGTTGAAATAGGCTACTGGCTTGCTCAATCATTCGAAGGTAAGGGCCTGATGACGAAGGCGTGCAAGTCACTGGTAACGTATGCATTCGACGAATTGGAACTCAATAAGGTTGTTATCGAATGCGCCACGGGAAATAGACGCAGCTGCGCCATACCGAAAAGATTGGGTTTCCAACAAGAGGGCGTTTTACGTGATGCGGAATGGCTGTACGATCACTATGTTGACCTGGCAGTCTATGGGATGCTGGCGAGGGATTGGCAAGGGTAGGGTAAAAAACTGGTAGTTTCATCGTCTACTCTTCTTAGACCTTATGATGTATAATGCAGTGATTAGAGGGTTGCTATTCTGTAGCAGGATAGGAAAAGATAGATGATTAGAGCTGTAGCCACATCGAAGAACAAAAATCATGCAACCTGGTTATCCCGGCTTGTATGCGTGGCAGGGATTCTCTCTCTCTTGTTCATGGGCGCGCTGGGAGCTGCGCCCGTGGCACGTGCCGATGCGCCAGGGGGCGATGTAACCGATCCTTTTGTAAGGCTCGTCGATATTGCGAAACCAGCCGTTGTACGCATCATTACTATTCTAGGTGGCCGTCTCACCGTCGATTTTCCGAATGGCAAGGCAGTGACGTTCCCACAAAATGACCCCAATGGGTATCCTTTAGGTTTATCGGGCACCGGTACATTCATTTCGGCGCATGGCGATATCTTGACGGCGGATCATGTCGTGAATCCACCACATGATGCCAGCCTGGATCAATACCTGCAGCAGACAGCAGCCCAGGATGTGGCAAATTACTACGATACGAGTGTCAATCCGGGCTCTCCCCTTTCAGCAGATCAGGTTGCGACAGACCTGGCCGATGGCCAGCTGCCATCCACTGCAAGTTATGGCACACCCAGCAGCGAAGCTTACCTCAGTACTGATTATACTGGTCCCTTGAATGCTACCAGCGCGCAGGACCTGCCTTCTTACGTTCATTCACAGGTCGATCGCATCGAGGCACAAAGCAGCTTCAATGATAGAGATACAGCGATCATTCATGTCAGTAACATGGACGATATGCCGATGGTTCCCATTGGCGATTCAACCACGGTTCAGGAACAGGATGAACTGCGCATTATTGGTTTTCCCGGCAATGGCGACGTGAATATGAATAACATTTCGCAGTTGCTCACCTCATCGATCAACCAGATTTTCGTCAGTTCAATTAAGACAACGGATACCGGAGCGCCGGTTCTCCAGGTCTCTGGCAATGTGGAGCATGGCGATAGCGGCGGACCGGCTTTGAATAGCAGCGGGCAGATTGTTGGTATTGTCAGTTTCGGCACGGGTACTGATGGCAGCACCAGTTTCTTGCAGGCCAGCGCCAGCGCAGCGATGCTTTTACAGCAGGCAGGTGTGGATACAACTCCCGGGCCGTTTGAAAAAGCCTGGGTACAAGCCTTCAACGATTACGCCTCCACCACGGCAGGTCATTGGCACAAGGCACAGCAAGAATTCCAGCAAATTACCAACCGGTACCCCAATTTCAAGGCCATTGGGCCCTACCTGGCATACGCTACCCAGCAGGCGAAGAACGAAAAACCTTCTTCGACATCGACACCTACCACTACGACGAACTCCGGGCAGAGTAGCGCATCCTTGAGCAGGTGGATTATCATCGGTGGTATTGCCGTTGTACTGCTCGTGGTGATACTCATCGTAGTGGTAGTTATGCAGCGCAGGCGAGGAAGCGGCGTTCCGGCTCGTACGGCAACTCCCGGGAGCTGGGGAAACACGGCCAATGGGTCTTTGCTCCCGGGCAGTGCAAGCACCTCCTCCCCTTACATCTCCACTCCCACCTCTACTGTTACGCCTGCCGCTCCACAGGCGCCTGTACAGGGTGGATATGTCGCGCCTCCACCGGGCACGCTGTCGGCTTTCGGCGCGCCGCCCGCGCCATCCTGGGCAAACTCCGTACCGTCTCAGCCTGCTCCTGCATCACCTCCGCTGTCTCAAGGCTTGCCAAGCAATCAGACCTGGATACCGCCGCAAGCCGGCAGCCCGCCAAACGTGCCGGGCAACTCATTCGCTCCCGCTAATGCGGCCAACGGCGCTACCTCCGGTCCGCTGGTTGCATGGCCTTGCGGCCACATGAATCGCCCTATTGCGCGCTTCTGTAGCGTTTGCGGTGAACCGGCCCCGGCGCGCCCGGTCATTCGTCAATATGAGCAGTAGATATCTTCATGCTCCCATAATGTTGTAGCCGGCGTCGACGAAGAGGATTTCGCCGGTGATGGAGCGGGCATGCGGGCCGCAGAGAAACAGGGCCGCGTCGCCGACGTCGCTCTGTTCGATATTGCGGCGCAGGGGTGCCGCGACTCCCATATGTTCGCGGAAACTGGTAAAGCCGGAGATGCCTCGCGCGGCCAGCGTGTTGAGCGGCCCGGCAGAAATAGCGTTAACGCGAATATTCCATTCTCCGAGCTCGAAGGCCAGATAGCGCACGCTGCACTCCAGGGCGGCTTTGGCGACGGCCATCACATTATATTTGGGCATCACTCGTTCGCTGGCCATGTACGTCATAGTAAGGATTGAGCCGCCTCCTCGCGCCTGCATCAGCGGCCTGGCGCGATTCGCCATGGCGATTAACGAGTAGGCGCTGATATCGAGGGCGGTCTTGAAGCCCTCGCGGGTCGTCTCGTAAAACGGATTCTCCAACTCGCGCGGGGGAGCAAACGCAACTGAATGAATGAGTATGTCAAGCTCGCCGCCGAAAAATTCGCTCGCCTGCGCAAAAGCGGTATCGAGCTGCTCATCGCTCTGTACGTCACATGGAATGGCAGGGGTACCAGGAATTTTCTCGGCCAGGTCGCGTACATATTTTTCCATGCGATCCTGGTAGGTAAATGCCAGTTTTGCGCCTTCGTTGGAAAGTGCCTGGGCAATCGCCCAGCCAATAGAACGATGGTTGGCAATGCCAAAAATAAGGGCCTTTTTTCCTTCTAATAGAGCCATACTTGTACTCCTCTCAGCCTGGGTTCACAAATTTGATTTCTTCTCATCTCAACGTTCGACCGGATAACGACGGCCAACCCAGCCGTTCATGCCGTTTGCCAGGTTATAGACCTTTTTGAAGCCGGCGACCATGGCAATTTCAGAGGCGGACGCGCTGCGTTGCCCCATGGCACAGGTGAAAATGATCTCCTGGTCTTCCGGCAGGTTTAAATCTTTCAATGCCTTCGCAAATGAATAAATGCCATTCAGGGGAACCAGAACAGCCTGGGGAATATGGCCGCGATCCCATTCATCCTGCTGGCGGACGTCGATTACGGTCACCCCGGCATCGATCTTCTGTTTGGCTTCGTCGGTGCCAATGGTTGTGTATGGAAACGCCTCTTCCTGGTCATCATATGCCATGCTTATTGCTCCTTCTTTTCTGCGTCGTATTGCTCCAACCAGAGTCGGCCCACCAGCGTCGGCGCGAGGACATATTCATCGCCGGCAAACGTCATCGTGAGATAACCCTGGTCCTCCATCTCGCGAAAGTCATCTGTAATCAGGAAGAAACCAGGCACCATGCGTGACAGGTCACTCTCCGGCAACCGCTTCCAGATCAGGAGGGTACGCAAAACGGCAGCATATTTGGGACTGCTGTCATCGATTGCTCGCATCTGTGTCCTTCCTCTTCACTTCTCGACATGGGGCAACGAAAGTAATATTGTGTTGTATCGCATTCTACCACGAATCCTGGCACTGTGCAGCCTGTAGTCTCCGGTGATTAACAGTAGGCTGGGCGGGAGATGCTGTGAGCACCTCTAGTCCCGTAATTGCTGGGCAATCACCAGGTAGCAAAGTAGCAAATCTGCCCCTCGACGATAGAGCTTTCCTGTGCTATAAAGTGGGTGATGAAACCTTTCTTTGAAGGAGAACTATTGTTATGATGCCCGATTCATCCCTTTCTCAAGTCAAAGCCAGTACCGTCATTCGCAATATAGGGCAACTTGTGACCGTTGCCCAACAACCTATAGCCGGGGCATCCGGCCCGCTGCAGGTCATCCCAGATGCGGCCCTTGCCGTCTATAATGGGATGATCAGCTGGGTGGGTACTGACCACGGCGCAGAACCTTTGTTCCAACAAAGTACAGGCGCTTACAAAGATGGCATCACTATTATAGATGCGCAAGGTGCGGTTATTACCCCCGGTCTTGTCGATTCGCATACGCACCTGGTATTTGCCGGAGATCGCGCCGAAGAATTTCATTTGCGGCATGCCGGGGCCAGTTATGGCGAGCTACTGGCCCAGGGACGAGGTATTCTCACTACTGTGAAGGCGACGCGGGGAGCGGATGCGGAAACATTGACGCAACTGGCGCAGGCCCGTTTGAATATAATGCGGGCCTACGGCACCACTACGGTTGAGGTCAAAACGGGCTACGGATTGGATAAAATTACCGAAGAGACCTGCCTGCGTATCATCAATAATCTCAACGCCTTCGAGACCAACCCGGTTCACGAGCACGACCGTATGCGAGTCGTGCCCACGTTTCTCGGCGCGCACAGCGTTCCACCCGAATATCGCGAGCAGAGAGAGGTCTACGTAAATCTGATTATTGAAGAGATGCTGCCCTCCTTTGTCGGCCTTGCGCGGTTCTGTGATGTATTCTGCGAGCGTGACGCTTTCACCTTAGAAGAAAGCCGGCGCATTCTTGTACGCGCTAAAGAACTGGGCTACGGGCTGAAAATCCATGCTGACCAGCTAAGCCCATCCGGTGGCGCGCGACTGGCGGCGGAATTAGGAGCGACTTCCGCAGATCATCTTGATTTCGCCGACGATGCTGCTTTAGACGCGATGCGCGAAGCCGGAGTGGTGGCAACACTGTTACCCGGTTGCTCCTATACATTGAGAAGTCCCTATCCTCCGGCGCGTCGTTTCATTGACCGGGGGCTGCATGTAGCGCTCGCAACCGATTTTAATCCTGGCACTTCGTACTGCGAGAGTATGCAGATGATGCTGGGATTAGCAATGTCGGCTATGGGCATGTCGCTGGAAGAAGCTCTGACGGCCGCGACTATCAATGGGGCGCGCGCGCTGGCATTACAAGATGCGATTGGCAGCATCGAGCCGGGCAAACGCTGCGAACTCGCTTTCTGGTCAATTCGCGACTATCACGAAATCGGCTATCACTTCGGCGTCAACCTGGTACAATCGGTGCTGGTATCGGAGTGAGTCTGCTGCTTTCTCACGCTTGATACTGATGTTTCACGTGAAACATTTCCCGTTTTACATGCGAATGTTTCACGTGAAACATTCCATTTTCTGCCGGAACAATCTCTGATTGAGCAAATCTTGCATGATAAAAGACAAGCTTAAATATGTGTTTGTAACTCGATCTGGCGCGAAACAAATTAATGCCCACTAGATTGGGTTTCAGATACTTTTACATGACGCTCATCTTTCTGCTACAATGCATACATAGGCATCGTAGCCAGAAAGGACGGCTTCTCCGATGAAGACATTTATAAACGATACGCTGCCAACCGGCGTCATTCTCGATGGGCAGGCTTTGACAGTGCCAGAAGTGCTGGCTGTAGCGCGTCACCACGCGCCGGTAGCATTGGGCACACAATCCCTCAAAGGAATTCGCGAGGCCAGGGCTGTAATTGATAAGTTGGCCAACGAGGATCAAAAAGTATATGGTGTGACTACTGGATTTGGTCACTTAAGCAGGGTGCGCATTCCCCATGATCAACTGGTAGACTTGCAACACAATCTTTTACGCAGTCACGCGTCAGGGGTGGGAGAACCACTGAATGAGGAGATCACGCGAGCCATCATGCTGCTGCTGGCGGCAAGCCTGGCACGCGGCAATTCCGGCGTGCGCCCGGAAGTTGTGCAACTGCTCATAAGCATGCTCAACACCAGAATTTATCCGCGCATTCCATCGCGTGGATCGGTAGGCGCGAGCGGCGACCTGGCCCCGCTCGCGCATCTCGGCCTGGTCATCATAGGCGAGGGCGAGGCTTTCTATGATGGCCGCCTCGTTACGGGAGCGGAGGCTTTGCGGTACGCCGATCTCGAACCGTTGCAACTGCATGCTAAAGAGGGTCTCGCGCTGATCAATGGAACACACCTGATGGAGGCGATTGCCGTCCTGACCCTTGCCGATGCGCAGGCGCTGTTGCGAGCGGCGGAAATTGCCGCCGCCATGAGCATTGAGGGTTTGATGGGCAGTCACGTTCCTTTTGACGCTCGCATTTCAAAGCGTCGCGGCCAGATTGGGCAACAGGAGAGCGCCGCGCGTTTGCGCCATTTATTGCGCGAAAGCGAAATCAATCTTAGCCATCAAGATTGCCCGCGCGTGCAAGACCCTTATACAATGCGCTGCGCACCGCAAGTTTTCGGAGCGATTCGTGACGCTATAGAGTACTGCTCCAATATTTTCGAGCGCGAACTGGATGCCGTGACCGATAACCCGCTCGTTTTTCCAGAGGATGGCGTTGTGCTCAGCGGGGGCAATTTTCACGGGCAACCGCTGGCAATGGCGCTCGACGTGCTGGCTATCGCGCTTGCCCAACTGGCAAGTTTCTCGGAACGCCGCATCTTCAATCTGTTAGGCCCGCACGATTGGGATGAGGGCGGCGCACCGCTTTTCCTGACGCCCAATCCTGGCCTGAATTCCGGCTTCATGATCGCGCAATATGTCGCGGCAGCGCTGGTCAATGAAATCAAAATACTGGCGCATCCCGCCAGCATTGACTCTATACCAACCTCCGCCGGAATGGAGGACTTCAATAGCATGGGAGCAACCGCGGCGCATAAGGTCCAGCGCCTCATCGAACAGGCACGCCAGGTTGTCGCCATCGAATTAATGTGCGCAGCTCAGATGCTGGAATTCCGCAAACCGCTCAAACCCGGCCAGGGCGTGCAGCAGGCATTCGAGATTGTGCGTTCATACGTGCCAAAGCTGGAACATGATCGCACCCTGGCGCCCGATATCGCCGCCCTGACCGAGGCGATTCAAGTAGGAGCATTTGAGCGTATAGGGTAAGATTTGGTTTGGTTTCATATGAACAAGCCGAGATGACACTTTTGTTTCACGTGAAACACGCTCATTACCTCAGCTTGTTTTACCCTTCCCGATATGCTACACTCTCTAGTAGTCGCCGATCAATGGAGACCGGCATCTAGCAAGCTACGCCGGTGTTGCGTAACTGAAGGGAGTAGAACTGGTGATTACCCACGATCAACCACCTGTCAATTCGCCCAACTCTTTCGATCTATCATCACCCTCATTGCAAGAACAACACATGATCATCCGACAGCTCCGCCAGCAGGCAGTTTCTCACTACCGCCCACTTGTCCGGGAAGGTTCCAGTCCCATCCGCGTGATGGCCCGCATGGTGCAGGAATTGGAACAGCGTTGCCGCGAACTTCACCTTGCGGAGGAAGTTATCCGGTCTGAAATCGTCAACCGCACAATAGGCGACGTGAACCTGCGCAACATTACGGAATACGAAGGAGAGCCAGGAGGCCCGCGCGATTACCGGCTTCTCGCCGACGAACTGGGAGTCGCTCTGCCAGGCGAACCACTGCACGGCTACCTGTCCAGTGGTGAAACCTACCTCTGGCTGCGCGAACAGATGCAGGTATGTGAAAGAGAACTGCTGCAACGGGGCATCGATCTGCGGATTTACGATATATATGGCAACGGCAATATCGTCCTGCGTGGCTGGCTCGCCGGGGAAATGCGAAAATGGGGTATTGCTGCCACAGCAGAGCAGCTGTACCTGGGGTTAGGCGCGATGGACATCATCGACAAAGTTTTGCGCGGGCTGGCTGTCCTCTTCAAAGATCAACGGCATAGCGATATCGCCGTGCTGTTCCCTGCTCCAGGCTTTAATGTACCGGAGTGGCAGGCACAATCGTATGGGTATCGCCTGCACAAATTTCATACAGATGCCGCCAATTACTTCAAACTTACGGCGCAGCAACTAGATGACATACTCGCGCAGGCGCCGGATATCCGCGCATTTTACCTTACCGTGACAAACAATCCGACCACCTTTGCCTATACACCGGATGAACTCAACCAGATCTTTGCCGTGCTGAGAAAGTACTGGGAATCAGGCCGCGAAATCTATATCCTCGCGGACCTCGCCTATATCGGCACCGGCATACAGGAAGAGGACCAGGCCCGCATGGCTACCTTCAACGTTCCCGATGTCTATGCGCACACATTTTTTATCAGCAGTTTTTCCAAATCGTATACGCTGACGGGCGAGCGTTTCGGCTGGGTTACGATTGGCAGTCCGCAGGCCGCATCGAAAGTGATTGTTTGTTGGGCCAATAGCATGGCATCGCTTCCCGCCGAATGGCAACTGCGCTACATGGCATATACTCGTTTGATACAGGCGCGTCCCTGGTTGCTTGAAAAGCTGCGCGCTTTCTATCGCCTGCGGCGCAACCGGCTGATTGCACAACTGCAGCGCCTGGACGAAGAATTTCAGATTTTCAACCAGATACATGTCGGAGATGATGCGACCGTTTATAATTGGAGCCAGTTGCGGCCAGGAGAGGATGCATTCTCGGCTTTCGAAAAAACGGGTATCGCCGGAGTTCCCGGCAGCGGGTTTGGCTATACGGATGACTACGTACGCTTCTCAATCGGCGTCATACCTGTTCCGGTTATTGATCAATAACCTTGACCATCTCATTTACGAGATGGTACTCTTTCTTTGTAAATCCATTGTGATCTTCCTTCTCATCTCTGTGAGCGTTTTGTGATCTCACAATACTACCCTGAGAAGAAAGAAAAGATCGGGAACAAGTCACTACTAACGACTAGTTGTCACGCCAGCAACTACTTGTGGCAGAGGCGATCCGTCTAACATATGTTTCACGTGAAACATAGATATTTCTCACCTCACCCGGTCAATTTGATCTTAGCAAAAAAAGGAGACTGCAAACTATGACTACTCGTGTAGGCATCAACGGTTTTGGACGTATCGGTCGTCAATCTATGAAGGCCATGCTTGAACGCTATCCTCGTGACCTCGAGGTCGTCGCCATCAATGACCTGACCGACACAAAAACCAACGCCCATCTGCTAAAATATGACTCTACCTACGGACGTTTTCCGGGCGAAATAGAGACAACCCCCGACTCGCTGATCGTCAACGGACACAGCATCAAAGTCCTTGCCCAGCGCGATCCCGCGCAAATTCCATGGGGCGACCTGGGAGTTCAGATCGTCATCGAATCAACCGGATTTTTTACCGATGCGGATAAAGCCGCGGCACATCTTAAGGGCGGCGCAAAAAAGGTGATCATCTCCGCGCCTGCTAAGGGCGAAGACCTCACCATGGTGCTGGGCGTCAATGATAATATGTATGACCCGGCCAGGCACAACATCATTTCTAACGCCTCTTGCACCACCAACTGCCTCGCGCCCGCGGCCAAGGTCATCAACGATACCTTCGGCATCGAATATGGCTTGATGAACACCATCCACTCGTATACGAATGACCAGCGCATCCTCGACCAGGTTCACAAAGACCTGCGCCGCGCCCGCAGTGCCGGAGTCAATATCATCCCAACCACCACGGGAGCCGCCCGCGCCCTGGCGCTCGTCATTCCCGAACTGAAGGGACGGTTCGACGGCATCTCCCTGCGCGTTCCCACCATTACTGTCTCGGTCGTCGATTTTGTAGCCACCGTGCGCCAGCAAACGACGAAAGAGGCCGTCAACGACGCCTTCAAACAGGCGGCAGCCGGTTCGCTCAAGGGCATTCTTGATATTACCGAGGAACCGCTGGTTTCGATGGATTTTCGTGGTGATTCGCACTCGTCAATCGTCGATGGACTCTCAACCATGGTGGAGGGGGGCAATATGATCAAGATACTGGCGTGGTACGACAACGAGTGGGGCTATTCCTGCCGCGTCGCCGATCTCACCCATTTCATCGCCGAAAAAGGGGTGTAGGGGCCAGATTTATCACGCCCCGCACGTCGACAAAGGAGATGCAATGAACAAGAAAACGATTCGCGATATCGATGTCAAGGGCAAGCGCGTGCTGATGCGCGTCGATTTCAATGTGCCGTTGGACGCTGAGCAACATATCGCGGATGATACACGCATTCGGGCAGCCCTACCCAGTATCCAATACCTGCTCGACCATGGCGCGGCTGTCATCCTCATGTCGCACCTGGGCAGGCCGGATGGCAAAGTGGTCGCCGAAATGAGCCTTAAGCCGGCAGGCTATCGCTTGAGCCAGTTATTGGGCAAACCGGTATTGCTGGCAACCGATTGCGCCGGACCAGAGATCGAGGCGCAGGCCAGAGCTTTGCGACCCGGCCAGGTACTGCTGCTCGAAAACCTGCGCTTCCATAAAGAAGAGGAAAAGAACGATCCGGAATTCGCGCGCCAGCTTGCCTCATTAGGTGAAGTCTACGTCAACGATGCCTTCGGCACCGCGCACCGTGCCCATGCCTCGACCGAGGGCGTTACTCATTACTTACCCGGCGTGGCAGGCTTCCTGATGGAGAAGGAGATCAACTTCCTCGGCTCGGCGCTCGAAAATCCAAAGCGACCTTTCGCCTCCATTATCGGCGGGGCCAAAGTCTCCGACAAAATCGCCGTTTTAGAGCGCCTCATCAGCATGGTCGATACCCTGCTCATCGGTGGCGGCATGGCGAACACCTTCCTCAAAGCCGAGGGGTATGAGGTCGGCGACTCGCTCTTCGAAGAGGGTAAGCTCGATGTGGCACGCGATTTGATAGCCAAAGCTCGCCAGCGCGACCTGAAGCTCATCCTGCCCGTCGACGTGGTAATAGCTGACCGCTTCGCCGCCGATGCCAATTCTCGCGTCGTCTCGATCAAAGATGTCCCCACCGGCTGGCGCATCCTCGATATCGGCCCCGAAACCATTTCGGCGTTCGACCAGGCGCTTGCGGATGCGCAAACTATCGTGTGGAACGGCACGCTCGGTGTAGCGGAAATGCCCGCCTTCGCCAAAGGTACTGATGCCATCATCGACATGCTGGCGCAGCGAACCGCGGCGGGGACCACCACCATTGTCGGCGGCGGTGACTCAGCCGCAGCGGTTGAACAGGCACACGCAGCGGAAAAAATGACCCACGTCTCGACCGGTGGAGGCGCGTCACTTGAATTTCTTGAGGGCCGCGTCCTTCCCGGAGTTGCAGCCTTACAGGATAAAACGCCATGACTACTCCAACGCGTACCGCGATCATTGCCGGAAACTGGAAAATGCACTACGGCCCGCGGCAGGCCTCCAGTTTCGCGTCCGAGATTGTGCCGCCACTTGGGATGCTGCTGCGGCAGCACCCTCACATCCTTTCTATTCTGTGCCCGCCCACTATCTCGCTTATCTCGGTGCGAGAGGTGCTGGATGCCCATCTCTTTGAACGCCTGGAACTGGGCGCGCAGAATATGTATTATGAGGAGAAAGGCGCATTCACCGGCGAAACCTCTCCAACTATGGTACGCCAGCTATGCAGCACCGTTATCCTCGGCCACTCGGAGCGCCGCACCTACTTCTATGAAACCGACGAATCTGTGAACAAAAAAGCACTCGCAGCCTTCAATCATCACCTGCGGCCCATCATCTGCATCGGCGAGCGCGAAGATGAGCACGAAGCCGGAAAAACCGAAGAGGTCATTCACTACCAGGTGCAGCATAGCCTGGCAAATTTTCCGCAGCAGCATGTGAAAGAGGTTGTGATTGCCTACGAACCCATCTGGGCCATCGGCACCGGCAAAGCGGCCACCCCCGAAGGGGCGGGCAAGGTGATCCAGCTTATTCGACAGCTCTACGGTAACATGTATGGTGTAGAGGTAGCCTCGGCCATACGCATCCTCTACGGTGGTAGTGTTACCTCAGAAAATATCGCCGAGTTCATGGCACACCCTGATATCGACGGGGCGCTAGTGGGAGGGGCCAGTATCAAACCGGACTTCGTGGAGATTGTGCGCAAGACGATTGAGGTGATGCAACGGTAGAGATGTAACATCATTACCGTCGCATCATTACTGTTGTAGTGGTAAAGCCCGTATCAGCATGCTGATACCCGGATACTCTTGATAGCCGAGCCGCCGGTTGATGGCAAGCATAGGGGCGTTGGTCAAGTCATTGTTGGTATACAGGTAATCGATGTTGTAGTTCCGGGCGGCTGAGATCGAGAGCAATTTAAGCGTCAGGGCTATGTGGTTTGTCTCCTCGCAATTGTATGAAAAAAAATTGACGAGATTAGCTCTCTGGCTTCCAGAATAAGGCCATGCGCAGGACATCGTTCGTGTGTTCAGCCGTATGTTGGAGTGTTTTCGTCACTATCCACTTCAAGGATACATCTCCCCAGATTGTTTTGCGCTTTTCATCCCAGATGGCTTCACTGAATTGCTGGAGCAACACGACCTGTTCGGCTCGCACAGTGCGAAAATTCTCGAGCAGTTCCTCGAATGTATGCTGGCCTTCGTTCCAGGCCTTCTCTTCTTTCAGCATATCTGCTTTGTAATCGTGTCCTTCATAAGGAAATGGCTCGTCTAACCAGATGCGCATGCTGGGCAAAGCAATATGCTGCTCATACGAGTACATATGAAAAACGTGCCGGGCAGGACTCCATTCGCCAAATTTTGTGGGAGGAGTGATGAATCGTTGCTCTGGCGAGAACTGCTCGACGCTCCAGATGTAGCCTTCAGCGCTGCTAGTTAGCTGATCGCTGAACCATTGTGATAGATCCATAGCTATGCCTCTACATCCTGTTCTAATACAATAATAACTCGCGTTTTTCGAGCCAGTAACCGGCGAGTAGCGCAAGCGCAATCACATATGCTACTTCCACAAGCAGTCCAACCGCACCGGTCCATCCAATCGTGCCGGTCACACTAATATTGTAGCAGGCAATCAAGGGCTGCAATGGTATACTCGCGAGGCGCAGGACGGATAACACCGCTTGCGGCAGCCAGGATACCGGGCTTTGCGCAAATAGCACGATTACCAGCCATGCCAGGAAAATAATGCGCTTCAAACGTGTTGCTACCGGGGGAGAGAGCGTTACCGTCAAGACCGCCGCGACGATACAATTCGGCAGCAATCCGATTATTCCGATGAGTAGCGGTCCAGCCGGTGGATTGATCAATTGCCCGGTAACCAGTACCAGTAACAGCATAAGCACCAACAACGGCAGGCGCAAGAGGGCGGTAGCCAGCATCAGCCCGCGACTATATGAGGCGCGCGAGGATAAGCGAGACAATACCACATAGGTACGGGCTCCCGTCGCCTGCCGCACCATGATAGCGGTTCCCAGGATTGCTATTGCGCCGAGGGCCAGATTCGAGGTGCCATAAAAGCCTGAAACGTATACCTTAAATGGAAAGAAGAGTGCCGCGAAACACAGCAGTACCAGCACAAATTCCAGCCACATCCAGCCGCTACGAAAATAGCTCTCTAGCGTCAAACGCGCTACCGTCACCTCCGGGAGATGCAGGAGTGACTTCAGGGGCTGGCGGAAATTTACAGGTCTGTTTGTGGTTGAATCGGTTATCTGCATAGTAGGGCATCCTTATTGAATAGGTACTTTCTCAGGCCTGGTCGTCGAAATATAGACATCTTCCAGCGTGCGGCTTACGGGATTGAGCGATTGAATGGGGATCTCAGCGCCGACGAGTGCGGCCAGCGCTTCGTCCTGCGCGCTTGCGGGAATACGCAGGGTGTTATTCTCCATCGAAAGCACAAGCCCGGCAATTCCCAGACGCGTAACGACTTCTCCGGCCAGCATTTCCCCGGCCAGTACAATCTCGACCGCATTTTGTTCGTGCAGCAGCTTTGTCACTGCTCCATATTGCACCAGCCGCCCATACTGCAAAATTCCTATCGTATCGCACAGCGTCTCTACCTCCGGCAGGTAATGCGAGCAGATCAGCATCGTCTTACCTTGCCTGCGCAGTTCGCCCAGAATCTGGCGTATCTTCCACTGGCTATAAGGGTCGAGTCCATTCGTTGGCTCGTCCAGTACCAGCAGCTCCGGGTCGGTCAAAAGAGCTTGCGCGATGCTCAAACGCTGCAACATGCCCTTGGAATGGGTGTCCATGCGTTTCTGCGCAGCCTCGCTCAAATCGACCAGTTCAAGCACCGCGGCAACACGTTCGCGCTTCATCACACCCCATAAACCGGCGAGTTCCGCCATATAGGTCAGATAGCGAAAACCGGTGAAGCGCAACTCGGTATAGGGGCGCTCGTGCAGGTAGCCCACATGTCCATGCGCGCGCTGCACCTCGGTCTCGCCAAGCACGCGCAGTGTGCCACTCGTCGGAAAGAGAAAGCCCATCACTAATCGTACCAGCGTTGATTTGCCCGCGCCATTTTCGCCCAGCAGGCCAAAACTCATGCCTCGCTCAATTGCCAGCGTCAATCCTTGTAGAGCAACCGCGCCCGATTCGTAGATTTTAGTCACATCGACGCAGGAAATGGCAGGCATATCCATTTGCCCGGTCATGCATTTGTTCCTTTCGTGTGATAGTAAGCCTCAGCCCGGCGGCACGATCATACGGTTGAATGAACCAGGATGGTTATCCCCACAGGACCAACCATGAGTTTTAACAATCAAGATCGGCAATTCAAACGGCCCAGGCTGTGCCATTCTTCGCTGCGCTCGGAATGACATGCGACATGACAATTTGGGGGTTGCGGATGTTGATTATCGACCCCGTATCAATTACCAGGATATTTCATCAGAGTCCGCTATGTTTTTTCCAATCCTGTTCACGCAAGCCACAGGCGTAGTATAGCACTCATCTATGATATCGCCAAAAATCGGGGACTTTGCGGATTATCCCTCCTCGTCCTAACAGAACCTCAGTCTCCGATTTTTGGCGATACATCCTACCTTGCCGATGCCGCTACAGTGAAGCAGGCCGGATGAACGCCCTGCGGCTCAAAGCCACCCCGAAGCCTACCTGTCTTTTCATCAATTCCTGCATCGACGTAGTGATAAATGCTCTGGAGTTTCACCATCTCTCTATCGTCTCCCTGCACGGCCACAATTTCAAGCACTTTACGCGATCTGTCGCTGGCAAATCCTACCTGGACGATCAAGTTCAGGCACCTGGCAACCTGTTTCCGTATCGTCGTGTATGGTAGTTGTGGCTCTCCCATGAGCCACAGCATTTCCAGCCGGCTGACGCAATCCTGCGCGTGCCTGGCGAAGATTGTTGTCATAGAACCATCGTATCCCGAATGCATGGCAGAAAGCAAGTCCGCCGTTTCAACGCCGCGGCACTCGCCTACAAGCAACCGCCCGGGTTGCATATGCAAAGCATTCATTACCAGGTTTCGCATTGCCGGCTGACGCTGTTCTTCATCCTCAACTGCGTATGCCTCCAGCGTCACCACGTGTTTCTGGCTCAAGCGCAGTTCGGCCATTTCTTCAACCGTCACAATACGTTCGTTCGCCGGAATACACGCAGCCAGGGCATTCAACAGTGTCGTCCGTCCGGATCGTCTTTCGCCGCAAATGATAATGTTCAGCCGCGCCCTTACACAGGTGGCAAGGAAGTCCGCCATCTCCTGCGACATCGATTCCAGACGCACCAGTTCGGCCAGTCCATGCCGTACGCGTGAGGGCTTGCGCATCGTGATTGTTGGCCCCTTGATGGCCGGCGGCGGCATCACAATGTTCACCAGCGTGCCATCCGGCAGGCGCGCATCCAGCATAGTCCGTCCAGGTTCCACAGAGCGACCGGCTCTCCACAACATGTTGCTGATTACACGCATCATGTGCTGCTCATCTTCAAAGTGACAATCCACCTCGTGAATTTTGCCCATACGCTCGATAAAGGTCAGGCCAGTCCCTACGACCATCACCTCCGTTATATATTCATCGACCAGCAATTCTTCAAGCGGGCCATATCCCAACACTTCGTCGACCACACCGTGTAAAACTTGTTCCGCCTCCTCAATGGTGCGCATATGGCCGGCCAGCGCCGGTTCGCCACGCAGCAGCGCGAGCGCGCGCCTGCGCACAAAATCTACCATACCCCGCCTTTGACCCGGCACCTTGCCCTGCACGCGCATGATCTCCTCCCAGATGCGCGTGCTGAGTTGCAGCACGACCGGCCAGAGCGCGTGTCCGGGGCGAATACCCAGCGCAGGCCCCGGATGGTCTTCATGCTCGGATACATAGGAGTTCTGCTCCCGGAATAGGGGAGTTTCTATCTCTTTTTCAGGCTGCAGGCGCTTCTCAAATGGTGGTGGTGGCGCTTCGCGCTGCGGACGCTTCAATGCCGAAAGCGGTGGCATAGCATCGTTTAGCCATGCATCTTCCTCTCCGGGCTCGGAAACCCGCGATTCTGGTAGCGAAGTGGGCTGCGCGTCTATATCCCCAAACGAAGGATTCTCCGGCTGAGTATCCGTTTCATCAAGCTGAAGAGGCAGATGAGCCTTATCAATATCACGCGCAAGAGATGATAGTGTACTTCTACTATCGATCCGCAAAGCGCTACGCATTGCCGTTCGCGTGCGCGGTGCATTGTAAGGCATGGAAGAAGCTGAAGCTTCAGCATTCAATTGATTAAGTTCCATAGTATCTCGCTTTTCGAACTGTGCCTGTTTGAATGATTTCCTATGTCCAGTATAGTGAGTGGGCAATACTAGGAATGAATCCAAAAAAAGGACGCGATAGTCGATATCGCGTCCCTTTATAATGCAAGACTTAATCCAGGTAATCTTTCAGCTTGCGGCTGCGGCTCGGATGGCGCAGCTTGCGCAGGGCCTTGGCCTCGATCTGCCGGATGCGCTCGCGTGTGACATGGAACTCCTTACCCACTTCTTCAAGCGTGCGACTGCGTCCATCGTCCAGACCGAAGCGCAGTTGCAGCACCTTGCGCTCTCGCTCCGTCAGGCTATCCAGCACATCCTCTACCTGCTCCTTGAGCAGCTGGTGGCTGGCCGCGTCCGCAGGCGCCAGGGCGGTGTGGTCCTCGATGAAGTCACCCAGGTGGCTGTCCTCCTCTTCGCCTATTGGCGTCTCCAGGCTAACAGGCTCCTGACTGACCTTGATGATCTCGCGCACCTTCTCCGGGCTGATCTCCATCTGAGCAGCGATCTCCTCAGACGTAGGCTCCCGACCCAGGTCTTGCAGCAGGCGGCGGCTGATACGAATCAGGCGGTTGATGGTTTCCACCATATGCACCGGAATGCGAATCGTGCGCGCCTGGTCAGCAATTGCGCGCGTGATTGCCTGGCGAATCCACCACGTCGCGTACGTGCTGAACTTGTAGCCCTTCGTATAATCGAACTTCTCCACGGCCCGGATCAGACCGATATTCCCCTCCTGGATCAGGTCCAGCAGGCTCATACCGCGCCCGATATACTTTTTAGCAACGCTCACTACCAGGCGCAGATTCGCCTCCGTCAGGCGTCGCTGCGCCTCCTCACCATCGTCGATCAAACGATAATTCCGGCTCGTCACCGGCTTGAGCAGCTCAGCGCGCCCGCGCTCCATACGTTGCGCCAGGCGAACTTCCTCCTCCGCGGAAAGCAGGGGCACGCGCCCAATCTCGCGCAGGTACATGCGGACGGGATCGTCCAGGCTACTCTCCAGATCAGCAACAATAATACCCATACCCTCGTGCAAGTCATCCCACCGCGAGTGTCCCATCTGCTCTATCCCCTCCACATCGACCTCATCCTCTGGGCCAGGTTCCCAGTCAGCCGGTGGTTCCTTGCTTGGATCCAGCGCATCCATACCTTCATCATCCTGTAGCTTCGCAAACAGGTCAAATGACTCAGGCGTATCGACAGGCGTCACCAGACTCCCGCCCGTTGTCGCGTGAACATCATGACCCAGATCGCCTAAATTGCCTGTCTCCCGCATATCACCCATATCCCCGATGTCGCCAATGCCGATAAAGCTATCATCCTTGCCTAATAGAGATTCCTCGAATGGCGCTTCAAACTCGTTTTGCCGAACACTCTGCACTGCATAGGTGTCAACCTCATTCGCATACATATCTCCCAAAGGCTCCGTCTGTGGACGCTGCACATTCTCAATCAGATCACGCATTTCTGAGATTTTGTTCTGGCGCCGGGTACGCAGCGTCGCCGCACCAGCGCCGTTCTTATTGGCTTCCATATTCACCATTCTGGCATCCCCCTTCAGAAAACAGGCGATAATAATAACGATAATTCCAATGATTTCCTCTCGCCCAGACCATCCAGACGAGCAAAGTATAACTACTTCCTCCTCATTTGGAAGAACGCCAGTACCCTGACGATATTTCCAAATAAACCTGGTAACTCGCCCGTTCCTGATCTTTTAATTAACAGAAAAAAATGATACCGTTCACTATTCTCTTCGACCGAACCATCCCAGGCCGCAAAACCCCGCGTCCCCGCCGCTAGCCACCATGTAGAGCGCGGATCCATCCAGCACTGCTGGGATGCTCTGCTTCCCTACTCTTCCTCATCCCTGTAAATGTGTTGCCGAGTCAATCGTACGCAATTGCCGGTAACATTCCTGCAACTGCTCTTGATACTGCCGTGTCGTGGCAGCATCGCGCGCGCTTTCCGCCTCTCTCAGAATGTTCCCAAGCTCTGTAATCTTTTTCCTCAGAGATGCTCGTTTGAGGCGGAAAGCGCATTGCTCTGCATCTCTGACCAACCCCTCACCATCTAAAGGCGAGCCCGCTTCAATGTTCTTCTTTGCTCGCGCCAGGGTTCCCAGCAGCACAGAAGGCACATATTCTTCAAAGGGTTGATGTAAGGGGGAAGAACCACGTTGATACACCGTGTTGATTATGCGGTACAACTCTCGCGTGTCTGTCCCGGCAAAGTCACCATCTGTTATTATACCACAAATATGCTTACTTAGCCCAGGATTTTTCAAGAGTAGCCCAATCAGGTAGTCTTCCCATTGTAACCTATTACGACTATACCTGTCAAGTCCAAATGTTCTTGTTCTTTCTCGCTCCTCTCCCCTTGCCTGTTCTTTCGCCTGCCCTCCCTGCTCCCCTTTCCTCGCCACTAGCTCGTCTTCATCGCCCGCTACATTCTCCGCCTGCTGCGCCCGCTCGCTCCCACTTCCCACACGCTGCCCGCTGCGCTCTTTAAACTCCGCCCGCACCCCGGATGATCGCTGCCTGCGCAAGAGACGCTGCAACTCGTCGTTGAGGCTGCGCTCGTCGATACTGATCATACCCGCCAGTTTTCTCAGGTACGCATCTCGCTTGATACGGTCAGAAATCATACCTATTACTGGTAATAGACGCTTCGCGGCCTCACTTTTTCCAACCGGTTCGCGTAAATTTAGGTCCGCCGTCCTCACTACGAAGTAATAATCGACCAGGGGCAGTGGATGCGCCACGGCGTAGGACCAGGCCGCGAAGTCACGCTGGATCACCTCATCGGGGTCCTCCCCCGCCGGCAGTTGCAGCACATTGATCTCCGCATCTACCTGCTCTTCTAGCCGAATCATTCCCTGCGGCTCAGCGCGCCTGCGCCATCGTGACACCGGCACCCCGGAACCTTCATCTGCCAGCGGTACAGGTACAACCTTACGATCAAACCCTTTCATGGCCTCCTGGATGCCATGCTCAGTAGCGGCTGCTCCGGCAGCATCCGGGTCAAGCGCCAGTGTCACCTGCTTCGTTAGCTTTTTTAGCTGCTGTATATGCTTCTCAGTTATAGCGCTACCGATACAGGCGACCGTTTGTTTCGTGCCATACTGATGGGCGACCACTGCATCGACATAACCCTCGACGATAATCACCTGCTTCTCAAGCTTGATGGCTTCCCTTGCCATATCCAGAGCATACAAAACCGTATTTTTTTCAAAGAGCATCGTTTGGGGCGAATTGAGATACTTTGGCGACTCGTCACCCAGGGCACGACCACCAAAGCCGATCACTCTCCCCCGTATATCACGGATTGGAAAGATGATACGATTGCGAAAGTAATCATAGACTCCACGACTCTCCCCACTCTCGCTCTGCCCTGATTCATTTTCAGTCTCACCGGCTCTCTCATTACGCCCGCCCATGGGCTCCCACACGCTTGTATTGCCGCGCGCCCGCGCCAGCCCACCATTTACCAGCTCTCGTTCGCTATAGCCCAGACCCAGCAGATATTTGCATAAACCATCCCAGCGATCAGGCGCGTAACCCAGACCAAAAGCGATCACCGATTCGGGCGAGATGCCGCGCTTCCTTATATAAGCGCGCGCCTCCGCCGCTTCCCTTGAACGCAATAGCACCTGGTGAAACCACAATTGCGCATCCTCATTCAGCTTGCGCAACCGCTCCTTCGCCGCGTGTGTCTCACGTTCCTGCTCCGGGTCCCTATCACCCTCATATCCCTCAACCGGGATACCGGCTTTCTCCGCAAGATAGAGCAGCGCATCGCGAAACTCCAACCCCTGCTGCTTTTCTACGAATGAAAAGACGTCGCCACCCTCGTTACATCCAAAACAATGCCAGGTCTGGGATTCTGGGAACACATAAAATGACGGCGTACGCTCGTTGTGAAAGGGGCACAGCCCTTTCAAGGATTTCCCCGACTTCTGCAGGGCTACAACCAGCCCTACTTCATCGACCACATCTACTTTCGCTTTGATCTCCTCGATTAAAGATGCCATTTCCAAATCCTCTGATCGAGAAACTGGTCATTTAGCTGGTACACGACCGGTGCCGAATCGTAAAATGTGGTGCTACAGGGTTGTTCTGTTTATCTTACAACACATATAACGAACCATACCTCAGAAAGTCGCGCTATTCTACATAATTCTACACTGTTAGAAGTGAAATTACGCCAAATGTACTATCCGTTCTTAAATACGAACCACAAGCCTTACCAGTAGCCTTTGAAAAATTTCCGCGAGACACTTATCCACATTTCCACAATCCCTAACTACTATGATTCTTTTTTCTCTTTATTACAAAATATAATGTCGTAGCAGTAGTAGGGTCCGTGGAAATGTGGATAAGTGTCAGGGAACGCTATTTATTCCGCTCCGGATTTTACGTGTGTGAGCCTCCGGCGGCGCTCGAACAGGTGTGGATAACTTATCCACCGGGCATGGTGAGTTGTATTAAATGGGGATAAATCGAGGGGGCTGGTGGATAAAAACCTGTGCTTTGGGGATAACCTGTATCGCTTGGCGTGCCTGAAGCATGCGTTGGGGATAAGTTATCCCCAACTGTTGTGGATAGCAATTTGTGGTTATCCACCACTTTACCGACTTGGGGATAACTTGCCCACAATTTTTGTGGAAAGAGACTCATCCTTTCGGACAGGTAAAACAAGCAAAAGGTAAAGCAGGCACTTTTGCACATTTTCGTGAAGTTGTCCACATTTTTGGCCTACTTATCCACCTTTTCCGAATCTTCTGCGTAATTAACTCTAGAATATGGGTGGGTTTAATATCATCTTGCGCTTTCCTGTGTGTGGAAAACTCATCCACAATTTTTGTGGATAAGTGGCCACCTGAGCGCCTGCTTTGTGGAAGATGTGGAAAACTTATCCACCGGAAATGTGGATAAACGGGTATTGTTTGACTATGATGTGGAGAAGGTGGAAAACTTATCCACAATTTTTGTGGATAAGTGGCCACCTGAGCGCCTGCTTTGTGGAAGATGTGGAAAACTTATCCACCGGAAATGTGGATAAACGGCCTGTGAGGGGTAACTGAGCGCGCTTCGAGTTTTATCAAGATAAGTTCACTTCCAGTCCTCTCTTCATCTGGTGAGCTATCAGCTTTCTGTGAGATCGGCAGCCAAAAATACCGAGTTATCCACAATTAATGTGGATAACTCGGTGGAAAATTGTGCAGAAGTATCACGAAAAGATACTCTATTACAGGCTTAAATCGAGAAAGCGGTGTCAAGATGCCGCATACCTGTTTGCGCTAACAGCTTATAGACACGCAGGAGTTCGCCCGTGCTCAAGGCCGATGCCACCAGTTGTGTCCTATGAGATTCAGCATTCTCTTTCGCATCACCGTCATAGATATTTCCAATCATCCCTAACATTCCGTGGTCAAGCTGCCGCTGGAAAGACTGGAGCGCGCGCAGCCCTTTATGCCAGGCTTGCTGGTTACGCGAGCTCGTGTCCTCACTCGATTGTTCGAGGTGAAGCAGGGCGTCCACATATGGCCCGACCAGCCAGGGCCAGGCACTTCCCTGGTGCAGCGCTCGCTGTTGTTCACGCGCGTTCGCCGGAATCTGGGCTATATACCCCGCTTCACCAGGGGCCAGGGTGCGCAAGCCGAAAGGTGTTACCAATCGCTCCGTCACCAGTCCCATCATTGGGCGCGCGAACGATATATCCAGTACCGGATAGCGTAGCGAGAACGCCAGCAGTTGATTTGGCCGGAAGCGCGTATCATCACCGTCCGGTCCATCGATTACATCATACAGGTAACCACCAAACGCGTACTGGAAACGCTGATTAAAGCTCTGTTTACAGCGCGCGCTTTCCTCCATGTAGATATCTGTAGTATGACTGAGCCGGCCCAGCGAGAAAAGCCACCGGGTCCACTCATCCATCAGGCGTAGCGCATTGTACCACAAAGCATTGACTTCTACGGGTTTGCCGTAGCGCGGCGTGACCGGTTCGCCATTGTCTATGGCATTCATCCATGTCAAGGCCTTTCCGGGCCGGTGTGCCTGCAACAGGCCATCCCTGCCATCGACTCGGATATCATTGGTAGTACCCTGCATATACGCTGAGATACAATCGACGAGCCGGGAATAGAGATCATCTAGCAATTGATGATCCTGTGCCAGCCGCAGGTAGGAGTCAAGAGCGTAGAAGTACCACAGCGTGGTATCTACACTGCCATAATCCTGCTCCATTAATGGAGCATCACGTGTTGGCAAGCGATCAGGCAACAACCCATACCGGAAATGGCGAGCCAGGTTGCGCAGGATACGTTGCGCATCGCCATAACGCCTGGTAGCCAGGGTCAGGCCTGGAAGCCCAATTAGAGCCTCTCGCGTCGAATCCCGCAGGCTATGATAGCCGGATATAATAACCGGAACACGCTCTTTATTACTAAAGAACGCAGAATCGTTCCCAAATTCGTTGTTACGGAGCAGCGTGCGCTGCACGATAAAACGATCCCCGGCCTGGAGCAGCAGTCGTAAGAACTCCTCACCATCAACCTGTTCCTCGTTTGCTGCGGTGAGCGGCAGCACCGGGAGAGTTTGCACTGTTTCACCACCCTCGCCGAAGTAGCGCTGAGGTTGTAAAAAACTGCGCGCTCGCTCGATGGCGGTAGTGTACGAGCGCGTAATCTGGCCGGCATCGAACGTCAAAGACGAGAGCTCTTCGGTAGTCGCAATAATCGTCAGCGTGGCATCCGCGCCGGGCCACAGTTTTGTCTTAATGACCCCTGGAAGGTAGAGGTCGTCTATCGCGGTCAGACCGGCGGCCTGTTCCTGCCGGCGCAAGAAGTGCCAGTACCAGACTCCGGTTGGTAGAAAGGTCGTTTCGCTTTCCGGGTGGCCAACAACAAAAATTGAATAGGGTACAGCCCCCTCCCAGGCGCGAATAGTGCAGCCTATCACGCCACGTGGAAGCTGTAGGGGCCGATTGATCGTGCCCACCACCGATTGATTGGCCCCTTCCTGCCGATCAATAGTCGAGGCCAGACTGATCGCGCCCCGCTCTATGTCCTTCATATCATCATCGACTTCCGGCGCATGTACTTCAAGCGAAAATTGCCAATCGAGGTTGCCATACTGTGGCTTATCATAAGGGCGATAGGAGGTGAATGGCAGCAGCGTAAGCGCCAGCGCATTCGGCTCCGTGGGAACGAACCCTTGTGATCGCCCATTATTGCGTCCATGCCCATACGGCGATGTATCTTGTAGCAAGGCGTTGCCTTGCAGCCGCCCATTTCCGCCAGTTCTTTGATTGTAGGCCCCCTCTTGTGGCTTCTCGGTGCGTAGTACGCGATACTGGATATAGGTCGTATTTAAACCCTGGGGCATCCAGATGCGTTTCTCCAGCGTTATGCCATGTATCCCGCCTACACGGTAGGTGAAAATAGGGAAGCCTTCTTCAAGATGGAATGTTTCAAGATGGACAAAACCCGCCGGGTTAAGTGTTCCATCCTGGTACTCATTGGTGCCAAGATAGTAGGTGCGCTGATCGAAGATGACCTCCTCGTCGATCTTCGCCAGTAACACATGGGGTATAGCTTCATCGCGAAGAGGTGCTACCAGCAGGCCGTGTTGCATGCGCGCCAGCGTGCCGGCGACCGTGCCTGCCGCGTAACCCCCCAGGCCGTTCGTGACCAGCCATTCCCGCGAAATCGTTTCGTTGAAATCACAACAAATGCCGCGATCTAAAATAATGGGCATAGCTCCTCGCCCTCTTGTTCATTATTAATGTAGGGGACACGCTAAATCCCGGGCCCCGTTAGTAAGCATGCTACGTGGACGAATTTCGTTCTCTATTACAAGACCGTCACAGGGTCTTGCCCTTGCCAGGCAACCTGATTTATCAAAGGCTATTGCTCTCCCCCACAAGTTTATCATAATGCAAATGGAAAAATATAGTTCTTTCTATGGATTTTTCTCTCTCATTGCGTAATTGTGATGAATTGTCAGAAAATGTGACCGGTTTGTGATATATTGTTCGATTCTCGACTTTTACGTCGCCCTGAATCACCGCAAGTATGAGGTCAGATTCAGCCCCTGGACGTGATATAATAGGGAGCAAATTTTTTTATCTGGCGAGAGAGGAAACGCAATTATGGCAATGTTTGAAAGCTTATCAAAACGTCTCGAAGGGGTGTTCACAAATCTTAGTGGTAAGGGGAAGCTGACCGAAGCAGACGTCGATGAGGCCATGCGCGAGGTGCGACTGGCGCTGCTCGAAGCGGATGTCAGTCTGAAGCTTGTGCGTCAATTTGTTGAACGGGTCAAGGCAAAGGCGGTGGGTGCGGATGTGTTGGGCAGTTTCTCGCCGGCGCAACAGGTGCTTCAAATCGTCAATGACGAACTGATAGAGATGCTGGGTGGAAGCGATAGCAAGAATAAGCTGGACCTCAGCGGGCCACCTCCCAACGTGATTATGCTGGTCGGGCTGCAAGGGTCAGGTAAGACGACGGCGGCAGCCAAGCTCGCTAACTACCTGCGCAAGCAGCAAGGGCAGCGCCCTCTGATGGTCGCGGCTGACATGTATCGTCCCGCCGCCGTTCAACAGCTGCAAACGCTGGGGAAGCAAATCTCGGTACCGGTCTATTCCGAGCCGATGGGGGCAAACCCGGTCGATATCTGCGCGCACGCGATTGACTATGCGCGCGAGCAGGCCGCGACGGTGGTGATCCTGGATACGGCGGGCCGCCTGAACATCGACGAGCGCATGATGCAGGAGGTCATTACTATTCGCAACCGCGTGCGTCCGCGAGAGGTGCTGCTGGTAGCAGATGCCATGACCGGCCAGGAAGCCGTGCGCGTGGCCGATGATTTTAATAAGGCCGTCTCATTGACCGGCATGATCCTGACCAAGATGGATGGCGATGCTCGGGGTGGCGCGGCGCTTTCTATTCGCGCGGTGACGGGCGTGCCGATCAAATTCATGGGTGTGGGCGAAAAAACGGATGCCCTGGAGCCATTTTATCCTGATCGTCTGGCCTCGCGTATCCTGGGAATGGGCGATGTGCTTTCGCTGATCGAACGCGCCCAGGAGACCATCGACCAGGAAGAGGCGCTCAAGGCACAGGCCAAGATGCAGCAAGGCAAGTTTGACCTGGAAGATTTTCTCACCGCCATGCGCCAGTTGAAACGTATGGGGCCCCTGCGGTCGGTAATGGAGATGCTGCCGGGTTTCAACAAGCTGACCAGCATGCCTGAGATGGAAGAGGCGCTGGAAGGCGATCACCTGAAGCATATCGAGGCAATTATCCTCTCGATGACAAAAGAGGAACGGCGTAATCCCGACATCATCAATGGCAGCCGGCGGAAGCGCATCGCTCGTGGTAGTGGCATGACACCGCAGGATGTCAACCAGCTGCTTTCTCAATTCGGTGAGATGCGCACAATGATGCGGCAGGTCAGCAGCGGCAAGGGTCCGTGGGCGAGGATGGCGCGGCAGTTTGCCGGAAGTGGTGGTCTACCCGGAATGGAGGCTATGCCCGAAATGCCGGCACCGCGTTTGCCCAGGCCAAATGGCGCGGGTGGGAAGAAGACAGGCAAAGCCGCTCGTAAAGAAAAACGTAAGCAAAAACAGAAATCACGAGGTGGACGGAGGTGATCTTCTATGCGCACAAAGCGTTCTATTCACCTGGCTCACTCCCTACTGGCGGCGATGCTGATCGGCTTTATGCTGCTGGCGAGCGGCTGTGGTGGCTCCAGCCAATCGCAGCAGCAGGCCAGCCAGAATAAATCGCAGCTCGATACCGCGCTGCAACATGCTGAAGCAAGCGGTATTCCCGCTTCACAACTCGCTCCTATTGTAAAGAAGGAGCAGCAACTTGATAGCACCGGCGCGCCCTTTAGCCTCTTCAACGATCAACCCGCTACGGACTATTATCTAAGTCAAGCCAATCAGTATCACCAGCTTTATATCCAACTGCAAGGAATTGTCAGTTCCGTGACCGATCAGTACTCGACGCAGGCGCAGATGGATATGCAGGATTTCCAGCAGACGCTCGCGGTTCAGGCGGCCAGGAAGGTCGGCAATATTCAGGCCTTTAGCGAGCAATACAACAAGGATAATGCGCTCTTAGCTGCTGCCGTAACGCCAAAGGATTACATAGCCATCAGCCGCGATGCGGGTAGCGCGATCCAGGCTTTGCACCTGCTGGCCTCGACGTATACGCAACTCGCGACATTCAAAAATACTATCAATTCGATGCAGAAGGCCCATCTGGATGTCTCTGCCATGCAGATTCAATACCAGAGCGACCTTGTGACTTTCAACGCCGCGGTGAGGCCGGCGGATTTCCAGAATCTCAGCAGCCTGGTTGACGCGCAATATTCGCTGGCGGTAGCAAACTCGATGCTGGCCCTGCCTTACGTCGGCGCCGCCAAGTTGGGCGAGTTCAAAACGCAACTCGACCTGCTCAAGACCTATGGGATGGATGCGAGTCCTTATCAAAAGCTGTACGCGGCTGACCAGGCGGCGATGAAGAAGGTTTCCAATATCGGCGAATATTTGTCTGTGTCCGCGAAGATCGACGCGGACATTGCCACCATGCATGATGACCTGGTGCAGGGGGCGGCCAACTACCTGGTCGGCGAACTGGACCGCGAGGCGCGGGCATGGGGCAAAGCGCACGCCTATCACGATAAGTTCGATGGCAATAACTATATTCTCGATGCCGGCTACACCTCCGATGGCATCGGCTACTGGATCAGCCGAGACCTCAGCTGGGCCTACACTCCTGATGACTTCCAGGCCGTAGTGGATGAGGAGAACGACGAGTTCTTCAATCTGCAGATGCTAGAGCAGGATTACTACGATCATACACCCTACAATAAGGTGCATCAGACCGACCTGGAAATGTTCCAGCATTATCCGAGTTTGAAGCAGGGCACGGTGTTGATGGTTTCGTTCGTCGAGCAGGCAATGCGTGTCTACGATAATGGCAAGCTGATAAATGCTTTCCTGGTGACGACAGGACGCGTCGAGCGCCCTGCGCTGCCCGGCGTCTGGTCGGTACAGGACCGCAAGTCGCCGACGGAATTCAAGTCCGACGATCCGCCCGGTTCTCCGTTCTGGTATCCGCCGACGCATATCAATTATGCCATTCTCTATCACTGGGGCGGTTTCTTCGTACATGACGCCTGGTGGCGTGTGAATTTTGGCCCCGGCACGCAGTTCCCGCACTATGATGTTGGAGGCGATGAGGCCTTCGCCGGCAATGGCAGCCACGGCTGCATTAATATGCAGGAAGATCAGGCGGCCTGGGTATACGCGCATACCGATTGGAACACGCAGATCGCGGTGTATTAAGTAAATTGTACATCAAAAGGTTGACCGAGTCCGGAGCTGAGGGCGACCGCCAGGGTACGCCCTTACTAGGACACGAAGTAGAGGGTGTATCTGGCAACCCGGAGGGCGTACCCTGGCGGTCGCCCTCTCACTTCCCCATTTCTGCTTTACGCGATATTCTCTTCTTCTCCAGCCTCTTCTGTTGGCGGCAAGGATAATGGCGGCAGCAGGTCGGGGCGCACGATGGGCAATTGCCGGTAGATGTCCGCGCCTGTAAGTGAGCTACGCCAGCTTCTGGCCGCGTTCAGTTCGTTGACGAATTCAGGCTGTAGATCGATGCCTAGCGCCTGCCAGGTGAGGTTGATGGCGCGACGAGCAAAAGCAATGTTATTACGTGGCTCTATGCGATCCAGGTCCTCAAAGAAGAATCCACAGCTGGTGAAGCTGCACTGTGTATAGTATTGTGCCTCGAGCAGGAGCAGTGTACGCTGTTCCATCAAGGGATCGGCCGGTGGGCCAGCATGCTTGCCCTGGCTCGCCCAGAAGCTCTCAGGCGTTTCCCAGCCATTGCGCACGGGCAGGTAAGCGTCGCGGGCCGCCCAGGGATCGGCAAGCGTTTCGGAGGCGTATTGCTCGAAAAGCCGGCCAGTGCGTCCTGCCAGGCGATTCAGGGCCGCGCGCAGTTTCCCTTTCCAGCTGCTGTCGCCCTCGGTGCATTCGCAGCCTGTATCCCAGCGCGCTACACCATGGCTGCAGCTCCAGGCGCTTGGTACGCGCAGCTCAACCTCTTTTGTCGCCGGGTACATACGCATGTAGCGTTCCAGCGTGCAGACCTCGAAGCCATAGGATGGCGCGCCAGTATGCACAAGATGCTCCAGAAATTTATCGCGCCAGGGTTTGTGATGTCCGTAGAGCTCGCCATCCGTGGCGATCAGAATCAACTGCGCCTCTCCGTTCTGGCGTTTGCTCTGCACCAGGTTATCTGGAAGATAGCTGGCCGCGAAGAGGTCGGCATTGCTGGTGGTATCCCAGTCGAATGAGACGCCGCCGGACAGGGGCGCATTGTAGAAGAAGACGGTGATGCTGCGCCCATCCGCCAGGCGCACGATATAAGGCTCGCTGGGATCGATGGGCGCGGCAGCCTGCCAGGGGGCCAGCACAGTATAGCGGACGCCGTATTGCGCCAGCAGGTCGAGCGTTTCGATGTCTACGGCCGTTTCCGCCAGCCACATGCCGCTAGCATTATGCCCATAACGATGACGAAAGTCACTCAGGCCCCATGCGATTTGCGTGCGCTTATCACGCGTGCTGGCCAGTGGTAAAATGGTATGATTGTAGGCCTGCGCCATGGCATTGCCGACGCCATAACGGGCTATGTGATGCTGGTCGGCATCGATGATGCGGCGGTACACATCGGGATGGGCATCTTCCAGCCACGCGGCCAGCGTGGGGCCAAGGTCATAGTTGATTTCATCAAAATTGCCGGCCTCGGCATTGGGGCGATAACATTCGGCGGTAATCTTCTCGTTGAAGTTGGCGTAAGGAGTGGCCCCGGGTTCGACAGGAAGCAATTCGGTAAATGGGTCCTCGCGCGGAGGCTGATAAAAATGCCCATGCAGACACAGGTATGCAGGGCCAGGTTTTGATCCCTCGCCAGGATCAGCAGTGTTCTTTTGATCGAGCATAGAATCTAATCACCTTTACTGGCAAAGCAAACAGTAAAATCAGCACTGTCACTACCAGAACGACACACTAATTCCTCTCTACTTACTGTAACGGTCTAAGCATAGTATTCCGTTCCAACGCAAGGTAATTTAAATCACGACCATCACATACAATCATTATATCTCATCAAGTACAAGTTGTGATAAAGCCCCCTCTGAGGGGGCTTTATCACAACTTGTACTTATAGCTATTACGCGCTCAATTCCTGTCTTGTCCCTGTGCCGGCCTGGGCGCTGAGCAGGAATTCCTCGTAGGCTTCGCGCAGCTTGGGGTAGCGCAATAGGAAGAAGCCGGCGTACTCCTGCGTGAGCGGGCGAGGTTGACGCAGGAGGCGCATATTCACTTCCTTGAGCAGGCGATTCCCTTTTTTGCCATTGCAGGCCTTGCAGCAGGCTACCAGGTTTTCCCAGCTCGTTGGGCCGCCGCGCGAGCGCGGGATGATGTGATCGAGCGTCAGGTCGCGGCTGCGCTTGCCACAGTACTGGCAGGTCTCGTCATCACGCAGCAGAATATTCGACCGTGTGGGCTGCAGCGCAACGCGTGGTACGCGCACATTGGCGAGCAACTGCACGATAACGGGTCGTTCCAGCTCAAGACGCCGGGCCTGAATGCTCTCCTCGATCAACTGGCGCACGCTATCATCGACGAACGTGACTTTCTGCTTCGACAGCAGCACGATCAGGCGGCGCTCAGGAATGACGGATAGAGGTTGGAGTGAGGAATTCAATACAAGAACTGCCATGAAATGGTTTCCCTTCCTCTCTGTCAGAGCCGATAGCGAGAGCAGACAGCGAGGAAGAAGCGTGAGGTGCGGACAGGGGAAAGGGAGCGACTCCCGATCCCTCAGCTTCTACCGCCGCCTGCGACGACGACTGGGCGGATAGGGACGGAGGCGACTTGCACGTCCAGGTAGATTTGGCCCGGCGGGTTGTCCTCTGCCTGCCCATTGGTCGGGTTGTTCCCAGTGGGAATCTGGACAGGGAGTGGTCAGACTGCGGCATCCACTTAAGTCGGATGCCTGTAGCTGAAGTGCCCGCATCAATGTCTCCTCTGAATACCTGTGAATAATGTCAGTGCGTATGTGCCATCCTGGTCGGGGTGAGAGGACTTGAACCTCCGACCTCAGCGTCCCGAACGCTGCGCGCTAGCCGACTGCGCTACACCCCGGTTTTTACGATCCGTACAAATGGACTCTATCGCCCTATCCTACAATGAACCGCATTACAAACATGTGTGAGTGCCCAGTTTTGCTCAGTTCGCCTATGAGCGTAGTCTTCAGGCGTTTCTAAGCGCATCTGCGACACTTCCCCTGTTTCATCCCTAGTATAGCATACGCAGGCAAGATTTGACAATAGGAATTTTCAGCAAGACAGGGCTATTTAAAAGTCCTAAAAGGAAGAAAAGTAGGTCATTCCTTGCTAGAATGAGGGAAATCTCATCAACTCAGAAAGCGAGGAATGACTGGCATGAACTATATCACGTTGGCAGAAGCG
>Ga0209061_1000860_pt1 | contig 61895 bp, 45 predicted proteins | sample Coa_R1_10_FD_187157 | JGI IMG/M metagenome (GOLD analysis project Ga0209061, IMG submission 187157) | Surface soil microbial communities from Centralia Pennsylvania, which are recovering from an underground coalmine fire - Coalmine... | ecosystem: Environmental > Terrestrial > Soil >... | reverse complement strand
CTGCGCCCTGACAGCGTTCATCCCGCAGGGCACGCTGTTCAGTCCTGTCCAGTCCAGTGAGGACGTCGTCCGAGTCCCGACGACCGAATACCTGTGGACGGGCCCACCGAGCACCGCCGTCGGGCCGAGCAGAGGGGAGCATCCTTGAGCTCCTCACCCCCATCAGCCACACTCAGAGTCAGGAAGTGCAGAGCTAGGCCGTCGCGAGTTTCGGTGATCAGAAAGCGCGAAGTTCGGGTGATCGCCCACAGGTCTTTCCTCCAGGTCCGGCAGCACTGGGCCCTCGGGCCGGTTGGTGGCCCGCCATTGCCCGCCGGTGGGCACACCTTTGGGCTGGCGGGGCTGTGTGTGCGCTGGTGCTCATGGCCTATACAAGTCCGAACGCGGCACAAAGTGGCTCAGGAGCGTGGGCGGTAACGCTCAGGCATCAGGTCCCAGCGGTGGAAGCCCGAGGGTAGGTGGCCGTGCTCTGCGGCGGCGTTGGCGACTCGTTCCTGACCGCCTGCGGGCCGGCGTAAGCAGTACGCCAGGCGCCTCAAGCGGCCGTCTTATTGCAGGGGCCACCACCCCAGGGACCGAGTTCGCCATCTCCAAGTGGTTTCACCCCGGAGCTACCAAGGCGGTCCTCCCAGGTTGTGCAGGTCGTCGGTCCTTAGTACGTCATACACCTGCCTGATTCCAGGACTCCTAGCACAGTAGAGAACTCTCCTTGAAGTAGAAGGGGAAATCCACCACTTACGCCTGGCTATGTGGGAGAGTCTATGTGTGGCTGTAGCTGAGGTGCTCCGTGGTGCTGGGATTGGCCCTGTGCGCAAAGGACGCCCCCTCCCGATCCCGCCGGCTGGCTCTGTGGCACTGAACCCCGGCGTGCACCTCGTAGAGAACGACGCCGGTGGGGTGGTGTTCTTGTGGGGGATGGCGGCTTGGTGCTGGGAGCCCGGCGACGCGGCTGCCCGGCGCCTAGCGGCAGTACAGCTCGTAGAGACCGGCGCCGCCACGCCGAGCGAGGTGGCGACCGGCTTCGGGGTCACCTACGAGAGCTTCCGCAGGTGGCACAACTCGTGGTCGAGCTCCGGTGCCGAGGGCTTGGTGGCGAAGAAGATGGGCCCCAAGCGAGCCAGCAAGCTGACCGAGGAAGTACGGCAAAAGTTGAGGGAGCTGGCAGCCAATAAGATGGGGCTGCTCGCGATATCGAGGGAGGTGGGCCTGGACCCTTCCACCGTACGCCGTGGGCTCGGGGGCTGGCCGCCGCAGCGCGAGGGCGCAGCGCCTCGAGTGCCGAAGTAGCTGCCCAGGGTGAGCTGTTCCCTCTGGCCCAGCCGGTCCCCCGCAGCGAAGAGCGCTCCCTGGCGCGCGCGGGGGTGCTCCTCGGCGCCGAGCCTGTGATAACCGAAGGCGCGTCGCTCCCTTTTGCCGGCGCCCTCCTGGTGCTGCCCGCGCTCGCCGCCACCGGGCTCCTCGACGCCTTCTCCGAGGTCTACGGCGCTGCCCGGGCCGCTTTCTACTCGCTCCGGGCGCTCGTGCTCACGCTCGTGTTCACCGCTCTTATAGGAGAGCCGCGCGCCGAGGGGCTCCGGCGCCTCTCCTCGGCCGACATCGGCAGGCTCATCGGCTTGGACCGCGCCCCCGAGGTGGGGACGCTGCGCCGCCGCATGGAGGAACTGGCCAAGAAGGGCTGCTCCGCGGGGCTGTTGCGCTCGCTCGCTAAGAGGCACCTCCAAAGGACAGGCGACTACGGCACCTTCTATATAGACGGCCACGCACGTGCGTACTTCGGCAAGTCTCGCCTGCCCAAGGCCCACCTGGCGCGCGCCCGCCTGTCGGGCCCGGCCGAGGTCGGCACCTGGGTATGCGACAAGAGCGGCCAGGGCGTCTTGGTCTGGGGGGCGGAGCCGGGGGCGAGCCTCGCCGGGGAGCTGAAAAGGGCGGTTGCCGAGATAAGGGCCTTGGTCGGGCCCGGCGTACGGCCGACCATAGTGTTCGACCGCGGCGGCTGGTCGCCCAAGCTCTTCGCCGGGCTCGTCGCCTTGGGCTTCGACGTCCTCACCTACAAAAAGGGAAAGTCGCTCCCCGAGCCACGAAAGAGCTTCTCTGAGCACGACTTCGTAGATGACCTCAGCCGGCCCCAGCACTACTGGCTCGCCGACCGCCGCAAGCGCTTCGGCTACAAGGACGGGAAGGCCGACCGCTACTTCTCTGCCCGCCAGGTGACCCGCCTCGACCCCAAGACGGGCCACCAGACCCAGGTCGTGACGACGCGGGTGGACCTCTCGGCCCCCGAGGTCGCCTACTGGTGCTTCTGCCGGTGGCGCCAGGAGAACTTCTTTCGTTACATGCGTGCCAATCTTGGCCTCGACGCCCTGGACAGCTACGCCAAGTTGGCCGACGACCCGGACCGGACCGTCCCGAACCCAAGGAAGAAGGAAGCCGCCAAGAAGGTAGAGGAGGCCAAGGCAGCCGAGGCGCAAGCCGAGGCCGAGGTCGCGAGGGCCGTCTCCGCCGGGACAGATGGCTCCCTCGAGCCGAGCAAGGCGAACGAGGAGATCGCCGCAGCCACGGAGCCGCTCGCAAGGGCAAAAGACGCGGTCGCCAAGGCGAAAGCCGCCCAAGGCAAGATCCCTGCTCGCGTTGCCCTGGGAGAGCTCCACCCAGACGCCGTCCGGCAAGCCCCCGAGCGAAAGACGACCCACGACGCGGTGAGGATGGCCACCTACAACGCGGCCTCGTCCCTCGCAGCGCTGCTCGGCTCGCACTACCGCCGCGCCAAAGACGAAGCCCGCACCCTCCTTTCCGAAGCCTTCCGCTCCCCAGCGGACATGGAGGTCGTCGGCGACGAGCTGCACGTGACGTTGGAGCCGCTCTCCGAGCCCAGGCGCAGCCGGGCAATAGCCGGCTTGTGCCAAGAGCTGAACGAGACCAGGACCATTTACCCCGGGACCAAGCTCCGCCTCGTCTACTCGGTGAAGGGCGAAGAGATGCCGCCAGTTACAGGTACCCCCGCACAGGCCTGAAGCCTCGCAGCCGCTTCCTCCCCCTTGCTAACGTCGCGTGGCTTGTCCTCTAGGCCAACGAAAGCGTCCCCACCCGGAGCCTCTCTCGCATAACTCGAAGGGAGGAAGCGCGTCAGCGACGCGGGGTGGAAGGATCAGCCACGGGGCGTTCAGATCACGATCTTGCCGATCCGTGAGGGCCGGGCCGCAACTCGACTATTCCGCTGTGCTGGGAGTCCTGGATTCGGACGTGGGTGGACCACTACTACCCGGGGACCACCGTCACTGGACAGCGGAGTCCTGGAGCTCCACCGAGCCGGACGTCTGCAGTAAGCAGTGCACAGCCGAGTGATTCGGCCAACGCGACATACGAAGCGTCATAGGCTGAGAGGTTCTCTCGCAGCTCCCAAACGCGCTCCAGCAGATGGAAGACGGAATGGCGCAATATGCCGAGCCGGCGCCACCGGTCGAGCGCTGTCCATGCATCGCCAGGCTTGACCCGCGAGGCGGCGACCACGCGCCGAAGGGCGTTGGCGACCTCAGGGTCGATCAGGTGAGGCACATGTACCTGCTCCTCGGCCAATGCCCGACGAGCAGGCCCAGCGTTGAGCAGCGCAGAGACCGCCGCCGACGCGTCGACGACGATCACCTCGCGGAGCGCCCGGCATCCACGTGGGCGACTACAGAGGCCGGGTCAATGCCTAGGTCCGGCAGGTCGTCGAGCAGCGCCGGGTTGTCCACTCGGCGCGAGACTTCCTCAAGCTCCCTCACCGCTACCGCCGCGACCGACATCCGCTCACGGGCAGCCAGCCGCTCCAGGCGCTCGACAACTTCGTCGGGCACATGGCGAAGGTAGATCGTCCTCATGTCGCATTATGCTAGCAGATCAGTTGCGGTCTGCGTACGACCTCCAACCGCAGGGTCGTCCCGGCGGTGCGGCTCCCTCTACAGCCGGTCCGTCGCCCACGTCGCCGCCCGGGGTGAGCCGCTCTAGGCGCTCCTCGTCTTACCTGGCCATGTGCAGCACCAGTGAAAGGCCGGTGCCCTGACCTACCGCTACCGCCTGCGCCGGCCCTCCAGCCTGATGGGCTCAGGTGGCCACAGCAGCCGGTCCAGCTCCTCGCTCACCCGGCCGTCGGGCGCCAGCAGGTGGCCGTAGATCCGGTCCGTGGTCGAGGTGGAGGCGTGCCCCGCCCACCTGCTGGCTTCGTACATGCTGGCCCCAGCCTTCAGCCATAGGGCGACGGCCGTGTGCCGCATGGCGTGCGGGGTGGGGGGCGGCACCAGGCCAGCCCGTCCCACCGCTGGCCGCCAGATGTCCCGGAGCCAGTTGCCCAGGGACCAAAAGCCTCCCGAGCGGGTCGGCCAGGCCGGGGCAGCCGGGTGGCGCCCCGCCATGTCGCGCTCCAGTTGGGCAGCAAGCGTCGGCGGGACGGGCACGACGCGCCCCTCGCCGGCACGGGACTTCACCGGGCCATAGCGGCCCGAGTCGGCCAGGGCGGTGCGGCGCACCGTCAGCGTCTTGTGCAGGAAGTCGAAGTCGCCCACCTGGAGCGCCACCAGCTCCCCGATTCGCAGCCCGCAAGCCACCCCGACGGCGACCATGGACCGGTAGGCAGGTGGCGTGGCCTCGGTGAGCCGGCGCACCTCGTCGAGGCTCAAGAAGCGCTGCTCGGCCTTGGGGGCCCGGGGGACCTGCACCTTGGACGCCGGGTTGACCGCGATGAGGCCCTCCACTACGGCCGCCGACAGGCAAGCTCGCAGCACCTCAAGGTGGCGCTTCACCGTACGGGGGGCGAGCCCGGCCCGCACCTGGCCGGCGACCCAGGCCTGCACGCCGGAGCGGCGCAGGTCACCCAGGCGGGCCTTGCCCAGGTGGGGGCAGATCCAGCAGTCCCAGGCGCTCTGCTCGCGCCTAGCGGCGAGCAGCGACACCTGCCGGCCGTCCTGCCACCTGGCCCACCACTCGGCCAGCGTCGTGCGCCCGCCGTCCATGGTGCCGGTACCTCCCCGGTGCACCTCCACCACCCGCTCAGCCAGCCACAGGCATCGGCCTCGGCCTTGGTGGAGAACGTGGCGCTCTGGCGGTGGCCGGTCGCGTCGTACCAGCGTGCCCGCCAGCTGAGCTGGCCCGAGGCCCCAACCCGGCGCTCAATGCCGCCGTCCCTGCGCGGTATCGGGCGGGCTACCTGCTCACGCGGCATCGGGCGGTACCCATTGCTTGCGAGGCCGGCTCCGGCGAGGCCTGGGAGCCACAGGGGCAGCGGCCACGGCCGGCGCCACGGCCGCTGCCTCGCAGCGGGCCAGGTAGCCCTCCAGGGCTTCGGGACGGGAGCGGGACTGGCCACGGGCCCGTACCGAGGCCAGCTCGCCGGAGCGGGCCAGACGGTAGACGGTGACCTTGGAGACGGCCAGGGCCTCGGCCACCTCCCCGGGGCGCAGCAGCGGGTGTGCGCTCATGCCCAGATGTGGGGTCGGCCCACGCACCAAGGGGCGATCCTGGGCCCGGGCTCGGGCCCATTTCGGGCCCCAGGATCCTGCCGGGCCCGCTGGCCGGGACCCGCACAGTGCCCCTGACCTGGACTTTTATGGTGGGCGCTAGAGGACTCGAACCTCCGACCTCAGCCGTGTGAAGGCTGCGCTCTAACCAACTGAGCCAAGCGCCCGGCTCCAACTCGGGGGGCGCACCGGTAGGCGGGCCCCCACGGCCCAACGTAGCGCAGCCGGGGCAGGTACCCCAAGGCTGCTCGGCCGAGCGGCTTTCGGACAGAGAGCGAGGTGGGAGTGGCGTGGGAGTGAGGGGGTGGGCAGGTAGCAGCAAGGTGCGCGGACAGCCCGAGAGGCGGCAGCCCCAGCCGGGCGGTACGTTGGAGGGGTGCCAGGGCACGAGCCAGAGGACCACAACGACGACATGGACGCTGACGACATGGGCGTCGACGACCTCGAGACGGAGGACCTCGACGCCGACGACCTCGAGGCAGCAGACGAACTGCCCGAAGTCGATGAGCAGGGGCGCCGACATGTCCGCCGAGCAGCCCCCGAGGGCACCGAAGCGGTGCTCGAGGCCGAGCAGGCTCGCACCACCGGGCTCCCGGACAAGATCGAGGCCTGGCGGCGCCGCAGCGCCACCGGTGCCGTCCTGACGGCCTTCGCCCTGGGCTTGCAGGAGGTCTTCGAGCCCGAGCGCAAGGAACCCGCCATCATCATGCAAACCTCCGGCGACCCACCCAAGGACTTGCCGGTGGAAGCCCAGCTCGAGCAGCTCGGGCCCCGCCAGAGCACGATCAACGTGCGCCCCTGGCTCCTCGGTGGCGACCAGCCGGACGGTCCTCCCAGCGCCGAGGAGGGGCCCAACGGTCCTGCCAGCTCCGAGACGGAGCAGAAGTGAAGCTCCTGAGGCGGGCCACGGGCGCCCCGCAGGCGGACGAGGAACCCGTCGACCTGGTCCAGGCAGAGGCCAAGACCGGGGCCAACGGGGCCCCTGCTGCGGCCAACGGGCACGCCGCTGCCGCACCCACCACCGCCCCTGTGGATCCCAGCACCAAGGGCACCAAGGCCTCCTCGCGGGCAGACCGGGCCGCCGCCCGCTCAGACCGGGCCCACCTGGTGAGGCAGGCCCGCAAGGCCACCTCCAAGATGGAGCCCCCCGAACCCCGCTATGGCATCTATGTGGCCTTGTTCATGGCGGCGGTGGCCCTCGTGTCGCTGTTCAGCACCGACGCCGAACAGGTCAGCCAGAAGGTGGGCAAGGCCACGCGCACGGTCTGGGAGGTGGTGCCTCACGACCAGGTAGTCCCCGCCGCCTCGGCGGTGCTCGCCCTGGTGGCGGCCAGTGCCCTCACCATCTACTGGCGAAAGCGCATGGTCACGATGGTGGCCTTCATGATCACGGCGGCCCTCAGCATCTCGCTGCCCCTGCCCCAGAGCATGGCCGACCTGCGGTGGGGCCTGTACCTGGTGCCCCTGGGCTATGCCATGTGGGTGTTCTGGCGACAGAACAAGGCACAAAAAGCGCTCCTGGCTACTTCGGCCCGGGAGGCACGGGACGAGGGGGCTACCGCCGGCAGTGGGCCGCGACGCTCCCAGGCGGCCCACCAGGCGACCGCTAGGGCGGGGCGCTCCCGGCGCAAGGACCAAGACGCCCCGATTTCGGTGACGGGCCGGCCCCTGCCGCCGAGCAGCGGCCGCTACACCCGCCCGCAGCCCAGACGGAGGGCAGGCCAGCGCAAGCGCTGACCCAACGGGCCTTGGCGCGTTGAGCCTGGCGGTGCCAAGACCGGCCCACCGCTGGTGCGGTGCCACTGGTGGTCGGTGGGGCGTGGTAGACACAAGGGGTGCTCCGAGAAGCGCTCGACGGCCAGCGCATAGCTGTTACCGGGGGGACCGGCTTCCTCGGTACCGCGCTCATAGAACGGGTCCTGCGCTGCCTGCCCGAGACAGAGGTCGTGGTGCTGGTCCGCCCCGGCCGGCATGGCGCGACCGAGCGCGTGCAGCGTGACATCCTGCGCAACGACTGCTTCGACCGGCTGCGCAGCGAACTGGGCGAGCGCTTCGATGCCGAGGTGGAGCGCCGGGTCAGGCCTCTGGCCGGTGACGTCACCCAGGACGGGCTGGGCCTGGACGAAGACGGTCGCCGGCTGCTGGCCAGCTGCCGGACGGTCGTGCACTCGGCCGCCACGGTGAGCTTCGACTCTCCTCTCGACACTGCCGTGGAGGTCAACCTGCTCGGCCCCCGCCGCGTAGCCCAGGCCCTGCAAACCCCCACGGCCCACCCGGTGCCGGCAGCGGCTGCGCCCCCCGCGCCGGGCCTCGCCGCGGCGGCCAGGCCCGCCACCCGAGGACGGACGCGGGCCGCCCAGGGCTCCCCCGCGCTCCCTCATATGATCGCGGTCTCGACCGCCTACGTAGCTGGCATGAGGCGTGGCCCCGCTCCCGAGGCGCTGCTGACCGAGACCCCGTTTTCCACCCGGGTCCCCTGGCAGGCCGAGGTGGAGGCGGCCCGCCGGGCCCGTTCGGACGCCGAGGCAGCCAGCCGGGAACCCGAACTGCTGGCTCGCCTGCGGGCCAAGGCGCGCTCCGAGCTGGGGGCAGCCGGCATGCCCCTGCTGGCCGAGCGCACCGAGAAGTTGAGGGCCGAGTGGGTCGACGAGCGCATGGTCGAGCTGGGCAAGGCACGGGCCCAGGCTCTCGGCTGGCCGGACGTCTACGCCTACTCGAAGGCCTTGGGGGAATGGGCCTTGCTCGAAGGCCGCGGCGCCCTGCCGGTCAGCGTAGTGCGCCCGTCCATCATCGAGGCCTCCCTTTCCCAACCCCGTCCTGGGTGGATCCGCGGGTTCCGGATGGCCGACCCGGTGATCATCAGCTATGCCCGCGGCCTGCTCAAGGAGTTCCCAGGCATACCTGAGGGGGTCATCGACGTCATCCCCGTAGACCTGGTGGTGGCGGCCATCCTGGCCATCGCCGCCCGGGGGCCGCAGCCCGAGCCAGACGTGGTCCACGCCGCCTCCGGTTCGCGCAACCCCCTCCGCTACGGCCAGCTCGTGCGCCTGGTCCGGGAGTGGTTCTCTGAGCACCCGCTGGCAGACGACCGGGGCCAGCCGATCGAGGTCCCGGAATGGTCGTTCCCGGGACGGCGGCGGGTCCAGCGCCAGCTCCACCAGGCGACCAGGGCGCTGCGGGGTGCCGAGAAGGCACTGCAGGCCCTACCCCTGCGGGGGAACCAGGCCGACCTGGCGGCACGGGTCGAGGAGCGCCGGGAGGAGGCCGAGCGCGCCCTCGGCTACGTCGAGCTCTACGGCGCGTACACCGAGACGGAGGCAGTCTTCCAGGTCGACCGCTTGTTGAGCTTGGAGGCCCAGCTCGGCGGGGAGGAACGGGAACAGTTCTGCTTGGACCCGGCTTCAGTCGACTGGCCCCGCTACTGCCACGACGTCTACCTGCCGGCGGTCGTCGCCCACGCCCGCGTACGGCAGGCAACCGGTCGCCCCCGGCGAGGCTCCAGTGGGCTCAGCCGGGAGGAACGGGGCCGGAGGGCGGTCCTGTCCCCCGAGCGCCAGTTGGCCGTTTTCGACCTGGAGAACACCCTGGTGGCCACCAATGTGGTGGACTCCTATGCCTGGTTCGCCACCCGGCACCTGGGGCTGGGGGCGCGGGCGCACTTCACCGTGCGGACCTTGATGGAAGCTCCCCGGATGCTCTCGCTCGACCGGCTCGACCGGGGGGACTTCCTGCGCTGGTTCTACCGTCGCTACGAAGACGCCCCCCTCGACCAGCTCAACGAGGACGCCTGGGAGCTCACGAGCAACCTCCTGCTGGCCAAGTCGTTCCCTGCCGGCATCCGCCGGGTGCGCGAGCACCGCGCCTTGGGCCACCGCACCCTGCTCATCACCGGTGCCCTCGACTTCGTGCTCGAGCCCCTCCGCCCCTTGTTCGACGACGTGGTCTGCGCTCACATGGGGGGGGCCGGCGACCGGCTGTCGGGCGAGCTGCTGGAGGCACCGCCCACCGGTGAAGCCCGCGCCCTCATCATGCAGCAGTACGCCGACGAGCACGGCTTGGACCTGGCTCAGTGCGTCGCCTACGCCGACTCGACCAGCGATCTCCCCATGCTGGAAGCGGCCGGCTACCCGGTGGCCGTGAACCCCGAGACCAAGCTCGCCGCCATAGCCCGCAAGCGGGGTTGGCACGTGGAGCACTGGCCCCGAGCGCACGGGTACCGGCGGCCCTGGCTGCCCTTCGGCCCGCAGGCGAGACAAAAACCCGGCCGCGGGGGTCTAAACGAGCCATGAAGGCCCTCCGCATCGAGCGGTCCGTCCCTCGTTTCGCAATGGCCCGGGTGGCCTCGGGGTGGAAAGGGGGGGCCGGGGCGCGCTTGGGGCCGCTCCGGTTGGTGGACACAGCCCCTCCCGCCCTGCCCGGTCCAGGCTGGCAGTACGTGTTCCCCCGCCTGGCCGGCATCTGCGGCAGCGACCTAGCCACGGTCGACGGGCGCTCGTCGCGATGGTTCGAGCCCATCGTCAGCTTCCCGTTCGTGCCCGGCCACGAGGTCGTAGCCGACACGGAGGCCGGCCAGCGGGTGGTGATCGAGCCGGTGCTCGGCTGCGAGGCACGGGGGGTACAGCCACTCTGCCCGGCGTGCGCCGCGGGGCGCAAGCGCCACTGCGTCAACCTGACCGGTGGCCACATCACCCCTGGGCTGCAGACTGGCTACTGCCAGCAGACGGGCGGCGGCTGGTCGGTCGCCTTGGCTGCCCACGCCAGCCAGCTCCACCCCGTCCCCGCGGGCCTGCCCGACGAGGCTGCCGTGCTCGTCGAACCGGCTGCCTGTGGTGCCCACGCCGCCCTGGCCCCCATGCCGGCCCCGTCCGGGAGGGAGGAGCTGACCGCCGTGGTCATCGGGGCGGGCACGCTCGGGCTGTGCACCATTGCCGCCCTCGCCCGCTACCGCGACGAAGTGGCCAATGTCCTGGCCGTGGCCAAGCACCCGCACCAACGCCAGCTGGCCCGGGCCCTGGGGGCCACGGCGGTGGCCGAGCCAGCCGACTTACGCCGGGCCGTGCGCCGGGCCACCGGTTCGTGGATCTTGGACAACGGCCAGCTCTCGGGAGGGGCACCGCTGGTGCTGGACTGCGTCGGCACGGCGGCCTCCCTGGCCAGCGCCTTGGCGGTCACCGCTCCTGGGGGCACGGTGGTCTTGGCCGGGATGCCGGCCCCCTCGTCGGTGGACCTCACTCCCTTGTGGCAACGGGAGGTCCACCTGGTCGGTGCCTACACCTACGGGCCGGAGCCCCTTGCCGGCGGGCGCCACAGCTTCGACCTGGCGTTCGAACTGGCCGAGGCCGTCCACCTCGAGCGGCTGCTCTCAGCCACCTACCCCCTCGACCGGGCAGCCGAAGCCATCGAGCACGCGGCCATGGCCGGGCGGCGAGGAGCCGTCAAGGTCGCTTTCGACCTGAGGGGCGAAAAAAGAAGGACCGTACCACTACAGCCGGCGCACCCGGCGCACCCGGCGCACGCAGTGGAGGGGCCGGCCAGCTGATGCCTCGTCCCGGGTTCGTGCTCGAAGTCGACCGCGCCACCCCCCCGGTGCTCATGTGGCACGGGGAAGGGTTCCGCCTGGAGCGCCTGCCCGCCGAGCGCAGCCGCGTCGTCTACGCCCCCGAGCCGCTCGCCCCCCTGCCCGACCCCGATGCCGCCATCCGCCGGGCCCTGCTCGAGCCGCTGGGAGACTGCCCGCCTTTGCCACAGCTGCTCCATGCCGGCATGCGGCTCACCATCGCCTTCGACGACCTCTCCCTGCCCCTGCCCCCCATGCGCCGGCCCGACAACCGCCAGAGGGTGATCGAGGCGGTGCTTGACCTGGCGGCCGAAGCAGGGGTGGACGACGTGGTCCTGATCGCCGCCCTCGGCCTGCACCGGAGGATGACCGACGCCGAGCTGCGCCACGCCCTGGGCGACCGGATCTTCGATGCATTTGCCCCCCACGGCAAGCTGCTCCAGCACGACGCGGAGGACCCCGACGGGCTCGTCCACCTGGGCAAGACCGAAAAGGGCGAGGACGTCGAGGTGAACCGCCGGGTGGCAGAGTCGGACCTGCTCGTGTACGTGAACATCAACTTGGTAGCGATGGACGGCGGCCACAAGTCCACCGCCACCGGCCTCATGAGCTACCGCAGCGTCCGCCATCACCACAACGTGCGCTCGCTGCAGCACAGCCGCTCGTTGATGGACCGGCCCCGTTCGGAGCTCCACTCTTCCAGCTGGCGCATCGGCCGGCTGCTGGCCAAGCACGTGAAGGTCTTCCAAGTCGAGACGACCCTCAACAACGACGCTTTCCCTCCACAAATGGCCTTCCTGCAAAAGCGGGAATGGGAATGGAGCGTCCGGGACCGGGCCACCTTCCTGGCCGCCAGCAACGGTGCCGCGCTCCTGAGCCCGGCGGCACGGCGGGCCGTTTTCCAATCGGTGCTCGCGCCCCACGCCATGACCAGCGTCCAGGCGGGCGAGGTCGAGGCGGTCCACGAGGCCACCATCGCCAACATCCACCGCCAGCAGCTGGTCGACGTGGAGGGCCAGAGCGACATCGTGATCTTCGGGCTCCCCTACATCGGCCCCTACAACGTCAACTCGATCATGAACCCGCTGCTGGTGCACTGCCTGGGGCTCGGCTACTTCTTCAACATGTACCTGGGCAAGCCGCTGGTCCGGCCCGGTGGCGTGGTGATCCTGTCGCACCCGACCCCTTGGGCTTTCCACCCTGTCCACCACCCGTCCTACATCGACTTTTTCGAAGAGGTCCTCCCCACCACGACCGACCCGGTGGAGATCGAAAAAACCTTCGAGGAGCGCTACGCCACCGACGAGTGGTACCGCCACCTGTACCGGACCAGTTACGCGTTCCATGGCGTGCATGCCATGTACATGTGGTACTGGGGCGCGCACGCCCTGGAGTACACAGGCGGGACGATTATCGTCGGGGGCAACCGCCGGGCCGTCCGCCGTATGGGCTTCAAGCCGGCGACCACCCTGGCCGACGCCCTGGAGATGGCCGAGGACGTGGTGGGCAGGGGCCCGACCATCACCTACTTCCGCGCCCCCCCGTTGATGCTCGCCCATGTCCATTAGTGACCGCGTCGGGCCCCTAGGCCTCGGCCCGGCCCGGGGCAGCCGGGAGCGAGGCTCCTCCGGCCAAGGGGCGGAGGGGCCAGCCCTGGACCTGGCCCTGGGGCGCCTACGAGAGGCCCTCCTGCCGTCGACGGGAAAGCTGCGCCCACCCTGGCCGTTCCCCCTCGGCGCAGCCCCGTGGCCCCCGTCGGTCCCTCGGCCGCCCAAGCGTCCCGACCTCGGCGTCAACTACGCCACCGACTGGGCCCGGCGCTACCCGGTCCGCTTGGCGCGCGCCGCGTGGACCGAGCTGGTGACCCGGCCCCTGATGGCGGCCATCGCCCAGCCCAGCACCGAGGGCCTGGACCGCTTCGAGAGCACCGAAGCCCCGGTGATCTTCGCCGCCAACCACTCGAGCCACCTGGACACGCCTCTTTTGCTGTCGGTGCTGCCCGAGCGTTTCCGCCACAAGGTGGTCACCCTGGGCGCGGCCGATTATTTCTTCGACTCCCGGGCCAAAGCCATCTATTTCGCCTTTTCCGTCAACGCCGTGCCCATCGAGCGGGTGAAAGTCAGCCGCAGCTCGGCCGACCGTGCCCAAGCCCTCATAGAGGAGGGCTGGAACCTGTTGATATTCCCCGAAGGGGGCCGCAGCCCCGACGGCTGGGGCCAGCCGCACCGAGGCGGCGCCGCCTGGCTGGCTGCCCGCAGCGGCCGGCCCATCGTCCCGGTGCACATCCAGGGCACTGGGCGCCTCTTGCCTCGGGGCGCCAAGCGCCTGTACGTGGGACGGACCAAGGTGACCTTCGGCTGGCCGCTCTACCCCGACCTGCCCGCCCGCCAACTGGTAGGCCGTTTGGAGGACGCCATCGCGGCCCTGGCGGACGAGGCTGCCACCGACTGGTGGTCGGCCCGCCGACGTGCTGCCCAGGGGGCTACGCCGCCCCTGACCGGCCCCGACGCCTCTGCCTGGCGACGGGCTTGGGCGCTAGGCCCCTCCCCCAAGGACCGGGCACGGCGGAGGTCGCCGGCCAGCGCCAAGCGCTGGCCGGCGGGGTACGGATCTTAGGGACCTGCCCGAGGTGCGGTCCCTCGGCCTAAGTGCGGTTCTTTGCCCGAAGTGCGGTTCTTTGCCCGAGGTGCAGTTCTTTGCCCGAGGTACAGTTCTTTGCCCGAGGTACAGTTCTTTGCCGCAAGTGCGGTCCTTTGCCCCAATTGAGCATTCTCTGTCGCGGTTTGATGCGCGAACAGCGCTTTGCGGGACAGGGAACATCTTACCGGGGCAAAGAACCGCCACGTACGGGCCCCATACGGCGAAGAACGCCACATCCCGGCCACAGCGGGCGAAGAACGGCCACGGCGACCAGGCCCAAAACGGCTGGACGGGCCAGTTGGTGACGTGGTGCACAATATGTTAGCGTTCACTGCCTCGCCTGCTGCCAGCGGCCGCGCCCTCAGCGGCCGGGCCGGGCTGGTGGCTGAGGGGCGCGCTGCCCCTGCGGGGCCGGTGATGGTAAGGTCCGCCTAATCCGCTCATCGTGGCGGCAACCGCTCGGCACCGCCGGGGACGACCTGTCGTTGCCCGGCAGCCCCGGGACGAAACAAAGGAGGGTTGCGACATGGCAACGGCAACCGCTCGCCCGCTAAGGCTGGAGGTCAAGCCGAAGTGGAGAGGAGGCCCCACATCCAGGATCGGGGCAGCTTTGGCGGTCTCCGCTCTCCTGGCCAGCATGGCCAGCACGGCCTCGCCTGCGGGCGCGGCAACGCTAAGCACCAGCGCCCGCACGGCCCACATCGGGGGCTCGGTGTCCGTCTGGGCCGAATGGACCAGCACCGAGCAGCAGGACTTCGAGGCCGCGCTGAAACCGTTCGAGAGCTTGACTGGGGTCAAGGTCAACTACTCCGGTAAGGGCAGCAACATGGACACCGCCATCGACACAGCAGTGGCTGGCGGGAGCCCGCCCGACGTAGCCCTGGTGCCAGACCCGGGCACGGTGATCAGCCTGGCCAAGAAGGGGGCGATCCAGCCCGTCGGGCCGGTGATCGGCAGCGAGGCCTCCAACTACGGGGCGGCTTGGAAGAGCTTGGTCACCTACAACGGCAAGCTCTACGGCGTGTGGTTCAAAGGCGCCAACAAGAACACGATCTGGTACAACCCGGCCGAGTTCGCCGCCGCCGGCATTACGGCCCCGCCAAAGACCTGGGAACAGCTGCTGAAGGACGCCGCCACCTTGAAGGCGGCGGGCATAACGCCTTTCTCGCTGTGCACGGACATAGGCTGGCCGGTCGCCGACTTCTGGCAGAACGTCTACTTGAAGACGGCGGGGGCAGCCAACTACAACAAGCTTGCCGCGCACCAGATCTCCTGGGAGAGCCCCACGGTGACGACAGCCTTCAACACGCTGGCCCAGATCGTCGGCAACCAGGGCTACCTCTTGGGCGGCACCAAGGGCGCACTGTCAGAGAAGTACCCTGAGTGCGTCGACAAGGTGTTCCCCAAGGCCGGCGCTACCCCGCAGGCGGCCATGGTCTTCGAGGGCGACTTCGTCGTGTCCGAGATCACGGGCAACTCGCCCAACTACACTGCCGGCACGAAGGGCAAAGGCGGGGCGGCCTGCACCACCAGCGTCTCGGCCACACCGTGCTACGACTTCTTCCCCTTCCCGGCCCCGGCCGCGGACCAGAAGAACAACTCCGCCATCCAGGGCGCCGGAGACGTGGCGATGCTGCTGAAGCCCACCCCAGCAGCCAAGGCGCTCATCAAGTACCTGGGCAGCCCTCAGGGCGCGGCGATATGGGCAAAGGCCGGTGGCTTCACCTCGCCCAACAAGAAGGTCCCCCTGTCCGCCTACCCCGACCCGGTGACGCGGGCAGACGCTCAGGAGCTGCAGTCAGCCACCAGCTTCGTGTTCAGCCTGGACGACTTGCAGGGCAGCTGGGAGCCGAGCCTCTGGCAGGACATGCTCAACTTCGTGAAGAACCCCAGCCCGGCCAACATCAGGTCGATCCAGGCGACTATGCAAAAGCAAGCCACCGCCGCCCTGGGGCACTGAGCCCGGGCAGCCAGCAGTAGCTGTAGTAGTGGGCAACCAGCTCCGCGGTAGCTGACCCGCTCGCAACAGCTCAAAAGTTCAAAGGTCCAAAACGAGCCACGCCCGGCTGGTGCGCCCGGCCGCCACCAGCCGGGCCCCGGCCCCTTGCCTGGAGGAGGCTTCGGAGATGGCAACCGTCGTCCGCCGGCTACAGCCAAGGCCGCTGCCACCCGGCCCGCCACGGCCCACGGCTGGGTGGAGGCGTGCCGGAGGCCTGAAGTGGACCGACCACCTCGCCTCTTTGGGGTTCCTCGCCCCGGGGGCGATCTGGCTGTTGGCCATCGTCGTCTACCCGGCGATAGCGACCGTGCGCTACAGCTTCTTCAACGAGAACGCGACCAAGGCTGTCGGCCTGGCCAACTACAAAGCCCTGTTCTCGACCGCCGACACCCTGATCGCCTTCCGTAACAACGTCATTTGGGTGCTCGTTTTCCCGTTCGTAGTCACTGTCCTGGGGCTGGTCCTGGCCGTCATGTCGGAGCGGGTCCGCTGGGCCACGGCGTTCAAGACGGTCATATTCCTCCCGGTCGTGTTCAGCGTCACGGCATCGTCGCTAATATTCACCCAGATCTTCCAGCTGGACCCCCACGTAGGCGTGCTCAACGCCATCATCCGTACCGTCGACGAGTGGGTCAACCCTCCTGGGGCTTACCCCCTGACCAGCGGGCAGACCCCCGGGTCCCTGGCCACCGCCGGGGTCAGGCCCGGCCCCGGCGGCACCCTCGTCTCCACCTCAGCGGTCAAGGCCGGCGGCACCGTGCGCCTGGGGCTCACAGGTATCAGCCCCCAGACCCTGTCCGTGCTCGGGGCCCGCCCCGCCCGGTTGCCCGCCCCCAAGCCAGGCGCGGTCACCGGGCTGGTGTGGCGGGACTTCTCCCCTGCCAACCCCACCGACACCAAGGACGTCCTGCCCGGGGAAGACGGCCTCCCCAACCTGCACCTGTCGCTCCTGCGCAGCGACGGCCGCGTGGTCGGGAGCACGGCCACCAATGCCTTCGGGCAGTTCAGCTTCGACAACCCGGGCCCTGGCAGCTTCCACGTGAGGGTCAACGCGTCCAACTTCAAAACTGCCTTCTCTGGCATCTTCTGGCTCGGCCCCCAGTCCGAGACGCCGACGGCCAACTTGAGCCAGACCGCCCAGGCCATGCTGAGCGTGCCCTTGATCGACATATCCATGGTCCTGGCCTACTTGTGGATCTGGGCCGGTTTCACCATGGTGGTGGTCGCCGCCGGGTTGGCGGCGCTCAACCGGGAGACCCTGGAAGCAGCTCACGTGGACGGTGCCACGGAGTGGCAGACCCTCCGGCGGGTCACCGTGCCGATGCTCGCCCCGGTTCTGACCGTCGTGCTGGTGACCATGGTCATCAACGTCCTGAAGATATTCGACATAGTCATCAACTTGGGGGCCGATTCGTCCCAGCCCGGCGGGCAGGCCAGCACGCTTGCCTCAGACGTCTATTACCTCGGTTTTGGCGGGGGCGTGCACACCGGCCTGGCCAGTGCCCTCGCCGTGATCCTGTTCATCCTCGTGGTCCCAGCCATGCTGTTCAACCTGAAGAGGATCGGTGGGGAACGATGACCACCACCACCGTGACCGGGCCCGCCCCCGCCCTTCCTGGCGCCATGGCCTCCCGGCCCCACCGGAGCCTCCTCCAGCGCCTGGGCCGCCACCACGTGGCGGTCAACCTTGCCCTTGGGGCAATTGCCCTGCTCTGGCTCGTGCCCAGCCTGTCTATGCTGATAATCTCGTTCCGGCCCAACGGGTTGTTCGAGATCTCAGGGTGGTGGAAATGGTTCGTGTACCCCACCCAGGTCACCATCGACAACTACAAGGCCCTGTTCGCTGGAGGGGTGCCGGGCCTGTCCGGGGTCGTGCCGACTGGCTTGGCCGCCGGGAGCGTGCTCGACTCCCTAGTCACCTCATTGGAGATCAGCGTCCCCGCCACTGTCCTGGTCACCTTGATCTCGAGCCTGACCGCTTACTCGCTCGTGTTCGGCCGCTGGCGGGGGCGCAATGCAGTGTTCCTCACCATCGTCGGCTTGATGGTCGTGCCGTTGCAGGTAGCCCTGATCCCAGTGGCCCAGCTTTACAAGGACCTCGGTTCGCTCACCGGCTGGAACCCCTTCGGTACGGTCACGGGGGTGGTCATCTTCCATGTGGCCTTCGGGCTGCCCTTTGGCGTGTTCTTGATGCGTAACTTCTTCGTGGGCATCCCCACCGCCCTGATCGAGGCAGGCCGTATCGACGGCGCTGGAGAATGGAGGCTGTTCCGCCGGGTGGTAGTGCCCCTGGGAGTTGCGGCCGCCGCCTCCCTGGCCATATTCCAGTTCATATGGGTGTGGAACGACCTCCTGGTTGCGCTCGTGTTCCTGGGCGGCGACCCCCACGTACCTCTCACCTTGTTCCTTTACGACCAGGAGCGCACGCTCGCCAACAACTTCTGGATCGTGTCCACCGGCTCCATGTTCTCCATCATCGTGCCCTTGGTCGTCTTCTTCGCCTTCCAGCGCTACTTCGTCCGGGGCATGCTGGCCGGGGCAGTGAAGTAGGCGCGAGGTGGGCCGGGTGCGCCAGGTGGGCCGGGCGGCAGGGCGGGCTCCCGAGGACCGCCCGAGGTGGCTGGGCTGGAGCCGCCAAGGCCAAAATGGCCCGGGAGGCTGTCCCGGGTGAGCTGGCCCCGGCTGCCCCGGCCACCGGGCGAGGCCCCCAACGTGGTCATCGTCGTCATCGACGACATGGGCTTCGGCGACCTCGGCTGCTTTGGAGGCCTGGGCGGCCGGGTGGCCACGCCCCATATCGACGCACTGGCCCAGGCAGGGCTGCGCTACAACAATTTCCACGTCAACCCTATGTGCTCCCCGACCCGGGCTGCCCTGCTCACGGGCCGCAACTGCCACAGCGTGAGCGTGGGGTCGATCATGGAGCTGGCCTCCGGCCGCTCCGGCTACCACGGCCACATACCCAAGAGCGCGGCCATGCTGCCGGCAGTACTGGCCAACGCCGGGTACGCGACCATGGCCCTGGGCAAGTGGCACCTGGCACCGGTCGAGGACATAACCCCCATCGGGCCGTTCGACCGTTGGCCGCTCGGGCAGGGCTTTGGCCGCTTCTACGGGTTCCTGGCCGCCGAGACCGACCAGTACCGGCCGACGCTGTACCAGGACAACCACCGGGTGGCCACCCCCTCGGGGCGCTACCACCTGAGCGAAGACCTGGCCGACCATGCCTTGGCCTGGGTAGCCGAGCACCTGGCGACGGCCCCACGGCGCCCGTTCTTCCTGTACCTGGCCTTCGGGGCCATGCACCAGCCCCACCAGGTCTGGCCTGAGTGGTCAGGACCGTACCGGGGCCGTTTCCAGGCCGGTTGGGACCAGGTCCGCCGGGAGACCCTCGAGCGCCAGGTGAGCCTGGGGGTTGTCCCCGCGGGTACCGCACTGCCGCCCCCCAACCCCGGGGTACCGGCGTGGGACGACCTGAGCGACGCCGAAAGGCAACTGGTGGAACGCCAAGCCGAGGTCTACGCCGGTTTCCTTTCCCACACCGACCACCAAGTCGGGCGCCTGCTCGAGGCCCTCGACCGCCACGGGGTGGCCCACAACACCTGGTTGGCCCTGCTGTCGGACAACGGCGCTACGGCCGAGGGCGGGCCCCTGGGCACCCGGTCCCCGGTGCCGGAGGAAAATGGCCAACCCGATCCCCTGGAAGCCAAGCTGGCAGCCCTCGCCGGCTGGGGTGGCCCGGGTACCTCCCCCTGTTACGCCGCCGGCTGGGCCATGGCCGGCAACACCCCCAACCGCTGGTACAAGCAGTTCACCCATGAGGGCGGTACTCGGGCACCCCTGGTGGTGCACTGGCCGGCGGGGACCACGGCTCACGAGGTGGTCCGCTCCCAGTTCCACCACGTGACCGACATCATGCCCACGGTGCTGGAGCTAGCTGGCATCGAGATGCCCTCTCAGGTGGCAGGCCACCACCAGCGCCCTCTCGAAGGCGTGAGCTTCGCCTACACGTTCAGTTCACCCCGGGCACCCACCACGAAACAGGAACAGTACTTCGAGATGGTCGGCCACCGGGCCATCTGGGCAGGGGGCTGGAAAGCGGTAACCACCCACTGGTCGGCCCGCATGGACCGTTTCGTCCCCCAGCGGGCCGAGCCGCCCCACGACGGCGATTTCGACGCCGACCGCTGGGAGCTGTACGACTTGGACAACGACTTCTCCGAGAGCCGGGACCTGGCCCACCAGCACCCCGACAAGCTGGCCGAGCTGGTCTCCCGGTGGTGGGCAGCAGCTCGCCGGCACCAGGTGCTGCCACTGAGCGAGCAGCTCCAGGTCCAGGACCGGCCCGAAGCCATCTTCGAGGACCGGGAGGAGCACGTCTACTACGGGCCGCTCCACTTGGACGAGGCGGCGTCCCCTGACCTCCACGACCGTCCCCACCTGATCACCGCTGTGCTGGAGCTGCCCACCTCGGAGGCCCAGGGCGTGGTCGCCTCCGACGGCGGGCCGGAAGGCGGCTGGTGCCTGTGCATCCGGGACGGCCGCGCCCACTACGTGGCCAACTTCCTGGGGAGGCAGGTAAGCGTGGTGACCGCCAGCCAGCCCCTCAGGGCGGGGCGCACAACGCTACGGGCTGAGGTCACCGTGCCCGCCCCCGGCCGTGCCCGGGTCGCTATGTCCGTGGACGGCAGCCACAGCGCGCCAGCCGAGGTCAGGGGAGCCAACCCGGTCAGCTACGACGTACGGGGCCGAGGGCTGCGGATCGGTGCCGACCCGGTAGGCGTTTGGGCCGCCTATGAACCCCCGTTCCCCTTCACCGGCCGCATCGTCGAAGTCCGCGTCCGCTGCGCAGGAAAAGCGCCGGCCGCCGCGGCAACCCGCGCTCGCGCTGCCCTCAAGGAGCAGTAGCGGCACCGCCGGGCCTCACTACGCGACCGCCCGGCCTCACTACGCGACCGCCGGGCCCTCCAAACCGCCCTTCTCCGCCCCAGGTGCGCTTCCTTGATGGGCCCAGGTGGCGCTCCTTGTCTGCCCAAAGTGCGCTTCTTTGCCCCAAGTGCGCTTCTGCGCTGCCCCAGGTGCGCTTCTTTGCCCCAATCCGGCATTCTCTGTCGCGATTTGAGGCGGGAGCGCCACTTTTTGGGACAGAGAACACCGTACCGGGGCAAAGAACGGCCACATAGGGTAAAGGTCAGCCAGGGATGGCAAAGGTCAGCGGGGCTCAACCGACCGGCAGAGGCCAGACCGGCTGGGGGGCCAGCCGGCAGGGGGGCCAGCCGCCAGAGGGCCGGCAGCACGCACGCACCGGCCAGGCCGGGCCTCAGCCGTCACCACCCGGTGCCCGGGCAAGCAACTGGCGCACCACGAACGGCAGGATCCCGCCGTGGCGGTAGTAGTCCTCTTCCACCGGCGTGTCTATGCGCAGGCGCACCTCGAAAGTGCGGCGTGGGCCATCGTCGTCCACCTCCACCTGGAGCGTCTCGGGCAAGGGCCCCTCGCCCGCCGCCTCCAGGCCGCTGATGCTGAAGCGCTCCTCGCCGGTCAGGCCGAGCGAGGCGGCCGACTGGCCGGGCAGGAACTGCAGCGGCAGGACCCCCATGCCGACCAGGTTGCTGCGGTGGATGCGCTCGAAGCTCTCGGCCAGGACCGCCCGTACCCCGAGCAGCTTCACCCCCTTGGCGGCCCAGTCGCGCGACGAGCCCGAGCCGTACTCCTTGCCGGCCAGGACAATGAGCGGCGTCCCTTCTTGGGCGTAGCGCTGGGCAGCTTCAAAGATGGCCATGACCTGGCCGCTGGGCAGGTGGCGGGTGAAACCGCCCTCGGTGCCTGGGACCAGCTCGTTGCGCAGCCTCACGTTGGCGAACGTCCCCCGCACCAGCACCTCATGGTTGCCCCGCCGGGAGCCGTAGGAGTTGAACTCGGCCGGGCTCACTCCCTGCTCGGACAGCCACCGGCCGGCCGGGCTGTCCCGCTTGATGCTGCCCGCGGGCGAGATGTGGTCGGTGGTCACCGAGTCGCCGAGCTTGGCCAGCACCCTGGCACCACGGACGTCCGACAGCCCGGACGGGACCAGCCACATGCCCTCCAGGAAGGGGGGGCGGCGCACGTAGCTAGACGCTGGCCACTCGTAGCGCTCCCCCGCGGGGACCGGGAGCGAGGCCCAGCGCTCGTCGCCGGTGAAGACTTCGGAGTAGGTCTTTTGGAACATGTCGGCGGCGATGGCTTCGCCCACGACCGCAGCCACCTCCTCGGGACGGGGCCAGATGTCGCGCAGGTACACCGGCTGGCCGTCGCTGCCCGTCCCCAAGGGCTCCCCCACCATGTCGAAGTCCATGGTCCCGGCCAAGGCGTAGGCAACCACCAAAGGCGGCGAGGCCAAGAAGTTCATGCGCACGTCCGGGTGGACCCGGGCTTCGAAGTTGCGGTTGCCCGACAGGACCGAAGCCACCACCAGGCCACCCTGGGCAACCGCCTCGGAGACCCCGGGCAGCAGCGGCCCACTGTTGCCGATACAGGTGGTGCAGCCGAAGCCGACCAGGGCGAAGCCGAGCTTCTCCAGGTAGGGCAACAGGCCGGCCCGTTCGTAGTAGTCCATCACGACCTTGGACCCCGGGGCGAGCGAGGTCTTGACCCATGGCTTGGCCGACAGGCCCCGTTCCACCGCGTGCTTGGCGAGCAGCCCGGCCGCCACCATGACGTCGGGGTTGGACGTGTTGGTGCAACTGGTTATCGCGGCGATGACCACGTGGCCATGGCCCACCTCGAAGCCAGCCCCACCATCGGGGTTGACCGGCACCCGGCTGGGCTGGGAGGACGCCGCCTCCTTCCCCAACAACTTCTCCAACGAAGAACGGAACGCGACCTTGGCCTGGCGGAGCGGGACGCGGTCCTGGGGCCGGGCCGGGCCGGCCAGGCTGGGCTCGACCGTGCCCAGGTCGAGCTCGAGGCGCTCGCTGTAGCGCGGCTCGGCCGTGGGGTGGTGCCACAGCCCCTGTTCTTTGGCATAAGCCTCGACCAGGGCCACGTGCTCGGCCGAGCGGCCGGTCAACCGCAGGTACCGCAGCGTCTCTTCGTCGATGGGGAAGATAGCGCAGGTGGAACCGTACTCGGGGGACATGTTGCCGATGGTGGCCCGGTTGGCCAGGGCCAGCCGGCCCACCCCCTCGCCGTAGAACTCCACGAACTTGCCCACCACGCCGTGCTTGCGGAGCAGCTCGGTGATGGTGAGGACCAGGTCGGTAGCGGTCGAGCCTTCGGGCAGCTCACCGGTCAACTTGAAGCCAACCACCTCGGGGACGAGCATCGGGACGGGCTGGCCGAGCATGGCGGCCTCAGCCTCGATGCCCCCGACCCCCCAGCCCAGCACCCCGAGGCCGTTGACCATGGTGGTGTGGGAGTCGGTGCCGACCAGGGTGTCGGGGAAGGCCTCAGCGTCATCGGTCACGAACACCACCCGGGCCAGGTGCTCCAGGTTCACCTGGTGGCATATCCCGGTCCCGGGCGGCACCACCCGCAACGTGCCGAACGCCTGCTGGCCCCAACGCAGGAAGCGGTAGCGCTCGGCGTTGCGCTCGAACTCGACCTCGACGTTGCGAGCGAAGGCGTCCGGCCGGCCGGAGAAGTCAGCCACCACCGAGTGGTCGATGACGAGCTCGGCCGGCACCTGGGGTTGGACCACCCGGGGGTCGCCCCCCAGGGCCGCCACGGCGTCGCGCATAGCCGCCAGGTCGGCCACCACCGGCACCCCGGTCAGGTCCTGCATGAGTATGCGGGCGGGCGAGAAGGCGACCTGGGACCGGGGCCCGGACGGCCAGGAGGCCAGCGCCTCGATGCTGGCCGCGGTCACGGAACGGCCGTCCTCGTGCCGGAGCAGGTTCTCCAACAGGACTTTGAGGGAAAAAGGCAGCCGGCCCACGTCGAAGCGGCTGGCCAGGGCGTCAAGGCGGTACAGGGTGAGGCGACGGCCGGCCAGTTCCACCGTGGCTCGCGACCCGAAGGTGTCGTGCGTGCTCATCACCGGCCAGCCTAATGAAGGGGCTGGCCAAGCTGCCCGCCTCGGGGGCGCCCCGAGGTAACCTCGTTGCCGGCATGGCTGGCAGCACTGGTCCTAGTCCTGGCGCCCCGGGCGCGGGGTACCTCGCCCCGGGCGCGGGGTACCCCATGGGCGGGCCCGCGCCCTTGGTCCCCAACCGGTACCGGGACCGCCGCTGCGGGTCGCTGCGGCCGGCGGACATCGGCCAGCAGGTGCGCCTGGCCGGCTGGGTGGCAGCCAAGCGGGACCACGGGGGGCTTTTGTTCGTCGACCTCCGCGACCCGGTGGGCCCTGACGCCGACCTGCCTCTGGAAGCCACCAGTGCCTCCACCGGGCCAGCCGGCGCACCGGGCACGGTGGCCCAGGCCAGCCCCACCAGCCCGGCCAGCCCCACGAGCCCGGCCAGCCCCACGAGCCCGGCCAGCGCGGCCCGCCCTCTCGGCCCCCTGGCCCGCGGCGACCACCACGCCTGCACCGTCCAGCTGGTGTCCCACCCCTCCGACCCGGCGTTCGAGGTGCTCAGCCGCCTGCGCCTGGAAAGCGTTGTCTCGGTGACGGGCGAAGTGGTCGCCCGGCCCCCCGAGACGGTCAACCCCAAGCTGGCCACCGGGGAGGTCGAAGTGCGCCTGGCCTCGGTGGAGGTGCTGTCCTCGGCTGGCGTGCTGCCTTTCCCGGTCGAGCAGGAAAGCGACGTGGGCGAGGAAGCCCGCCTCACGTACCGCTACTTGGACCTGCGGCGCGGCCCGCTGGCCCAGAGGCTGGCCAAGCGGGCCCGGTTCTGCCAGTTGGCCCGCAACCACCTGGCTTCCCGCGGCTTCCTCGAGGTGCAGACCCCGGTGCTCACGGTCTCCTCGCCCGAAGGTGCCCGGGACTACCTGGTGCCCAGCCGGCTGTACCCCGGGGAGTTCTACGCCCTGCCCCAGGCTCCCCAACAGTTCAAACAGCTGCTCATGGCGGGCGGCATCGAGCGCTACTTCCAGATCGCCCCCTGCTTTCGCGACGAGGCGTCCCGAGCCGACCGCAGCCCGGGCGAGTTCTACCAGATCGACATCGAGATGGCCTTCGCCGAACAGGAAGACGTCTTCCGGGAGGTGGAACTGCTCTTCGGGGAGCTGGTCTCCAAGCTTTCCACCAAGGTTGCCACCTTCCCTTTCCCCCGGGTCTCGTACGCCGACGCCTTGGCCCGCTACGGCACGGACAAGCCTGACCTGCGCTTCGGCCTGGAGATCGCCGAGCTGACCCAGGTCTTGGGCGGCCGCACCGAGCTGCCCATGTTCGCCGAGGCCCCGGAGCGAGGCCACGCCATCCGGGCGCTGGCCGTCCCCGGGGGCAACGAGCGGCCGCGCAGCTGGTTCGACGCCTTCGGTGATGCAGCCAAGCAGGCGGGTGCCACCGGGAGCTGGCTGGCCCTCCCGCCAGGAGACGGGGACGGCGGGCGGGGCACGGGGGACGCGGCCGGCACGAGGGGCACGGGGGACGGAGGTGGCAAAGAGGGCGGAGGCGGCCCGGAGCCCCGGGGGCCACTGGCCCGGAAGCTGACCGGCGGCGAGGTCGCAGCCCTGCTCGAGGCCACCGGTGCCGGGCCGGGCGACGCGGTCTTGACCTGTGTGGGCCCGGCGGCCGGCTCACTGCCCAGCATCCCCTTGGGCCAGGTACGAGCGGCCCTGGGCCGCGAGCTGGGCCTGGCCCGCCCCGACCAGCTGGCCTTTTGCTGGGTGGTCGACTTCCCCATGTACGAGCGCAACCCCGACACCGGCGCCTGGGACTTCTCCCACAACCCGTTCTCCATGCCCCAGGGGGGCCTGGAGGCGCTGGAGAGCAAGGGCCCAGGAGAGATCCTGGCCTGGCAGTACGACGTGGTGTGCAACGGCGTCGAGCTGTCGTCCGGGGCGGTGCGCAACCACCTGCCCGACGTCATGGAAAAGGCCTTCGCCATTGCCGGCTACAGCCGGGAACGCATCGAGCGGTCGTTCCCTGCGCTGTGGAACGCTTTCCACTACGGTGCTCCCCCTCACGCAGGCATCGCCCCGGGTGTCGACCGGCTGCTCATGCTCCTGGAGGACCAGCCCAACATCAGGGAGGTCATCGCCTTCCCCCTCAACCAGATGGCGCGCGACCTGCTGATGGGCGCACCTGCCCCGGTAAGCGCCGCCCAGCTGGCCGAGCTCCACCTGCAGGTGGTGCGGCCCGGCCCAGGAGGGGACGGCCGCCCGCCCCGCTGACCCACGCTAGCGGAGGAGGGCGGCGCGGCCTTAGCGGTCCCCGCACCGCGTCCGCCCGACAGACGGGGGCCAGCTTCCGTGGGCCTTCGCCAGGCTCGGCTGAAGCCAGACAGGAGACCCCCCACTTCCCTTGCACCACAAGGCTTGGGGCTTCGAGGGGCCTCAGACGGTCCGCTGGTCTGGACAGCGTCACCGGCGTGCTAGGCCAACAACTCGAGCCCCGCAGGTACCAACCACTCGCACACCGGAGGTTTAGGCTGAGGGTGCCGAGCTCACCAGGGCCTGGGACCGGGTAGCCGAGGGACTTCCTCTGGGACGTCGAGGGCCACTCGGGGAGCTGTCGCCCGTAGCCCGACCGACCATCACCGATCTCGTCATACGCACCAACTAACATTGCTGTTCGAGACCAGTCGGCCAGCGTTGGCCGGTGGTACAGGGGTTGAGGTGGGACTTGAGTACTGTGGCTCGAATGGCTGGCCGAGACTGTGGCGTGGCCCTTGGCGCGCCCTACGAGGGTGCCCTGTCGTCTGTTGTCCCAGCCGACCTCCTTGCGATGGCCTCCAAAGAACCGCAGAGGGCGTTCCCGGCAATAGCCAAGGATGGGAATGCGTGTGCCCGTGTGCGACAAGCGGTGCAAAGCCTCAGGACAGGGCACCGCCTCTACAATATCGACAGCCGCTCCATGGAGCTAGAGCCAGGGAGCGTTGACCTCGTCGTAACTTCCCCGCCCTATTGGACGCTAAAGAAATATAACGACCACCAGGCCCAGCTTGGTGCGGTGCAGGACTACGACCAGTTCCTTGACGAACTGGACGAAGTTTGGCGCCGGGTCTTTGATGCCCTGGTACCCGGTGGGCGCCTTGTCATTGTTGTGGGAGATGTCAACGTGTCACGGCGGGCGTACGGCCGGCACGTCGTCTACCCACTGCATGCGAGCATCCAAGACCGGTGCCGAAAACTTGGCTACGACAACCTCGCGCCGATCATCTGGCACAAGATCGCCAACGCCTGCTACGAAGTCGGTACGTCCGGCTACTTCGGCAAGCCCTTTGAGCCCAACGGTGTCATCAAGAACGACGTAGAGTACATCCTCTTCCAGCGCAAACCGGGAGGCTACCGCAAGCCCAACTTAGCGGCGCGGGTGCTGTCCGTCATCCCCGCGGCTGAGCACGCTGAGCTGTTCCAGCAAATCTGGCATGTCACTGGGGCCTCAACGGCTAACCACCCTGCCCCTTACCCCCTTATCTTGGCAGAGCGCCTGGTGCGGATGTTCTCGTTCGCAGGCGATACGGTGCTCGACCCGTTCCTCGGCACCGGTACGACCTCCGTGGCCACGGCTCGCTGGGGACGCAACAGTATCGGCTTCGAAGTCGACCCTGAGTATTTCCGCGGCGCTGTAGAGCGCGTCGCTGACGCCCTGGCCGCACCCGTCCAAGGCTCGCTCGGCCTCTCTGCCTGAGCACCACATGCCCGTGCAACCAGCCGACCGGACGGGCCTGCAACTCGTCGATGGCCTCCCTCGCCTCACGAACCCATCGGTCGATGACTACTGCAGGGCTGCCGCCGAATATATCCGGCACGCTACAGACCTTGGGCCAAAGCGAGCCAAGGCCGCCCAGATCCGGTTATCCAGCACGCTCGCCAAGGTAACGCTCAAGGCTCTTCGCGCGCAGGGCCTCGAGCTGCGATCGGCAACCGCCGGAGAGCACGAGGTGGGCGGTGGGCTCAGGACGGTAAAGGCTGACGTGTCCGAAATAACGCGGACTGATGGGCTAACCCTGGCGGTGGAGCTGAAACCTGTGCACCTCGCTGTGGGACGGGCTCTGTGGAACCGCTTCGGCGACATGCGAGCTTTTGCTGTCAACATCCACCTGAAGTTCCCATTCGCCGTGGTGGGTGGGGTCTTGACCCTGCCCACCACCGAGCGCGTGCGCTCCAATGACGACAGCGCCTGGAAGCCCACATCAGACCTTCTATTGCGCGCCGTCGGGCGCTTCGCCAGAGCGGGCAGCCGGCGTACCGAGGGCGATGCTGGGCACCTCCTGGAGGCTATTGCTGTTGTCGCCTTCGACAGGCTTACCGGCTGCATAGAAACCGATTTGCCAGCAGCTGGGACAGGGTTGCGCTGGAACGACTTCATCGAGAAGATAGCTGAGGCTTACAGCGCCAGGTTCGGGGTGGTTTGAGAGTTCCCGCGGCCCGAGCCTAGTCAACGCCTGCGATGACTAACTTTCTGAATGGCTAATGTCGCCACACCTTACCCAGGCGACCCCGCCCAGGTTCGCCCCGGTGGCCCACCTTAGTCTTAGTAGTGGGCCCTCGTAGGCCTGCACCACGCCAGCGGACGTCCCCCGACCGCCAGTCCGGCTGCACGGCAGAACAGCGACCCGCCAAAGGAGTTGCGAGCGGTCGGCCCAGTGCTGGCGAGGACCACCCGACGCCCCCCTGGGGGCACCTCCGCCCGGCACCCCGGGCGGGGCCCCAGGCCGGGCCCCGGCTAGCCCTTGACCGCCCCCGCCATCCCGCCCGGGCGGATGTACTTCTGGAGCATGAAGAACAGCACGGCTATGGGCAGCACCGTCAACGTGGCCGCTCCCAGCTTGAGCGGGAACTGGTTGCCGGCCGACAGCCCCCCGCCCACGATGTTGGCCAGCCCTGTGTTGAGCGTGAAGTACTTGGGCGAGATCGTAGCTATCTCGTAGAACTGGAACTCGTTCCACGACCCCTGGAACGACAGGATGAGCAACGTGAGCAGGCCGGGCCGGACGACGGGCAGCACGATCCGCCAGTACACCTGCCAGATGCTGGCGCCGTCCACCCTCCCCGCCTCCTCCAGGGACACCGGGACCTGCAAGAAGAACTGGCGCATCAGGAATATGCCGGTAGCGTCCACCAGCATGGGCAGGATCATCCCCTGGTAGCTGTTGAACATGCCCAGCTGTTTCAACATCAAGAACTTGGGGATCAGCAGCACCACCCCGGGCACCGCCAAGGTGGCGATCACGAAGGCAAATACCAGCCTACGGCCGTGGAACTGCAGCCGGGCCAGGGCGTAGCCCGCCAGGCTGTCCAGGAACACCCGGCCGACAGTTATGGTGATGGAAAGAAAAGCGCTGTTGAACAGCCAGCGAGGGAAATCGGTCACCGAGGCGGCGGCGCCGATCCCAAAGATCTGCTTCCAGGCCGTGAGGTCCACCGGGTTGGGTATGGGGTCCAGGGCGTGGGCGGTGGCGGCCGGGTCGCTCTTGAACGAGTTGCCCACCTCTATGACGAAGGGGAAGATGTACAGCCCGGCGAACACCGCCATCACCCCGTAACGGAGCGCCAGCCTCCAGCCAGACTTGCGGCCCGCGCTCATTGGGTCAGGTCCTCCTTGATGAACTTGCGCTGCAGGACAGTCAGGAAGACGATGAGGCAGAACAACAGGAAGGCCACGGCTGCACCGGCCCCGAAATTGCTGTCCTGGAAGCTGATCTGGTAAGAGAAGTAGGCGGGGGTGATGGTGGCCGGGTTGAGCGGTCCGATGAGGAATATCTGGTCGAACACCTGCCAGGTCGATATGAACCCGAGCACCAGCACCAGCACCAGGGTCGGGCGCACCAGCGGCAAGGTGACCCGGCGGAAGCGTTGCCAAGGGGTGGCCCCGTCGATCTCGCTCGCCTCGTCGAGGTCCTCGGAGATCTGCTGCAGGGCGGCTAGGAAGAACAGCATGAAGGTGCCCGACGTCGTCCAGACCAGCATGATGATCACCACGCACATGCCGAGGGACGGCCCCGCCACCCAGCCCCACAGGTTCAACCCGAGGAACCCGTGGTTGACCAGCACCGACGGGTTGTTGACCCCAAAAGCGTTGTATATGAGCGTGAACAGGCCGCGGGTGTCGTAGAGCCAGTTGGGCCCCTGGACACCGAAGGCCCCCAAGATGGTGTTCACCACCCCGGTGCCCTGGAACAGGAACATGAACACCACCGTTATGGCAATGGAGCTGGTGACCGACGGGAAATAGGCCACTGTCCTGAAAAAGCCCTTGGCCCGGAGGAACTTGTTGTTGACCACAACGGCCAGCAACAAAGCGAGCCCGGTCTGCAGGGGCACGGTGAACAGGACGAAGTACAAGTTGTTCCGGATGGCCGTCCCGAAGTCCTGGCGGTACAGGCCAGGCTCGCTGAGCAGCGTCTTGTAGTTGGCCAGGCCCACCCACTTGACGCTGGAGCTGAGGGGGTTGGTAAGCCCCGACCAGTTGGTGAAACTGATGTAGAGGGCCAGGAGGATGGGCACGAACAAGAACAGCAACAGCACGGCCAAGGCCGGGGACACGAACAGCCACCCGAACAGGTGCTCACCTCGGCGCAGCCGGCCGGTGCCCGTCTGCCTGGGTGGGGTGCCCTTGGCCCCTTTGCCCTGCGGGCCGCGGCGCCGCGGACTTCTGACTTGTGGGCTGGCAGCCGCTTGAGCGCGTCCTGCCGACGACGCGGAGGCGTCTAGCGTACCGGCCACAGGCTTGTCCTTCAGGCTCATGGCACCCACCGTTGCTTCAGCTGGCCAGGGCCGTGGCCCGGCGTGGTGCCGGCGGGGCCGGCCAGCACCACGCCCGCCACAGCTATGGCCGGGTTAGGGACGGAGGAGAGCCTCGGCGTTGGTCTGCAACTGCTGGAGCAGCGCCGCCGGGTTGATGGCAGCCAGGTTGGTGGTCTGGGAGTCGAAAGCCGCTTGTACGGTGGGGAACCCGAGGGTCGCCACCTGGGGCATGGCGTAGGCGTCACCCTGCACGAACGCGCTCACGTTGGGCGTCTGGTTGCCGCTGGCCACCGGGGTGCCCGAGTGGGTGGCGGCCCACTGCTTGGCCACGGCTGGCCGGGAGGGCATGACGCCGAACGCGTTGGCGAAGCGCAACTGCTGGGCCGGGGAAGCCAGGTACCGGACGAAGCTCACCGCGGCAGCGGTGTTCTTCGAGTTGGCCGCTATGCCCCAGCAGTTGGTGAACACCAGGGTGCCGTGCTCGCCGGTGGGGCCAGCGGGCAGGGGGACCACCTCATAGTTGATCTTGGGGTAGGTCGACTGCATGGCGCCGATGATCCAGTTGCCCTCTATGGTCATCGCCGCCTTGCCGGTACCGAAGGCCTCGCCGCCCCAGCCCGAGTCCACCTGCGGTGAGGTCTTGAGCACGCCCTCTTGGGCCATGCGCTTCAGGTAACCGAGGGCAGCGACGTTCTGAGGCGAGTTGAAGGCGAAGTTCGTCCCCTTGGAGTTCATGTAGGACCCGCCGTTCTCAGCAAAGAACGCCCCTATGCGGTCCAGGGTGGGGCTGATGACCAGGCCCGTCACCCCGTTGCGGGTCAACGCCTTGGCGTCCGCGGCCAGCTGTGCCCAGGTGGTGGGAGGGTTGGTGAGCCCCGCCGCCTTCCAGTCGTCCACGTTGATCTCCAGTGCCAGCGTGGAGGAGTCCTTGGGCACGCAGTAGAAGGTGTTGTTGTAGGTGAACTCCTTCACCAACGACGGGTAGAAGTCCTTGGCCGGTGCCACCAGGTTGCCAGACGGCAGCAGTTCACCGTTCTTCACCAGGCTCTCGAACATCGAGGTCTGCCCGTAGAAGACATCTGGGGGCGAGCCGCCAGCAAACGCCTGGGTCAACTGCACCTGGAAGTTGGAAGCATTGATGACGTTGACCGTGTTGCCGGTGGCCTTGCCCCAGGCAGCGGCGGCCGCCTTGTCGGCGTTCGTCTCAGCTGTCCCCGAAGACGCGATCATGAAGGTCAGCGTCACACCGTGCAGCTTGCCGGTGAGCTTGACCGCGGTCGCGCTCGCGGACGGGCCCGCGGCCGTCAACATGGCGACCGAGGCGCTCAGGCACAATATTGCTTTGGTTTTCCATCGCTTCATTTCTGTGGTCCTTTCTGTTGTTCTCCCAGGTCGAGACTTCACGCCTCCGCGGCTCAGCTGGCTGCCTTGCGCCGGGCTGGGGACGGGAGGGCTGGGCCGGGGACGGCCTGGGACCGTTCCTGGGCCCCTGGAGCCACCTGGCTCGACTCCCGAGCGACCAGCCAGGGGGCGAGCAGCTGCCGGGAGGGCTTCTTGCGGTCCCCGGACAGCTCCTCCAGCAGGACCTCGATGAGCTTTTGAGCGACGGCTTCCACCGGCTGGCGGACGCTGGTCAGCCGGGGCCGCAGCACCGATGCCACCGGGCTGTCGTCGAAGCCCACCACCGAGACGTCCCTGCCAGGGACCAGGCCCCGGTCCTCAGCCGCCCGGATGGCCCCCAGGGCCATGGCATCGCTCACGCAGACGAAGGCGGTGGGAGGGTTGGGCTGGGCCAGGAGCTGCTCGGCGATGGCCCGGCCCGAGGCGATGCCGTCTTCAGCCCGGGCCACCGTCGCCTTTGCCAGCAGCCCCCGGGCCGACATTGCCTCGTGCCAACCCCGGTAGCGGTCGTCACCGACGCCGTTGCCCTCGGGCAGGCCCAAGAAGGCCACCTTGGTGTGGCCCAGCCCGGCCAGGTGCTCCACCGCCTGGCGCGTGCCGCTGGCACCGTCCACGTCCACCCAGGAGTGGCTGGGGTGCTCCACGCCCCAGGGACGGCCAAAGGCCACGAAACGGGCGCCCTCGGCCAGCAACCAGTTCGGCCGCACGTCCCCGTGGTGGGTGTTGGTGAGCACGAAGCCGTCGACTGCCCCCCGCCTCAGCAGGTCCTCGAACACGGCGATCTCCTCGTCGTCGGTGGGCACCGAAAAGGTGAGGACGTCGTAGCCCTTGGAGCGGGCGGCATCGCACAGGGCGTGCAACAACCGGTCCAGGACCCCTCCGGTCCCCCCGTAGTTGCTGGGCAGCAGGCGGCAGCCGATGACCCGTGTCGAGCGGGTCCGCAGTGCCCGGGCGGCATGGCTCGGCCGGTACCCCAGCTCATCGATCGTGCCCAAGACCTTGCGCAAGGTCTCCGGCTTGAGCAGGTGGGGCGCGTTGGCGGCGTTGGAGACGGTCTGGCGGGACACGCCCGCCCGTTTGGCAACCATCTCTATGGTCGGCCGCTTCTTCACCGCTCCACCGGCCTTGCCCTCATCCCCTCTCCTTGCCGGCGGTCCCCCGCCGGTGGCCTGCCCGCTCGTGGTCTGCCTGCTGATGGTCTGTTTGATGGCGGTCTCCCCGCTGGTGGCGTTTGAACGTTCAAAGATGCTACCGTCACGAATATGAACGATCAAGTCGCCTCTGAGGCAGTTGCCACCGAGCCTCCGGGCGGCTCAGGTCCCCAACCCCGGCTCCCCGCCCCGGGCCCGGACCCTACGAAGCGGTACTTGAACGACCTCGTGTCGGCGGTGTGCGCCCCCGCCATGTGCCTTTCCGGCCCCGACGGCCAGATCCGCCCGGGAGGCGCCCAGGGGCTTTACGTGCAGGACCGCCGGGCACTGAGCGAGCTGGTGGTCACCGTCGACGGCCGGGAACCGGTGCCCCTCGGCCATGAGCTGGTCGGGGGGGAAAGGAACGAGTTCAGCGCCACCGTGCTCACCAGCGCGGCCAAGGTGCCCGACCCCATGGTGTTCCTCCTGCGCCAGCGGGTGCTGAGCCCCCACGGCATGGAGGAACGCCTGGTCCTGACCTCGTACTCGCCCCAGCCTGAGCTCGCCTGCCACGTGGAGGTGAAGCTCCAGTGCGACCTGGCCCCGGTGGGGACGGTCAACGCCGGCTTGCCCGTAGCCAGCCGCCAACCCGAACAGGCCACCGGCGGGTTGGCTTGGCACGGCCCCGCTGGTCTGGAGGTGGTGGCCAAGGGCGTCCCCGAGCCGGCCCGGGTCGACCCGGGGACGGGCACCATCGCCTGGGACGTGCGCCTGGGGCGGACAGCCCCGGCCGTCTTGTCGGTAAGCGCTGTGCTGGGAGCTCCCGGGGCGCCCCTGTTCCAGCGGCCGTCCCCACCCCTCACCTTGCCCTCGCCCGTGGTGGTCTGCCGTGACGGCCGTTTGGCCCGGTTCCTCCAGCTCAGCCTGGCCGACCTCCAGGCCATGGCCCTGGCCGAACCAGGCACCCAGGGGCAAGCCTTCCTGGCCGCGGGAGTGCCGTGGTACCTGACCCTGTTCGGGCGCGACTCCCTGTGGGCAGCACGCATGTTGCTGCCCCTGGGGACGGAGCTGGCTCTCGGGACCCTGCGGGCGCTAGCCCACCGGCAAGGCAGGGGCACCGACGCCAGGACGGGCGAGGAACCGGGCAAGATCCTCCACGAGGTCCGCCGGGAGGCGCACACCGCCCCCTCCGCTGGCGGCCTGCAGCACCTGCCACCGGTCTACTACGGGACCGTGGACGCCACCGCCCTGTGGGCCTGCCTGCTGCACGAGGCCTGGAAGTGGGGCGCGCCCGAAGCCGAGGTGGGCAAGCTCCTGCCCACCCTGGAGGGGTGCCTGGGCTGGGTGGAGCACGCCGTCCGGCAGGGCGGCGGGTTCGTGACCTACGTGGACAAGTCGGGCCAGGGGCTCTCCAACCAGGGCTGGAAGGACTCCTTTGACGGCGTACAGTTCCGTGACGGCCGCTACGCCCGGGCACCGGTGGCGCTGTGCGAGGCTCAGGGCTACGCCTACCAGGCGGCGATGGCCGCGGCGGAACTGGCCGAGCACTTCGGCCGGCCGGGGAGCGACCGGTGGCAGGAGCTGGCGGCCAAGCTGGCTGCCCGGTTCCGGGAACGGTTCTGGGTCACCGACCGGGACGGCGCGTTCCCGGCCCTCGCCCTGGAGGCAGACGGCACCCCGGTCGACGCACCCAGTTCCAACATGGGCCACCTGCTCGGCACCGGCATCCTCAGCCCGGAGGAGTCCGAGCTGGTGGCGAGGCGCTTGGGCAGCCCGGAGATGGACTGCGGCTACGGGCTGCGCACCCTGAGCAGTGCCTGCAAGGGCTTCAACCCCCTCAGCTACCACGTGGGCTCCGTCTGGGCCCACGACACCGCGATAGCCATCAACGGCCTCGCCCTGGCCGGAGGGCCGGCGGCGCAGGCTACTGCCGCGTCTCTCGTAGACGGCCTGCTCGGCGCGGCCGAAGGCTTTGCCTACCGGCTCCCCGAGCTCTACGGCGGCCACACCCGGGCCCTGTGGGCCCGGGCACCGCTGCCCTACCCTCCCGCCTGCCGGCCGCAGGCCTGGTCAGCCGCCTCCGCCGTGGTGGTGCTGGCCGCGCTGAGCGGCCTGCAGCCGCATGTGCCGTCCGGACGCGTCCGGATCTGCCCGTTGCCGAGCGCCGTGGGGCTGCGCCGTGTCGAGGGCGTGGTGCTCGGGGGCCTACCGGTGACGGTCACCTTGGGGCCGGGCGGGCCGAAGCTCGAAGGCGGCCCCCCCGGCCTGCAGCTGGCCGGGCCGGCACCCGCCAGCTGAGCCGGGCGCGGCCGGGCGCGGCCGGCCCCGGGGCGCCGTCCTCGCCTCGACGGCCGCCAACGGGCACAATGGCGCACGTGCCCGACCAACGCGCTACGAACCCGCCGGCGCGCCGCCGGCCCTGGCTGTCCTGGGTGGCTCTGGCCGGGGCGGCATCAGCCACCCTGGCCGCCGGCCTGCTCCCCCGCGCCACTGCCCTACCTGCTGGCGCTGCCGCTCCAGCTGGGCCGGTGCGCCTCCAGCCGCCGCCCTACCGCTCCAGCCAGACCGCCCGGCAGCCGTCGAGCGGGTGCGCAGCCCGCCCGGCGGGCGCCCTGGGCTGGCCCACCTATGGCGGGGGCCCCTTGCACGGTTCCTACGACCTAGGCCACCCCCCCGCCGCCGGACGGCTCCACGTGCGGTGGAGGACCCCTCGGCTGGACGGGGCGGTGTACGCCGAGCCGGTGGTCGCCGGGGGCTGCCTGATCGTGGCCACCGAAGACGACAGCATCTACGCCTTCGACGCCACCTCGGGCGCCCTGCGCTGGCACGTCCACCTGGCTTCCCCGGTTACCTCCGGGGCACTGCCCTGCGGGGACATCTCACCCCTGGGGATAACCGGGGCCCCCGTCGTGGTCCCCGGGCGAGGCGAACTGTGGGCCGTGGAAGAGACCGAGGGCCGCAGCGGCCCCGAGCACCTCCTGGTGGGCGTGAGCTTGGGAGACGGCCGCGTCCTTTCCACCCGCCCGGTCGACCCCCCCGGCTCGTCGCCCGCAGCCATGCAGCAAAGGGGAGCGCTGGTGGTCGCCCACGGCAACGTGTACGTCCCCTTTGGGGGCCTGTACGGCGACTGCGGCAACTACCACGGCACGGTGGTGTCGGCCCCTCTGACGGGCACCGGCCGCCCCGGCTACTGGGCCGTGCCCACCGGCCGGGGGGCAGGCATCTGGGCGCCCGGAGGGCCGGTGGTGCTCGCCAACGGTGACCTGCTGGTGGCGGACGGCAACGGCGCCGCCGGCCCTGGCCAGCGTTGGGACGGGTCCAACGCCGTCATCCTGCTCTCCCCGGCCCTCAAGCCCCTGGGGTCCTGGGCACCTGCCAACTGGGCCCAGCTCAACGCTTCGGACCTCGACATCGGTTCCACTGCCCCCGCCGTGCTGCCAGACGGCCTGGCCCTGCAGGTGGGCAAGTCCGGGACCGGCTACCTCCTCCGCACCGACCACCTCGGCGGCGTGGGCGGCCAGCTCGCCACAGGCCAGGTCTGCCCCAGCGGTGGCGCGTTTGGAAATGATGCCGTCGACGGCGCCACCGTGTACGTCCCTTGCCAGGCCGGCCTCACTGCAGTGCAGGTCCAGGGGCACCGCTTCAGGGTGCTTTGGACGTCGAGCGCCGCCGCCGCCGGTAGCCCGGTCGTCGCCGGGGGCAGGATCTGGCTCGTCACTGGCTCGGGCCAGCTGCAGGGTATCGACCCCACCTCGGGCCGAGCGGTGCAGTACCTGCAGCTGGCCAACCCCATAACCCACTTCCCCTGGCTGGTGGCCGTGGGCCCCACGCTCTACGCCCCCGACGGGGACCGGGTGGTCGACCTGGCCGGGCTGTAAGGGCTCCTGTCCCCGTGCCCGCCCGGGCCGGCCCGGTTGCAAGCACCGTCCACCACCAGGTCCACGACCGTCCGGACGAAGTGGTCGGACAGCGGCAGGTGCTGGTGCAGCAGACGGTGGTAGGCGGCGCCGAACACCAAGTCGAGCACGGCGTCAGCGTCCGTTGAAGGCGGGACTTCTCCTCGCTCCATTGCTCGCTCGACGATGGCCCGGTGCTGGGAACGCAAGGGGTCGAAGACCCGCTGCCGCCACGACGCAGCTACCTCGGGGTCTCGTTGCGCCTCGGCTATCAGCCCGGCCAGCATCCGGCCTGCCCTCGTCTTGGTGACCGCCCTCACCCACGCCCGCAGGGAGGCCAACAGGTCCCCCCGCAACGACCCCGTGTCCCGGACGGGCAGCTGCGCCTGGAACTCGGCCAGGAACGCGTCGAGGGCCAGCGCCCCCCGGGAGGGCCACCGCCGGTAGATGGTGGCCTTGCCCACCCCGGCGCGCTCGGCGACCTCCTCGATGGACATGCGCCGCAGGCCCTTTTCGACCAGCAGCTCGATGGCCGCCTCCAAGATGGCCTGCCCCGCCTCTGGGCTGCGAGGACGGCCGGGACGGGCAGGCAACCGGCCCTCCGGCCGCTCGGCCAGCTCAACCGCAGGAACAGGAATAGGTGCCCCCTTTCTCCGGTTGTCCTATCGAAACGGATCGTATCGTATTATTATGCGGAGGGATGCGCGACCGGATGGGGACCACCATTGGAGCTGCCCTGGGGCCCCGGCTGGGCTCAACCGGCAGCCCGGGCCCCGTCCGGGGCACCCCTGAGAGCCCTGGGCCGGGCCCGGGTGGCCCCAGGCATGCCCCTGCCCAGCAGCCAGCCGCCCACCAGCCCGGCCCAGGCCGGGCCCTGGCCCGTCCGGAGGAGGCCGGCTACGGCCGTCCTGCCCTGGCGCTCATCCTCATCGCGGCCTTCATGGTGGTCCTCGACTTCAGTATCGTCAACGTGGCCCTGCCCTCGATCGAGCGCGAGCTTGGCTTCGGGGCCTCCTCTGTGCAGTGGGTGGTGACCGGCTACGCCATCACCTTCGGGGGGTTCCTTGTGCTGGGCGGTCGGGCGGCCGACCTCTTCGGGCGGCGGCGCATGTTCGTTGCCGGGCTGCTGGCCTTCTCGGCTGCCTCTCTGGCCGGGGGCCTCGCTCATGACGCCGCCCTGCTGGTTGCCTCCAGGGCAGTGCAAGGGGCCGGGGCCGCCCTGGTGGCCCCGGCCGCGCTGTCCCTCATAACTACCGGTTTCCCTCAGGGGCCGAGGCGTACTGCCGCCTTGGGGGCCTACGGGGCGACCTCGTCCCTGGGCTTCGTTGCCGGGCAGGTGCTCGGCGGGGTGCTGGTGGAGCTCTTCAGCTGGAGAGCCGTGTTCCTGGTGAACGTGCCCCTGGGCCTGCTGGCGGCGGCGCTGGCCCCCCGCCTGCTCCGTCCCCCCGCGCCCGAGCCACGGCCAGCCGGCTTGCCGGCCAGCCGCCGCCTGGACACCCGGGGCGCGGTCCTCATCACATTGGCTGTGGCTGTGCTGGTCTTCGCCGTGTCCGAGGCAGGCGTCGTCGGCCTGCGCTCACCCACCGTGCTGCTGGCCCTGGCCGGCGGGGGCCTGGCGGCCGGCGGTTTCGTAGCAGCCGAGCGCCGCCATCCCGACCCGCTGGTGCCGCTCGGGCTCCTCGCTAGGCCCAACCTGCGCCGGGCAACGGCCCTCATGGCGCTCCTCGGGTTGTGGAACGGCGGCGAACTGCTCGTGCTGTCGCTGTACCTGCAACAGGTCCTGCACGACTCGCCGCTGGCCAGCGGCCTGGTCATCGCCCCCCAGGGAGTGGTCGGCTTCGCCGCCGGCTTCTTCGGGGCCAGGCTGGTCCACCGGCTGGGCACCAACCGCCTCCTGCTCCTGACCGGGGCGGCTGCTGCCATCGGCTTCCTCGCCCTGACCCAGCTGCCCGCGAGCGGTCACTACGGGCCTGCTCTGGCCGCCGTGATGCTGGTCGGCTTCGGCACGGCAGGCACCTCGTTCGCGGGGATGGTGACCGCCACCGAAGGGATGGCCAACCAGGACCAGGGCCTGGTCGGAGGCACGATCAACACCAGCCGCCAAATAGGTGCCGCCCTGGGAGCGGCCCTGCTGCCCGCGGTGGCGGAGGCTGTCAGCCACGGTGCCCCGGGCGTGGGAGGCGACCGGGCCGCCATGCTGGCCGGTGCCCTGGCTGCCGGCTTGGCCACCTTGCTGGCTGTTGGCACTGGCCGGCCGGTCCTGGCCGCCTGGCGCGCCCGGGCCAGCTGAAGCGGCCTGGCCCGCACCCTCGACGTGCGCCCCACCGGGGCGCAGCCCGGCTGGCCGGGTTAGAGTACTGAAGAGTGCAAGCTCATTTTCAGCCCGTGACCCCCGCCCACGCCGGCAAGGCCTACCGCATGGGGCGGATTTTTGGGCCGGACGGCAAGACCGTCGTCCTGCCGCTCGACCATGGCAGCATGCTCGGCCGGGTCCCCGGCCTGGAGGACCCGGTGGCCGCGCTGGAGAGGTTCGCCTCCCTGCCCTGCGACGGGTTCCTGGTCGGGCCCGGGGTGCTAGCCAAGACCGCGCCCCTGTTCGCCCGCCGGGGTGCTCCCGCCCGGCTCCTCACCATCGACTCGTACTGGAACGACGGCCCTCAGGGCACCTCGGCCATGATCAGCAGCCTGGCGACCGCCAGCGCCTTGGGCGTGGACGCAGTCAAGGTGCTCATGCCGTGGAACGTGGCCGCCCGCGACCGGGCCCCGGTCGTGAGCCTGGTCTCGGCCGTGGTCGAGGCGGCCGCGCCGGTCGGGGTGCCGGTCATGGTCGAGCCGATCGCCTACCAGATGGAGCGCGGCCCGGAGGCTTCCAAGGTCGAGGCCGACGGTTGCCGGGTGGCCATGGAGCTGGGGGCGGACATCTTGAAGGTCGCCTACCCGGGTGACCCTGCCACCCTCGAGGCCTGGTGCCAGGAGCTCCACTTGCCCATCGTCATGTTGGGCGGGCCCCAGGGAGGCACCCTGGAGGAGCTGTTCTCGATGGTCGCCGACGCGCTCAAGGCCGGTGCCAGCGGCGTGGTCATCGGCCGCAAGGTCTGGCAACGGCCGGTCGACGAGGCGGCCCGAGCGTTGGAGCACCTCTACTCCATCGTGCACCCTGGGGCCGCCCGGCCCTGAAGCTGTCTCCCGAGGGCGGGTCACAGGCCGTCCTTTGCAGAGCCGGCTGCACGTTAACTACCGGGTGCTCCCTTGGGGCGCAAAGGGCGCAGCCGCGCCAGGGGCCGTCAGGCAGCGGCAACCTAGGTCGGGGCGGGTGGCGCCGCTGGGCAATGGCAGAGGCCGAGCCCTCCGGCGCAAGGCCGCTGCCTAGTAGCGCTTGAGGCAGGACGTGGCCCATGACGCGATCTGCTTGTGCACCTCGTCGACAGAGAGGGTCGCCGCTCAGGTCGTGAAGGAGGACCAAGCCCTCCTGAGGCGCCTCGCTCAGCCGTGACGGCCTACCTTGACCTCGACGCGCCCCTCGGGCTCGTCCCCTGAGGTCCGCGATGCCGGCCCACCCCAGTCCGCCATCGGCCAGCCTGCGGCCAGCGCGTTTGGTGCTGGCGCCTACCCAGGTACTCTAGGGACATGGCAGTGGAGAGGGAGGTCGAGTTCATCTTCGAGCCGGACCCCGACGGCGGGTACCACGCCTACGCGCCTGAGCTTCCGGGCCTGCACAGCGAGGGCGACACACTGGAGGGGGCGATGGCCAACGCCCAAGAAGCCCTCGAGCTCTACGTCGAGGGGCTCCGAGAGGAGGGCCGCAGCCTCGACATGGGCGTGGTCCGTCGCAGGTTGCCACTGCCAGCTTGAGCGGGCGGCTCCCGGCCGTCTCTGGCGCGGAACTAGTCGCGGCCCTCGGCAAGCGAGGCTGGGTGGTTGTGCGCCAGAGGGGGAGCCATGTCCGGCTACGCCACCCAACTTGGCCCGTTCCGCTTGTAGTGCCCCTCCACCGGGAACTGAAGCGGGGCACGCTCGCGGGGATCCTCCGTGACGCTGGCATCGACGCCCAAGAACTACGCCGGCTGCTTTGACCCTGACGTCCGGGCGGCGCACTGGCGAGACCGAGCCCTTCGGTGCAAGGCCGCTGCCCGGCAGCACTCGGTGCAGGACGTGGCCCGTGACGCGGTCCGCTCCCACACCTCGTCGGCCCAGAGGGTTGCCGAGATCGCCCCTCAGGTGGTCGAGGAGGACCAAGGGCTCCTGAGACGCCTTGCCGAGCCGTGACGTACCTTGACCTCGACTGGTTCCTCGTACTGGCCGAGGTCGCTCTAGGTGGCTGGTGTCTTTCGCGCAACTGCCAACAGCCACTTTCACGTCGTGCCGACCGGCCTGCAGAGGCCTGCTCACCGTACCAGCGACCTGGTGCCGGGGCTGGGGACTGCGAGCCAGTGGTTGGCCCTAGCTCAATTGGCCCTTCGTCGTCTTGGCTGCCTGGGCGTACTTCTTGTGGAGCGCCTGGGGGCTCACGCCGGCCCAGGCGGCGATGCGCGCCCAGCTGTGCCCTCCAAAGGCGCCTCGTCCATCAACCTAGGTCGATAGCGGGTGGGCTGCACGGCGAGCTGCCCCCTGCGACGTTTTGTGCCCCTGAACAGCCAAGATGCTGCCGGTGGAGCGTGCTTCCTGTGCCTGTGCTACCGCACCGGAGCATCGTCTTGCCTGCTCAGTCTGCCTCGGCGCACGCCTGGGCGGCTGCCTCCAGGACCTTCGCCAGGAGGGTGCAGCCAGCGTCAGGGTGGCCCAAGGCGCGCTCAGGCGCCCAGCTGGCCCGGCCCACCCGGGGGAGCATGGAGGCGGTGGCCTCGGCGGCTTGTGCCGCGGCCCGGGCGGCCGCTTGGAGGCCTGCCGCCAGCGAAAGGCCTGCCGCGACGCTGCCACCCAGGCTCGTGCAGACCGCGTCCAGCCCGTCGACCACCGTCCGGTCGCCCACCGAGGCCTTGCCCCGGGCGGCCACTGCGTCCCGGGCCGCCACGAAGCACCGCTCCAGTGCCGGCAACCCACCGCCACCGCCCTCGGCCAGGGCCTTGGCCGCCCGGAGCAAGGCAGTAGCCGTCAACGTGCCGCTGGTCGACGGTGCCCCCCGGGCGATGGCCGCGCCGCACGAGGACAGCAGCTCGGGCCCTTGCCTGCCATCCTGGGCCCCGACCACCTCCTTCACCAACTGGGCAGCCTTGGCCATGGTCACCCCGAAGTCCCCGTCCCCGGCATAGCTGTCCAACTGGTTGAGCTCGGCGACCGAACCGAGGACCACCTCCGCTGCCGCCAGCAACGACTTGGGAAGCAAGGGGCCGTCTGCCATCAGGGCCCCGCCGGCGAAGGGAACCAGACCAGGGGCGATGCCGCGGGCGCGTCCAGGAGGCTCAAGATGTCCGGGCTCAACCGGAGCAGGGAGACCGACGCACCAGCCATCTCGAGCGAAGTGGCGTACTCGCCCACCCATGCCCGCCGCACGGTGAGGCCCGCGGAAGTGGCTATGGCATGCACGGAGCGGAACAGCACGTAGAGCTCCTCCCGGGGAGTGGCACCCAGGCCGTTCACGAGCACCGCGACCTCGTCTCCGGCCTGGAAGGGCAGGTCCGCCAGGATCTGGGCCATCAACTGGGCGGCCACGTCCTCGGCCCGTTCCAACGCGCCCCGGCGCACGCCGGGCTCCCCGTGGATGCCCATGCCGACCTCCATCAGGCCCACCGGCAGCTCGAAGGTGGGCCGCCCGGCCGCCGGCACGGTGCAAGGCGACAGGGCGACGCCCATCGAGCGCAAGCCGGCCGCCGCCCGCTGGGTCACTTCCACCACCTGGGCCAAGCTGGCCCCTTGCGCCGCCCGGGCACCTGCCACCTTGTACAAGAACGCGATGCCGGCAACCCCCCGCCGCCGTTCCCGGGCGTCCGCCGGGGCCGAGGCTACGTCGTCGGCGGCCAGGATGGTCGCCACCTCGGTGCCCTCGGCCTGGCACAGCTCGGCGGCCATGTCGAAGTTCATGACGTCACCGGAGTAGTTGCCGTAGAGGTAGAGCACCCCGGCCCCTCCGTCAACCGCCTTTGTCGCCTCCACCACCTGGTCGCTCCCCGGCGAGGAGAACACGTCCCCGATGGCCACCGCATCGGCCAAGCCCTGGCCCACGTAGCCCAGGAAGAGCGGGAGATGGCCGGAGCCCCCGCCGGTGACGATGGCCACCTTGCCCCTTTCGGGGGCGCCGGCCCGCACCAGGACGCGCCGGGCGGGCGCCTTCAGGCTCTTGGGGTGGGCCAGCAAGAGGCCATCGAGCACCTCGTCCACGAAGGCCGCCGGGTCGTTGATCAGCTTTTGCATCGCCGTCCCCCAGTCATGTCCATCGCCTAGTCATGCGACCTTGGCCGTGCGCTCCATCGCGCCTGGCCGTGCGCTCCACGGCACCTTTCTAGGCAGCCCGAGCGGCCGGCCAATACGCTCCATCGCACCTTGGTGGGCAGCCCGGGCGGCCGGCCACAAAGCCAGCCTAAAGAACCAAGCCTGAGGAGGCCAACCCGAAGACGCCAGCATCAGGCTAAAGAGGCCGGTCGCCTGGAGGCGGGAACTCGGCTGGGCCCTGGAAAAGCCCTGCTGCCATCCCCCCGAAAAGTGCTGCCCCCCTGGCCCCGGCCTCGGTCACCTCCGGCCACCGGGCCCGGGGGAGCAGCGCCGCCTTGCGTCGCCGCAACCCGGCTGAACGGGCCCACCCTCCGCTCAGCACCAGCTCCTCAGCCGGGCCGGCAACCCGTCCCATGGCCTCGACCACCTCCGCCGCCCCGGCCGCCACAGCGTCCAGGGCCGCGTTCCAAAGGCCGGCCGGGGAGGCATCGGCCTGGAGGCCTACGATCGACGCCGCACCAAAAGGCTCCCCCAGGACCAGGCGCAGGGCCCCGGCGCCGGTGGCAGCGGCCGCCGCCTCCAGGGCGCTCAGCGCCTCGGGCCGGTCGGCTCCCAGCAGGCGCAGGACGCGGTCCAAGACGAACCCCAGCTGGTGGCCCCGCAGGAGCGCGTAGCACCCAGGCACGGTGTGCCTGCTCACCTCCAGGCCTTCTGCGGACGCGTCGGCCAGGGCCTCTTCCCCCATCGGTGCCACCGTGCGCACCAGCGCCTCAGCCGTACCGCACGAGTCGAGGACCTGGTCAGCACGGATGGCACCGGTCCCGCAGGCCGCGCACAGGTGGTCGTGGCCGGCCGAGGTCAGTGCCGCACCGGCCAGGCGTCCCATGTCCCGGCCGCCGTCTTGGACCAGGTGGAGCGCCACGTGGCCGGAGGCGTGCCCGGCGCTCACCACCGGGGGGAACAGGCCGGGCTTCGCCCCCGCCCAAGCCAGCCCTTCCTCCCACCAGCTCGGGCCGGCCAGGCTCAGGGCACCCGTCCGCGACGCCAAGGAGGCCTCCGCCCGCTGCTCGCCTCCCATACGGTGGACGACCCAGTCCGCGATGCTGAGCGCCCGGGCCGGCTGGCAATGGCCGTGCCGGGCCAGCCAGGCCAGCTTCATCAGGGTGCGTATGGGCGCGGGGGACAACCCGGTACGCCGGGCGAAAGCCTCCAGCCCGAACACTCGAGCCGCGTCGGCGGCTTCCTCGGCCCCGCGGCGGTCGTACCACACGATGCACGGCCCCGCCAGCTCGCCCTGGCTCGTGAGCTGGACGACCGACTCGGCCAGGCTGGTCACTCCCACGCCCACGACCCTGCCCGGAGGCGAGGCCGCCAGAGCAGCCGCGGTGGCCTGGCACACGGCACCGAACAGGTCCTCGGGGGCAGCCTCAGCCCCGGTTGGGACCTCGCGCCAGGGGGTGGGGGCTCGGCCCCACGACAGCTCCCGTCCGTCGGTGCCCACGACGGCGGCCTTGGTCATGGTAGTGCCGATGTCGATGCCGACCAGCAGCTCAGCCATGGGCCCGGGCCATCGGGTAAAGACCGGTGCCAGCCGGTGGCAGCTCGCCTGAGCCGCGGGCCACCACGCTGGTGGGCACGATGATGCGACGGGGCCGCCCCTCGGGACGGTCCAGCTGCCGGCATATCAGCTCAGCCGCCTGGCGGCCGACCTCCACCGGGTCGTAAGCCACCACCGAGACCGGAGGCGTCATATAGGCGGCCAGCTCGAAGTCGTCAAAGCCCAACAGGGCCGGCCGCGGCTGGCGCCCACCCATGCCCGCCAAAGCAGCCAGCACCCCGAAGGTGATCCGGTTGTTGCAGGCAAAGATGGCTGTGGGCGGGTCGGGTTGAGCCAACAGTTCCCGAGTGGCTTCGGCCGCGCTGGTGGTGTTGTGGCACCCGACCCGGACCAACCCCCTGTCGTAACCGAGGCCGGCCGAGCGCAGCGCAGCCCGGTAACCCTTGGCCCGCTCGGCGGTGGTGAAGACCTCTGGCAGGTCGCCAACAAAAGCAACCCGGCGGTGGCCGTGGTCGAGCAGGTGCTGGACGCCGGCGCGGGCACCCCCGAAGTTGTCCAGCAGGATGGTGTCGGCCGCGATGTTGTGGCCAGGCCGGTCTATGAACACCAGGGCCGTGCCCATCGCCATCTCAGCAGCCAGGAAGCTGTGGTCATGGCCGGTGGGCACCACGAGCAAGCCAGCCACCCGGCGTTCGCAGAAGATCTCGAGCAAGGCACGCTCTCGTTCCGCGTCCTCGTCCGAGCTCCCGGCCACCACCAGGAAACCTCGGTCCCGCACCCGCTCTTCCACCCCCCGGGCTATGGCCGAGTAAAACGGGTTGGACACGTCCTTGATCACGAGGCCGAGCATCCCGAGCGCCCGGTGCTGGCGCAAAGCCCGTGCGTGCTCGTTGCGCCGGTAACCCAGTTCGGCGATGGCCCGGCGCACGGCCAAGGCGGTGGAGGCAGTCACGCTGGCCTCGTCGTTGACCACCCTAGAAACCGTTTTCAGGCTGACGCGGGCCGCTCGGGCGACGTCCGTCATGGTCGGCCGGCCGGCCCCCGGGCGCGACGACGGGCTCACGGCACCGGCCTATCGTTCACGGCACCGCCCCTGGTCGGGCCCGGCGCCGGCCCAAGAGCCCTTGGCCATGTCCCGGGCCCCAGCACTGACTGGCCCTCCTTGACAAGCGGTTGCTCACCTGTTACGAATGCCGCTCATACGACAACGTTGTCATCGAATGGCCGGGCGGCGCAAGGCCCACTTGCCCGGGCGCAGGGCCCATGTGCCGGGCAGGGCCCACGTGCTCGAGGACAAGGCGCATGCGCCGGGCACGGCCCAGGTGGCGGCCGAATGAGGCCAGGAGGTGCCCATGGCAGGTCCGATGGCAGATGAAATGCCCGAGCCACCCGGCGACCAGGCCCTCGGCCCGGGCCAGGCCCCCAGGGGTGAGGGCCAGGTGCCGGTGATCGCCGCCCGCGGGGTCACCAAGCACTTCGGCAGCGTGCAGGCCCTTCGCGGCGTCGACCTGGACATCTACGCCGGCGAGGTGGTGGGCCTGGTGGGCGACAACGGCGCGGGCAAGTCCACCTTGGTGAACATCCTCTCGGGGGGGCTCCAACCCAACAGCGGCACCATCTTCGTGGACGGCCAGAGGGTCAGCTTCAGCTCGTCGCTCGAAGCTCGGCGCCTGGGCATCGAGACCGTCTACCAGGACCTGTCCCTGGCCCCCGACCTGAGCGTGTGGGCCAACATCTTCCTCGGCCGGGAACAGACGGTGAAGGGGCCGCTGCGCCTGGTCGGCTGGCTGGACCGCAAGGCCATGGCCGCCTCGGCCGAGGCCGACCTGGAAAGGACCCGCATCAAGATCGGGTCGGTAGGCAGCCCCGCCGGCCGCCTGTCGGGTGGCCAACGCCAAGCCATCGCCGTGGGGCGAGCCGTCGCCTGGGGTTCCCGGGTGCTCCTCATGGACGAGCCCACCGCTGCCTTGGGCGTGGAACAGCAAGAGAGGGTGGGCGAACTGGTCTCCTCGGTGGCCTCCCAGGGCGTCCCCGTCCTTTTGATCAGCCACAACCTGCCCCAGATCCACCGCCTCTGCGACCGGGTGGTCGTCCTGTTCCGTGGCCAGGTGGTGGCCAACCTCCGGCCGGCCGAGTGCCACGTCGACGACATCGTGAGCTGGATCACCGGCGCCGCACTGGGAGCCCGCCGCAGTGCTTAGGGGTGCCGCCGCGCGCAGGGGTGCCGCCGTGCGCAGGGGTGCCGCCGCCGAGCTGCGACCGGGCCGCACGACGGCCATGAGGGGCGGCCGTGCCCGTTAGGCTGCCCGCTGCCTTCTCACCGCCGGCCAGTGCTCCCCCGGCCCGGCCGGAGGGTGCCTCCCCGGGGGAACGGCCGGCCTGGCTCGACCTGGTGGACCGGGTCGGCGACTTTTGGATAGTCGGCGTCCTGGGCCTGCTGGTGCTGGTGTTCGGCCTCCTGAACACTCAGTTGTTCACCAAAGGGGCCTGGCTCAGCATCTCCAACTTCTCGGTCGAGTACCTGCTCCTCGCCATCGGCCAGACGTTCGTGATCTTGACCGGTGGCATCGACCTGTCCGACGGGGCCGTCCTTGGCTTCACCGGCATGATGTCGGGCTGGGTCATGCAGGGAATGCTCAACTCGGGCGACAGCAGCCTGCTCACGACCATCGTCGGCTTCGCCCTGGCCATCGCCATAGGCTTTTTGATCGGGGCCGCCAACGGCTTTTTGATCACTCGGCTCAAGCTCCCGCCCTTCATCGTCACCCTGGGCAGCCTGACTGCTGTCGGCGCGGCTCCCTCCTTGGTCAACGGGGGTACCGAGGTGTCGACCCTGCCCCCCCAGATCGGCAACATCGGCAACGGCGCGGTTGGAGGCTGGATCTACACCACCTTCCTCGTGGCCGTGGTGGCCACGGTCGTCTTCGGGCTGTTCTTGCACCGGACCCGCTTTGGCTTGAGGACCTACGCCATAGGCAGCAACGGGCTGGCCGCCCGGCGGGCCGGGATCAACGTCGACCGTCACCTGGTGTGGGTCTACGCCATCTCGGGCCTACTGGCCGGCCTGGCCGGGATGATGGTCATGGCCAACCAGGCGGTGGCGTCCCCCTTGTCGGGCCAGAACGACGAACTGGACGCCATTGCCGCGGTGGTGATCGGGGGCGCCAGCTTGTTCGGGGGCCGGGGCCACATGCTGGGGACCTTCGTTGGCACCATGATCATTTCCCTACTGGTCACCGGCTTGGTGCTGGTGAACGTCAACGGCAGCTGGACCGAGGTCGTGACCGGCATCATCATCATCGGGGCGGTGGCTTTGGACCAGGTACGGCTCCGCCTGGCTGAGCTGTGACCGCCGAGGTGCTGAGGCCGCAAGCCATGTGCCTGGCACTAACAAACAAATCTCTGGCACTCACAAACAACCCAAACACAAAGGAGGAACAAGGAATATGAGGGAAGTAACAAAGCCGGTCTCCCGGCGCCGGGGCTTCCGGTTGGCCACCGCGGCCGCCGCCGTCTCGCTCATGTCGGGCGTGCTCATGACTGGCGCCGCCGGGCCTGGGGCAGTTGCCTCCGGCGCCGCCTCGAAGTACAACGTGGTCCTCATACCCGGCCTCACCACCGACCCCTTCTACATCACCATGGGCCTGGGGGCGAAGCAAGAAGCGGCCAAGCTGGGCGTCAACCTCATCTGGAAGGGCGCCACGACATGGAACAAGTCGCTGCAGATACCGATCGTTTCAGCCACCCTGGCCACCCACCCGAGCGCTCTTTTGATCGCCCCGACCGACGATGTGGCCCTGTTCAAGCCCATGGACGCCTACGTGAAGGCGGGCATACCCGTCATCGCCGTGGACACCACGCTGAAGGACACCTCGATTCTCACCGCCGCCATCAGCTCCGACAACTACCAGGGAGGCGAGACCGCGGCCGATGCCATCGCCAGGCTGGCCCATGACAAGGGCGAGGTGGCGGTGATCAACGTCGAAAAGGGCGTCTCCACAACTGACCTGCGCCAGGCGGGCTTCCTGGCCGAGATGAAGAAGTACCCGAACATGAAGGTGGTGGCCACCGAGTACGACAACGACAGCTTGACCACAGCGGAGTCCCAGGCCCGGGCGCTCATCCTGGCCCACCCCGGCTTGGTGGGGATATTCGGGACCAACCTCTATTCCGCTGAGGGGGCAGCCAAGGGTGTGGACGCCGTGGGCGACAAGGGCAAGGTGTTCGTGGCCGGCTATGACGCCGAGCCCGCCGAGGTGACCCTCCTGAAGCAAGGGGTCATCAACATCCTGGTCATCCAGAACCCAGCGGAGGAAGGCCGGCTGGCTGTCTTGGACGCCTACAACTACCTGACCGGCCACAAGTCCGCCATCCAAAAGTCGGTTCTGTTGAAGAACGTGGTAGCCACCACCGCCACCGCCAACAACCCGGCCGTGGCCAAGTACTACTACAAGACCTCGTTGTAAGCCCTCCGGCCCGTCGGGGGCAGTTCTCCCTCAGGCACCTGCCGGCTGCCCCGGGGCGGCCGGCAGGTGCTTCATTGGCGGGCGGGCGGTGCTTCATTGGCGGCCGGCACGTGCCTTGCTCACCGGCGGTCGGCACGCGCCTTACCGGCGGGCGACAGCCGCCGAGGAGCCACCAGCAGCAGACGGCTGGGGGCCGGTGGCCGGGCCCGGCGGGACGGGCTCAGCCGGCCACTCCGGCCGGACGAGCAACCGGCAGCCGGCCCGGCGGGGGTTCTTGGCCACCAGCTCTTCCACCTCGATGCCCCCGAGGCCCTCGGCCAGGCCCCGGGCCAGGCCCCGGTGGACCTCGCAGACCGCCTTGGCATTGACGGCTGCGGCCGTCTCGAACGGGCAGTTCTCGAGCACCAGCTCCAAGCCCCGCGGCCGCTCGCGCCGCACCGGCTTGAAACCGGCCCGGGCCATCTCGTGCTCCAGCGCGGCCACCGGGTCGGCTACCTGGCCACGGCGGGCGATCTCCCGGGCGCGAGCCAGTCCCAGCCGGTGCCCGACCTGCTCGGGCGCGGCGCCGGTCCGCATGGCCTCGGCCAGCGACGCCGCCAGTTGCTCGTAGGGGCCGGGGGTGCCCCACAGCCCGGCTGAGCCCGGTGCCGCCTCGTAGAGCAGCCGTGGCCGCCCGGGCCGGTGCCGCTCCTCTTGGCTCTCGACCACCAGGCCCGCCCCGGTCAGCACCTCGAGGTGCTGGCGCACGGCGTTGTGGTTGAGCTGCATGTAGCCCGTCAGCTCAGCCACGTCCACCGGCCGGGCCGCCTCGAAGATATAGCGGAAGATCCGGAAACGGGTGGGGTCCCCCAGTGCCCGGGCCTGGGCCTGCACGTCGTCAGGGACGGTGCGGGGGGTCGACAAAAGTGGGCTCATCTTTGTAACAATGTACCACCCCGCTGGGTACTACCACGTCTGTCCCTGCGAGCCCCCTGCACCCGCCCGCCATGTATTTCTAGATTTGAACAGACCTAGTTGGTGCGGCTACGGTACCGGCTCATGCGACCAGTTGCACCCGGGCCGGCCCGCCGAGTAGCGCTCGACAAGTTGGGGGGCCGGGGCTACGGTGAGCCGTGATGCGGCCTACATCGGGCCCCGAGGTGATCGCCGACAGCGGCCTGGTGCGCCCGGCCCGCTACATCCAGCGGGGCGAGCCCTCCCCCGACAGCCGGGAGCTGCACCGGCGGGGCGGGCGCCAGGCCGAGGAGTTCTACCGGGAACGCTGGCGCCACGACAAGGTCGTGCGCAGTACTCACGGGGTCAACTGCACGGGGTCGTGCTCCTGGCGGGTGTTCGTCAAGGACGGGATCATAACCTGGGAGACCCAGGCGGTCGACTACCCCTCCATCGGGCCTGGCTCCCCTGAGTACGAACCCCGGGGCTGCCCGCGGGGGGCGTCTTTTTCCTGGTACACGTACTCGCCGGCCCGCGTCCGCTACCCGTACGTCCGCGCCGCCCTGCTGGAGGCCTACCGGCAGGCCCGGGCCCGGCTGGGCGACCCGGTCAAGGCCTGGGCCGAGCTGACCGGGGGCCCCCAGGCCGCCGCCTACAAGCGGGAACGGGGCCGGGGCGGCTTCGTACGGGCCAGCTGGGACGAGGTGCTCGAGGTCATCGCCGCTGCCCACGTGCACACAGCCGCCACCTACGGCCCCGACCGCACCGTCGGCTTCACGGTCATCCCGGCCATGTCGATGACCTCCTACGCGGCGGGCACCCGTTTTTACTCGCTGTTCGGCGGCACCGTCCTGTCGTTCTACGACTGGTACGCCGACCTGCCCGTGGCGTCCCCCCAGACCTTCGGCGACCAGACCGACGTGCCCGAGTCGGCCGACTGGTGGAACGCCTCCTACCTCATCATCTGGGGCACCAACCTGCCCATCACCCGTACCCCGGACGCCCATTTCATGGTCGAGGCCCGTTACCGGGGCCAAAAGGTGGTGGTGGTCTCCCCCGACTACTCCGACCACACCAAGTTCGCCGACGACTGGCTGGCCGCCTCCCCCGGCACCGACGCCGCCCTGGCCCTGGCCATGGGCCACGTGGTCCTCTCCGAGTTCTACCGGGACCGCCGCGTGCCCCGCTTCGAGGAGTACGCCCGCACCTACACCGACCTGCCCTTCTTGGTCGGGCTGGACGAACGGGAGGGCACCGGGGGCTACCGGGCCGGCCATTTCCTCACCGCGGCCGACCTGGGGGGCACCGGCGAGGGGGCAGCCTGGAAGACAGTGGTGCTCGACCAGGCCAGCGGCGCACCAGTAGTCCCCAACGGCTCCATCGGCTTTCGCTGGGCCCCTGACGGCAAGGGCCGCTGGAACCTCAACCTGGACGGCACCCAGCCCGCCCTGTCCCTCTACGGCCGGCCTGAGGCGAAGGCGGTGCTGGTCGACCTGCCCCGCTTCGACCTGCCCGGCACGGGCCAGGGCGGCAGCCTGCTCCGGCGCTCGGTACCGGCCGTCTGGGTGGCCGGCCGCTGGGTGACCACGGTGTTCGACCTGGTCATGGCCCACTACGGGGTGGCCCGGCCCGGCCTGCCCGGTGACTGGCCCACCGGCTACGACGACGCCTCCTCCCCCTGCACCCCGGCCTGGCAGGAAAAGCTCACCTCGGTACCGGCCGCCGCCGCCACCCGGGTGGCGCGCGAGTTCGCCCGCAACGCCGAGGTGTCCGGGGGGAGGTCGATGATCGCCATGGGGGCCGGCACCAACCACTGGTTCCACTCCGACCTCAACTACCGGAGCTTCCTCGCCCTGCTCCTGCTGTGCGGTTGCGAGGGGGTGAACGGCGGCGGCTGGGCGCACTACGTGGGCCAGGAAAAGGTCCGGCCCCTGACCGGCTGGTCGACGCTCGCCTTCGCCGCCGACTGGGTGAGGCCCACCCGGCACATGGCCGGGACCCCGTTCTGGTACCTGGCCACTGACCAATGGCGCTACGAAGCCAGCCACGCCAGCGCCCTGGCCAGCCCCCTCGGGCGAGGCCTGTTCGCCGGCAAGAGCACTGCCGACCTCTACGCTTACTCCGCTCGGCAGGGCTGGCTCCCCTCCCACCCGGCCTTCGACCGCAACCCGCTGGAACTGGCTGACCAGGCCCAAGCTGCCGGCAAGCCGGTGGAGGACTTCGTGGTCGAGGAACTGAAGGCAGGCCGGATGAGCTTTGCTGCCAACGACCCCGACGACCCCAGGAACTTCCCCCGGGTGCTGTTGGTGTGGCGCTCCAACCTGCTGGGTTCCTCGGGGAAAGGCCACGAGTACTTCCTGAAGCACCTCCTCGGCGCCGACAACGCGGTGGCCGCGGCTGAGTGCCCTCCAGAGGCCCGGCCTTCGGAGGTCACCTGGCACGACCAGGGGGCTGAGGGCAAGCTCGACCTGCTCGTCTCCATCGATTTCCGCATGACGTCGACCGGCATATACGCCGACATCGTCCTGCCCACCGCCACCTGGTACGAAAAGCACGACCTGTCCTCGACCGACATGCACCCCTTCGTGCACAGCTTCAACCCGGCCATCGCCCCGCCCTGGGAGGCCCGCAGCGACTTCGAGATCTTCGCCGGGCTGGCCGAAGAAGTGTCGCGCCTGTCGGAGGCCCACCTGGGCGTACGGCGCGACGTACTGGCCGTGCCCCTCCTCCACGACACCCCGGACGAGTGCGCCCAGCCCGGTGGCCGGGCCCTCGACTGGAAGACCGGGGAGTGCGAGCCGGTCCCGGGCCGCACCATGCCCCGCCTGGTGGTGGTCGAACGGGACTACCCCCACCTGGCCGAGCGCTGGCGCGCCCTGGGCCCGTTGGTCGACGAGCTGGGGGCCACGGTGAAGGGCGTCCGCATGCCGGTGGGCCAAGAGGTCCAGTACCTCCGCCAGCGCAACGGCACCGTCCGGGGCGGGCCGGCCGACGGCCGGCCCCGGCTGGACCGCGACGACCTGTTCTGCGAGGCCATCCTGGCCCTGTCGGGCACGACCAACGGCCGCCTGGCCGTGGCCGGTTTCAAGGAGCTCGAGGAGCTCACGGGCGTGCCCCTGGCCGACCTGGCCCACGAACGGGCCGGGGACCGCATCACTTTCGCCGACACGGTGACCCAGCCCCGCACGGTCATCTGCTCGCCCGAGTGGTCCGGCACCGAGTCCGAGCGCCGCCGCTACGCACCGTTCACCATCAACGTGGAACGCAAAAAGCCCTGGCACACCCTGACCGGCCGCCAACATTTCTTCTTGGACCACGACTGGGTGGCCGAGATGGGCGAGATGCTGCCCGTGTACCGGCCGCCTCTCGACATACCGGGGACCTTCGGCGACCAAACGAGGGCGGACCTGGGCGGCAAGCAGCTCGTCGCCCGTTTCCTCACCCCGCACAGCAAATGGTCCATCCACTCCGAGTACCAGGACAACTTGCACATGCTCAACCTGTTCCGAGGCGGGCCGGTCATCTGGGTCAACGACCTGGACGCCGCCCGCATCGGAGTGGCCGACAACGACTGGGTCGAGGCTTACAACCGCAACGGGGTGACGGTGGCCCGGGCGGCGGTCACCCACCGGGTGCCCCCCGGTACCGTGCTTATGTACCACGCCATTGACCGCCACCTGCAAATGCCCGTGTCGGAGGCCTCCGGCCTGCACGGCGGGACGGACAACTCCCCCACCCGGGTGGTGATGAAGCCGACGCACATGGTGGGCGGCTACGCCCAGCTTTCCTACGGCTTCAACTACCACGGGCCCACCGGGTCTCAGCGGGACGAAGTGGTGGTGCTGCGCCGGCGCTCCCAGGAGGTCCGGTTCTGATGCGGGTGATGGCCAATGTGTGCATGGTCATGAACCTCGACAAGTGCATCGGCTGCCACACCTGTTCGGTCACCTGCAAGCAAACCTGGACCAACCGGCCCGGGGCCGAGTACATGTACTTCAACAACGTGGAGACCAAGCCCGGCCTCGGTTACCCCCGCCGCTACGAGGACCAGGGCCAGTGGAAGGGGGGCTGGGAGCTGGACCGCAAGGGCCGCCTCCGCTTGAAGGGGGGCAGCCGGCTCCGGCGCCTTTTGTCCATCTTCTACAACCCGGACCTGCCCACGATCGAGGACTACCACGAGCCTTACACCTACGACTACGCCCGGCTCATAACCGCACCCGCCGGCACCCAAGCCCCCTCGGTGTCCACCCGCTCCGCCCTGACCGGCCGGGAGATGAACCCCACCTGGGGGGCCAACTGGGAAGACGACCTGGCCGGTGCCCCCCAACGGGCCCTGGGCGACCCCAACATCGAGGCCATGGCGGAGAAAGTCGTCTTGGACTTCGAGTCGGTGTTCATGTTCTACCTGCCTCGTATCTGCGAGCACTGCCTCAACCCCTCCTGCGTGGCTTCGTGCCCTTCGGGGGCGATGTACAAAAGGCAAGAGGACGGCATCGTGCTGGTGGACCAGGACCGTTGCCGGGGCTGGCGGTTCTGCGTGTCCGGGTGCCCCTACAAGAAGGTCTATTTCAACCACCGCACCGGCAAGGCCGAGAAATGCACCTTCTGCTTCCCGCGCATCGAAGCCGGCCTGCCCACCGTCTGCTCGGAGACCTGCGTGGGCCGCCTGCGCTACCTCGGCCTCATGCTCTACGACGCCGACGCGGTGGCCGGGGCGGCCGCTACCCCCGACCCCCAGGACCTCTACGAGGCCCAGCTGTCAGTGTTCCTCGACCCCCACGACCCCGCCGTAGCGGCTGAAGCCGAGCGCCAGGGCGTGCCCCACGACTGGGTGCTGGCCGCCCGCCGGTCCCCCGCCTACTCGTTGATCGCCCGCCACCGGGTGGCCCTCCCCCTCCACCCCGAGTTCCGCACCATGCCCATGGTCTGGTACATCCCGCCCCTGTCCCCGGTGGCAGACGTGACGGCGGCAGTTGGCTACGACGATGCCGACCCCGCGGCTGTGTTCGCCACCATCGATGCCCTGCGGGTACCGGTCGAGTACCTGGCCAACCTCTTCACCGCCGGGAAAGTGGAGCCGGTCCGGGCGTCGCTGCAGAAGCTGGCCGTGCTGAGGGCGATGATGCGCGCCCAGCAGCTGGGTGTGCCCTTCCGGCCGGGCGCCGCCCTGGGCGGGCTGTCCGACGCCGACGCCGAGGACCTGTTCCGCCTCCTGGCCATCGGCCGCTACGAGGACCGCTACGTCGTCCCTCCCGCTCATGCCGAAGACGCGGGCCGCCTCCTGGCCCAGCACTCCCTGTCCGGCTGCTCCCTGGAAAGCGAGGGTGGCCCCGGCATGGGCGGGGACGGCCCGCCCGACGGCTTCCACCTGGCCCGCCGGGACCGCCAGGGCCGGCTCCACCTGGCGCTCAGCCCTGGCGGCCGCCCCGCCCCTCGGGGGCCCAGCGTGGAGGGCAACGAATGAAACGGGCCCACGCCAGCTGGGTTTTCAGCTGCGCCTCAGTGCTGCTCAGCTACCCCGACGAGGCCAGCTTCGAGGCTGACTTGGCCGCGGTGGCCGGGACCCTGGGCCGCCTCCCGACCGGTGCCGCCCGCTCCGGCCTGGAGCACTGCCGGCAATGGTTGGCAGGGATGAGCCCGCTCGAGGCGGCTGCCACTTACGTCGAGACCTTCGACCTCAGGAGGCAACGGAGCTTGTACCTCACCTACTACCGCTACGGCGACACTCGGGACCGGGGGGCTGTCCTGGCCGAGCTGGCCCAGTCCTACCGGGCCGCCGGCTTCCCGCTGGCCCCCGGGGAACTGCCCGACTTCCTCCCCGCCCTGCTGGAGCTGGCCGCAGCCCACCCACGGGGCCAGGCCCTGCTGGTAGAGCACAAAGACGCCCTGGGCTCCCTGCGGGCCGAGCTCGAGGGGGCCGGCAGCCCCTACGCCCCGGCGGTAGCGTCCGTGGCCCTGGCCCTGGGGCCGGTGGGCCGCCCCGGCAAGGCCGCCGCCCGCTGGCGGGAGGACGGGCCGCCGTCCGAGCGCGTCGGGCTGGGCCAGGCCGTCCCGCCCACCCTGGTGGCCCTGCGGTGAGCGGGGCCAGCGGCGCCAGCGTGCCGCAACTGTTCCTGTGGGTGATCCTGCCTTATGTGACCCTGGCCATTTTCGTGGTCGGCCACATCTGGCGCTACCGCTACGACCAGTTCGGTTGGACCAGCCGCTCGACCGAGCTGCAGGAAAAGAAACTGCTCAAGTGGGGCAGCCCCGTCTTCCACTACGGGACCTTCGCCGCCATCGCCGGCCACGTCATCGGCATCCTTGTCCCCGAACGCTGGACCCGCGACATCGGGATCCCCGAAGCTGCCTACCGGTGGTTCTCAGCCTCGGCTGGCACCCTGGCGGCGGTGCTGGTGATCGGCGGGGTGGCCGTGCTGGCCGCCCGGCGCATCTTCGTCACCCGGGTACGGGCCACGACATCCCCGGTCGACTGGGTGGCGCTGGTCCTGCTCGCCGTCGTCATCGTCATGGGCATCATAGAGACAGTCGGCGTCAACCTCTTAGGCAGCGGCTACGACTACCGCCAGAGCGTGTCGCTTTGGTTCCGAGGGCTCTTTGTCGGCAACCCCGACGTGCGGGCCATCGCCCACGCCCCCATCATCTACCAGCTGCACGCCGCCTGCGCCTGGGCCGTGCTCGGCGTCTGGCCGTTCAGCCGGCTGGTGCACGCCTGGAGCTACCCGGTCTGGTACCTGTGGAGGCCCTTCGTCGTGTACCGCAGCCGGGTCGCCACCCGGCCCAACGAGCCAGGTACCAGCGGCCGGCGATGGCGGAAGATCGGCGTCCGCTACTGACGCCGCCCGGGCGCCTGCCCCGCGCCCTGGCTACCTTGGACCCCGGCTACTTCGCCTGGGTCATGGGCAGCGGCATCGTCTCCGTCGGCACCGACCTGCTCGGCTACCGCGTGCTGTCCCGGGTCGTCCTCGGCGTCACCATCGCCGCCTTTGTCCTGCTGAGCCTGGCCTATGGCGCCCGCGCCGTCCTGTACCGGCCCTTTTTCCGCCAGAGCCTGAAGGACCCGACGACGGCCATGGCCTATTTCACCGTGGTGGCCGGCACCGACGTGCTGGCGGCCCGCCTGTCGATGGCTGGCCACCCCTGGGCCACCTTGGCCCTCGGGGCGGCCGGCGCGCTGGCCTGGCTGGTCCTCAGCTATGGCCTGCCCTTTTCCATCATGGTCGCCGCCCGCCGGGCGGTGCTGAGGGAGATCAACGGGACCTGGCTCATCTGGGTCGTCGCCACCCAGTCGGTCTCGATCGTGGCCTCGGCCGCCGCGGCCACCTCTCAGCCTGGCCCTCTGCGGGAACAGCTGCCCGTGGTGGCCGTGACCTTTTGGGCCGTGGGCGTGATGCTCTACATCGTGCTGATCGTGGCCATATTCCTCCGCCTCCTCCTGGTGGAGGTCACCGCCGGCGAGATGGGCCCCGCCTACTGGATCGCCATGGGGGCCACCGCCATCAGCACCCGGGCCGCCGCGGGCATCTTGGTGCTGCACGGGCCTGGCTCGGAGGGCCTGGTCCGGGACATGCACCCGTTCGTCCTAGGTTTTTCCTTCCTCCTGTGGGCCTTCGGGACCTGGTGGATCCCCCTGCTCGTGCTGTTCGGCTTGTGGCGCTACGTGGTCCGGGGCTACTCCAAGGCCTACGAGCCGCGCCTGTGGAGCGTCGTCTTCCCGCTGGGCATGTACACGGTGGCCTCCCTGTCGCTCGGCCGGGCCGCCCACTTGGGCTTCCTGGTGGCCATTGCCCGGCTGTGGGTGTGGGTGGGCGTGGCCGCTTGGGCCGGGGTGAGCCTGCTCATGGTGGCGGCACTGGTACGGGCGCTGACCGAGCCGGGCGCCGTGGGCCGGCCCGCCCCGGGCGCCCTGGACGGACCAGCTTCAGGTTGAGGGCCCGCTCTGCTCGTCGCTCCTCCTCCAGCAGCTTCTGGCGCGCTTCTAGGAGGTCGAACTGGGTGACCAGGCCCACCAGGCGCCCGGGGCGGGCCCGCTCGACCACGGGCAGGGCCCCTACGCCCAGCGCCGCCATACGGTCGGCGACGGCCCGCAAGATCTCGTCCGGGTAAGCCACGGCGAACGCGGTGGCCATGACGTCGGCCACCGTCTTGGCTTCGTGGCGCGCCCCCAGCACCGATGACCACGGCAGCACACCAGCCAAGCGCCCGTGGCTCACTACCGGGTAGAGCCGCTGGCGGCGCTCGGGGGACCCCTCTGGCATGGCCCGGTACAAGTCGGCTACCGGCCGCCACGGCTCCACGGTGTACACGTCTGGCTCCATGACCTCTCGGACGAAGGTGGCTTCCAGCGGGTCCACGGCGTACTCCCGGGTGACATGGAACCCACGCCGGGCCACCTTTTCGGTCAGGATGGAGCGCTTCAAGACGAGCACGCTCACCAGGTGGGCCACCGTGGCGGCCACCAGCAGGGCGAGCAGCACGCCCTGGTCGTGGGTGAGCTCCAGGGAGAACACGATGGCGGTAAAGGGGGACCGGGTCACCCCGCTCAAGGCACCGGTCATGCCGATAAGGGCGAACACGCCTGCGGGCACCCCGGGCAGGGCATGGCCGAGCGCCCCGCCCAGGGCGGCGCCCATCATCAGCACCGGGGCCAGGATCCCACCGCTCGTGCCACTGCCCAGCCCGACGGACCAGATGACCAGCTTGACGGCGAGCAGCGCCACCAAGGCCCCGACGCCGAAGCGGCCCAGCAGTTCGGCGTGGATGGTGCCATAGCCCACTCCCAATGCCTGAGGGCGGGCCAAGCCGCCCAGGCCGATGACGAGCCCCCCGATGGCTGGCCACCACATCCAGTGGAGGTGGCCGCTCAACTTCTTGAACAGGTCCTCGCAACCGTAGGCGGCCTGGGTCATCACCCACGCCGAAAGGCCCGTAGCCAGGCCGACCACTGCCGCACCAGCCAAGGCCATGCCCCCCAGCACGCCGTGGTAGGGCACCGGGAACAAAGGCTGCGGGGTGACCAAGCCGAGGTGGGCCGCCCACAGGCGCAGGCCGTCGGCCGTGGCCGATGCCAGGGCCACCAGTACCATGGAGCGGGGTTTCAGCTCGAACACGAGCAGCTCGACCCCGAACAAGGTGGCCGCCACCGGTGCCCCGAACACCGCGCTCATCCCGGCGGCCGACCCGGCTACCAACAGTGCCCGGCGCTCGGCCGCCGTCAGGCGGAACAGCTGGCCGGCTATGGACCCCACCGCCCCCCCGGTCATGATCACCGGCCCCTCGGCCCCGAAGGGGCCCCCTGTGCCGATGCTGATGGCGCTCGACAACGGCTTGAGCACGGCCAAGCGGGGCTGCACACGGCTGCCCTGGGTGAGGATCCGCTCCATGGCTTCGGGGATGCCGTGGCCCCGGACCTGCTCGGAGCCAAACCGGGCGACCAAGCCCACGACCAAGCCCCCGGCCACCGGGACGACCAGAGCAGCCGGGCCCAGGCCATGGGCGCCCGGGGCCACCAGCTGGGCGCTCAGGCGATGGTAGTAGCAGAGGTTGGTGACCAGCCCGATCATGTCGAGCAGGGCCAGGGCAACCCCGGCCCCCAACGCCCCCACGACCACCGCCAAAGGGACCAGGCGCAACACCTCCGGGCTGGCGGTGAAGTCCCCCAGGGGCGCGGGGGTGCCCTGGGGGGCCACGACCCCCGGCGTGAGCGCGCCCTGCGGCCGGCCGGCCCCGCTCACGGGCGTGGCCTACCCGCCGAACGGGTACCACCGATCGGGGGCCCACCCGGGTACTGTGGCAAGCGTGGACAGAAGGGTCCGGTAGATATCATCGTATCACGATGATATCGTAACTAGATGGCACTGCCAGACGAGGCCTACACCCGGCTGCTCGCCTTGCGGACCGGCCTCCGGCTGTTCGAGCGGTGGAGCGCCCAACAGGCCGAGGCGGCCGGGCTAACCCCTGCCCAGCACCAGCTCCTGTTGGCCATACGCGGCCACCCCGGGCCAGAGCCCCCGACAGTAGGCGACCTGGCTGGCTACCTGCTGCTCAGGCACCACAGCACCGTCGAACTGGTGGACCGGGCTGAGGCCGCCGGTCTCGTCTACCGAGAACGCGACGGCAGCGACCACCGGCTGGTGCGCCTGCACCTGACCGACGAAGGTGCCCGCCGGCTGGAGGCGCTCTCCGCGCTCCACTTAGAAGAACTGGACCGCCTGGTAAGGGACCTGCCTGCTGCTTGGCGCGGCCTCGCCCCCGTCCTGCGCCCCCGTGGCCCCGTGGGGCCCCAGCGCGCGAAGGCCGAGACAGGCACGTCAAGCCAGTGACAGAGCCGGCCCGGGGTGCACACCCCCGGCCAGCCCCGGGCACCGTGGCTCCCGGTCCCAAGACGCAGCTCGGCGAGGCCGGAGCCGCCGGCAACCAGCCCGGCGCCGGCTCCGTTGCCCACGCTGGAGCCGTTCACCCGTCGGTTTGGCAGCTCATCCCTCGGGTTGCCGGGCAATGAACGCAGCCATGCCGGGCACTGTGAACGCAACTACGCCGTGCTCCGGCGCGTAAATGAGCCCCTTGTGGATGAGCTTCGCGCGCACCGGCCCAACCGCGCTCAATGCCTTGCCCAGCCGGCGAGCCACTGCACCCGAGTGGCTATTGGCACCGCCGTCCCTGGCCATCGCCCGCATGTAATCGCGCTCGGCTGGCGTCGCCCGCTCCCAGCGACTTATGAAAAACCCCCGGTCGAGGCTCAGCGTCCCCTGCTCTACGCCGCATTGTGCGTCTTCGAGCCTGATAGCCTGTTGGGGAGCACAATCCCATGTCGCCTTACCGAACTCTTGCAGGAAGTACGGGTAGCCAGCAGATCGCTCAATGAGCAGCTTCACTGCACCTTGCTCCCACTTGACCCCGACTGCGTTAGCGGGACGCACCAGCGCGTCCGTCGCTGCTTGCTCGTCGAGCGCCCCGATCGGCCAATAATCAAAGAGCCGCTCGGCGTACGACCGTGCTTCGGCAAGAAGACCCGGCAGCGATGGCAACCCGGCCCCGACGACATAGAAGTGGCTACCCCTTTGGCCCGCCTCATGGCATGCTCGACAGATCGCTGCCAGCTCCTCGAGTGCCAGGTCCTGCAGCTCATCGACAAGGAGCAACACTCCAACGCCACGTTCACTTGCTGCTGCTGAGAGATCTAAGGCAAGGTCGGCGAGATCCATCTCGAGCACCCTGTACCGCCCCGACCGTGCTCGGTGTCGACCTCAATACCGACAGTCAGCGCCCCGCTCGGGTCGGCACGAAGAGAGAACGCCTTGAACGTAGCCAGCGCCTGTCGGAACACGGCAGCGGGCTTGGAAAGTCGCGTTGCCTCCCGCAGTGCACGGTTGAACGTCCCAGCGACCTGCTCGCGCAGGCCACGACGTCTCTCACCACGGTCGGCTTCGACTTTGCCCACAACCCAGCCATCCTTCGCCGCCGCCGCGGCAAGCTCGCAGAACTGTCTTGCCGACGCCTCGCAAGCCGGTCATGACGATGCTCCGGTTCGTCAGGCCATTGGCGACGCGTCGCCGGAGGACGGTCGAGTCCAAAGTGGTGGTGTATGACGGCCACCAACTCCAACCTCAATTACGAACTCTAATCACTTGCCTTCGCTAATGTCAAGTACCTAAGGCGCACCACTTGTTTTGCGGGCGCGCGTCACTG
>Ga0209061_1000859_pt1 | contig 61901 bp, 54 predicted proteins | sample Coa_R1_10_FD_187157 | JGI IMG/M metagenome (GOLD analysis project Ga0209061, IMG submission 187157) | Surface soil microbial communities from Centralia Pennsylvania, which are recovering from an underground coalmine fire - Coalmine... | ecosystem: Environmental > Terrestrial > Soil >... | reverse complement strand
CGGGTACCGAACGGAATGTTCAATCCCGTGCATGTTAGAATAACTGTGTGAATTGCAAAGAACGGGCCGTGAGACGAGCCGTTTCCAAAATCCTGCCGCTGGAAGATGCGTATCGCATCATCGATAATCATAAGGCAAGTGGTGACCGGATCGTATTCACCAACGGCTGCTTTGACATTCTGCATCCGGGCCACGCGCTGTATCTGGCGGAAGCCAAGAAGCTTGGTGATGTTCTCATCGTCGCCATCAACAGCGACCGAAGCGTGCGTTCTCTCAAGGGCGTCGGCAGGCCGATATTTCCGCAAGAGGAACGGGCCGAGATACTGGCGGCTCTTAAGGCGGTTGACTACGTAACCATATTTGACGACCCTACGCCCCGGGAAGTCATTGTGCGTATGCTGCCCCAGGTGCTGGTAAAAGGTGCGGGGTGGCGACCGGATGAAATCGTAGGCCGGAGCGAGGTTGAAGCCGCAGGCGGGTGCGTTGTGTCCATGCCAGCCGTGCCAGGGTTTTCTACAACTGCCATCGTCAACGCAGTACAAAAGATCTACGGCTAGAAGCCTATAGCTCAGTTTTGATGTCCTTTATTCAATCATTGCTACAACCAATTCTCGATCATCCGGCATTCCAGGCAGCCGTTGAATTCGCCGAAACGGATTCAGGTCGAGCCGCCGACGGAATCTCGATCTCGGGATTGATTCCCCCTGCCAAAGGGATTGCCGTCGGAGTACTGGCCCATAAACTGAATCGACCTGTCATCGTCATCACAGCGGACAATGACGCGGCGGAATCCCTGGCAAGAACTGCATCAACTGTTCTGGACTGGTTCGAGCCCGGAACAGCCTGCACCGCGCTTGCGCTTCCTGAGTTCGACAGTCTTCCTTATGAAGCTCGATCTCCGCATCCCGATATCCTCGAGCAGCGCGCTGTGGGGCTTTGGCGAATTGCCTGCCGACAGGTGCGAGTGGTCGCAGTTCCGCCGCCAGCGGCCATCATGCGCTATCGCGCAGTGTCGTATTACAGATCGCTCGCCCTTCAACTCCGGGCCGGCGACGAATTGGCACCGGAAGACCTTTCGGAGCATCTTTTGCGGGTCGGCTATGAGCGCGTTGAGCCGGTTACCGGCGTTGGGCAGTTCTCTGCCCGCGGAGGAATCATCGATGTTTTTCCGCCGGACACTTCGTCGCCTGTACGAATTGAATTCTTTGGAGACAGCATCGAATCGCTGCGCGAATTTGACCCTGTGAGCCAGAGGTCAAGACAGGGCATTTCAGGAGTCTTGATTCTTCCTTTGACCGAAGCCGCCCCATCTCGAAATTTCTTTGACGAGCTTGTCAGAATCCTCTCGAACCGAGGAACAAACGCTTCCAGCGACAGACTGTTGTTGGACCGGGCTGAGTCGTTCGCCGGGCCTTTTCCTGGATGGGAGTTCTACGTTCCTCTGGTCGAGCCTCACCCCTGCAACTTATTTTCACTCTTCGATCGACCACTGATCATTTGGGATGAGCCGGCGGATCGCAGGGAGCAACTGAAACAGTTCATTGGCCGTCTGGAAGAGGGATTTGACGCGGTCAGGGATGTTGTTCCTCAGCCGCCTCGGCCCCGTGAGCTGTTTTTAACCGAGGAAGAATTAGGGTCGGCCCTCGGTTCACTGCCGGCTGTTTCTATCGGCGAACTCACTATCGAATCTGAATCGAACGGTGAAGCCTGTTCTGCGGAACCTTCCCGATCCAGCCGCAATTTCTTTTTGCCCACGCAACCTGTTCCCAAATACCAGGGATCACTCAAAGTGATGGCGGAACTCCTGCGCGCGCAGCTTGAACACGGAGAAAAAGTCATCCTCGCTGTACCAACATCAGCAAAAAGCGACCGCCTGCGTGAAATTCTTTCGGATTACAACATCCCGTTTGTAAACACCTTTGGGACTACCCCGCCCACCGCATCCTTGAGTGCACGAGGGGCACCGACGGACAACACGAAGGAAGCCAATGCACTGCTCCTTGCGCAAGGTGAACTCGGGTCTGGTGTTATTTTTACTGAGCTTAGTCTTATACTGCTCTCGGAGCGCGACATCCTTGGCGAGTTCACCTGGGGCGCTGCACGCAGGCGCGAGGGGCCAGCAGCCAGTTTCATCTCCGATCTGAGCGATCTTAAGGTTGGCGACTACGTCGTACATATTGATCACGGCATTGGAATCTATCAGGGACTGAAACAACTTACGGTTGGTGATTCCACCCGGGACTTCATGCTTCTCACCTATCAGGATGACGCCAGGCTTTACGTCCCGCTGGAGAGGCTTGATCTGGTGGAGGAATACAGGTCGAGCGGTGATGGGATCAAACCAACACTTGACCGCCTCGGCGGGACAACCTGGCAGAGGACGAAGAAGCGGGTGCAGCGCGCGCTGCGCGACATGGCGCAGGAACTCCTTCGCCTTTATGCAGAAAGGAAGATGCGCGGCGGGACGGCATTCTCTCCGGATAATAATTGGCAGAAGGAGTTCGAGGATTCTTTTCCGTTCGAAGAAACTCCAGACCAGTTGTCCGCCCTTGCCGACATCAAGAAAGACCTTGAATCACCAGAACCGATGGACCGCCTCCTGTGCGGTGACGTTGGCTATGGCAAGACCGAACTCGCCATGCGTGCGGCGTTCAAAGTCGTCCAGGATAACAAGCAGGTCGCGGTGCTCGCGCCGACAACCGTTCTGGCCTTTCAACATTACACAACCTTTCGCCAGCGCATGTCTCACTTCCCAGTGCGCATCGAAATGCTCAGCCGTTTTCGGTCCCCCGCAGAGATCAAGAAAACCATCGTTGACATTGAAGCCGGCAAGGTTGACATTGTCATCGGAACCCATCGCCTGCTCTCCAAGGACGTTCATTTTCAGGATCTGGGCCTTCTGATCGTGGACGAGGAGCAACGGTTTGGCGTCGCGGCAAAAGAGCGCTTGAAAAAGCTGAAGGCCAATGTGGATGTCCTGACCATGTCTGCCACTCCGATCCCCCGCACTCTCCATATGGCCCTGGGTGGGTTACGCGACCTCTCGGTGATTGAAAGCCCGCCCCGCGGACGGTTGGCTATTCAGACTACAGTCGCGGCATTCAACGAATCTCTCATCCAGTCCGCCATCGTCCATGAGATGGAGCGCGGCGGTCAGGTCTATTTTGTTCATAACCGGGTTGAGTCCATTTTTACCGTCGCATCGCTGGTCCAGCGTTTGGTGCCGACGGCGCGCATCGGCGTCGCCCACGGCCAGATGGGGGAGCGCGAACTCGAACGCGTAATGCTGAAGTTCGTGCAGGGACAATATGACGTCCTCGTGGCGACCGCGCTTGTTGAGAACGGTCTTGATATTCCCCGGGCCAACACTATGATCGTCAATCACGCTGAACGATTCGGCCTTTCAGACCTTTACCAGCTCCGCGGTCGTGTCGGGCGCTCTGACAGAAGAGCTTATGCATATTTCCTCGTTCCAGCCGTTGATACTCTGACTCCTGTCGCCAAACGACGGCTGGCCGCTTTGAAAGAGTTTTCCGATCTTGGGGCGGGCTTCCGCCTGGCTGCGCTTGATCTTGAATTGCGCGGAGCCGGGAATGTTCTGGGCCAAGAGCAGCACGGGCATCTGAACGCCGTCGGGATTGACCTCTATTTGCGGATGCTGGAAGAGACGGTACAGGAACTTAGAGGCGAACCCTCCAAGCCAGAGGTCCGTACAACCTTGAATCTCGGAATCAATATCAAGATTCCTGAGAATTACATCTCCGACGAACGGCAGAGGCTGAGAATGTATAAGCGCATCTCTGCGCTGCAGACCGAGGAGGCGCTGCGGGACATGGAAGCAGAATTGACTGACCGCTATGGCCCCATCCCAACTCCGGTTTTACAACTGTTGAATTACGCAGTGGTCAAGTCCCGCGCCGAAGATTTGTTGATCCAGACCATAGAGCGGAAGGGTGACGAAATCCGCTTGCGGTTCCATGAACAGACGCCAGTTAGACCTGAGAAACTGATGCAAATCGTTAAGACAAGACGCGGGTTTTCATTTCAGCCCGACGGCGTACTGCGGGTGCCGGTCCGAAACGGAGGGTCTGAAGTACTGAAGGATGTCGAAAACATCTTGCTGGAACTGCGGCCCGGGGGCTAACATTATTTTCTGTAGTTGTTCCCGTCAGCTCGTGCAGCGGCAGATGTGGAACTCTTTGTCCCAGACAGAATCGCCGTTTGGGGTGAACGTTATGTCAAGAAAAGTCTTTCACTTATCGGCGCATGTCGCGCTTATGGCATCAGCCGTTTTCTGGACATGCCTTCCGGCCCGCGCCGGAACCGTTTTGATCGAACGCATCATCGCACGCGTGAACAATCAAATCATTACTCAGCGCGAGTATGACAAGGAACGGGAAACGCTTCATGAACAACTGGCCAAGCAATACTCAGGAGCGCAACTGGAGCAGGAATTCAATGCACAGAGCAAGAACCTCCTGCGCGACATGATCGACCAGGACCTGTTGATTCAGAAGGCGAACGACGACGACATCAACGTGGATGCCGATGTCATAAAGGAACTCGACCAGATCCGGCAGCAATACAACCTGCCATCGCTCGACGCACTGCAACAGGCGGTCGAGAATGATGGAATGAACTGGGAAGATTTTAAAGACCGGATCAAGCGACAGTTGCTGACCCGGGAGGTCATTTCCCGCGAAGTCGGGTCGCGCATCCTGATCACGCAGGCGGATGCGCGGAAATATTTCGAAGAGCACAAGAGCGAGTTCGATTCCCCGCCGGGCGTTCACCTTGCTGAAATTCTTATCTCCACGGAGAAGCGTTCGTCAGCGGATGCCGAGAAGATCGCCAAGAAGGCGCTTGCTGAAATTCAGAACGGGGCGCGCTTCTCGGATGTGGCGAAAGAATACTCAGACGCTCCAAGCGCAAAAGACGGCGGTGATGTGGGCTTCTTCAAAGCCGGCACGATAGCGCCGGACATCGCCAAGGCCATCGCGAACGTTGATCCTGGAGACGTGAGCGACATTGTTCACACTCAATACGGATATATGATCTTCAAGGTCCTCGAAAAGCGCGTAGGGCAGAACCCCACATATGATCAGGTCTCAAACCAGGTCATGAACACCCTTTATGGCCAGAAGATCCAGGGTGCACTGCGGGGGTTTTTGACAAGCTTGCGTCAGGAGAGCTACATCCGCCTTGCTCCCGGATTTGTCGATACGGGCGCTCCCGTGGGAGGCGATGAAAGCTATTGATCTCTTCGGGCAGGACAGAATGAAAGAAGCTTACATTGCCGATCTGAAGCCCGGAACGTCCATAAACACCACTTTTCTGGTACGCTCCAAGGAGCGCAAAACAGCGCGCAACGGAAGTGCATACCTCGACCTTGAATTTCAGGACTCTACAGGAACGATCAAGGCCAAGCTTTGGGATTGCGACGGATTTGACACCGCTTTCGAAGCCGACGATATTGTCCGCGTTTCGGGTGGCGTTGAAGTCTATCAGGGAAGCCTTCAACTTTCGTTACGCAAAATAGTCAAATGCAGCGAGGCTAACATTGACCTGACAGACTATATGCGGAGGGGTTCGCAGGACGCTGAGAAGTTGTTTCAGGCCTTGATACATCGAATCCGCCAAATGCCGAAAGGGCCGCTGCAGTCACTGCTGCTTGAGGTGTTCAACGATCCTGACATCGCCCGCAAATACAAGCTGGCTCCTGCAGCGATGAGCTATCATCATGCTTATCTGGGCGGACTCATCGAACATGTCAGTTCGCTTATCCAGTTAGGCGACAAGGTCTGCGACCACTATCCGTTCCTCGACCGCGATTTGATTCTGGCGGGCCTCCTGCTGCACGATCTGGGTAAACTCGAAGAACTCAACTTCAACCGCACTTTTACCTACTCGACCCGCGGCCAGTTGATTGGCCATATCAACCTGGGCGTTGAAATGATCCGCGAAAAGGCACGGCTGGTTCCAGACTTTCCGCCTGAGTTGTGGGACCGACTGCAACACATTATTCTGTCGCACCATGGCAAACTGGAATTTGGGTCTCCCAAGGAGCCAATGTTTTTGGAAGCGCTTACTGTGCATTATCTCGATGATCTGGACTCAAAACTCCAGGCCATGCGCGAACAGTATGAGGCAGACAAAGAGCGGCCGGGAGACTTTACAGCCCGCAGCCGGGCGCTCGGCAGAGAATTGCTCAAGCCGGTCTCGCAATCGGTTCATTCAAAAACCAGCGCCTCGAAAAGTTGATCATGAATTAAACAGTGATTGGAGTCGTTGTCTAACCGGGACGAGATCCCCTTTTCAGGTCTGGGGGCCGGCACTCGCAAGATGACAAGCCAACCTGTTCCAAGCCAGTCCGGGCATTTCGAATCGATGATCCATCGCGTGCTGCCGCACCGTTACCCGTTCCTGCTGGTTGATCGCGTGACAAGCCTGACGCCAGGCGTCGAAATTCAGGGTGTCAAAACGTTCAGCGCCAATGAAGCCGCGCTGACTGGGCTTTCTCCGTCTTCTCCGGTGGTTCCAACCGGCATACTGCTCGAGGCTGTCACACAGCTTGGAGCAATTCTGGTTCTGGAGCGCCCCCAGATGGCCGGCAAAATTGCCATGATCCTCCAGATACCTTCCGCCCGCGTGTATAAACTCATTGAGGCCGGAGATACAGTGAGATTCAGAGCGCGAGTGCTGAAACTGCGCGAAACGCTCGGAGAACTGCGTGGCGAAGCGTATCTTGCAAACGAACTGATTGCAGAAGGACAGATGAGGTTCGCGATTGCCGACCGCACGACCGTGCTCGAGGCTTGACTTTTATATGCTGTTCGAACAATTCTCAATCCGCGACGTCCAAATCCGCCCGGCCCACATCCTTGCGCCGATGGCGGGTATCACGGATACCGTCTTCCGGCGGTTTATCAAACGGCTGGGCGGCTGCGGGCTTATCATGACCGAGTTCGTATCGAGTGAGGCCATGGTCCGGCAGAATTATCGCTCACGCCGCTACCTGTACTACGAAGAAGAGGAACGTCCGATCACAGCCCAGATTTTCGGAGCGGATCCTGACCACCTGGCCGACGCTGCGCGAATAATTCAGGACCTGGGATTCGACATCGTTGACCTGAACCTCGGATGTCCCGCCAAGAAAGTTGTGAAATGCGGTGGCTCCGGCCTGCTGCGCGATTTGCAGTTGCTGAAAACGATATTCCAAAGGGTCCGCGCGGCAGTCACAATTCCCTTCACGGCCAAGATTCGCTCCGGCTGGAGCGATGAGGAAATTGTCGCCGTTGAGGTGGCGAGGATGGCGGAAGATTGCGGTGTCGAGGCGATTGCGGTCCACCCTCGAACGCGGCTCCAGGGCTATAGCGGACGCGCACGATGGGAAATTATCCAGGAGGTCAAGGCTGCGGTTCGCATTCCCGTTATCGGAAACGGCGACGTCATGCGGCCCGAGGACGCCCTGTCGCTGCGCAACCAAACGGGCTGCGACGCTGTAATGATCGGACGCGCAGCACCGACGAATCCGTGGATTTTTCGCCAGATGGAATCCTTCGCCCGGACGGGTTCTTATGACCAACCTACGGACACGGACCGCTACCAACTCATCCGAGACTATTATGCGATGCTGATCGAAGAGGACACGCCGGGAGCCATTGGAAAGATGAAGCAATTCGCAAGCTGGTTTACGCACGGCGTGAGAAATGGAACAGACCTGCGGCGCAATATCCAGAGCGCCCAAACGCCGCACGAAGTCCTTGCACGCGTGGATGAATTCTTCAGCGCTTTGTCCGTACGGCCATCTCCCGCACAACCCGTCTTCCCATAATAGGGACTGAAGACCAGGGATGCGCGTTCACGCGGGCAGTTTTCCAGCGCTTTTTTCCAACTGAAGCTGGCGGTAAGCCTCGCTGCGCGAGATGCCGCGCGCACGGGCAACCGCCTTCAATGCAGTCCGTTCATCCAGCCCGTCGGTTTTTCTGAGTCTCTCAATCTCTGCCTGAATTGAGCCTGCAGTCACTCTCTCCATTTCGGGAACGCGACCCGGCCCAAGGATGACAGTCAATTCGCCTTTGACGGCCTCTTTTTTCAAAATGACGCGAATCTCTGACACGTACCCACGAATGAATTCCTCGTGGATTTTTGTCACTTCCCTCGCGATCACTGCTTCCCGATCGCCCAGGACTTCCTGGATGTCCCGCAACGATTCCGTAAGGCGGTGCGGAGCCTCATAAAACACAATGGTCTTATTGAACCCTGCAAGTTCCTTCAAAGCCTTGAGCCGGGCAGATCTCCTGGCAGGCAGAAAACCCGTGAAGATAAATTCATTCATCGGAAGTCCGGCAGCGGTGAGCGCCGCGACGAGCGCCGACGGTCCCGGCACAGGAATCACTGGGATTTTGTGTCGGACGGCCAGGTGGACAAGCCGAAAGCCGGGGTCGGAAAGCACCGGCGTGCCCGCATCAGAGACGAGAGAGACGACGCTTCCCTGCTCCATTTTAAGAACAAGTTCCGGCGCGCGGGTCATTTCATTATGCTCGTGATAGCTGATGGTTCGGGTCCGGATATCGTAATGGTTCAGCAGCTTCTGGGTTCTCCGGGTGTCTTCACAAGCAATGATGTCGCACGTCTTCAACGTATTCAGCGCGCGCAGAGTAATGTCCTCAAGATTGCCGATGGGCGTGCCAACAATATAAAGCCTGCCAAGTGGAGTTTGCGAGGATGGATGGTGAACGGGAAGCTTCTGGCTCGGCATAAAGGTCATCTCAGCCGGGAATTTCTCAGTGCTCTACGCCGGCTTCCAGTGTATCAATTGCCTGCCGGCCATACAACGTTTCGTGTTACAAGGGGAGTTTCCAACGAAAGCGGGCGCCCATGAGCGTGGCTGCCAGTCTAGCCTAGCAGGCACTTCGAACCGCCGGAAGGCGTGCCGGCTTTGACCTCATGTTGTTCACATTGGTATAATCGCAATTTGAGTGCTCAGGAGGTGACCTTGCCTCTTTACGAATACCGCTGTGAACAGTGCGGATCACAAATTGAGAAGATTCAGAAGTTCAGCGATCCACCGCTTACAACGTGCGACAAGTGCGGAGGAGAGCTTGCGCGGCTGCTCTCCCCACCAGCAATCCAATTTAAGGGGAGCGGCTGGTATATCACAGACTACGCCCGCAAGTCAGCCTCAAGTCAAAGCGGAAGTTCCGACGGCAGCTCATCCAACTCTTCGGCTTCGGAATCTTCCGCGTCGAAGGGCAAGTCTTCTGATTCCAAGGCCCCTGTAAATAAGTAGCGCAAGCTGGAACTTTGACTGGCAGGGCTACGGCGCTTCCCGGACGATCCCCTGAAGACCACCAAACATGACCAGCCTCCGATGATCTATTTCTCCGGCCATGCGCCGAGCGAACGCCTCAAAAAAACCAGTTCCCCGAGGTGGTATGCGTTATGGTCCGCGACCAGGAGGGCCTCGCGCAGGATCGTCTGCCCGTCGCCGTGCGGAATTTTCGCATAAAGGTCAGTCGAAGGGTTCGCAACCAACTCTTCCATTTCTTTTAAGTCGCGCCTGAAGGCATTAACCGACTTCGCCCATGCCGCGGCGGTCGGAGGAGAATCGCCCCTGGGCCAGTAGCCTTCAGGGAAGTCGGGCGAGACATGTCCAGGGTTCCTGCTGAACTCCAGAATGTCCCATTGAGCGATCCGCATGTGCTCAAGAAGCCGCCACGCGGTATGCGGCACACCCTTCGGCCTTACTCCACGAAGCTTCGCGGGAAGGCCGGCAATGGCAGTGTCAAAGTCAATGTGCGCGCCGCCGCCGCGCAGAAGGTAGAGCAAATGCTTGCGTAAAGCGGCCTGATTGTCTTTCATCACGGCTCCTTTCCCCACGAAGGCATGCTCACGATCGGGCCTTATCGTCCTGGCGTGGCCCTCTGAAAGCTTTGTCACAATTTAGAGTTTTAGCGACTTCAGGTATTTTCGGAAGTGTTCGCCCATATTGGGCTCTTTCAAAGCAAACTCCACGGTAGCCTTCAGAAAGCCGAGTTTGTCGCCGGCATCATACCGCTTCCCTTCATAAATGAAGCCGTAGATCGGCTCATCCTCAAGCAGCCCCTTCAGCGCGTCCGTCAACTGAATTTCCCCTCCCTTGCCCTTGCGGGTTGTTGCCAGTTTCTTGAAGATTCTGGGAGTCAGGATATATCGACCAATGATAGCCATGTTCGACGGCGATTCAGCGGGCGCAGGCTTCTCAACCAGGTCCTTAACGCGGAACAACCGCCCATCCCACTTTGAGTTCCTCACCGGATCGGCAGCGATGATTCCGTAGCTGCTTACCGTTGATTTGGGGACGCGCTCAATGGCCAGAATGCTGGCGTTCAGTTCACTGAAGACATCCGCCATCTGCTTTAGACACGGAACGGAACTGTCGATCACATCGTCGGAGAGGACCACGGCGAAGGGTTCCTCGTCCACAATCTCCCGTGACATCAAAACCGCATGACCAAGTCCTTTGGGAAGCTTCTGCCGCAGATAAACCACGTTACACAGAGACGATATGGCGCGAACCTGCTTTCGGAGGTGCTCTTTCCCACGCCCCGATAATTCCTGCTCAAGCTCGTAGGAAACGTCAAAATGGTTTTCAATTGCAGATTTGCCGCGTCCTGTCACAAAGATTGTGAGTGGGATGCCGGCGGCGGCAACCTCTTCGACCGCATACTGAACAAGAGGTTTATCCACAACCGGAAGCATTTCTTTAGGTTGCGCCTTGGTGGCTGGCAGAAAGCGGGTCCCCAGACCCGCCACGGGCAACACGGCTTTCCGAATCTTCATTGTTATCTCCGTCAAGTGCAGCGGAACTTATACAATCAGAAAATTCAGTCTATCTTCAACGCAGGAACCCAGTCAAAGGCTAACGACCTAAGATGAAAGCCCGTTGCAATGCAAGTCCTTTTCACGACGAACCGCAATGTCGATCTGCCATGCGCGCATGGTAAGATATGAAATTATGCTTGTCCTGGGGATTGAATCCAGTTGCGATGAAACCGCCGCGGCCGTGGTGGCAGATGGCAGGCAAATCCTTTCGAACGTCGTGGCCTCCCAGGTCAAAATCCACGAGCGGTTCGGCGGCGTTGTGCCGGAACTGGCTTCCCGAGAACATTTGAGGAAAATCGTCCCCATCGTTGATGAAGCCTGTCGGCAAGCCGGAACGACGCTGAACGACATCGAGGGCATCGCAGTCACTGAGGGGCCTGGATTGATTGGGTCGTTGCTGGTGGGCCTCGTCTATGGCAAGGCCCTGGCGCTATCGCTCCGCAAACCTCTGGTCGGTGTCAATCACCTGGAAGGACACATTCACGCCGTCCTCCTCCAGAACTACGTTGACCGCCAGCAAGGCAAGCCGGTTCCCGAGGCGGGGTTTCCCAATATTACCCTTGTTGTCTCCGGAGGCCACACCATTCTTTATCGCGTGGATTCGGATTTGCCTGCCGGAATCAACCATCCCTCCTTTTCCTATAAAATGCTCGGTCAGACTCGGGACGATGCGGCGGGCGAGGCGTTCGACAAAGTCGCCAAGCTTCTTGCGCTCGGCTACCCTGGTGGCCCGGTCATTGACAAACTGGCTCGTTATGGGAACCCCGCCGCGGTTGAATTCGGGCGCATCCGGATGAAAGGCAATCCGCTCGATTTCAGCTTTTCTGGATTGAAGACCGCTGTCCTTTACCGTGTGCGCGGTACTCCGCTTGCCTCCGAGGCGGAGGAGCGCCGAGTCTGGCGTGAGGCTTCGGACGAAAAACCAACCGTGGACCAGCTTCGCGGACATTGTTCCCAGACCACGCTCGACCTCATCGCTGCATTTCAGGAAACAGTCGTGAATGATCTGATCGAACGCACGGTTGCCGCAGCCGAGGCCGCCCGAATCCAGACGGTCTTTGTATCCGGCGGCGTCGCCTGCAACTCGCTGCTTCGAGAGCGGTTCGCCAAGGCCGGGGCGGAGCGGGGGTTCAACGTCTTCTTCCCTTCACTGCTGCTCTCCACAGACAACGCGGCCATGATCGCCGCCGCGGGATATTACAAGCTCGCCTCAGGCCAGCGTGACGATGCTTCGCTGAACGCACACGCATCCTTTCCCCTCGGCACCAGTATCGCATAGGCGATAATCAGCGCCACGACGGCACTCGTTTTGTCCCCTGTAAGAATGGTTGCACCGGCTTCTGTTCTCATGAACTTCGCTGTATTCTGTTAAGGTTTCGATGAGAATTGCGTCTTGAACCGAGCGCGGCTGACCAAAACATGTGCTCATGACTGTCTGACTCTGTCAGAGTAATGATCTTCATGCGCGTTGGCGTTGACACGGGCGGAACATTTACAGATTGCGTCACTGCGGACGGCCGCGGCATCAGGATCGTCAAGGTATTTTCCGGCTCTCCCTCCGTGCCGGAAGAGGCGAGCCGGGCGATCATCGAAGGCGTGCGGCGCCTCATCGGAGACTTCGGCAATAGTCCCGTCGAAATCGTTCACGGCACGACCGTCAGCACAAATACCCTGCTGGAACGACGCGGCGCCCGTGTTGCTCTCATCACAACACATGGCTTTGAAGACCTTATCGAAATCGGCCGCCAGGCGCGCCCGCGACTTTATGATCTCAACGTGCATCGTGATCCGCCGCTTGTCTCCCGCCGGATGCGATGGGGATTGCAGGAGCGCACGACGGCGGACGGCAGGATTCTTACGCGCCCGACCCGCCGCGAATTGCAGCGGCTCCGCGAGATGGTTCGTCGGTCAGGGGCTGAGTCTGTGGCAGTATGCCTTCTCTTCTCGTTCCGGAACCCCACAAACGAGCGGCTTGTCCTGCGTACATTGCGAAAGCTGGGAATCCCGCTTTCAATCTCGCATCAGATCCTTCCGGAGTTCCGTGAGTACGAGAGGTTGTCAACTACAACCATCAACGCCTACCTCATGCCCAGAGTCAGCTTGTACCTGAGGCAATTGGCACTCGAAGCCGCAAGTGCACTTTCGAAGTCAAAGAAGAGTCCGGTCGGGGAAGGCGGACGTGTTCGCGTTTTCGTCATGGAATCAAGCGGCGGCATCACGACGGCCCGCCAGGCGGCACGCGAGCCCGTGCGCACGATTTTCTCCGGACCTGCCGGTGGAGTTGCCGCTGCTGCGAAGCTGGCAGAGCAAATGGGAATCCGCCAGGCTATCAGTTTCGACATGGGCGGGACTTCCACCGACGTCTGCCTTTTTGAAGGCCGCGCCCGAATCACAAATGAAACAACGGTGGGCGGGCTTCCTGTTGCGGTCCCTGTTATCGATGTTCACTCGGTCGGCGCGGGAGGCGGGTCTGTAGCCCGATTCGACGCCGGCGGCGCGTTGCGCGTAGGCCCTGAAAGCGCCGGCGCCAGGCCAGGACCCGTCTGCTACGGCCGCGGCGGGCGCCAGCCGACGGTGACGGATGCCAATCTCATTCTTGGCCGGCTCGATCCCGATCATTTCCTCGGCGGCACATTTCGACTGGACTCCAAAGCTGCTGAAGATGCATTTGCTCAGTTTATTCGCCAACCCTGGACAAAATCGCTCGGCCGCAATCTTTTCGGAAGTCCGCTGGAGCTTGCCTGTGGAATCATCGCGGTAGCAAATGCCAATATGGAAAGGGCGCTGCGCGTGATTTCCGTCGAGCGCGGGCATGACCCTCGCGATTTCACGCTGATCGCGTTCGGCGGCGCCGGCGGGCTGCACGCTGCGGAACTTGGACGGGCGCTCAGCGTGGCCAGGATCATCGTACCCCAGAACCCCGGAGCATTTTCGGCGCTCGGCATTCTGCTATCCGACGCTGTTAAAGATGTTTCCCAATCGGTACTGATGCCGGTTCCTGAGGCAGCCCCCAGCACGCGTTCCAGCTTATTCCAGCGGTTCCTGAATGACATCGCACGCCGGTTTCGATTGATTGAAAGGATGGCACGTGCGGGAATTCGACGCGATCACTTTCCGCCCGGCAAGGTGCTGGTTGAAAAACAGCTTGACGTGCGATACTCCGGCCAGGCGTACGAACTTACTGTTCCATTTTCTTCGCAGTTTCCTGCCAGGTTCGAGCAGTTGCACGAGAAAACCTACGGATACGCGCACAGTGGTAAGCCGCTCGAAGTCGTCAATCTGCGTTTGCGATTAACTGTTCCGGCAACTATGAATCTGCATCCGCAGCGCTCGGTTGACGGTCGTGTGCGCCACGTTGACAATGCTCTGATCAAAGAAAGGAATGTCTGGTTTGAAAATCGTTTTCATCGAACCCCGGTTTATGCCCGCGAGCATCTCAGTGCTGGATCGCAACTTTTGGGGCCGTCTGTAATCGTGGAATGCAGTTCCACAACCCTTATTCCTCCAGGCTTTAAATGCCGCGTGGACAAAAATCTAAGTCTGGTGCTGACGTACAATGCGGGTTGATCCGGCCGAACTCGAGATATTTAAGAACCTCTTCCATTCTGTCGCCGAAGAGATGGGTGCCGCGCTGCGCCGATCTGCATTTTCTCCGAACATTAAAGAACGACGCGACTACTCGTGTGCAGTATTTGACGGGCATGGGCAGGCCGTTGCCATGGGCGACCACATGCCCGTCCATCTGGGATCGATGCAGCATTCTGTCTCTGCCGCCATCGAACGCCTTGAGCTTCACCCCGGAGACATTGCCGTCCTTAACGATCCCTTCGCCGGGGGCACGCATTTGCCGGACCTCACCTGCGTCATGCCCGTGTTCACCCCTTCACGTGTGCAGCGGAAAACAGCTCCTGCCTTCTTTGTGGCAAATCGCGCCCATCACTCAGATATCGGAGGAGCCCAACCCGCATCCATGGGGCTGAGCGAGGACATTTATCAGGAAGGATTGCGAATACCTCCGGTGCTGCTGGTGCGTAACGATCGGATCCAACGCGATATACTCGCAATGCTGCTCGCGAACGTCCGCACTCCGATTGAGCGCGAGGGCGACCTGACGGCGCAAATCGCTGCGTGCCGGCTGGGAGAACGGCGGCTTCTGGAAATGACGGGAAAGTACGGGCTCCATAAAATCAGGTTTTATCTCGATGCGCTTCAGCGGTACTCCGCAGAATTGATGCGCCACGCGCTTATGAGCATTCCCGATGGTACATACACGGCGCAGGATTTTCTGGACGACGACGGACATTCCCCGGACCCTGTGCGTTTGAAAGTGTCGATTCGCATTGAAGGCGGATGCGCGACGGTTGACTTCACGGGCTCATCACCCCAATGCCGCGGCAGCGTCAATGCAGTAATGGCAATCACCGTCTCTGCCGTTTTCTATGTATTTCGATGCCTGCTGGGAGAAGATGTTCCCGCCTGTTCGGGACTGCTGCAGCCCATCAAGGTCATAGCTCCGGAACGGACCGTAGTTAATGCGCGGCCACCTGCTGCCGTGGCGGCGGGCAACGTCGAAACATCGCAGCGCATTGTGGACGTTCTGTTGCGGGCGTTGGCGCATGCGCTGCCCGATCGCATCCCGGCGGCAAGTGCGGGCACTATGAATAATCTTTCATTCGGAGGAATTGATCCGCGCACGGGCGAGCCCTTCGCCTACTACGAAACAGTCGCGGGAGGGATGGGTGCACGTCCCACCGCAGATGGGCTCAGCGGCATCCATACCCACATGACGAATTCGCTGAACACACCGATCGAAGCCCTTGAATCGCACTTCCCCGTGCGCGTGCGGCGCACGTCGCTGCGGCGGGGTTCGGGCGGAAAAGGCCGATTCACAGGAGGCGACGGCATCGTCCGCGAAATCGAGTTTCTGACGGAGGCGCGCTGCGGTATTCTCTCCGACCGCCGTGCATTCCCGCCTTACGGCCTGGCCGGCGGGAAGCCAGGGAAGCCTGGAAGAAACACCCTGATAGTGAACGGCAAAGCTCGCCGGCTCCCTTCAAAAACAGTCGTGACCATTCCGTCAGGAGGCATTTTGCGGATTGAGACGCCTGGAGGCGGCGGTTGGGGCAAGGCTTCTGCCCGCAATGGTCACACGTCACAATCTCACGAACCATAAGGAGAAACCATGGACAGTGTTAATCGCAGGGACTTTATGAAGTCAATCGCTGCGGCTGGGGCCCTGGCAAACGTGCCAGCCCAGGCGGCCGAATCAGAGAGTCAGGGCCCGGTTTTTCTTGCGACGTGGCCGCACGGCAAGCCCGCCGTTGACCGCGCCGCAGAGGTCTTCCATCAGGGGAGAAGCCTGCTGGATGCCGTCGAGAAAGGCATCAACGTTACAGAAGAAGATCCCAAAGTCACAACCGTCGGCTATGGCGGTTTGCCCAACGCCGAGGGCACTGTCGAACTTGACGCTGGAATCATGGACGGCACCCGGCACCGCGCTGGTGCAGTATGCGGCCTGCGCGGGGTCAAGACTCCGATCTCTGTAGCCCGCCTGGTGCTCGAAAAGACCACGCACACGACAATGGGCGGAATCGGATTGCAGGAGTTTGCCCAGAAGATGGGGTTCCAGTTCGAACAGTTGCTGACACCGGAAAGCCTGAGGCAATGGATGCAATGGAAGGCTGATCCACACCACAAGACCTATTGGATATCTGCTGACAACCACGACACCATCGGGATGGTGGCGACCGACGGCAAGGGACACATTGCGGCCGGCTGCTCGACTTCGGGACTCGCATGGAAAATCCCGGGCCGCATCGCCGACTCCCCTCTTGTGGGCTGCGGATTTTACGCTGACGACAACGCCGGTGGCGCCTCTGCAACCGGCGACGGCGATCTGATGACCAATTACTGTACCAGCGTTACGATTGTCCATATGATGGCCCGCGGAGCATCGCCTCAGGAGGCCTGTGAGGAACTGCTGCGCAATATGGTAAAGACCGACCCGAAAAACAAAGAGTCCGAGTGCGCAGTTATCGCCATGAACACTCGTGGTGAGATCGGCGCAGCGTCCATGAACTCGAAAATGCACCTCCAATATGCGCTGTGGAAAAACGGTGAGAGCCGGCTCTTGGATTCCAGGGATGTTTTCTGAATAGCTTGCAGGAAACGTGAGGCACAGTGCACGTCAGCTTTGAAATGAGCCTTCTGCGTCTTTCGATCTTTTTCCCGCAACGAGCAGCCACGCCAGCACCAGCAAACCGAGCACAAGGAGCAGGGCGCCGTTAATTCGGAAGTACAGCGAAGGTTGAGAAAGCAATTGCACCAGCGGTGCGGCAATCTGAAGCATGAAAATTGCTCCTACATATGCGAGGATGTTCGACCGGCAAAACCACGCAGCCACTACAATGGCGGCGGTTAAGGGAAGAAAGCCCATGACCCACCCCGCCGCATACTCGCGGACGGAATGCGCTCGCGCGGGACCAAGGCTCACAAGAACCAGCAGCGCAACAGGCCAGATCCACCATTCCCGGCGCGACCATCCTGAGCGGCCCAGATAAATCAGGATTCCGGCCGCCGCAGCATACAGGACGGTAAACACGAGGGAGCGCAGCAATATCGCAATGCCCGGCGCGGACGCGTCGAACAGATTGGGAACAATATCAAATGGGACCGGCGCGAAGGTGTGGAAGCGGTCAGAAATCACCGCATTCAGGCGCATAACACCGGCCGCCGCAGCCACACTCACAACGAAAGCGACGACGGCATCTCGCCGCCACACTCGCCGCGCCTCTCCCTGGAATAACTTCCAGGAGTCCGAGTAGACGCTTGTTGCAAGCGCAACAAGGAGCCAGCAGGCCACTCCCATCACCAGGGGGGTTACTGCCAGACTTACGGCAACAGTGATCCAGAAATTCTGCAAGGAAACAGAAGTGTTATATCGTTCGTAAAGAAGGGGTAAGGTAGTAAGTTCCAACAATACCATCAGCACTGCCACTGCTGCACCCACCCACAGTGACCGCTTCCACGGCATTTTGCCCGCTCGAACCTGTTTCACAAAGAAGATAATAATCAGCGCGATGATGCCGATTCCTAAAAGGCCTTCGAGACCTAGCAGGACGACGTTTCCAAGGCGGGTAGCCCTGCGCTGCCGGGTCCAGTTCTCAGGGAGTTTGAAGTATCTTGATGTGCCCACGACCTGGTCCCCGGCAATCTCAACGGAGACACGATAATACGCGTCGCCCACATTAAGAGGATCGCTGGGCTTCGCCTGCCACGTCAGCGTGTAATCTTCCCGCGCCTTGCGCTTTCTGGATTCGGAATTCTGCAATTCGAATTCTGAAAGCTGAAAGCCTTCCTTCTGAAGAAAATCTTCCGCAATGGACCGTGCGGCACTGGGAGAAAGCGAGGCTCCCGGAGCGTCCTCATCCACCACGTGACGGTACCCAAACACCTGGTTGTTTTCGGGATCGACGAACACCAGGTGTTCTTCCTTCTGCAGCGGTTTGAAATATCGGACCTCCCAAAGCAACAGACGGGTCGCGCGGCGGTAAAGCTGTTCCGAACTCCTGATGGACAGGTGCTCAAGCAAATAGCGCAAGGTCAGAGGGTCCACGTTTTCATAGAGCCACGCCACACGATGGTACTCCTGCACATTCACTCCCCGACCCTCGAGATATGGTCCGGCCGAGCTTATGGCTTCGGAACGCGAGAAATGAATCTTGATGTCCTGACCAAAACGGTAAGCGGGGATAAAAGCAGTTGCCACGAAGATCGCAGTCAAAACCGCGGCAAGAATCAGGCGTGGCTTCGCGAGAGGCTCATAAACAATGGGCGATTCAACTTCCGCGGGGGCTTCTTCTTTAGCCGTCCGCACGATCCCGACGCTCTCATTTGTAATTTCGGATTCATCGGAAAACGTGCCGCTGCGAAGGTAGGCGATCAAGGCCACAATCAGCGGGACGAGCATGATGCCCGCCGTCAATCCCCCGGAGATGCGAAGATAGTTGTTTGAAGAACGCAGCAGCAGAAACGCCGTGTACAGCGCATCGACTGAATAGTGCCAGATCAGGGTGGCAAAAATCCCGAAGCGCAGCATGATGATGCCAACGATGATCCCACCCACGCCAACCTCGATCCCTCGAATAAAGAAAGGCTGGTTAGGATAAGCAGAATGGAGAAATCCCCAAATGAATGCGGCAACAATTACGCCCGCTGCGCGCGACCTGAAAACCTTCTCAAGGAAAGGAATTCCAAACGCTCTGAACTGCAATTCTTCAGAGACCGCGGGGAAAAATCCAATAAAGAGGACTGCGACCCAGGGAATTCGGGTGTTCAGCAGATTTGAAAACGGGATGTCGGCCGGCGCCCAGGCGCCCAGCTTGTCGGCCGCAAGGTAAAAAACGGTCTGATAGGCGAAGAAGAAAAAAGTCATCGCGATGCCGACGATGTTGGCAATGAAGAACGAACGCGATCGGATGCCCCGCCACGTCAGCGTGTGGCGCAAAGAGGCAAGTTTGGGAAGGTTTTCCCTGTAAACAGGCTCCGCGGCGGCGACAATCAGGAAAATGAACGCACCGATACCGAGCGAACTCAGGACCGCGTCGAGAAAATAACCCGCAATAAAGCTCGAATGGGAATCTGTCGTCGAGTAACCAAACTGACTCAGAGAAAAAGAGTTGAGCTCTCCGAGGAAGTAGAGGCCCGCGGCGACCAGTCCAAACGCCACGGCCATGCGCAGCGGCACGTCGCGGTCGCGAAGCCGTCGAACCAGGATCACCAGCATGGCCAGGCTGAGCAGGATAAAGAAGACTTCATCCACAAGCTGCGCGGAGATGTTGCGTGATCGAAGGCTCCTGTAATCCCGAAGCCATTGGTCGGGAATTTTGACGAATTCACTGTAACCGGCAACCTGATCGCCATCGATATCGACTTCGATTCGGTAGCTTCCGTCGCCCAGATCCACACTCTTCTGTTTCCAGATAAAGCTGTAGTCCACGCGGGCCGGCCGCTTTTCCGATTCGGAGTCCAGAAACTCAAGGTCCGAAAGATCGCGGTGCATCGTGTTCTGAAGGAATTGTTCCGCAATTTGCCGGGCCTGTTCAGGCACGAGCGAAGCCCCTGGAGCGGTGTCAGGAATTTCATGATCAAATCCCACGACCTGCCCCTGTGTGCTGACGTCAACCCTGAACTCCTCCTTCTGCTGCGGCTTGAACCAGCGATGAGACCAACGCCACAGGTGGATGGGTCCCCTGGTCAACTGGTTCATTTTGGCCAGGCCCTGTGTGCGCTCGAGGTAAATCTTGGCCTGATCATCGTATGAGAAGATTGCGGTATGGCGGTAGCCGCTCAGATTGAATCCGCGGGCAGCCAGATATCTTTCCGCGATCGGCCTTGAATCCGCACGGTTCACGCGCAGCGCAAGCGATGCTTCAGGGAAAGCATGGGAGAAATACTTCACCCCGATGATGAGCGATACCGCTGCTGCTGCCACAGCGATGAGGATGACTCTGTAATCGCGGGCTTCCAGTTTTACGGCCATAGAGACCTCGGAAATGGGTGGTTGCTGGCGCGCTGCAACGAGGATTATACCAATGGGAAGTCCGATGACAGTGCGTTTTCCGCAAACTTTCACGCATGCCCTGCGGCAGCAGAATCCACAACTCCAGTCTCAGCCTGCTAACTCAGGCGTTTGACCATCACCCAAGCCGCCTGGCCGTTGTTATAGTAGCGTTCGATTTTCTCTATCTTTCGGTACCCGCGCTCTTCATAAAACCGATGCGCGGCCCGATTGTCTTCTGCAGTTTCCAGATAAATCAGTCGCATCCGGGCTTCGCGGGCCCACTCTTCAACCGTGTTCATCAGCGCCGTCCCTATCCCGTGACGCCGCTGCTCCTCCAGAACGTCAATGGTAATAATGTGCCCTATCCCTGAAGGCTCGCAGCTCGCAACCACAAACCCTGCGATCAGGCCGTCAACTTCCGCGACCCATGTCCTGGATGATGGATGCGCGATAAAGTCCGCCAATTCCTCCTGCGAGTAGCACACGCCCGGCGGAAAACATGCCTGGTCGATTTTCGAAAGAGTGGTCAGATCAGACGGCCGATATTCGCGAATGCGCATAAGAACCCATGATGAATATCATGATCGTCAATCCGGCACAGGGAAGAAATCGGAGACTATCGGCCCCTTGACGGCTATCAGTCATTCGATCCCTGCCGATGAGTCCAGCACCAGGCCACCACGGAAGTCCTTTCGAGTTTTATTTGGCGATTTCAAGCAGGCGCTCGATGTCTTCCTTATCGTTGTAAAGATATGGAGAAAGACGAATCTGATGATGGCGGAGGCTGACGTCAATATGGCGGGCCTTCAGCTCATTGAACAGCCGGTCCGTTGCGCCGTCAGAGTTGCAACGGAAGCTCAGGATCGTCGATGGAAGCTGCGTGCGGCCGTTATCTGACAGGCGATAACCTCGCGACTGCAATTTGTCTGCCGCATAATCAAGTAGCCCGAAGCAATGCCGGCTCACGGTGGCGGGACCTGCTTCGCGGACAAATTCAAGTGAAGCCTCCAGCGCTGAAAGGTTGAGAAAATTGGCCGTCTCCGGGACATCAAAAATGCGTGCAGCCTTCGGCAGAGAAAAATCATCCCTCGGCAGAGCTTCAAAATCTTCCGCACCTTCCACCGAAAGCCAGTTGACCACCTTCAGGTCCAGGCGGTCCAGCACCTCTTTCCGCACGTACACAAAGCCGGTCCCGTAAGGCCCCAGAAGCCACTTGTATGCAGCTACGGCAAGGACATCAACCGGCAGCGCATGAACGTTCAGCTCCAATGCCCCCACGCCCTGCGTGCCATCGACAATGAACCAGGCCCCGTGATGGCGGGCCAATTCTCCGAACGCCGCGAGGTCAATGCGCCTGCCGGTCGAGTAATCCACCCAATCGAGCGCCAGCACTCTCGTCCTGCTTGTGAAGGCGCGCGCCACATCGTCCACGCCTGACGCACCGGCACTCTTCTTCAGAATATGAACCCGCACGCCGCGCCGGCGCAAGTGAAGCCAGGTGAAAAGGTTGGAAGGGAAATTCCCGGAGGCGACGATAATTTCATCCCCAGGATTGAGGTCCAAACCTGAGGCCATAATCCCGATGCCGTGCGTCGCACCGTTTGTCAGTGCGATCTCATCCTCGTCGCTGCCGATAATCGCGGCGATGTGGCTGCGAACACGCTGCGGGAGGGCGAAATATTCCTGATCGTCCATCCGGTCCGGATGACATTTCAATTCGACGGCTTGATGCGCGCGCGCAACCGCGGAAAGCGGGAATACGCCCTGATAGGCGCAGTTGAGATACGTCGTCTCGCCGAAATCGGCGAAAAACGTTTTGTAATCAGGCATGGCTTAAGAAATCGCCCTGTCGCGCTTCGCGACAAATCCCGAAGGCTCTGCGCGCCGTCGGTCAGCCGGCTTTCAGCGCCTCGATGCGGCGCGAATGCTCTGGTTGAGGTGAGCCAGTATTTCAGCGGCGGCGTCATTTACCGCCTTCGAAAGGTCAGGAGGATCGAAAGGGACATGAATCGAGTCCTGCCAGATCGATTTTCCGCTGACGCGGTCGTTCAGATATACTTCGGCGTTCAGCCTCTTTAACCGGGTCAAACTGTAACAACTCCCGCGAATCACGGCATCTGCTTCATCCGGCTTATCCACGACCTTCAACCAGGAAACATGGGCAAGATCATCCGCGAGCTTTTCGTTCAGGTTATTGTCGATCCACTCGATGTAAACACGCCGCACCTTGGCGAGCATGCGCAGGTCTCCGCCCCGGGAAGAACCCGGCCCTTGCAGCGTTGGCGTACTTGGTCCAAGCGTTGGCGGTTGCTGCTGCCCTCGAAGCGCCGCGACCAGCGCCAGGCATATCGCCAGGGCCCATACAAGACGCATCATCACAGCCTCCACTCTTCGGCTTATGTCCCTAGTTTAACAGAAAGACCATGCGGCGGCTTGGGCAGGTTTGCGGCGTCGGCGCAGGCAGGAAACTCTGACGACACCGTGCGGGCATTGTCCGGAAGCATGTCGGGAGCGGGATGAATTATTCTGACTCAAGCTCTTTCCTCTCGAGCTTGAGCAGCCTTTCGCGGTCCTTCAGTGTCTGGCGCTCATCCTTCTGCCGCTCGCGCAGCTTTCGCTGTTCCATCTGCAATTCATGCTTCATCTGAATGCGCACGGCTTTGGGCACCATGGAATTTTCCAATGCGCTTTTGGCATATCGCTTCTTCAGCTTGAACGCCTCGACCTCCTGCTGATGGCGTGCTTTCAGGACAGCCGATTCAGGCTGCGCTTGCTGCCCCGCAAGCAAGAGACACGAGTAAAGGCAGCAAATCATTGGCAGCATCATGACTCTTTTCTTCATTTCGCCTCTCACGAAGCTGTCTTCGAAAAATGATGCGACTCGATCCTAAATGTCCCTGACTCGTCACTCCTTTTGCTTTCTATCGGCCACGGAGGGAGGGAAGATGAGATGGGGCACGGTTTGAACCGCGCATCTTCATGTTTCAGGATGAGGGTCCGCGGATCTTCGGGGGGATAAAAGGTCTGAATGCCGTTCTGTGCCTCCGGGGTCAGCCCAAAAACCCGCGGAAACGCTCTGGGGCAACGGCAAATCCTGGAAAAACGGCGGCCGTGCTTCGCGCGCCGAGATGCCGGACAATCACTTCCGCAAATACATCGCGGAAGTCGGTGGTCATTGCGAGGTCGCGGTCCTGATTCAACTGGCCGGGCTTCAATCCCGGCCAATCGCCATAAACTTTTCCGCCCTTGACCGGGCCACCAAGAACGAACATGGCGTTGGCGTGCCCGTGGTCGGTACCGCGATTGCCGTTCTCACGCGCGGTGCGACCGAATTCCGACATCGTGAGCACGACCACGTCTTCCATCCTGTCGCCCAAATCTTTGTGGAAGGCTGCGAGAGCATCTCCAAACTCTTTCAGATTATTCGCCAACTGGCCTTCGACTCCGCCTTCGTTCACGTGATTATCCCAGCCTCCCACGTTGCAGAAGGCAATCTCAAGCCCCACGTTGGCCTTGATCAGTTGCGCCACCTGTTGAAGGTCCTGGCCCAATTTGCCGTGTGGATACGCAGCGCCGTTCGAAGGCTGATAGTCTTCGGCGCCGATATGGCGCAGTGTGCGGATCGCCTCAAACGTCTCAGCAGCGGCACGGGAAAAGAGTGGGTCCTGGCTTGAAGCGTACATCTCTTCAAAAGCATCTTCTTCCGCGGCGGGTGTGGCCGGCATGAATGCCGGCGCGTCCGGTCGTCCGAGCAGTTTGAAGCTCTTAATGTCATCGAGCACCAGCGACGAAGCCTTGCCGGAAAGCGTTCGCGGCATGCGCGGAGCCACAGCGACCGCGCGGAAAGGCGTCGCTTCCGATTCCGGTCTCGTGACCATATATCGATTCAGCCATCCGTCCCGGGTGGATTTCACGCCCGGAGTTGCAGTTTCCATGTAATCCTGCGCGTCAAAGTGGGAACGCGTGTTGTTCGGAGAACCGACGGCGTGGATCACCGCCAGTTGCTTCGCATCGTAAAGGGGCTTGAGTTGCGCCAGGCTGGGATGAAGAGCAAAGAACCCGTCGAGGTCAATTGCCGCCGGACCTGTGGCAGCACCGGCATGCGCCTGTGGCTCTGGAATGGCGATTGTGGGGCGCATCGAATAATAATCTTCCTCAGCAAACGGTACGACCATGTTCAGCCCATCCACAGCGCCACGCTGGAAGATCGCCACGAGAATTTTGCGCCTGCCGACCCCATTCTCGAGGGCAAAAGCCGTGCGCCGCATGAAGCTTGGTACGCAGCCCGCCCCGAATAGTGTCAGCCCCGCCGATTTCAGAAAGTAACGCCTTGTCACTGGCACGGTGCACCTCTCGCAGAAACTCAGCCCGATAATTCCCCTCCCTCACCGTCGCTGGAATTGCGGCGATGCGAGCAATAATCCTGCAATAGTTGAAACTTCACGTTGATTGCCGCCGTTCAGGTAATCCACATTCTCAAACTTTGGCCCTACGTTGCCCTTCCTGAGGATCGCTTCGACTGTTTCCGGCGATGCCGGTTCGCCCAACAACTGTTGGGCAATCGCGTTCACTTGTTCTTCGCGGCTTCGGCTCCCGCTCACCCTCAAAAGTCTGTCCAGCTTTACCTCAGTTCCCGGAATGCGATTTGTCGCAAGCAGCATGGCGAAGTTCAACCGCCACACCAGCGTGCTCGAATTGATCCACGTGCTCGCGCGGTCGGCGTAGCCCGAGGGCGCTTCGTACTGGAACATCGGATGGCCCATCCTGGCCAATGCGCCAATGACGGGCAACCCGGCGTCTGTGTCCGCTCCCATGGCGCGCATTGAACTGGCGATGAATTCCAGAGGCGATTTGACCTTTGCGCGGTAGGCAGCCGGCGAATTGAATTCCGGCGAAGTCAGGATGGTAGCGACGACCTTTCGAATTTCGCCCCCTGAAGATTGAAACGCTCTGCTCGCACGCTCCACTACGGACTGTGGCGGATCATCAGCAACAAACCTGCGGCAGAGCTGAGTGGAAATGAATCTCGCCGTCGAAGGATGGTGTGCCAGCAGGTGAAGCACTTCAAGACCGTCCTCCATGCCCCGGCCCGCCGGGAATTTGTGCCCCAGGACAATCTTCGGATTGTAGTCATGCATTCGGGGGTTGAAATAGAATTCCGCCTGTTGCCGCGGCCGCCGGATCGTCCAACCCGTCAGGCATCGTGCAACCTCAATGACGTCCTGCTGCGTATAGCCGCCGTTGACGCCCAGCGTATGAAGCTCCATCAGTTCGCGGCCGTAATTTTCGTTTAACCCGCCGCCCGATTTTCTCTTCGCCGCAAGCCGCCGGCGCTGCATCCGCCGCAGCCAAATTTCTCTGCGAAAGGGTCCACCGAATACTGGCGGACGCATGAATCCCTGTCGTTCGTATTCTTCTGCAACGTCGGGGATTTTGCGGCCTTCGAGGGTTTCAACATAGCTCACCGGTGGGGCTGAACTCCGCCAGTTGTCGAGATAAAAGAGCATGGCGGGGCTCTGGGCCGTGGCAACAAGCAGGTCTTCGAATTTTCCGAGGGCGTGCGGCCGGATCGCGTCACGCTCAAACGATGTCAGAAGCCATTTGTCCGCACCCTTGCCGGCGAAAATGTTGAAGTGGTTCATCCAGAACTGGACCATCACTTCCTGCAACTGGCGCCGGCTGTAAACCGCCCGCCAGATTTCCTCGCGCGCGAGTTCAACAAGCACCCGCTGCGGCCCTGTGATCGCAGCAAGCCTCTCCGCTTCCAGTTGGGCTGGCGGTTCCTGCGGAGGCCGGCCTTCCATTGAATTCGTACCTGCCTGGCCGTGCGCGACACCTGCATTCTGTGGTTCCGGGCGGCCGCCCTGCGCCTTGAGGACCTTGCGCGGCGGATAATTCTCAATCAACTGCTCGGAACTCATTGTCAGCGTAGGCAACTGCCGCAGCCGTTCCTCACCGGAGGAATCATCGATTTGCGAAGGGTGAAGTTGCTCCTCAAGGTACGCCTTGAGACCCGCCTGACGGACCCGGTCAAAGTCGCCCGGCGCCGGCCCGAAAGCGCTCCTGTTCAGGAGATGCAAAACCTGCTGGTCTTTGGAAGAAATCATGCCCCGGCCTCGCTCGATTACGGACAGGTCCCTGCCGCCTTGCTCCTCTGCCCTATCAGAGTCTAACCCGGTCCCATAGAAAAAGTTGCGGCGAAAATCAGCGGGACTTTCCGCCAGTCGTACCGAAGCGCCTGATTTATATCAAACCAGACGGCCTGCCGGCGGGAAAACCAGTGGATGTGTACGCGGCTGGAAATGATGTTGAGACTGCCGGCCCCGCGAACGCGGTCTCATCCCGCTCGTTGCTGACGAGCATAGACGATGTAATCAGTTGCGGCGGGCTGTCCGCCGGCCTCGCGCACCGCCTGGGCAATTTGTCCGCGATGATAAGCGGAGTGCATCACAAGGTGCCTCAGCACGTCGCGCACGGGCGTGCGGAACTCAACCCCCTTGCTTGTGCGGTGGACCAGGTCCTCATCAAGCTTTTCAGAGGTCAGGTCGTCCAAAAGGGCGAGCCATCTGCGGCGCAATTCATCGATTGCCGCCTGCGCCTCTTCAAGCCCGAGCAGGGGCCATGGCGCGGGCGGCGGGGAATCAGGTGCCTCGAATCGCGCCAGCCACACCCGCTGCGCTCCGATAATGTGTCCGGCAATCTTCAATGCCCGGTCCGCCGTCGCACGGATCGTTGCAATACTGCGCAGCGACTCCTGATTGGCCCAATAGTCGTAATCAAAAAGCTGCCGCAACGAATCGAGCGATTCCATCCGTTTCACCTCTGAATGATCGAAATGCCCCGAAAATGCGGCTAGGCCCAAAAACCCGGTGCGGTTTTACTTCGCTTCTTTCCAGTTCTTCCCGACTCCGATATCAACCTTCAGCGGCACCTTGAGCGGATAAACGCTTTCCATTTCAGCCCGGATAATTTCCCGCGCATCGTTCACCTCCGCCTCCGGCGATTCGAAGACGAGTTCGTCATGGACGGTCAGGATCATCCTGGTTTTCATTTTCTCGCGCTTCAGCCGGTGATGCGTTTTGACCATCGCCAGCTTCAGCAGATCAGCGGCCGTGCCCTGCAGCGGAGTGTTCATGGCTTCGCGCTCGGCGCGGTTGCGGGCCACGGCATCCTGGCTGTTGATTTCCGGAATCGGCCTCATTCTGCCAAACAGAGTGCGAACGGACCCCGTCGTGCGCGCCTCCTCAATGCGTGCTTCGAGATAAGAACGGACGCGGTCATAGCGCTTAAAATACGCGTCGATATATTGCTGGGCCTCCGTCTTGCTCGAACCGGTTCTCGCCGCGAGGCCAAAGGAGCTGAGGCCGTAAATCACTCCATAATTGATCGCCTTCGCCATGCGACGGTGTTCATGGTTCTGCAAAGCCGGCGGTACACCGAAAATCTCCTCCGCTGTGCGGGCGTGAATGTCTTCTCCCCGCGTGAATGCCTCGATCAGGCGCGGATCGCCCGACATGTGCGCCAACACGCGAAGCTCAATCTGCGAATAGTCGCCTGCAATCAGCAGCCAGTCCGGCTCCGCCACAAAAGCCGAACGGATCCGCACGCCGAATTCTTCGTCGATGGGGATGTTCTGGAGGTTAGGATTTGAAGAAGAGAGTCTGCCGGTGCGCGCGACGGTCTGGTTGAAGCTTGTATGGAGGCGCCCCGTTTGCGGATTGATGAATTTGGGCAGGGCGTCAACGTAAGTCGATTTCAGCTTCGCGCGCGTGCGGTACTCAATGATTTTGCGCGGCAACTCATATTGCTCGGCAAGCGATTCCAGCACCGCGGCTTCCGTGGAATATTGCCCGCTCTTCTTCAGTTTCCTGCCGCCGGGCAGCTTCAGCTTCTCGAACAGAATCTGGCCCAGTTGCTTCGGCGAATCGATGTCGAAAGGCTCTCCCGCCAGGTCGTAAATCTCGCGGGTCAAATGGGCGAGTTCAGCCGCAAATTCCTCCGACATCTGAGCCAGGATCGCCGGGTCGATTCTAACCCCGGTCATTTCAACGTCAGCCAGGACTTCGGAGAGCGGGAGTTCAATCTGCGTATAAAGCTCGCGGAGGTTCTCCCGCGAAACCTGCGGGCTCATCATGACGGCAAGTTGGTGGATGGACCGCGCCGCGCGGCCCAGCGGGCCGTTGATCTTTCTCCCCAGCCGCAGCAATGCAACGGACTCCAGCGTGTGGCTCGTTGCCAGCGGATTCAGCAGGTACGAATAGAGCATCGTGTCGTGAGCTATTATGCCCAACTCAATCCCATGCTGGCGAAGAAGAATACGAAGCAGCTTTGAGTTATGGACCGCAAGCGCGTGCGACTCTCCCGTCAATGCGCCCGCAAGACCTTTCAGCGTGCTTTCGAGCGATTCCGGCGCGGTGGTTCCGTCTCGCTTGCCGTCGGAGAGTCCCACGCCTGTCAGCCGCCCTCCAAAGCCTTCTTCACCCTCGACGGAAAAAGCGATGGCCAGTTCAGTTCCCTGCGGCGACGCTTTCAGCCAGTTCTCGACTTCTGCGCGTGATCGCAGTTCCGTCCCTTCCTCTGGTCCGGCGCTTTCTGCGGGCCCGGCTTCCTCCAGCAGTTCGCTCAGCAGCGTGACAAAGCCGAGTTCCTGGCACAGCGCGCGAATTTCCTCCACGTCCGGCTTTTCCGGTATCAGGTCATCCAATCCAATATCCAGCGGCACATCCGTGCGGATGGTCGCAAGCTCACGGCTGAGCAGCGCTTCCTCGCGAAAGTCGCGGAGAGCTTCCCGGTAGCTCTGCCGCTCAACCTTCTCGTAATTGTCAAGCGCCGCCTCCAGGCTCCCAAAGCGGTTAATCAGTTCCGTGGCGCCTTTCGGGCCGATGTAGCTCCGTTTCTTTCCGTTTTCCGTCGGCGGCGCTTCGCGGCCGGGCAGCGGGCGGGCACCAGGAATGTTGTCGCTGGAATCGCCCGTGAGAGCCAGCCAATCCACCACCTGTCGTGGTTCAACGCCAATGATTTCCTTAACCTTGGCCGCATCACAAACGGTTTCACCATTGTTCGCAGAGCGCGCCGGTTTCACAACTTTGATGTTGTCGTCAACAAGCTGGAACAGGTCCTCATCGCCGGAGACGATAAAAACCTCTGCTCCCTGCCCGGAGGCCCGCCGCGCCAGGGTCCCGATGATGTCGTCTGCTTCATAGCCCTCCATTTCAACCACCGGCAGCCCCAGTGCCTTGCAGAAGCGGTGCACGTAAGGAAGCTGCATGTTCAATTCATCCGGAAAAGGAGGGCGATTCGCTTTATACTTCCCAAAAAGTTCATCGCGGAAGGTCGGGGCGGCTTTGTCAAAAGCCACGGCGACCTTGTCCGGCTTGTAATCCTTCAGCAGTTTCCGCACGGTCCGCAGAAAAATGTAAATCGCCTTGGTCGGCATTCCGCTCGGCGAAGTCAGCGATGTTTGCATCGGAGCGTAGAACGCCCGGAAGAGGAGCGACATCGCGTCGATCAAAACTACTTTTCCTGGTTTCACCGTTTCGGCCAAGTTTACCCCCTTGCGAGCGGACCACAGTATCTTAAGTATCTTACAGGAAAATCGTTCGACCATCTCTTTCCCGGATGAAAATGCGAATCCGAATCAACTTGTGGCACTTTTGCCACACCTCGATTGTGCAGCATGTGAGAGCCTGCCCTTAACTCATTGATTTCACATGGTATATTAATAATGCTGTCCTGGCACGCGCCGTGCTCATGCCGTAGCGGGCGACAGGAGGTTATTTGAGCCATCAAAACACGATTGCGAGGGCGGTTGCGACGGAGGGAATAGGCCTGCATACGGGCGTGCCCGTACGCGTGCGCCTGCTGCCGGCACCGGCGGGCACAGGAATTGTTTTCAGGCGCGTCGATCTGGACGGCTTTGCCATTAAAGCCACAGCGAAAAACGTGGCCCGTGTCAGCTACGCTACAAGCCTGATGCGGAAGGGCGTGCTGATCTCGACCACCGAGCACCTGCTCTCCGCGCTGGCGGCCTCAAGGATCGACAATGTCTTCATCGAGATCGACAATCTCGAAGTCCCCATCATGGACGGCAGCGCGCTTCCCTTTCTGCGGCTGGTACAGGAAGCCGGACTCAAGCGCCAGCGCGCGGCCCAGACATGGGCGAAAGTCATCAGGTCCGTTGAGATCGTTGAAGGCGAAAAACGGATATCGATCCACCCTGCCGACCAATTCAGTATTACCTATCGAATTGTGTTCAATCATCCGCTGATCGGCGAACAGGAACGCAGCTTCTCCCTGAGCCAGTCCAGTTACGAGCGTGCCATTGCTCCGGCCAGAACATTCGGATTTATCGATGAAGTTGAGATGCTGCGCAAGAGCGGACTGGTGCGCGGGGGCTCGCTGGAAAACGCTGTGGTCCTCACCCGGACGGGAGTCATGAATCCCGAGGGTCTGCGATTTCCGGACGAATTCTGCCGCCACAAGATCCTTGACCTGATCGGCGACCTGGCCCTGCTGGGCCACCCGATTGTCGGGCACGTGGTTGCCGAGCGCGCCGGCCATGCCATGCACGTTGCCCTGGTCAACAAGCTTTTGCGCGAAAAAAACGCCCTCAAGCTGGTGCGTGCCACCCGGGCGGCTGCTGCAAAGTCCGGGATGGAGACCTCTGCAGTCGCCGTCAGTCCAGCCTCCTAGCCGCCTCTCACGGCAATGGTCGAATGGTAGTCTGTTCAATACCCATCTGCTATACTTCACTCGAAGGAAAAGCTGAGAATTGCGAGAACTCCCATCATGGCCACAGTGGATACGGACAAGGAATTCAGCGTCTTCGACTCGATGGCTGCGCGGTTTGACGTCGCGGCCCAGAAACTCGGCTTGGATGAAGGGATCCTGAAGTACCTTCGAACTCCCAACCGCGAAATTATCGTCCACATCCCCATCATTATGGACAACGGCAAGCTGGAGGTGTTTGACGGTTTCCGCGTCCAGCACAGCATCGCTCGGGGGCCGTGCAAAGGTGGCGTGCGGTATGGGCCGAACGTGACACTTGATGAAATCCGCGGACTTGCCGCGGAGATGACGTGGAAATGCGCCGTGGTCAACATCCCCTTCGGCGGGGCCAAGGGAGGCATCATCTGCGATCCCGAGCGCCTGAGCCAGGGCGAACTTGAAAGGATCACCCGGCGGTACACGGCGGAAATTCTGGACTACATCGGCCCGGAGCGCGATGTTCCCGCCCCGGACATGAACACGAATGAGCAGACCATGGCCTGGATCATGGACACCTACTCCATGCATGTGCGCCACACCGTCACCGCCTGCGTTACGGGCAAGCCTTTTGGATTGGGAGGCTCGCGCGGGCGGCCTGCCGCCACCGGGCGCGGCTGCATGATCGTCGCCGACCAGGCGCTCAAGCGCTTCGGGCGCCAGCGCGAGCAGACCCGCGTGATCATTCAGGGCTTTGGGAATGTCGGCTCGGCTGCTGCACGGCTGATGTTCGAGGCTGGATACAAGATCATCGGCGTTGCGGACATCCACGGGGGCATCATCAATACAAAAGGCCTGAACATCCCGCAATTGCTGGAATATGCAAAGGAAAAGAGGACTGTGGTGGGCTTCCCGGATTCCGAAAACATCGACAGCCAGGAGATCCTTGAGCAGGATTGCGACGTGCTTCTTCCTGCCGCCACGGAAAACGTCATCACCAGCAGAAATGCCGCCCGCATCCGCGCGCGCATTCTTGTGGAAGGCGCCAACAGCCCGACTACACCTCCCGCCGACGACATCCTCTTCGATCGCGGCGTATTTGTCGTGCCGGACATTCTGGCCAACGCCGGAGGGGTCACCGTCTCCTATTTTGAATGGGTGCAGGACCGCCAGGGTTACTTCTGGCCGGAAGGAATGGTTAACGAGCGATTGAAGCACATCCAGGTTGCCGCGTTCAATGATGTGGTCCAGTTCGGCGAAACGCACAACGTCAATAACCGCATCGCAGCCTACATGCTTGCCATCGACCGCGTCGCAACGACGCTGAAGCTCCGGGGAATTTATGCCTGACGATCTCCGGATTGCCGGTCGCGTGTTTTTAAAATGATTTCATTCGAAAGTTGCAGGTAAGGACCTGCCCGACTGCGCCCCCGGCGGTCGCGTGTTGAAATGACACGCAGGAATTTCTCAAGTGAATCGGGTTGTAATCTACCGCCAGGAACACGGTGACTGGGTGACCGCGTGTCCAACCCTTCCCGGATGCATTAGTGAGTTTTACGAACTATAGTGACGACAGCTTCTCCGGTGGCGCTGTTCTCCGCGCCGGAATTCGCCCGTGGGAACGGCGGCGCCACAGTAAAGTTAGTCGCCGTAATTTGTAAGGCAGGGACTGCCACCACTTTGCTGCAAGTCATGCATGGCCCCGGGCCTTTGCTAATGCCGCGCGTCCGTCTGCTGTCAGCACAAAGATCTCGTTGCTTGATTCGACGAGTCCAGCTTCGGCCAGCTCGCGGGCCGCGCTGCGCACGCGATAGAGCGGGAGATTGGTCTTTTCCGCGACCTGATCAAGCCCGGCGCCTTCCGTCATTGCCGCGAGAATCTGAACGGCCATTTCCGTCATCTGGCCGCTGCTTTCGATACAGGGCATGAGATACACCTCCACAGGTGTGGACCGTCAGTCTCCGCCGGTTGTTCGGTCCTCGGCCCATACGCGCTACAACGCTTTTAGTGAGAAGTACCAGTCCTTGGTCTCAAACCCCGCCTTCATGCGCTCCTGGGCCGCTTCATAAGTTGCCGGCGGTGGAACTATCACCTTGTCTCCGGGCTTCCAGTTGGCCGGGGTTGCCACGCCATACTTGTCGGTGGTCTGCAAAGCATCGATCAGGCGCAGGATTTCCTGCATGTTCCGGCCGGTGGTCAGAGGATAATAGATCATCGCGCGGAGAACACCGTTGGGATCAATCACAAAGACGCAACGGCTGGTTTCTGTCTTGCTCTCGCCCGGCATAATCATTCCATAGAGCGTTGCAACCTCTTTGTTCAGATCGGCAATCACCGGGAACGGAATCTTTACCCCGAACTTTTCCTCGATGTTCCTGATCCATGCAATGTGTGAATAGGTGCTGTCGATGCTCAAGCCACAAAGTTCTACGCCGCGCTTCTTGAACTCCGGGGCGAGCTGCGCAAAAGCGACGAATTCCGTCGTGCACACCGGAGTGAAGTCCGCCGGGTGCGAGAAGAGAATCAACCAGCTTCCTTTGAAGTCTTCCAGTCGCAGTGTCCCCTGTGTCGTCTGGGCTTCGAAAGCCGGGGCCGGCTGGCCGAGGCGCGGGAATGCCGGGGCAGCTTTTTCCTGAAGGGTGGTCTCCATGTTCTTTCCTCCTGAAAGTTGATCGGTAACTGTTGAAGCCAATCAATTCTTGTGAATGGCAGGATTTCGCAGCGCGGCACGAAACTCGTCCGCGGAGAGGGGGATAAGCAGGTTAACCCCCCTCTTGGTATTTTAACCGGAATGGCACGTTCGAGACGCAGGAATCGTTGGAGGTGACGTCGGTGAAGTCTTTGCCTTGCCGTTTCTGCGGCGGCACACCTTGGGATCCCGAAATGAAAACCATGGCTCGACCGCTGCAAACAGTGTCGGCGGCTTTATGCGGCCTCAATTACACAAATGCTCCAATGCATCGTTGAGCCACGGCATTGCTCGCCTTGACAAAATTCCTGCGGCCACCGCACTTCTTCGCTCCGCCACATGAAAGCAGGAGAGAATATAAAGTTCACACGCAAGCGATCAATAGGCCGTGCGGGCCAGGCGGCGATATTCCTGCTCAGACTCGGCCGGCAACAGGACCCAGAGGGTATAAATCCCCAGCGCCGTCCCGAACGGAATGTGAATCAGCGAGATGACTCCCAGAACCAGCATGAGCATGCGCGCCCAAGGCCGGTAATTCAAAAGTCCCCATCCCGCGAGAAAGCCTGCGATTGAACCCGCAAGCAGGAATGCCCCAATAGCGCCCGCGAGCGGCCAGAGCATGGCACGAAACGGAAGCCCGATGTGATATAGCGGAATGAAGTGCATTGCTACGCCGCTCCCGATGAAGAACCAAATGCCGGGAATCAGCGCGAGGACAGAAGCTACAATCCAAAGTATGCCAAGAATTCTCGCATGTTTCTCAATCCTCCCCTGCTGGACCATCGACGGAGCGGTTTGAGCAGGACCGGCAGGCCCCGATACGGGCGGACCGGCCAAAGCCCCGATTTGTTTTCCACAATTGCCGCAAAAGTTTTGTCCCGGTGCTACTTGTGCCCCGCATTTATCGCAGAACATTTACTCGCCCTCCTTCCCTGCGTTCGCTAAACCGAATTACGCAGACGCTGCCGGATTTGTTCCCTGCTGTTCAGCAAGACTTTCTGCGAGCGCTATGGAGTACAATCTATCACCTGGTTTTGAAAATGCAATACGATGCGAAGGCAGAATACGAGGCGCACTTGGAGGACCTCCGGGCGTTGCAATCGCAGCTTGACCGTCGCCACAGGGCCCTTGGCCGCGTCAACCTGATATCGGCGCTCGCGGCCGTGGCTGTCATCATCTGGGCGATCGATTCGCGCTCGCTGTTAATCTTATGGTCTCTCGTTCCTGGCGCGGCGTTTGCAATTTCTGAAACCGTCCACACGCGGGTGCTCCGCTCGCTGCATCGCTGTGCCCGTGCCATCGGATTCTACGAGCGCGGCCTGGCGCGGCTCTGCAATCACTGGATGGGGACGGGAGAAACCGGCGAGCATTTCCTCGATGCAACGCACCCCTACGCGCGTGACCTCGACCTCTTCGGCACCGGATCGATGTTCGAACTTCTTTGCACGACGCGCACGCGGGCAGGCGATGAGACTCTCGCACGGTGGCTGCTGGCTCCGGCGCCTGTGGATGAAATCCACAAACGGCATGAGGCCATCTCTGAATTGCGCTTGCGGACCCGCCTTCGCGAGGACATGGCCGTTCTGGGTGAAGACATCCGCTCGCTGGTCCAGCCGGAGGCCCTCACGACCTGGGCTGAAACTCCGCCCGTCCTGAGGCCGGGCGTTGCGCGCATTCTGGCCGCGGTGCTTGCGGCAGTGTGGTTGTTCAGCCTTGCGGCCTGGGCGGCCTGGGGCTGGTGGGAACTGGCGGTCATTTCAAGTTTTGTCAACTTCCTGGTCAATTCACGATTCAGCGAGCGCGTTCGACGCGTCCTGCCCGCGCTGGGTGCGCATTCGGCTGCGGCCGCCGATCTGTCGAGGCGCGCTGGGCCGTCGGTGGAATCGGTCGCACGCGACCTGGGCGTGCTCGCGGTGGTGTTGAAGCGGGTCGAAGAAGAGGAGTTCTCCTCTCCGAAGCTTGCCGAACTTCGGTCAGCGCTGGCGGTTGAGGGAGTGGTTCCATCGCGCGCAATCGCGCGCCTGGGCCGCCTGATGGATTATCTGGAATCGCGGCGAAACCAGTTTGTGGCAGTCCTTAATCCATTCGTCTTCTGGGACCTGCAGTTGGCCTTTGCGGTGGAAGGCTGGCGCAAAAAGTTCGGTTCTTCGGTGGGCCGCTGGCTGGCGGCGGTCGGAGAGGTTGAAGCGCTTTGTGCTCTCGCGGGCTATGCCTATGAGCACCCGGCCGATGTTTTTCCCGAGTTCGTTTCATCGGGCCAGGCATGGTTCCAGGCCGAAGGCCTCGCTCATCCCCTGATTCCTGAAGAGAAGGCCGTGCGGAACGACCTCACGCTCGGCGGGGCGTTACGATTGATGATCATCAGCGGCCCCAACATGGCCGGCAAAAGCACGCTGATCCGTGCCGTGGGAATCAACGCCGTGCTGGCGCAATGCGGCGCTCCGGTACGCGCCAGGCGCCTTGTGCTCTCACCCCTGGCCGTTGCCGCCTCCATCTGCGTTCTCGATTCGCTCCAGGGAGGCGTCTCGCGCTTCTATGCCGAGATCACGCGCCTGAAGACGATCACGGAGATGACCGATGGCCCCCTGCCCGTACTCTTTCTACTTGATGAACTTCTGAATGGAACAAACTCGCATGACCGGCGCATCGGCGCCGAAGGTCTGGTGCGAACCCTCCTCCAGCGCGGCGCCATTGGCCTCGTAACCACTCACGACCTGGCGCTTGCGCAGATGGTCGATCAGTTGGGCCCGCAGGCCGCTAACTTCCATTTTCAAGACCATCTCGAAGACGGTCAGTTGCGATTTGATTACAAGCTGACGCCGGGCGTCGTCCAGACCAGCAACGCGCTGAAATTAATGCGGTCCATTGGACTTGAGGTCTGACCCGCATCCGTGACGGGGGAGCAGGTCGCAAGCTCGCCTGCTGAAACGAGACCGGCGGGCCGAACATCTAAAAAGTTGCAAGACAAGAACCGGACGGGAGAAGAAATATAAATGTCGCATCTGTTTGAACCCCTCACTATCCGCAGTGTCACGCTCCGCAACCGAATCGCTGTTTCGCCGATGTGTCAGTACTCGAGCACGGACGGCTACGCGACAGACTGGCATCTGGTCCATCTGGGGAGCCGGGCGGTCGGCGGCGCGGCGCTCGTGATGACCGAGGCCACCGCCGTGCTGCCGGAAGGCAGAATCAGCCCGCAGGACCTCGGCATCTGGAAAGACGGCCACGTTGAAATGCTCTCGCGCATTGTGGAATTCATTCATCAACAAGGAGCGCTTGCCGGAATTCAACTGGCGCACGCCGGGCGCAAAGCCAGCACTTACGCGCCGGGCATGGGCCAGGGAGCAATACCTGAAAGCGAGGGCGGCTGGCAGGTTTTTGGACCAAGCGATGTCCCCTTCAGCGACGACTATCCTCTGCCGCAGCCGCTGACGCTGGATGGCATTCGTTCCGTTGTGGAGGCCTTCGCGCAAGCGGTGAGGCGTGCCCTTCGGGCCGGATTCGATGTCGTCGAGATCCATGGTGCGCACGGCTATCTGATCCACGAATTCCTCTCGCCCTTCAGCAATCACCGTCGCGATGAATATGGCGGCTCCTTCGAAAACCGCACGCGTCTCGCACGCGAAGTGGCGAAATCCGTGCGCGCAGCATGGCCCGAAGGATTGCCCCTCTTCATGAGGATTTCGGCAACCGATTGGGAAGAAGGCGGGTGGGACATTGAACAATCCATCGAGCTTTCGCGGCGGCTCAAGGCGCTCGGGGTTGATCTGATCGATTGCTCATCCGGCGGCAACCTGCCGCACGCGCGCATTCCCGCCGGTCCCGGCTTTCAGACTCCCTTTGCCGAGCGCATCCGCCGTGAGGCAGGCGTACTGACCGGCAGTGTCGGATTCATTACTGCACCCGCCCAGGCCGATCACATCATCCGCAGCGGCCAGGCGGACATTGTGCTGCTTGCGCGTGAAATGCTGCGCAATCCCTACTGGCCGCTGCACGCCGCGCGCGAACTGGGGCATCCCACCACGTGGCCTGTTCAATATCTTCGCGCCGCGCCGGAGGGATCGCAGCCTCACCGGCCGATCGAACCCCGCCGGGTGGAAATTGAAGTGTCGCGCTGATCAGCAGCGGCGGCGATTACAAGTCGCCGCTGCTTGGTCCTTTGCGCCTTGGCGCTTCTGCGTGAGTTTTTTCGAGGGGCAAAAGGGCCTCACTTTCCCTCGCGGAAGAATTTCATCACACGCCCGCCAAACCCTTCAAATTCGTATGAAACGCCCATGCGCAAAACAAAATTGTAGGCAGGACCCGTCAGGCCAAATGCCGGAGAAATACGAAACTTCGGCCCGGCGGGCAGCGCCCATGCCACGACAGGGGCGATGTACTGCGATGTCCCGTGCGTTGTAAAACGGTCTGCCGTGCCCAGCCCGCCGTAGATTTCGACGCCGGCGCGAAATTTATGCGGGCAGAAACCGCACCGTGCCGCCGGTCCCGCGCCCCCTATGGGTCGGCTGACGCCCACCGCGTACCCGAATTCCCACGGTTCGTGCGCCAGGTTTTTTTCGCCGATAAAATTCCACGCGATGTTCCACCGCTTGTAATCACTTCCCAGGATCAGCCGCGTCTCAACCTCGTGTTCGGTTTCGCTGCGCGCGACGCTGTTCGGCTCAAGCGCGTCAGCCTGTGAATCAAATCCCACGACCTCCTTCAGCGCCTTGTCGGCCGAGAGACTCTCATACTCCCCGTACAGCACGGGATTGATCCGGTGGCGCCCGGACATCAGTCGAAAACGGTTCTCAATTCGATACCCGCTGAAGACCGTGCTGTCATTGATCGTGCTTTGCCCCTCGAGATAGACTTCCGTGGTCCACCAATCGGTTGTTCCATACTCAAACTCGGCAACGCCGCTGAAAAAGCGGTTGCCGCGGTCAGGTCGGGCCGTCGTCGGTTCAAATTCGATTTCCAGGTCTCCAGGCTCCTCCAGGTGGTGGTCGTAAGTAACAAAGTACGGGCCTTCCTGCGCTCGGCCAGGAGACGCACCTCCAAAGCAGACCAGCGCGACCGCAAGCCAGCACGGCAGCCCCCCTTTTAGGACCGGCCATCGGTCGGAATTGTGTATTTTGAAGCGGCTTCCAGCCATCGGTTCTCCTCCTTGAAAACCCTGGCCGGCGGCCATAGAATGGACACGGTCGCCAGCCTGCGGGTTGCGATCACGGGCTTTCGCGCGGCCCCTTTCGGCAAAAGAGCTGCCGCCGGAAGCCCGGTTTTTGTTCCGGATTCTCGTTACGAATTTGCCGTTTAATTACGTTTCACGCTCGCCTCATTCCTCGCACCAACGCTCTTCGGAACAATTAAGGATCGCGGTCATTGATCATTACGACAGAGACGTCTGTTCCTTGGCTCCAATGCGAAAAAGCTCCTTCTATATCCAGAAAGCAGGTGCACTTGCTCCCCGTTCTGTCGTAATGTCCGGGAAATGTTCGCCAACAGGGCAAGCGGATTCGGAGTTTCTACCGTGAGGCCAGTTGCGAATTATTCGCATTTGGTTGTCCGTTCATCCCCCTTCTTGGGCATCGTTGCCCTCGCTCAGGTCCTGCTCAGAATATCAATGGATTCCGTGCTGCCCCGAAAATCAGGGAAAAGATTCTATACCAAAAGGTCAAGATTAGGGCAGGTCAGGTTTTCTGTCAAGAGAAGAAGCCGCGCTTCTCATCCAGCGTATGGACAAACGCCTTACGCCGGGCAGACGCCATGCGTGGGGCTTCGCCGCCCTCGTGTCTTCAAGCCCTTCAGCCTCTGCGCCTTGCCACCTTTGCGTGAAACGCTTTCCTGCGCCCGTGGATTCCAGGTTCGACGCTGGAAAACCCTTACTTCTCCGCCAGCCCGAAGCAGTAAACATTCGAATCGTGGTCAACGACAAAGATGCGCCCGTCGGCCACGGCCAGGCCGCTGAAGTGCGTCCAGCTTTCGATCTCGCTGCCGCTTTGAAAAAGCGTCCTGCCGGTTTTGGCATCGAGGGCATAAAGCACCGCGCGATGTGTGTTCTCGCTGCGCTGCCGGTCAGTCAACTGTTTCTGGCCGTGATAGATCACCGCCGATCCTTCAGTCTGCTGCGTGTTCTCGCCCGTGGAGAGCACGAAAACCACTCCGCCTGCAATGGCCGGAGGCTCCGGCACATCGAAGTCCGTTGAAATCCACGCCGGGTCGAGCGTGGGCTGCTTTGTTGCCGGATTGATCACCACTCGAAAAGCCATCAGGCTGCCGTGCGGAGCAGCGCCGTTCGTCAAAGGAAACTTCGGCGCTTTCTTGGAGGGCGGACCCCACACCGGAACGTAAAGCCACGCTTCGCCCCGCTCATCCATCCATTCCGAAAGCCCGCCCCAGATGCCGTATTGCTCGTACTGCAGATTGTCATTGCCGAGCCTGTGCCGGTAGAGCGGCGTCTGATGGTCCTTCCCGCCGAGCGAATCGGCGTTCAGAAGGTAAAGCACGCCTTCTTTGCCCCCACCCGCCACCAGGTCGAAATCCCGGTACGGGAACCACACCAGCCCCGAGCCGCCGATGTCGAGGTCGTATTTGGTCAGCTCGCGATAATTGAGTGGCGAGTAGTAATCGAGCACCTTGAGCGAACCCGGAGCGGCTTCGATCACGGCGCTCCCGTAGTCGCCCCGGGCGGCGTCGAAAGGGCCGTCGCCTGTGGATGCATAAACGCGTCCGTCGTCGCCGATCGTCACCCCGCCGCGCCCCCAGATGCCCGCGCCATAACCGTGCTCCACCAGGAGGTCGCGAATTGCCGGACGGCTCGGGTCGCGCACGTCAATCGAATAAATTCCCGAAGGCGCCCCGCCGCAGCCCTGCGAAATTGAGGTGTAGATCACGCCGTGCCAGAGGTTCAGGCTCCAGTCCTTGGAAAACGGTGGGACGAATTCGACGGGCCCCAGCCGCGTCTTTCCCGTGCCGAGGTCGAGGCCGTAAAGAGCCCCGTCCGCCGAAAGCACGTAGAGCAGCCCGCGATCAGGGTCTGCTACCGGCGTGGCGTTCAGATTATTGGGACACAGCCACATGCCCGGGTCCTTCGGCAGCACATGCATGTCGAGATCGCGGCTCCAGAGGATTTTTCCCGTCGCGGCGTCGATGGCGTTCACGTTGTTCGAGCTTCCGGCCACATAGACCACGCTGCGCGCTCCTTCGGGCGTCTCGACGCCATTTGCCACCACCGGCGCCGTCAGCGCCGTAAGTGACATTGGCCTGTTCGCCTTGATGTTGGCCTTCCAGAGCAGCGTCAGTTGAGAGACGTTTTTGGCGCTCAGCCTGTTTTCGTTGGGAGACCAGCCCGTGCGTTGCGGATCGTGGCCGAACGTCGGCCAGTCGGACGCGACAGCCACCGGGCCGGCCGACAGCATCAGGATGAATGCCAGAATCGAACGAAGCCCCTTATCCATCATTCCCTCACCCCCTTCTTCACGTCCCGGCATAAATGGCGTCATGCCACGCGCGGGCGCCGCTCTGCGCAGAAGCGCCATCGTAACTGACAACGGTTTTGCCCGCAACCTCAGGAGGCCATTAAAGCCCGGACCACCGAATCCCCCGGCCACTGGACGCCGCACGCGATTTTACTTGACTACGCTACAGTAGTGTGCTATCCTTTCTTTTGTGATGAAGGCGGGGCGGCCCTTGTTGCGCCGGCTGCAAGGGCGGCACCGGCAGGAAGTGGTTTGGATGGGCACAGACTGCGATGAGCATCGTGCAACGGTACGAAGGCAAAAAGATGACACCGGGGCTGCAAATCAACATGCCTAGCCTCGACAGGCTTTGGAAGAGATGCTGAATGGGACAGAAAAACGCATTTTTGCAAAAACGAACCGGAGAAGTTATTGAAAACAAAGGACAGGCACTCCAAAATGGGACAAAACGAACCGGAGAACGAACCGGAGAAATCGTGTAAAATCAGTAACTGTGGAAAAACAAACCCGAACGGTCCAAACAACAAACCCGGCCAACTTATTGAAAAAACGGCAACTCCAAAAGTTGGGTGCACAGGATTTTGAGCCTGATTTCAGGCTAGTCAGCAAGCGGTTGAGGGCAAGTCTTGTAGGATCCTTCGAAGGGATGATAAACGGCATTTCAGGATTTTCTCCCCGCTGTCGCGCCGCCGGAATTCCCGCCTGTGGGAATGGGCGCGCGTGATACAATCTCCCTCGCATGGCAGGAAACGGCGCTGCTCCAATTCGAGTGATGGGCATTGATCCGGGGCTGAATGTTACCGGCTACGGCATCATCGAACGCCACAGGGACCGCACGGCGCTGGTCGAGGCGGGAGTGATTCGCCTGCCCCGCGCGCAGGGCAACAATTTGCCCCTGCGGCTGGAATCCCTTTTCAAGGGCATCCAGGAAGTGGTTGAGGAGTTCAGGCCGGAGGTCGTCTGCCTTGAAGAAGTTTACAGCCACGCCGATTATCCGCAGACTTCCGTCCTGATGGGCCACGCTCGCGGCGTTATTTGCCTGGCGGCGCGCCTTGCCCGGGTTCCGGTGTTTCCGATGCCGGCCAAGCGGATCAAGCAGTCGGTGACGGGAAACGGCAATGCTTCAAAGCTCCAGGTACAGCGCGCGGTGCAGCAGCAGTTCTCACTCGGTTCCCCGCCCCATCCTCCCGACGTTGCCGACGCGCTCGCTGTGGCGCTATGCTATGTGAATACGCTGCGGGTCCCGACCAACGGGGTCCGGCTGAAATCCGGCAGGATAAGGTAGTTTGAACCGGGCTGCGGGGAAACGCGGGCGCTGTTCAATTCATCAAAAGGAGCAATCCTCTGATTTCTGAAGTCACCGGCGAAGTCCTCTACGACCGCATCTCGCATAATTCCCTTCTGGTGCGCGTCAACTCGCTCTGCTATGAAGTATTCGTGCCGTCGGGGATTGCAGCGCGGCTGCGCCAGGCGCAGGAGCACGAGCGCCACAACCCTCTGACGCTTTACACGATCTACTACATCGACGGAGGGCTTGCCGGCGGCCATTTGACGCCGAAGCTCGTAGGGTTTCTCGATCCGCTGGATCGCGAGTTCTTCGAGGTGTTCACGACAGTCCCGGGTATCGGCTTTATGCGCGCGCTCAAGTGCCTGGTGCGGCCGCTTAATGAAATCGCCATGGCCATCGAGCGTGGCGATACGGAATTGCTGAAAAAGCTGCCCTACATCGGCACAAAGACCGCCGAGCGTATCGTGACCGACCTGCGCGGCAAGATGGCCAAGTTCGCGCTCGCGCCCAGCACGCAACCGCTCTCCGTCGAGCCGGAGTCCGTCACAGACCTCAAGCTGGAAGCGGTGCAGGTGCTTGAGCAGCTCGAATTCTCGCGCTCCGAAGCACAGCGCATGGTGAATGACATTTTTGCAAAGCACAAGAACCTGAAGTCGATCGATGAGTTCCTGCGCAGGGTTTTTGAGCAGCGCCAGGAAGTGACAAAGAGCTGAGGGACACCAACACGGATCAGGCATGTCGAGAGTCCGACTCGTATCGCCCGATTTAATTTCGCAGGACGAAGAGGCTTTCAATCAGACCCTGCGCCCGCCCTCGCTTGAGCAGTATGTGGGCCAGCGCAAGATTGTTGAAAAGTTATCGATCGCCCTCGAAGCCGCCAGGCGTCGCTCGGAACCGGCCGAGCACACGCTGCTCTACGGCCCGCCGGGCCTCGGAAAAACCACTCTGGCGCACATCATCGCCAATTTTATGGGCTCGAAGATTGTCACGACGTCGGGCCCCGCGCTCGAGCGCACCGGCGACCTGATGGGCATCCTCACCAATCTGGGCGAAGGCGACGTGCTGTTCATTGATGAAATCCACCGCCTGCCGGCAAATATCGAGGAGTTCCTCTATCCGGCGATGGAGGACTTTAAAGTCGATTTCGTGGTGGATAAAGGAATGTTCGCCAAAACGATCAACGTTCCGCTGAAGAAGTTCACGCTGGTCGGGGCGACGACGCGGGCGGGCACGCTTTCTGCACCGCTGAGGAACCGCTTCGGGCTCTTCTTCCACCTCGAGTTTTATCCCGTCGAGGACCTGAAGAAAATCATCCTGCGCTCGGCGCAGATCCTGAACGTCTCCATCGACGACGACGGCGCCGCGGAAATTGCGCAGCGCTCCCGCGGCACGCCCCGCATCGCCAATCGCCTGCTCCGGCGCGTGCGTGACTATGCGGATGTGAAGGCCGACGGCAGGATCACTCCCGACGTGGCGCGCGAGGCGCTCCAGCTCGAAGGCGTGGATGAGCAGGGGCTCGACGATCTTGACCGGAATTTTCTTTCCACAATGATCCGCATTTACAAGGGAGGACCGGTAGGCGTCGAGGCGATGGCGGCGACGCTCAACGAAGAGGTCGATACGCTGGTTGATATGGTCGAGCCTTACCTTCTCCAGTTGGGTTTTGTCAGCCGCACGCGCAACGGGCGCATGGCCAATGAACCCGCTTACAGACATCTGAAGATGTCCATGCCGGGAAAAACTCCAGGCCTGTTTGAAAACTTAGGCGGGAACCGAGCGTGAAATCAAATCCATGAAGCGGGTCTATTTATCTTTAGGATCCAATCTCGGTGACCGTCTGGGCACCATCCGAAGGGCGCTCGATCAGATGTCTGCGACCGGCATCGAGGTCCGGCGCGTTTCCTCCTTCTATCGCACGGAGCCTGTGGAGTTCCGCGAACAGCCGTGGTTCGTGAATTGCGTCGCTGAGGTCGCAACCGAACTTCTACCCATGCAATTGTTGAAAGCCCTGCAGAAGATTGAATGGGGCCTGGGCCGGCGGCGCACCGTCGGCAAAGGACCGCGCACGATTGACATCGATATCCTGCTTTATGAGAATGCGGTGGTCCGTTCCGCGACGTTGACGATTCCGCACGCGGGAATGGCGGAACGTCGGTTTGTGCTGATACCGCTGTGCGAACTCGCGGCCCATCTGCGGCACCCCGTCACCGACCGCACTGTAGTGGAAATGCTGAACGAAACGCAGGACCGCGGCCAGGTGATTCGCATCAGGCCGGAGGATATCGCCGCCGGCCATGCGCCAGCCCGCGCGCGTGGGCATTGCGAATACGGATCGAGGGTCTGACATTGTCTAAATTGCCATCCTGCGAACCGCCGCGTTTTATCGCCGTCGAAGGCCCAATCCGCGTCGGCAAGACATCGCTGGCAGACATTCTCGCCGACCGCCTGAAGGCTGAACGCATGCGCGACGTGGACGACAATCCGTTCCTGCAAAGTTTTTACCGGGAAAAGCGGGGAGCAGCCTTCACCACTCAGATGTATTTCCTGGTCGAGCGCTTCCGTCAGTTCCGTGCGCTCGATGTTTCAGCTTCTGCGAATCGCGTCGTGATCAGCGACTACATTTTTGAGAAGGACAAGATCTTCGCTTATCTCAATCTGACTGACGCTGAATTGCAGCTTTACGATCAGTATTACCAGATTTTCGCCGAGCAGGTGCCGGTACCGGACCTGGTGATATACTTACAGGCGAAGCCGGAGATGCTCAAAAAGCGGATCGAAAAGAAGAACGTGCCGTTTGAAAGCCGCATTTCCGAAGAATATCTCGATGCTGTGGTCAAAGCGTACGACCACTTCTTTTTCCACTACCGCTCGAGCAATCTTTTGGTGATCGATACGTCCGAGATCGACTTTGTTGACCGGAACGAAGACTTGCAGCAACTGCTCCGCCGGTTGACGCAGCCCGTGCGGGGCACACAATACTTTTTGCCGCTTGGATCCGCATCGGCGGACTGAGACGGTCGCAAACCGCGGCGCCGTCCTGGTTGCATGTTGTCAGACGGATGCCGCAAGTGGGAAATTCGGGACGATCCGACCCTCTCCGTCCAGGCGTGAGGAAGCCCGGCGCGGGCTTCCCGGCGGCGCCTTGGCGTTACGCCGTGAAAAATCGGTTGTGACGGAGAGGATTCTTATTTTCAGGCCAGGCGGCGCAAACCAACTGGCCGACAAGGAGGCATTGCCATGGACCAGAATATACCGGCTGTGAGCAAAATGACCGTTCCTTTGGTCCTTGAACGGAAGCTGCGCGGGGAGAAAATCACCGCACTCACCGCGTACGATTATCCGACGGCGCGACTGGTGGATGAAGCTGGGATTGACATCATTCTGGTCGGCGACTCTCTGGGGCAGGTGGTGTTGGGTTACGATTCCACCGTTCCAGTGACGGCGGATGAAATCCTTCATCATCTTCGCGCAGCCCGTCGCGGGGTCCGGCGGGCGCTGCTGGTTGCTGACATGCCCTACGGCTCATGCCATCTGGGAGACAAGCCGGCGCTCGAAACCGCCCTGCGCTTTATCAAGGAGGGCGGCGCGGAAGCCGTCAAGATTGAAGGCGGCAGAAAGCGCGCGCGGCTGATTCGACGCATGGTGAATGCAGAGATTCCCGTGATGGGCCACATCGGACTGACGCCGCAATCCGTGCACCGGATGGGCGGCTACGCAGTGCAGGGCCGCACGCTCGAGTCGGCCGCCGACTTGCTGGCCGACGCTCAGGCGCTCGAAGACGCGGGTGTCTTTGCTGTTGTGCTCGAGGGAATCCCGCGCGAACTCGCCGCGATGATCACGCGTCGGTTGCGGATTCCGACCATCGGCATCGGCGCAGGGCCGGATTGCGACGGACAGATCCTCGTGTTCCACGACCTCGCCGGACTTGTATTCCAGCATCCCGCCAAGTTTGTGCGGCGGTATGCGGACCTTCGCGAAACGCTGAGCAGCGCGCTCTCACGCTTTAAGCAGGACGTGCAGGAATGGCGATATCCATCCGATGAGGAATCGTACCATTGCCCTCGCGCCGTGCTGGAACAGTTTGAGAAGGAGCTTTTCGGTCGGCCCCGTGGCTGAAAACGATATTAAATAATTACGAAATTGTTCTTGTAGCATGTATACACAGATGCAGCAATAGAGGAGGGCACTGTCGGGCGCACGCCCGACGCCGTCGTCTGACTCCGGTTATGCGACTGGTCACTGCAATTAGTGAAATGAAGGCTCTTGCCCGCGAGGCCCGCGTGCAAGGCAGGTCTGTCGGACTGGTTCCCACCATGGGGGCTTTGCACAAGGGCCATCTCAGCCTGGTCCGGCAGGCAAAGCAGCAGTGCGACATCGTCGTGGTTTCGGTCTTTGTGAATCCGACGCAGTTTGCGCCGGGCGAGGATTACGATCGCTACCCCCGCGACCTCGACAAGGACGTGAGCTTGCTGGGCGATTACAATATCGACACCGTGTTTGCGCCGTCGGCCGAAGAGATGTACCCGGAAGGCTTCCAAACGTTCGTCGAGCCGGGACCGCTGGCAGCGGTTTACGAGGGCGCGTGTCGGCCGGGGCATTTTCGCGGCGTGGCGACCGTGGTGTTGAAGCTGTTGAACATCGTTCAGCCGGACATCGCCTACTTCGGCCAGAAGGATTTCCAGCAGGCCATTGTGGTCCGCCGCCTTGTGGAAGACCTCAACCTGAACGTGCGCCTGGTTCTCTGCCCCATCGTGAGGGACGACGACGGCCTCGCGGTCAGTTCGCGCAACGTTTATCTCAGTCGCGACCAGCGGAAGTCAGCTCTTGCCCTTTCTCAAAGCCTGCGCAAAGCCCAGGAACTGACGAACGCCGGTGAAACCGATGCGAATAGGATCATCGGTGAAATGCAGCGCGTATTGCAGGCTGACCCGCGCGTCAGGCCCGATTACGTCGCCCTCGTAAATCCTGCCACGCTTCAGCCCGTCGCGCGTGTGACTGCGGGCACGATTGCGCTGGTCGCGGCGCGCGTTGACTCCGTTCGGCTGCTTGACAACACAATCCTGGGCCCGGCAGGAACATCTCAGGATGAACTGCTGCAAATCGCCCTGTCCGCTCCTGCGGTGACAACCACGGATGCCCGAGTCCCCGGAATTGATGCGGAAGCTGTCCTGCACAAGATTGAAAATTGCCGAGATTGCGCGGCGATTTCGACCATCCTTCTTCCGCCCCGCGAATTCATGGCTGCATACCTCAAGCGCGATTATCCCGATCTCAGTGTCGTGCGGGCCGCAGTGATTGGACGGCACTCCACGGCGCGGCCGGAGAATTCGTTCTATCGCAGCAGCGGGTGCCCGAACCGCTTTGTCACGGCGCTCTATGAATTGCTTGGGGTGGAAGATTTCACCGAATTCAAAAAGAGGTTTATCCTCACGGACATCATCCGCTGCCATGCATCCGGCCCGAGGATACCGGACAGAGCGCTGCGCAATTGCACGAGGCATCTGCGCAACGAACTCGGTCTGTTTCCAAATCTGGATACGCTGATAGTGCTCGGTGAAGACGCTTATTTCGGAGTGCAGCAGTTCCTTCTGGAGCGTCCCGCTGATCAAGTTCAGCCTTTCTCAGCGTTCATGGGGTCACATGGCTGGGTCGAGGAACACGCGGAACTGTCCTTCCTCGACCATCGTCCCATCAGGATCTTCTATTGCCATCATCCGTCGCTGGGCTATCAGCACAGCCCCTCGCTGGCCTCAGCGCTCGCAGAGTGACGGAGGACCGCAACTACAGCTTCAACGCAGCCAGAACCTGCTGAATGTGGCCGTCAACTTTCACCCTGGGGAAAACGGACTTCACCTTGCCCCGAGGGTCAATAATATAAGTCGTTCTGATAATGCCCATGCTTTTCTTCCCGTAAAGGCTCTTTTCCTGCCACACGCCATACGCCTCCAGCACCTTATGACCCTCATCGCTTGCCAGCGGGAAGTTCAGTTGATGTTTGTCGCGGAATTTCGCCAGCTTCTCCGGCGGGTCAGCACTCATGCCAAGGACTTTGGCGCCCAGCTTCGCGAGTTCATTCTTGGCATCACGAAACTCGTGAGCCTCGCGCGTTCAACCCGGAGTGTCCGCTTTCGGAAAGAAGTAAAGGACCAGAGTGCTCCCTTTGAAATCGCTCAGCTTTACAGGGTTGCCCGAATCAGAAGGAAGTGCAAAATCCGGCGCCTTGTCTCCCACTTTCAACATCGTGAATTCCTCCCGTGCCTGAGTTCAGCCTGACTACTTCGAACCGTCTGTGCGGGCTTCTGAAACCGCCTTGCCGGATTTGGCTGCGCCCGCTTCCGCCGCGCCCTGCGCCTTTGCCAGTGCTTCGTATGCCTGCTGGTATTGCTGATTTCCAGGGTCGAGCTTTTGCGCCTGCCGAAATTGCAAAAGTGCCGCCTTTTTCTCGTCCGCCGCCTTCATGGCCAGTCCCAGGTTGAAGTGCGCGACAGGGTCGGTCGGCTTGAGGCGAACAACCTGCCCGAATTCCGAAACCGCTCCCTTCCAGTCGCCCTTCTTGTAAAATGCCGCTGCAAGGTTGCTGTGGGCGGTTGCGTAATTCGGGTCGGCCTCGATGGCCAGTTCGTATTCCCTGATCGCGCCGTCCATGTTTCCTTCCTGCTGAAGCGTGAGGCCGAGATTGTTATGGGCGGCGGCATATCTCGGGTCGAGTTGCAGCGCTTTCTGATACTGTTCTACAGCAGCCTTCAAATTTCCAGACTGGCGGAGCGCATTGCCCAGATTGTTATAAGGCTGGGGCCAATCGGGCTTCAACGCAATCGTATTGCGGTACGCTTTCATTGCGTCATCGATCTCACCGGCCATTGCGAGAGCGTTCCCCAGATTGTCCTGCGCAATGGCCCATCCCGGCTGGAGGCTCACGGTTGTACGAAATTCTGCAATGGCAGGCCCGAGTTTGCCCTGCTGCGCGTAGGTCAGGCCAAGATCATTGTGGGCGCCGGCGTTGTTTGGATCGAGTTGGATCGCCTTCTGAAATTCCTTTGCCGCACCGTCCAGGTTTCCTTCAGCACGCAGCAGCGTAGCCAGATCGTAGCGGGCCTTTGCATTATCCGGATCCAGGCGAATCGCCCGGAGATACTCCAGCATTGCTAGGCTTGACTTGTGTTGCTGATAGTAGGCGTTACCGAGGGCATTGTGTGCTTCCGGCCAGTTCGGCTCCAGTTGCAATGCTTTCTGATAACGTGCAATTGCGCTGTTCAAAAGGCCCTGGGCTTCCAGCTTCTCACCAGCCGCAAGTTCCTGCCGGGCCGCCGCGCTCCATTGCACGTCTGAGGTCCGTCTGGCCCCTCTTTCCGGGCTTTCTGCTCTTGTTGCGGTTCGCCGCAACTCGAGGGTCCGCTGACGCGGCGAACTTTGATCGCTTTCGCGATGCTGCGGCCTTTGGCGGCACCATGCACTGCCCGCAAGGCCCGTCAATACCCCGGCCAACAACAAATCCAGCCACGCCTTCCGAATCATAGAGCACCGGCACTGCGAAATTTGCGGCCCCGACGAGTTCGCAATCCGCATTTCAGGCCTTGCACCAAGGCAATCATGACAGTTCTTTCCTCAAAATTTCCTGGACCAGTTGCGGCTGCGCCTGCCCCTTTGTGGCTTTCATTACCTGGCCGACAAACCAGCCGAGCGTGGCGGTCTTGCCCTGGCGGTACTGCTCGGCCTGCTTCGGATTGGCGGCAATCACTTCGCGCGCGACCGCGGCAATCTTCTCCGGGTCGGTGATCTGCTCAAGGCCTTTGTCCTTTACCACCTGATCGGCTGATTTTCCGCTCTTGAACATCTCTGCCAGAACATCTTTGGCCATTTTCCCGGAAATTGTTCCCGCGGCGACCAGCTTGATCAGCCCCGCAAGGTTTTCCGCCGTTACAGGACTCACCTCGATCGTCTTGCCATTCTCCTGCAACAGATAGCTGAGATCGTTCAGCACCCAGTTGGCGGCGAGTTTGGCTTCCCCGCAGGCCCTTGCCGTCTTTTCAAAATAGTCCGCAGTTGCGCGTGATGCCGTCAGCAGAGCGGCGTCCTGTTTGGGCAGTGCGTACTCCGTCTGGAAGCGCCGTTCGCGCATGTTGGGTAGTTCCGGCAGCGATTCCCTGATCTCGTTCTTCCAATTTTCGGTCACAACCAGCGGCAACAAATCGGGTTCAGGAAAATAGCGATAGTCATGCGCAAATTCCTTCGACCGCATCCCGTACGTCCGTTGTTCGCGGCTGTCAAACAGGCGGGTTTCCTGAAAAATCCGGCCGCCGCTCTCCAGAACTTCGATTTGCCTTTCGACCTCGTAGGCAAGCGCCTTTTGCAGGAAACGGAAGGAGTTCAGGTTCTTGACTTCGGTTTTGGTTCCAAACTCTGTTGCACCCTTCCGGCGAACGCTGACGTTGGCATCGACGCGGAGGCTTCCTTCTTCCATGTTGCAGTCGGAAACCTCAAGGTAGAGCATCAGCGTCTTCAGCCGCGTGAGATAATCGTAGGCCTCCTCCGGCGAGCGCAGGTCCGGCTCGCTGACAATCTCGATCAGCGGGACGCCGGAGCGGTTAAGGTCAATGTAGGTCTTTTCACTCGAGTCGGGAAAGCCCTCGTGCAGCGACTTGCCGGCGTCTTCCTCAAGATGCACGCGTGTGATCCCGATCCGCTTCGGCGCGTCTCCAACCTCAATATCAATCCAGCCGTACTCGGCGAGCGGCTCATCGTATTGAGAGATCTGGTATCCCTTGGGAAGATCGGGATAAAAGTAGTTCTTCCGCGCGAAGCGGGACCGCGAATTGATTGTGCAGTTGAGCGCCAGGGCCGCCTTAGCCGCCATCGTTACTGCTTCACGATTCAGCACGGGCAGCGCCCCCGGAAGGCCCAGGCACACCGGGCAGGTATTCTGGTTGGGAGGATCACCGAAGCGCGTTGAGCAGGAACAGAATATCTTTGATTTCGTCAGAAGCTGGACGTGGACTTCGAGGCCGATTACCGGTTCATACTTGGCCAGAGTTTCAGGAGACAGGCTGGTCAGAGTGGACATCAATTCTCCGTGACTGTTTTGTAGGGGCGCAGATGGGCCTCGCCAGTTCGTGTTCTACTGTTACAAGCTCCTATTATACATGACGGGCCATGGATGTCCCTTGCGGCGAGCGCTGGCGTCGGGCTGGCAACGGAACCTTTGCATTGAACATCCATTGATCGGAGAGCGCTGTGCACAGGAACAAGGGCGAGATTATGATGCGGGAGACCCAAAGCGTGCGAATACTGCATTGAGTTCGTTTGACGGGCATGCTTATAATCGAGGTTAGAAAGAGGGGCCATGTCAAAACCCAGCACAATCGGTGAACTCAAGAAGTCAGGCTATCGCAGTCGAGGCGTGAAAGATGAAATGCGGGCCAATCTGATCCGCAAGCTTCAAGTCCGTGAGGTCATTTTCCCAGGCATCGTCGGCTTCGACGACACGGTCATCCCGCAAATCTCGAATGCCATCCTTTCGCGCCATAACTTCATTCTGCTGGGGTTGCGCGGTCAGGCCAAAACTCGCATTCTTCGTTCGCTCGTTTCCCTGCTGGACGAAGAGATTCCTTTCATCGCGGGATGCGAAATCAACGACGACCCTTTGAAACCCATTTGTCGGGCCTGCCACGAACTGATTGCGAAGCACGGCGATGACACGCCCATTGATTACCTTCCACGCGAGCAGCGCTACGTGGAGAAACTAGCCACGCCCGATGTTACGATCGCAGACATTATTGGCGATCTCGATCCCATCAAAGCGGCGCGGGGCGGGCATGCGCTCTCCAGCGAACTGACCATTCATTACGGCCTTCTGCCCAGGGCCAATCGCGGCATCTTTGCCATCAACGAACTGCCCGACCTTGCCGGAAAAATCCAGGTGGGCCTGTTCAACATCATGCAGGAAGGCGACGTTCAGATTAAGGGCTACCCGGTGCGGTTGCCGCTCGATGTCGTCCTGGTCTTCACTGCGAATCCCGAAGACTACACAGCCCGAGGGAAAATCATTACGCCGCTGAAAGATCGCATCGGCTCTGAAATCCGGACGCATTACCCCATCACGCTTGAGCAGGGCATCGCCATTACCACGCAGGAAGCCTGGAGCGAGCGCGATGGGACCCTGCAACTGATCATTCCATCCTTCATCCGCGAACTGATCGAAACGATTGCCTTCGAGGCGAGGGAAGAAAAGAAGATCGATAAGCGCAGCGGAGTCAGCCAGCGTATGCCGATCACCTGCCTTGAAAACGTGATTTCAAATGCGGAGCGCCGCGCTTTGATCAGCGGCGAGAAGCTGGCGGTCCCGCGACCATCCGACATCTATGCAGGACTCACGTCGCTGACCGGCAAGTTCGAACTTGAATATGAGGGCGAGTTGCGCGGCGCAGAGAACGTTGCCCGTGACATCATCCGACAGGCAACGGCACGAGTGTTCAAAAAGTATTTCGAGGACGTGCCCATGCAGTCGCTGGTCCAGTGGTTCGAACTTGGAGGCACCTTAAAATACGAAGAGGACGCTCCTGCTTCAGAGCTGTACTCGCACTTCAAAAGAATCCAGGGTCTCCTTGAGACAACGCAAAAGCTCGGCATCAAGAGCAAGGACAATCCTGCCCTGCTGGTCTCAGCCGCAGAGTTCATTCTGGAGGGGCTGTACGCCCTCAAAAAGATCAGCCGCAACGAAGAACTGGGCTATTTCGTGGAACCGCGCGCCGCGGAACCGGTACGCGAGCCGGACGAAAGGTTTGGACACCGCCGCCGGCCGTTGAACTGATTCGTGAACACGGCCTTTCCTGACCCGCCCACAAAGCCAGGGGGTCATGCCTCATGAAGTTCATCAAGTACGGAAAACACGTCCCCGACCCCTTCGAAGGTTTGAGCGCAGAAGACCTGATGCAAATGCTTCAGGACTTCCTCCTGGACAGCGGGTTCTTCAGCCAGTACTACGGCGTTTATGAGATGGACTCCGAGAAAACGATGGAGCAGCTACGCCAGGCCCTGCTGGAAGCCCTGGAACAGAACGGCATGATATCCAGTGAACTGCTCGAAGAAATGCTCAATAATCCTGAGGATTCAAGATTGTCTCAGGCGCTTGACCGGTTGCTTCAGCAACTTGCGGATGAAGGATACGTCACGATAGAGCAGCCCCAGCAGGGGGCTGTCACGGAGCCTCGCCCCGGACACATGGGTCAGGGTGAAGGAAGGGCCAAATTTGAAATCACCGACAAGGCCCTCGACTTCCTGGGGTTCAAGACTCTCAAGGACCTTCTTGGTTCACTCGGGAAATCAAGCTTTGGCCGGCACGACACGCGCGAATTGGCCACCGGCATTGAATCTGACGGATCAAGCCGCCGCTACGAATTTGGCGACACGCTCAATCTGGACGTGAACGCCACGCTGCTTTCCGCCATCCGCCGCAACGGCCTGACAATGCCGCTTGATCTGGACTATCAGGACCTTCAGGTCCGCCAGTGTGAATATCAGAGTTCGTGCGCGACGGTCCTGATGCTCGATTGCAGCCACAGCATGATCCTTTATGGTGAAGACCGCTTTACTCCCGCAAAGAAAGTTGCCATGGCCCTGACTCACCTGATCCGCACGCAATTCCCGGGCGATACCTTGCACCTGGTTCTGTTCCACGATTCCGCAGAAGAGGTCCCGCTGGCACAATTGGCGCGGGTGAAGGTGGGCCCATATTACACGAATACGCGAGAGGGCCTTCGGCTCGCCCAGCGTATTCTTTCCCGCCAGCGGAAAGACATGCGGCAGATTGTGATGATTACCGATGGCAAGCCATCAGCACTTACGCTCGAAGACGGCAGGATTTATAAGAACGCCTTCGGCCTGGACCCTCTGGTTGTTTCAGAAACTTTGCATGAGGTGGTCCGCTGCCGCCGGAGCGGCATCCTGATCAACACTTTCATGCTCGCTTCCGATTATGGCCTTGTAAATTTCGTGCAGAAGATCACGGAAATCTGCCGCGGCAAAGCCTATTTCACCACTCCCTACACGCTTGGCCAGTACCTGCTGATGGACTACATGCAAAAGAAGGTCAAGCACATTCACTGAGGTGCGGTTCCAAAATTCGGCGGCACATCAAAGACTGACCGGCATCACACTTCTTCTTCCAACTCTTCTAATTCCCGCTTCTTGTGCTTGGGAGGTTTACCGCGCGCGGTTTCTTCGCGCTTGGTGGGCGGCGGTGTTCCGATTCGCTCCCGCGCCTGGCGTTTGACTTCCTTCCATGCGCGGAATGGTTCCCTTTTTGGAGGTTTTCTGGGGCTCATCAGGGCACACATCTTCCCCGCTCGTATAGGGCTTTCACGCAGGCCTTGAAAAGCTGACAGCGTTGGCGGAAGTGTGTCGGAATCGAACCGACCGGTCCACCAGAGGCAGACCCACAGGATTTGAAGTCCCGGACGGACACCAGCCCGCATGCACTTCCGTATTGATTCTACAGGACTTGTGCTGGCGCCTCAACCGGCTCACTTTCCGCTGTGGGGAATTTTGTGGGGGGTTCGAGCATTTTGGGGCCTTCCGGGAGCAATTTCCCGGCGTTCATGGCCTCCAGCCGCTGAATTGCCAGCCCGACGGCCTCTGCGGACGGATGGACGTATTTCTGACTGACCGTGACGCTGGAATGCCCGGCCAATCGCATAATGGCGAAGGCATCCGCCCCGGCTTCGCCCAACCGCGTGCAAGCCGTGTGCCGGAAGCTATGAATCACGCTGTCCGCCGGGAGTTTCAGCATTCGGCGCATCCTGGCGTGCTGGTCCCGCAGAGTGGACCGCGACAGCGGCGCAGTCCCCGATTCATCCGTGAACACAAAGGCCGATTGGCTCCCGGTTTGCCGATTCTTGAGCATGGCGGCGGCACGGGCTGTCAGCGGAATGAACCGGCGGGCATTGGCTGTCTTGCCCCGGCGAATATTCAAGAACCCATGCGGCGCGCCCGGCGCTGGCGCAAACGTCACATCCCGCCATTCAAGGGCCACAACTTCGCCCACCCGAAGCGGGGCGTCAAGCATAAGGATAGCCGCGTCCTTTAGAGGCTGCGGCGCGAATTCAAGGTAGACGCGCTCTTGATCCCGCGACATGACATAGTCCCTCGTCCGTTCGCCCGGCAGTAGGCGAATGCGCGGCACCCGGTTAATGATCCGCCACTCCTGAGCAAGCCGGAGAGCCTTTCGGACCGTTGCCAATTCCCTGTTGATCTGGCCCGGAGAAATAGGTTTGTCATGATGCAGGCAGGCCCTCCGGTGCTGGACGTAGCTGTCAATCATGGCTTCGTCTACCTCATCAAGCCGTGCCTGGACCAGCGGGGCAAATTCCAGCAGCCTGTCCAACTTGCAAAAGTAGAATTCCACAGTTGACGGCTTCGCGGCGCATTGCGTCTCAACCGACTTCCGAAACTGTTTGGCAAATTCCGCAAACGTGGGCACGGGCTTCGGCTCCGAGAGGCCGATTGCGCCCTTGACAAGCCCCGTTTTGTATGCGGCCTCCATCTGGCGGGCCACGCGCTGATTGGTCTGTTTTGTGGATTGCCGGATGCGCCGCCCCTTGTAAAGAAACTCAAACCAGTAAATGTCGCCACGCCTATAAACACACATTCTACGCTCCCTTCTTTGATTCCCGCGCTTTTGCCCATCGGGCAAGACCGCCAAGGCGGGCAATCCGCTTGCGGTCACTCGGGCTCAATCGCGCCGCTCTCGCTTGGCCACCCATCGATGCCACTCGCCGGACGTAGTTTTTAATTTGCGGCGTTAGTTTCGGTTTCTTCATGCCTCGATGATAATGCTTGCAATGCAAGCTGTTAAGCCTTATCTTAGACCTGTGACCAAATCTCACCAGCGTAGCCCAACCGATCCGCTCGCCTCCCTCTCAAAACGCCAGTGGCGCGAGGCGAAAAAGGAACTGGAACGCAGTTTCCGCCGCGCCATGACCCAGACCGGCAGGCGTCCCGACTTCCCCTTGAGCCTTCTCCTCCGTGTCCACTTTGAGAAACAGGAAAACCCACAAATATCTTGGGAGCAACTCGCCGAGAGATTTTGTCCCTGCCGCTCCTGGGATACGCCCGCCACCCGCACACGCGGTCGACCCCCGAAGGGTGATCCCGGACCCCTCGTCGCCGTTACTGAAAAGAAGGAGCACGGCCCTGAATGCGCCCGGGCGCTGGTCCAGGCATACTCGCGCTTTAAACACCAACTCAAGGCTCTCCCTGGCCCGCCCGCCCGCGGCGTACTCTCTGAGAGCGCCACGCACAAGAGGCTTGAACGCGCCAAACTCCGCCGCCAGGGTTAACCGGCAAGTCACCTTCTAGTTCACGTCAGGTTTATCAGAAAAATAATAAGTTTCTCAACTTGCGCAATTGGTCGCGCTGCGCAAGAGTTAGCCGTGGAGGGCAATGATGAATGATCAAACTTTCCTCTCGATACACGAAGCAGCAGGGCTTTTGAGGGTTAGCCCCTGGACCGTGAGAGGCTGGTTAAAAAGCGGGAAACTGCCAGGGCTTAAAGCGGGCACGAGGGTTCTAGTCAAAAAGGATGAATTACTTCGCTTTTTACGACCGCGCGCTGTAGTGTCTCGAAACGTCACCGCGAGGGATCAGAATGATTACAGGAGAATTTTTGGAACACTTTCCAGAAGCAGAGCGGCGAGCCGCAAATCGGTGGCTCGCACCCTGCCCCCGACACCGTGAAGTAAATCTCGAAATCGTCGAGCTCCCAGACAGGATAACGATCGCGTGCCCCAGCGGCTGTTCTGAAGAGTCTATTACCGAAACCATCGGACTAAAACTGAGCGACCTTTTCTTTAAACCGAACGCCAAGCTAGCGGTTGCAGACTCGCAAAAAGATGCAAACGCAAGGAAGATTCAGGAAAATCAAGAATTTTATGCAGCACTGCGGGAGTTTCAAGAGCGCCCGGCTCAGCCCGGCTCGCCGTTTTATCAGCCCGATAGCGAGACGGCAGAAGCGACGATCGATGGGGAGGCTCTAGTCCGCGATACCGAAAGTTTCATTTGCAAGTACGTTGTTCTACCGTCGGCGGCGCGGCTGCCGCTAGCGCTGTGGGCGATTGCGACACACATCTTTGATTCATTTGACGCTTTCCCCTACCTCTGCCTTACCAGCCCGGCCCCGCGATGCGGCAAGACCAGGGTACTTGAACTTTTAGAACTGCTATGCGCGCGCCCGTGGCGAGGAACGGCCCCAACTGAGGCGGCGATCTTTCGATTCGTCGAATCACACCAGCCCACGCTTTTGCTGGATGAAGTCGAGAGCTTGGCAAGCAGGAAAAAGAGTGAGCGAGACTCTGCTGTGCTAGCCATTCTAAACGCTGGTTATAGGGCCGGGCAGTTAGTCCCGAGGTGCGTTGGCAACTCGCACGAGCTACAAAACTTTAAAGTTTATTGCCCGAAGGCGTTCGCGGCCATCGGCACCCTTCCACCGACACTCGCTGACCGATCCATCATCGTCCCGATGCAAAGACGAGCTAAAAGCGAGCCGGTTTCCCGGTTCAAGTTCGTGCGAGCCAAAGAAGAAGTAAAGCCCCTCGTCGCTCTTATCAAACTTGCTGCGAAAACTTTTGCAGCCGAGATTAAAGCGACCTACACTGACCTGCCAGAGCTACCTTTCTTGACCGACCGAGACGACGAAATTTTCTCTCCGCTCTTCGCGGTCTGTGCCGTGCTCTGCCCTGTCAGGCTGAAAGAACTAGAAGCGAGCGCTAAAGCCCTCTGCGATGCCAAGGCCGTTGGCGCGGCGGATGATTCACTGCCCTTACAGGCGCTCCATCACATTTTTGAATTATGGCCGGAGGGACAGAATAGCTGGCTCGGGAGGGAAGCGCTCGCAGCACTGAAAACCAAAGATGACAGTCCCTGGCAGGGCGACGTTGAGCTTTCCTCCCGAAAGTTGGCCCGGTGGATGAGAGGTTTTGGGGTTAACGTGCGGCAGGTGAGAACTCCGTCAGGGAACGGGAAAGGGTACGTTTTCGATGAACTGAAACGAGCCATTTCTCGCTATCCCGTGCTCGAAAACGAAACATGCGAGACAACCCGCGTGAATACTGAGTGAAATGCGATTTTCAAAAGCGAAACAGAACCGTCTTGTTTCGGATAGAAAAAGTGGCTCGGACCCGCATAAATAGCGGCTTGTTTCGGATGTTTCGGATAGAAAGCGGGTTTGGAGGGGTTGGACGTAAAAATGGTAGTTAATGAGGCTATCGTCAAGCGAGCCTTGGAGGCGCTTCGGGCGCTCTCTCAACCTGACCGGCAGGAGAGCAACCTCCGGGTTTATACCCCGCCGGATCGGAACAGCCCGGGGTGCCCCGGCCCGGAGCTATGCGCGGGTTGCTACAGCGTGGGGATCATCGACGGGCGCGAGCGGTTTATTCATCCGCCGAGGGCGTCCGAAGAGTGGCTGGCCTGGCTTGCGCGCTGGCAGCCCCGAGGCAAGCTGCAATGAACACGGCAAGCCGAGCGGACCTCGCGGAGTTGCTCGAACGGGCGGGGGCCAGACCGCGCGGCAATCGGCATGATTGCTCCAAGTGCGGAGGATATCGAACGGTCACTCACTCGCCTGAAGCGTTCTTTTGCCACAAGTGCCGGTGGGCTGGAAACACGATCACGCTTGAGAAAGAGGTTGGCCTTTACCGGCGGCTGCCGAGGGCTGAATATCTCCGGCAGAAGCGAGCGCGGGAGCGAGCCGAACAGGAGGCGCGGTCCTTTATCACAGCGTGCCGGGCACATCGGCGGGCTTTTGAGGATTTGTGGCGAATCATGGAGGATGGCGTGGACGAGGCGCATGCGAAGTTGAGAGCCAACCCCAGCGATGAAGAGGCATGGGACATTCTTCATTGGTGCCATAAGAGCGAGCGCGAGGTGCTGGCTGTCATCACTTTACTGAACGAAGGCCCGGTAGTGGCCCGGCGGCTGTGGCTGGAAGGCGATGAGGACATTCGCCGGAGCATTATCGGCAGCATCATCGAAGGCGGAGGGTTGGTGGTTGCCCGGGGAAAGTTCCTGGAGTGGGGTGAATGAAAAACGAACTGGTCAAACTCGGCGGCTTGTGGCGAAGCAAGTCAAAGAATGGGGTTGACTACCTGAGCGGCTCCCTGAGCGAGCAGGCGCTGGAGACGCTGTGCGCTGCCCGGCCGGGCGACAAGATTCTTATTTTCCGCAACGACTCCAGGACCGAGCGCGGCCCCGACTACACGATGACGCTCGCCCCCAGGCGTTCAGATGGCCCCGCGCCAGCCCGTCCCGTAACGCCCGATGATCCTGTTACGGATGATGACATCCCCTTCTAAGGTGCCAGCGTGAATACCAAGCGGAAGGGCGCGAAAAACGAACACCGTTCTATCAGGGTTTTGGAAGCGGCGGGGTATGCCTGTACCAGGAGCGCCGCGAGCCTGGGGGCCTGGGACATCGTCGGCATCGGCAGTACCGACTTCGTCCTCTGCCAGGTTAAAACCCGCGACTGGCCTGGCGCCGAAGAACTCGAAGCGCTCCGGGCCTTTCGTTGCCCGGCAAACTGCCGGAAGATTATCCACCGATGGCGCAGGTTTCAAAAGCTTCCCGACGTAAGAGAATTGTAACTATCCTCGACATGTCCGGGGTGTCAGATGCCGTCCAGGTTTGCCATGCCGTGGCGTTCGAAGGGAAGCAGCGCGCGCTTTCTTATGGCACGGTTTCGCACACTGGCGATAGCACCGGCGTTCCGGCCTTCGAGCCTGTACTTCCGCTGAACTGCATAGCCACCCTTTTTTGCCCGAAGACTTCTGCCCCAATGCCGCCAGTCAAAACCGGCGTGATCAAGCTGCGTTAACCGCCTCGCGATGCCGAGGAACAGATTGACAATGGGCTGGCTCGGCGGGTGCCCATGGCGTGATCGGTATCTTTGAAGCAGCATCCCCCAACGCTCGAGAACCTGCCGCCTCAAAGGTTCCGGCAAACTTCTGATCGGTGTTCCCTTACGACGGCCGCGAAGTTTCTCTATCGTCATGGCGACATTATATCTCGCGACAGCGATAACCCTTGGGCCAGAGATGCGGACTCGAAGCCGGTTGGAAAGAAAATACACGGGAAGATGGTTGGAGGCTAAAGCTTTTAACTCTCCCTCCGCCGCCGCCGTTGGCCCCGGGGTTCGACTTGGGCCATGGGGTTCCCGCGCAGCGCCGAGGGCGTAGACCGGATGCGGCTCGCTGGTAGAATGCCCCGCCGTCCCCTCTCTGTTGTGATAGACTTTGTGCGCCCATTACAAGGGGACTGACACCAGAGCAGGGAGGAATTATGACTGACACAGAACTCATAAGCCGACTTGAAAAATTGGAGCGGGATAACCGGCGGCTGAAAGGGTTTGCGTTCGCCGTCCTGGTGCTATCAACCGCCTTGGCCACCATGTACGCAACCAGCCCAATCCCCCAAAGGATCAAGGCGCATGAATTTGACCTTGTTGATAATTCAGGCAACATTCGGGGAAGCATGCTCTTCTTCATGGGCAACGCCGCGATCAGTCTCCTCGATGCGCAAGGCAAGAGACGCGCTGCGATGACGGTTGACACATCAGGCGCACCGGGGATCGGTGTCTTCGATGCGCAAGGCATCTTACGCGCTGGGATGTCGGTTGACACATCAGGCGGAACGGGGATCGGTGTCTTCGATGCGCAAGGCATCTTACGCGCTGCGATGATGGTTCACACGTCAGGCGAACCGGGGATCGGCCTCTTCGGTGAACAAGGGAAGGGGGCAATTGCAATGCGCGTTACGCCGTCAGGAGAGCCTAGCATCAATCTTTTCGATAAGGAAGGCTTCCGTATGAGCCTGGGGAACATCGGCACTGTGATACCTGCGACTGGCGAGGCGCACGAAACGTCCGCAGCGTCAATCACGATGTTTGGCAACGACAAGAAGCATCACGTGATCTGGCGAGCGCCGTAATCGTGGTGAGCGTTACCACGCACGCCTATCCGCCGTAAGAAGGTTTCTCCGGGATCACGCACAGGTCCCAGTGCCGAGGGGCTTTATAGAATGCCCCGCCGTAAAGCCTGGCGGCCCGTCATTCAATTTTCTCGAGCGCCATAAGGTAATCCTCTTACTGCGTAGACTGCCTTGCCTCTGGCGCGAATTTCAATGCAAAAAAGACTGTGGTGATTTTTGTGGGGAGTCTGTGTTAGTTTGGCTTGGTTTTGCTTGCTTGGAAGGAAAGCCAAAAACGTGTTATCTACTTATAAACACTAACACTCACCAATATTAACAAATCTGTTCTAACGGATTTGAAGTCCCGGACGGACACCAGCCCGC
>Ga0209061_1000855_pt1 | contig 62391 bp, 59 predicted proteins | sample Coa_R1_10_FD_187157 | JGI IMG/M metagenome (GOLD analysis project Ga0209061, IMG submission 187157) | Surface soil microbial communities from Centralia Pennsylvania, which are recovering from an underground coalmine fire - Coalmine... | ecosystem: Environmental > Terrestrial > Soil >... | reverse complement strand
TGACTCCGGCCACCTTCCGCGCCCTTTGACGCAGCCGATGGCCAACCTGGTTTTCACTTCCGATGCAGGCCCCCTGCGGCCAAGCGGCCGCTTGGCGGCTTGCAGGAAAGAGGATAAGCACGGGTCGGGCGGGGGGGCAAGAAACTGGCGAAAATGTTTTCTATCTCCCCGGGGCGCCACCGCCGCCCAACCGGCGGGGCGTGGGGTTCCGCCGCCTGCGCTAACAGGAGGCGCGGCCCGGGCCTGCGCCCCTTCGGCGCGCGGCTGCGCCTAGAAAGGCTCGGCCGACCGCGCGCCTGCGAGGGGCCTTGCCCGCGGCAAGCGGGCGCAAACCGGCCCGCAGGCGCGGCCCGGGGCCCTTGGCGGGACACAACCGGCTCCGCTCCTCCCGGCTGCGTTGAAAGCGAAGCCGCTGCGGCGGGCTTTTGCAAGCCGGCGGGGAGGGAGGGGGAAGATGGCTCCTCCCGGCGAAGGGGAAACAAGCCGCAGCGCACCCAGGGCCTCGTGAGGCGAACCGGCGCCGGGGCCCTGGACCGCCCGGCGCCGGTTGGAAAGGGTGCCGGCCTGCGCCCCCGCAGCGGAAGGACCGGGCGGCCCGCCCGCCCCTTCCGTACGGCATGCCCCCTGCGCCTGCTGCCCCTTTGCGCTGGAGTCGCGCGAGCAGCTGGCGACCCGCGGTCAACCGCTGGGCATCACGTCGACCCCCTGCCCGGCCGCTCGTGCTCCCGGGTCGGCGGCGGGGTGACTCCGCTAAAGAACCTGGGCTCCGCCGCCGACCCGGGAGCACGCCGCGCTTGCGGCCGGGCAGCCCCCTCCCGCTCAGGCTGGAAGGCGCCCCCGGGCAGGCCAGCTGCTCCGCGCTCGCGCAACCGCCTTGAGAACGAGCTTGAGCATCCGGTGACCACCAACACGAATCTCGCCAAGGGAACCTTAGCGCGCCTGGGCGGCGATGGCCAGCCCCCCACCGCCCAGCGCAAGCAGGGCGGGGGCCAGCTCGCGGCGCAGGCCGCAGCTCCCGGGCGCGGCCGCGGCGCAGAGCGCCCCCCAGATCGCGCCGGCCCAGGCCTCCCGGAGGAGGTCCGCCTCAAGCTGGGGCTGCGCCGCGCGGCAGAGCAAGGCCTCGATCGAGGCCATCATCTGCTCCCTTGCGCCGACCCCCGGCGCGCCAAGCGTAAGCGCCTCCTGGAGGCTGAGGCGGGCGAAGGCCAGGTCGCGGGCAAGGGCGTCGATCAGCGTGCAGAGGCGGGCGGAGGCGGTGAGCTGTTCGCGGGCGACACGGTCGGCCAGCTCCCCCCAGGCCCAGACCAGGGCGGCGGCGAGGCACTCGGCGCCGGATGGGAAGTGCTGGCCGAACCGCCTTGCCGACAGCCCCGCCGCCCGCGCGACCGCCCGTCCCGTCACCGCCCCGCAGCCGGCCCGGCAGCCCAGCTCGAGGGCCGCCTGGATCACCGCCTGGCGGGGGGCAAGCGGGCGAGCGCCCTGCCAAAGGCTCGGCGTAGCGCCGATCAGCTCGCGCGCCCCGCCCCGGGCAGCGGGCAGCGGCTGCGTCCGCGGGGGGGCGGCCGCCTTTGAGGCGGCCGCTTCAAGCGCTGCGGCAAGCCACCTTGCAACCGGCGCGGCCAGCTCCGGCAGCTCCGCGGCGCGCCCGGCGCTCAGCCGGCGGCGCACCACCCGCCAGCCCCCGCAGACAAGCGCCGGGGCAAGCCAGGGCGGCCCCGCGGGCAGGCCGGCGCGCAGCTGCAGTTCGGTCAGCCCCTCGGCCAGCTCGATGGCCGCCCGGCGCGCCGCCTGGGCGCCCAGCGCCCCGGCGCTGAAGCCCTCCAGCAGCAGGCAGCGGGCGGCCCGCTCGTTGTCGGCAAGGGCGCCGAAGAGCAGGGCAACGGCGCGCTCAAGCCCCTGGCGCCAGTCCCGCGCCTCGGCGAGGGCGCGCCTTGCCGGCTGCACGGCGACGGTGCGGGCAAGCTCGTGGGCGGCGAGGAAGCACTCCTGCTTGCCGCGGAAGTGGCTGTAGAAGGTGCGGGTGGAGACGCCCGCCAAGGCGCACAGCTCGCGGACGCTGATCCGGTCGTAGGGGGAGTGCGCAAGCGCCACGATCAGCGCCTCGCAGAGCCGCGCGCGCTGGTGGGCGGCAACCCGCTCGGGCCGGGGGGAGGGGCCGGGGCGCAGGCGGGGGAAGAGCGGGCGACGACGCCCCGCCTCACGGTCCTTGCCCGACCGCGTGACCCGTGATCGCGCCGAAGCTCCCGAAACCGAAGCCAAACTTCCCCCTTCCCCGCTTCCCCGGGCGACGGCCGGGCGCCGTCGCCGGAGCGCTCGGGTGAAAGATCCGGGGGCCAAGCTAGTTCCGCGCGGGACCCGGCGCAAGCAGCGTTTTCCAACCGTTTTACGGCTCGAGCCCCGCAGGCGCCGCAGCCCCCTCCGGGCCGGCCGCGGCCAGCCTCCGCTGGGCGGTGCGGATCGCCGCAAGGGCCCGCTCCGGCCCGATCGCCGGCGCCAGCAGCACGTAGGAAAGCGGTCCGGCGAGGGCCGGCAGGGCGCGGGCGCGCCCGCCCACGACGTGCTCGTGGGCGATCCGCCACAGCCCGCCGACGCTTGCCCGGGCGGCGTAGTCGGTCGGCCGCTGCGCCGGGTCGAGCTGGCCGTAGAAGAGCTCGGCAAGCGCCCGGATCATCCGCTCCCGGGCGGCCACGCTCGCCTTGCCGACCCGGAAGATCTCCACGAAGGAGAGGCGGGCGAGCGCCGGCGAGCCGGCGATCCTGGTGCACAGCGCAAGGGCTGCCCGGTAGGTCGCCTCCGGGCCGGCCTCCCCCGCGCGGGCGGCCATCGCCGCGTAGGCGATCGCGTGGGCGACCCGCAGGTAGACGGCCTGGATGAAGCAGTCCTCGAGGCTTGCAAACCCCTCGGTGAGGACCGACCGGGGCACCTGGGCGCGGGCGAGCAGCCCCCCCTCGCTGAGCCGGTCGTAACCGCCGGTCGCGGCGATCTCCGCGGCGGCAAGCAGCAGCCGCTCCCTTGCCGAGCGGGGCTCCCGGGCGACCGGCACCCGCCGGGAGAGGAGCGCCCCCCGCCCCCGCCAGACCAGCTCCCCTACGCGCGCGCCGGCGGGGGAGCCCAGGCAGAGCGTCCAATCCAGGAGCTCCGGCACGTGCTCGGGCAGCTGGTCGGCGGTGCCCTCGACAAGCGCCTGGCGGGCGATCCTCGCCAGGCCGCCGACGATCGCCTTCAGGAGCAGCTGCGGCGGGCGCTGGCCCTGCGGGGAGCTGGCGAACCGCTCGGCCAACAGCCCCTCGAAGAGGCGGTGCGTTTCGGCCAGCCGGCGCAGCGCCTGCTCGCCTGCCCCGTACGGCTCGAGGAGGACGATCCGCGCCCGTTCCGGCCGCCTGGCGATTGCCACCGCGAGCGCCCGGAGGGCGGCCTGCAGCCCCTCCCGCCAGCTGCGGCCGGCCGTGCGCGCCCGCTGCATGCTGGCAAGCGTCTCCCGGACGATCCGGTCGTAGGCGTCCAGAAAGCAGGCCTCGGTGGCCTGGGTGCCCGAGCCGCCGTAGAGCCTGTAGAGGGAGCGGGTCGAGACCCCCGCCCGCGCGCAGAGCGCCCGCACCGACACGCCCTGCAGCCCGTGCTCGGCGACCAGCTCGATCAGTGCCCTCTGCAGCCGGTCGCGCTGATCCCCGCGGCGGCTGCCGGCGCGCCCGCCGCTCGCCGGCCGGGGACGGGTGGCGGCGACCAGCCGCTCAAACAGTTCGAGATCGCCCGCTGTGTCGTCGGCTTGGATCACGGTTTCGGCAACCACGATCTAGCGGCTGGGGCAGCCGCCGCCGGCCTTTTGCACGCAGCGTTTTTCGGCTTCGGCCACCGCCCGGCGGCGCCTCCCGCGCCGGCTAGGGGAGGCGCGCTCCGGTTGCCTGCTCGGCGATCCGGCGGGCCGCCTCCTCGCCGCCAAGCGCCGGCGCAAGGAAGAGGAAGGCGAACAGGCCCGCGTAGTCGCTCAGCTTGGCGGCTTCGCCCCGCTCGGTCGCCTGGAAGATCAGCCCCCAGGCGGCGCCCGCGCAGGCGAGCGCGACGCCTCTCGGGAGCGCCGCCTCGGGGGGCATCGCCCTGGCGAGAAGCCGGCCGACGCCCGCCAGCAGGCGATCCCGCATCCGCATTCCGGCCGCGCCCAGCGCCATCACCTCGACGAAGGCGACGCGGGCGTACTCCTGGTCGGCCGCCACGCGCGCAAGCGCCCGCGCGCTTGCCGCGCAGACGCCCTCGCTCCAGGAGCGGGCGCCGCCTGCGGCGCCCGCGATCTCCGCAAGCTCGGCGCGCATCAGCGTCTCGATCGCCTCGAGCAGGCAGGCTTCGGCGCTTGGGAAGTGGCGGGTGACCGTCCAGCGGGAGACCCCCGCCGCCGCTGCAAGCCGGTCGCTGGAAAGCGCCGCCGCGCCCTCGCGGGCGGCGATCGCAATGGCGGCCGCCATGATCTGCCCGCGTGTGCCAAGCGCCTCCAGCTGGGCCGTGCACGACGGCGTCGGCCCGCAGAGGGCCGCCGGCGGCAGGGCGCGCGGACGGACGGCGGCCTCCGCCGCCGGGGAGCGGTAGGAGAGCATCCAGCGCGTCAGGGCGGCCGCCTCGCCGGGCAGCTCCGCGGCGCGGCCCGCGAGCAGCAGGGACCGCGCGACGTGGGCCGTGCCGGCGACAACCGCCTTGACAAGCAGCGGATGGAGCCCTACGCCGTCGGGCGCTTCCGCGAAAAGACCCGCCACGAAAGCCTCGAAGCGGGCGCGGATCCGGTCGATCTCGGCGCGCGCCCGCGCGCCGGCGACAAAGGAGTCGACCATCGCCAGCTGCGCGGCCTCCGGCTCCTTGGCCACCTGCTCGGCAAACGCCGTGACGATCAGCTCCAAGCGTTCCCGCCAGGCCAGCTGGCTCTCGCGGACGCGGAAGATCCGCCGCGCCGCGACGCCGGTGATCATGTCGAAGAGGGCGAGAAAGCACGCCTGCTTGCCCCCCGGGAAGCGCTCGTAGAGGGTGCGCGTGGAGACGCCGGCCAGCGCGCAGAGCTCCCGGACGGTTGTCCCGCGGTAACCGCGCGCCTGCACGGCCCGCAGCATCGCCAGGAACAGGCGGACGCGCTGATTGCCCCAGACCTCGCGTGGCGACCGCCCCGGACGGGCGCGCAGCGGCGCGAGCAGCGGGCCGCCGGTTGGCTGCGGCGCCCGCAGCAGCGGCGCCAGGCGCACCCGGTCGGCCGTTCCCTCCCGCTCCCCGCCGTCCGGCGGTGCAGGGGGGGCCTCGGTCGGAGTGCCGCCCGCCGCCGCTGCGCCGCCAGCGCCAACCGACGGGCGGCGCGGCGCTCCCACCCCCGCCGAGTACTCCCTGCTCGGTTTGGCGCTGCTCATCGACGGCCTCTTGCCATCCGCAGGTGGCGTTTTGCCAACCGCTCCGTGCTGGCTTGTTACCTTAGTTATAACCGGTGTTTCACAGCCGGATGGCGGCCACGTCGTCTGCGCAGCGCGGCGGCGCAGGCGACGACCGGGAGGCGGTCTGCGGCGATCCGCCGGGCGACGTCCGTCCGCCTTTTGCAGGCGATCGAGCCCGGCTGGTTGTCGAAGGTCCTGCCGTCTTGCCCTCCGCTCCGCTGTCCCTCGCGAGCGGCCTGACCGTGAGCGTCAGGCCGTCCCGGTTGGGGTCGCGGGGCCCTTGCAGGCGCCGGCGGATCGGGCTCGGCTCCGATCGCGAAGAGGACCGGGGCTCATCTGCCGCAGCGGTCCGCGGCCGGCCGATCAAGGGGCCGGGGCAGCGCGGGATCGCCTGCGAAAAGCGGCCACGGAACGGCTCACCCGCTGTCCCTGGGCGGCGCGGCCCGCCGGCATCCGCTCAAGCCAATCGGCGATGGCTACGGGCGACCGACACCGTTGGGGCAGGTGCCGTCCGGCCCAAAGCGCGCCGCAGCTGAAGGCTCTGTCCCCGCCGGAACGGCGACGGCGCGAAGGCGACCTGTTCGAACCTGCTGGCATGAGGCGGGTCGGCAAGGCGGCGGCGCGGCGGGCCGGGGGCGGGAGAGGCGGCCGGTCCTGCGCTTCCGGCAAGGCGGGCGAGGCTCGAGTCCGGCCGCGGCGGTCGCGGAATGCCCCCCAGACAAACGCGGGAGCGCCGCTGCGACCGCGCCAGCTGCGCCTTGGTGCCGGGCCGCGCCTTGGGCGCGGGCGGCGCCGGGCGCCCCGGCGAGCCTTTCGCGAGCCCCCTGCGGTCGGCGCGGCCGGCCCGGGGAGGGCGGCCTGGAAGGAGCTGCCTGGGCGGGCGAGCGCCAGGCGCCAGGGGTTGGGATACTGTTTCCTTTGGAAGATGAGCGACCTGGGCACGATCCTGACGGCCGTCGTCACCCCCTTCGACGAGCGGCTGCGGGTTGCGGAGGAGGCCTTTGTGAGGCTGCTCCACCACCTTGCCGCAACCGGCTCCGACGGGGCGGTGGTGGCCGGGACGACCGGCGAGGCGGCAACGCTCACCGACGAGGAGCAGCTGGCGCTGATCGAGCTTGCCGTCCGGGAGCGGCCGGCCGGCTTTCGGATCATCGCCGGCACCGGCTCAAACGACACCCGCCACGCCGTCTACCTCACCGAACGGGCGACGGAGCTTGGGGTCGATGGGACCCTCGTCGTCACCCCCTACTACAACCGTCCGCCGGAGCGGGGGATCATCCGCCACTACGAAGCCGTCGATCGGGCGACCGACAAGCCGATCGTCCTCTACAACATCCCCTCCCGGACCGGCACCAACATGGGGCCGCAGCTGCTTGCCAGGCTTGCCGAGCTGGAGCACGTCGTCGCCGTCAAGCAGGCCAATCCCAAGGAGCTTCAGCAGATCGAGGGCCTTGCCCTCTACGCCGGCAACGACGACCTGTTCGCCCCGACCCTCGAGCTCGGCGGGGCGGGCGGGATCCTGGTCGCCAGCCACATCGTCGGGCCGCAGCTGCGCCGGATGGTCGAGGAGCCGCAGCGGCGGGCCGAGCTCGACGCCAGCCTCAAGGACGTCTACGAGACCCTCTCGATCACAACCAACCCGATCGGGATCAAGGCGGCCTTGAACCTGCTGGGCTTTGCCGTCGGCGGCCTGCGGCTGCCGCTTGTCGAGGCCGATCAGCGGGAGGTCGAGGCGATCCGGGCGATGTTGACGCGCCAGGGCCTGCTTGCCGGCGGTCGGCCGGTTGCAAGCGCAGCGTGAGCGGGACGGAGAGCACGGTTTAGGGCTGTGGCGGCGGTTAGGGTCCTGCCTCTCGGTGGCCTTGGCGAGATCGCCAAGAACATGACCGTGGTCGAGCTGGAAGGCCGGCTGGTCGTGATCGACTGCGGGCTGCGCTTCCCCAGCCCGGAGATGGTCGGCATCGACCTCGTCCTGCCGGACTTCACCTACGTCCGGGAGCGGTGGCGCCGGCTTGAGGGGATCGTGATCACCCACGGCCACGAGGACCACCTCGGCGCCCTCCCCTGGCTGCTGCGCGAGCTCCCGGAGCACCCCCCCGTCTACGGCGCCCCGCTGACGGTCGAGATGGCCCGCGCCAAGCTTGAAGAGCACAAGCTCAAAGGGGTGGAGCTGGTCCGGCTGCTGCCCGGGGAAGAGGTTGAGCTTGGACCGTTCTCGCTGGAGCTGATCCACATGACCCACTCGATCCCCGACTCCTGCGCCGTCGCGCTTGGCTGCGAGCTTGGCACGCTGCTTTTCACCGGCGATTACAAGTTCGACCAGACGCCGGTCGACGGCCCTCCCGCCGACATCGCCAGGCTCGTCGAACTCGGCCAGGAGGGGGTGCTGCTGCTCTGCGGCGACTCCACAAACGTCGACCGGCCCGGCTTCTCCCCCTCGGAGTCCTCGGTCGGGCCCGCCTTGGAGGAGCTTTTCGCCCGCTGCGAGGGGCGGATCCTGATCACCAGCTTCGCCTCGAACATCCACCGCATCCAGCAGACCTGCGACGCCGCCCGGGCGGTGGGCAGGAGGGTGGCGCTGATCGGCCGCTCGATGCGCAAGAACTTCGGGATCGCCAAGTCGCTTGGCCACATCCAGGTCGAGGAGGGGCTGGTCGTCGGGCCGCGGGAGATCGCCGACTTCGCCGACGAGGACCTGGTGATCATCACCACCGGCTCCCAGGGGGAGCCGCTTTCGGCGCTGCGCAGGATGGCCCACCACGACCACCCCCAGGTCCGCCTCCACGCCGGCGACACGGTGGTCTTCGCCGCAAACCCGGTCCCCGGCAACGAGCGGGCGGTAAACGAAACGATCGACCGCCTCTACCAGATCGGCTGCGAGGTGATCACCCCCCGCGAGGCGCCCGTCCACGCCTCCGGACACGGCCATGCGGAGGAGCTGAAGCTGATGATCAACCTCACCAGGCCCCGCTACGTGATGCCGCTGCACGGCGACTACAAGCGGCTGAAGCTCCACGCCCGCCTTGCGGAGGAGGTGGGGATCGACCCGGAGGCGATCTTCGAGGGGGAGAACGGCCTGCCGCTGGTGATCGACGAGCACGGCGCCCGGTTCGGCGCCAGGGAGCGGGCGGGGATGGTGTACGTCGACGGGATCGAGATCGGCGACGTCACCGACGTGGCGCTGCGCGACCGGCGGATGCTCTCCGCCGACGGCGTTGTGATCGTGGTGGCGACGATCAGCGAAGCCGACGGCCGGTCGCTCACCGACCCCGAGGTGGTCTTCAAGGGGGTGCCGTTTCTCGGCGGGGAGGGGGACGGCCTGGTCGGGGAGATCAGGCTTGCCGTGCTGGAGTCGCTAAGCCGCTGCGCCCGGGAGGAGGTGCGGGAGGTCGACCTGATCCAGAAGGTGATCCACGACGACCTGGCAAAGCTGATCTACGAACGGCTCCGCCGGCGGCCGATGGTGCTGCCGGTGGTGGTCGAGGTCTGAGCAAGCTCCTCCTCCCGCTCCGCCAGCAGCGGCAGGCGGACGACGAACCGGGCGCCGCCCTTGCCTTCGTTGGCGGGGCTTGGCCGCTCCCTTGCCCGCTCCACCCAGACCCTGCCGCCGTGGGCGGCGACGACCGAGCGGACGATCGCCAGGCCAAGGCCAAAGGAGCCGCCCCGATCGCCGGCGCCGCGGACAAACCGCTCGAACAGCTGATCGGCAAGCTGCTCGTCGATCCCCGGGCCGTTGTCTTCAACGACCAGCTCGGCGCTCTCCCCGACCGTTGCGGTCCGCACCCAGACGCAGGAGCCGGGCGGGGTGTAGCGGAGCGCGTTCTCGATCAGGTTGATCGCCACCCTTTCAAGCTCGTCCCGGGAGCCCTCGACCGGCGCGGGGTTGGCTTCGACAAAGAGGTCGTGGGCTTCGCCGATCGGACCGAGCTCGGCGGCGGCGGCCACCGCCACGTCGGCGAGGTCGAGCGGCTGGCGGGGGAGGGTGCGGGCGCTGTCGTTGCGGGCGAGCAGCAGCAGGTCGGAGACGAGGCGGCGCATCCGCCGCGAGGAGCGCAGCGCCGAGCTTGCCGCCTCGCCCAGCTCCGCGTCCAGATCGCCCCGCTGCGCCCGTTCGACGATCAGCTCCAGGTTGGCGAGCACCGAGGTGAGCGGGGTGCGCAGCTCGTGGGAGGCGTCGGCGACGAACTGGCGCTGACGGGCAAGGGTCCGCTCCGTCTCCTGGTGGGCGGCGGCAAGCTCGGCAAGCATCCCGGAGAGGGTGCGGGCCAGTTCGGCCACCTCGTCGTCGGCCTGGACCTGTGGGATCTTCAGGCTCGAGTCGCGGGTCCTGGCGATCCGCGCCGCCGCCTGGGTGAGGGCGGCGATCGGCGCCATCGCCCGCCTGGCGATCAACGAGCCGGCGAGCAGGGCGAGGCCGCTGCCGGCGAACACCCCGAACAGCAGGAACAGCTCGACCCGGGCGATCGCGCTGTTCACCTGGGAGAGGGGGCGGGCGTACTGGATCAGGATCCGCCCGAACCCCACCCCCGTCGCCGGGTTGCGGACGAAGGCGGCGATCGTCACCACGACGTAGCCGTCGCCGGCGGTCTCGAGGGCGCGGCCGGGCGGGATCCCCAACGGCACCGGCGGGAGCGGGATCGACCGCTGCGGCCACTGGGCGAACGGCACGCCGGCCTCGCTGTAGAGGCGGATCACCGCCTGGGCGGGTGAGGCGAGTTCCTGGAGGGAGGGGTAGAGGGTTTCGTATTCGCCGGTTGCGGGGTTGACGAACACCCGCAGCTCCATCTCAACCTGCTGGGCGCTCTGCAGCACCTCCCGGTTGAAGTCGGAGCGGAGCCGGTGGGCGGTGAGGTAGCCGACGACGACGGCGAAGGCGCAGAGGATCGCAAAGGTCAGCGAGGCCGAGACGAGCGCCAGCCGCAGCCGGATCGGCAGCCGGTCGAAGGCCGCCGGCAGCCGCTCGCCGAACCGCTGCAGCAGGGAGGCGATCCTAGGCGCGCAGGACGTATCCGGCCCCCCTGATCGTGTGCAGCAGGCGGGGCTCGCCCCCGGCCTCAAGCTTGCGGCGGAGGTTGGAGACGAACACCTCGATCGTGTTGGTCAACGAGAAGGGCTCCAACCCCCAGACCTCGTCCAGCAGCCGCTGCCTGGAGATCACGATCCGCTCGTTGCGCATCAGGTATTCGAGCAGCTCGAACTCCCTTTGGGTGAGCTCGATCTCCCGGTTGCCGCGCCGCACCTCGTGGGTGTCGGGATTGAGTTCCAGGTCGCCCACCTTCAGCACGGCGCTGCCCCGCGGCGGCCGCCGCCTCAGCAGCGCCCGCATCCGCGCCAGCAGCTCCTGGCGCTCGAACGGCTTCACCATGTAGTCGTCGGCGCCGCTGTCCAGCCCTTCGACGCGGGACTCGACGGCGTCGCGGGCGGTGAGCATCAGGATCGGCGTGTCCGACTGGGCGCGGATCTTCCGGGCCACCTCGACGCCGTCGATCGCCCCGGGAAGGCCGAGGTCGAGGATGATCAGGTCGGGGGAGAAGGCGCGGCCCTCGGTAAGCGCCGTTTCCCCGTCGCCGGCGATCCGCACCTCGTAGCCCTCAAGGCGCAAAGAGCGCTGGAGGACCTCGGCGATCTCCCGATCGTCCTCGACCACCAAGACGCGGGGGGGACGGCTGACCGTAGACATCGACAAACCGTTTAGCGGGTGTTCTTAAAGCGATCGTAAGGGGGGAGGGCCCGTTTCCCAAGGCCAGCCGGGGCAGGGATCCCCCCTTGGCCGTCGAAGGGGTGGGCGATGGCGAAGGGGACGCGGCGCAGCGGCAGGCGCTCCCGTCCGCGCAAGGGCGGACGAAGGGGCCTTGGCGCCGCGCTCAAGGGGGCCATTGCCCCCTCTCCCCGCAAGCGGCGGCTTGCCGGCCTGCTGCTTGCGGCGACCGGCGCCTTTTCGGCGCTTGTCCTCTACGGCCTGCTGGGCGGCGGCGGGCTTGGCCGGGTGGTCGGTCGCGGCCTTGGCCTCCTGGTTGGCGAGGGCCGTTGGCTTGCGCCCCCGCTTCTGCTTTGGCTTGGCCTGCGCCTGCTGGGCGGCGGGGGGCGCGGCGAACCGCTGCGGGCGGTCGGCTGGGCGACCGTTGGCGGCGGCCTCCTGCTTGCCGTCGCCGCCGCCGGCGGTCAAGATGGCGGCCCTCGCTGGTCCCCTTCATTTCTTCAGGAGCGGGGCGGGGTCCCCGGCGAGGCGCTTTGGGCCCTCGCCCACGCCGTCGGCGGCACCGCCGGGGTGGTGGTGCTTGCCCTGTTTCTCGTTGGCGCCGGCCTGGTGATCGCCGCGCCCCCGTTTGGCCGGCTGGCCGCCTTGCTTGAGCCGGTTGGCAGGGCGGCGGCCGACACGGCAAAGGCGCTTTTGCGCCCACCCCGTCGCCTTGAGGGGGCCCATGCGCTCGGCGGGGGAAAGCCGCCGGCCGGCCTCCACGATGAGGGGGGCGAACAGCCCCCCGACCCCTACAACCCCCCGCCTGCCGAGCTGGAGGACGGCCTTGGCGGTGAGGAGGAGGAGGCCCTTTCGCTGCGCCGTCTGGAGCCGCAGGAGGCGGGGGAGGGCAGTTACAAGCAAGCGGGCGAAGCCGACCAACCGGTGGTTGATGAGCCGCCTGCGCCGGTGGCTGAGGAGAAGGCCCCCATGGAGCGGTCGCTGCTCACCCCCGCCGGCCGTTACCGGGCAGCCGTCACCGACGATCCGAACTTCCGCTGGCGGCTGCCCGATCCGGAGGCGGTGCTCGTCCGCTCCCAGCAGGGAGGGGGCGCTCCCGACCGGGCAAGCCAGCAGGAGCGGGAGCGGATCGCCCAGGCCCTTGTCGAGACGCTCGGCCACTTCGGGGTCCAGGCAAAGGTTGTCGGCACGGTCTGCGGACCGCACATCACCCGCTACGAGCTGCGCCTGGCGCCGGGGACGAAGGTCTCGAAGGTCGCCCAGCTCAAGGACGACCTTGCCTACGCCCTGGCGGCAACGGAGATCAGGATCCTCGCGCCGATCCCCGGCAAGCAGGCCGTTGGGGTGGAGGTGCCAAACGGCCGGCGGCGGATCGTCCACCTCGGCGATGTCTTCGGCCAGGGCCCGCCGCCCACCTCGCCGCTGACCGTCTGGCTGGGCAAGGACGTCGCCGGCAGGCCGGTCAGCGCCGACCTCACCAGGATGCCCCACCTGCTGGTCGCCGGGGCGACCGGCTCCGGGAAGTCGGGGGCGATCAACGCGATGCTCTCCTCGATCCTCCTGCAGGCCACGCCCCAGGAGGTGAGGCTGGTCCTCGTCGACCCAAAGCAGGTCGAGCTCAACCACTACGACGGCATCCCCCACCTGCTCACCCCGGTGATCACCAACCCGCGGATGGCCGCAACGGCCCTGGCCAACCTCGTGCGGGAGATGGAGTCCCGCTACGCCACGATGTCGCTGGCGAGGACCCGCAACCTCCCCGAGCTGAACGCGCTGCGGGCAAAGCGGGGCGAGCCGCCCCTTCCCTACATCCTCTGCGTGATCGACGAGCTCGCCGACCTGATGATGGTGGCGCCGGCCGACGTGGAGGACTCGATCATCAGGCTCGCCCAAAAGGCCCGCGCCGTCGGCATCCACCTGCTGCTCGCCACCCAGAGCCCGCGGGTCGACGTGATCACCGGGATGATCAAGGCAAACGTCCCCTCCCGGATCGCCTTTGCCGTCTCCTCCCAGACCGACTCCCGGGTGATCCTCGATCAAAACGGCGCCGAGTCGCTGCTGGGCCAGGGCGACATGCTGTTCAGCCCGATGGGCTCGGCGAAGCTGCAGCGGATCCAGGGCGCCTACATCGACGAGGCGCAGATCGCCAGGCTCACCGACCACTGGCGGCGGCAGGGCGAACCGGAGCTGGACGAGCAGCTCCTTGAGGAGCACGAGGAGGAGGGCGGCGAGGGCCAGGAGGACCCGGACTTCGACCCGCTGCTCGGCCAGGCGGCGGCCCTGGTCGTCGAAATGCAGACCGCCTCCACCTCGCTGCTGCAGCGGCGGCTGCGGATCGGCTACACCCGCGCCGGGCGGCTGATCGACATGCTCGAGCGGCGGGGGGTGATCTCCGGCTACGAAGGCTCGAAGCCCCGCCAGGTGCTGGTCAGCGCGGCGGAGCTGCCAAGGCTGCTCAAGCAGCTTGAGCCGGCGGCGACCTCGCCGCAGGCGGGGGGCGGGGAGGAGGGGGAGTAGCCGACGGAGGGCCGCCGCAGGGCCCTGCGGCCTCCATAATGCTGGGCGATGGCCGAGATCGGGCAAACGCTGCGCGAAGCGCGGATCCGCGCCCGAATCGACATCTCCGAGATCGAGGCGAAGACCAAGATCAGGGCCAGGTACCTGCGCGCGCTGGAGAACGAGGAGTGGGGCCTGCTTCCCGGACCCACCTACACCAAGAGCTTCCTGCGCACCTACGCCGAGGCGCTTGGCCTTGACGGCCGGGCGCTGGTCGAGGAGTACAAGGCCCGCTTCGAGCGGGGCGAGGAGCGGGAGTACCGCCACCCGCCGATCCGCCGCCGCCACCGGGAACGGGAGCCGCTGCCCCGCGGCTACCTGCTGGGCGGGGCGCTGCTGCTCCTGGTCGCCCTGCTTGCAGTTGTCGGCTCGCTTCACCCCTCAAGCCAGAGTGCTCGCCGCTCCCATCGGTCGGCAACCGCCCCCCGGCCCCTCAGCCGCCCCCTGACCGCGGTTACCACCGCAACCACCACCACCGCGGCGGCCGACCTAACCGTTGCGCTCAAGCCAACCGCCCGCGTCTGGGTCTGCCTGGTCAGCGAAGGGCGGAAGCTGATCCCCGGCGTGATCCTCCTGCCCGAAGAAGGGCAGCAAGGCCGGCTGTTCCGCGGCCGCGCCTTTGAGGTGAACCTCGGCAACAGCCACGTCGAACTGACCGTTGACGGCAGGCCGGTCGACGTTCCGCCCTCCCCCGAACCGATCGGCTACGCGATCGAAGGGTCCGGCATCCACCCGCTGCCCCCCGGCAAGCGGCCGACCTGCTGATGGCGCTGCGGGCCGGGATCGTCGTCACCGGGACCGAGGTGATCGGCGGCATCCGCGCCGATCGCAACGGCCCGTGGCTGGCAAGCAGGCTGCGGGAGGTGGGGGTGGAGCCGGTGGAGATCGCGATCGTCGGCGACCGGCCGGCCGATCTGGAGCGGGCGCTTCACTGCCTGCGCGAGGCGGGCGTGGAGCTGATCGTCACCTCTGGTGGGCTGGGGCCAACGGACGACGACCTGACCGCCTCGGTGGTCGGTCGGTTTCAGGGTCGGCCGCTGCGCCGCGACGCCGAGCTTGAGGAGCGGATCGGCAGGATCGTCGCGGCGATCGCCAGGCGGTTTCCAAACGCAAGCGCCGCGGCGCTTGCGACCGGTACCCGCAAGCAGGCGACCGTCCCCGAGGGCGCGACGGTGCTCGATCCGGTCGGCACCGCCCCCGGGCTGATCGTCCCGCCGGCCGCCGGCGAGCGCCCGCTGGTGTTGGTGCTGCCGGGGCCGCCCCGGGAGCTGCAGCCGATGTTCAAGGCGGCCCTTGGCAAGGAGCCGCTTGCCGGCCTGCTCGCCAAGGCGCGGCCGCGGGAGCTTGGCGTGGTGCGGCTGTTCGGGATCCCCGAGTCGGAGCTGACGGCGACGATCCGCGCCGCCGAGCAGGCCGGGGTGTCGCTTGCGGGACTTGAGATCACCACCTGCCTGCACCGCGGCGAGCTGGAGGTGACAACTGCCTATCCCCCCGAGCTCGCCGACCGCTACAAGGCATTTGTCGCCTACCTTTCCAACCGCCATCGCCGGGAGGTCTTCTCAACGGACGGGCGGACGATCGACGAGCTGCTCGCCGCGCTGCTCGTGGAGAGGGGGCTGACCGTTGCAACGGCCGAGTCGTGCACCGGCGGCCTGCTTGCCGGCCGGCTTACCGACCTGCCCGGCTCCTCCCGCTACTTCAGGGGCGGGGTTGTCGCCTACGCAAACGAGGTGAAGGAGCGGGTGGCGGGGGTCAGCGGCCGGACCCTGGCCGCCCACGGCGCCGTCTCGGAGGAGGTGGCAAGGGAGCTTGCCCAGCGGGCAACCGCCGTCCTGGAGGCGACCGTCGGCGTGGGGATCACCGGGATCGCCGGCCCCGGCGGGGGCACGGCGCAAAAGCCGGTTGGCCTGGTACACCTGGCCGCCCACCGGGCCGACCTTGGCGTGACGATCGCCCACCGCGTCGAGCTGCTTGGCGGCCGGGAGGCGATCAGGGAGCGGGCGGTGACGATCGCGATGCACCTGATCAGGCGGGCGGCCCTTCAGGGCTGAGCTCCTTTAGCTCCGCTTACGCCCGTTCCGAAATCTGTCTCATCTGTCACACGACAGAGTGAGCCAAATCCGGAGTCTGCGGTTGCCCGCAGACGGTTCCGGTCTTATGTCCCGCAGGACCGCCGGATTCGCGATCAACCCACCGCCCAGCACAGCCGGGGCTTACACGGGTTAGCGATCGCGCGTTTATAGTCTCCGGGCCACTCCCGGCGACTGTAGTGTGCACAAGCGCTGCAAGATTGCAGGCCGCGTTTAGGTCACGATCGATCCTCAGCCCGCAGCGCTCGCACCCATAGATGCGCGCCCCAAGGGGCAGCGTGGCTTTTACCGCCCCACATCTGGAGCAACGCTTGGAGGAGGGGAAACGGGTGGGTGCCTCGACCAACGTCGCGCCATACCACTGGCACTTATAGGCGAGAAGCTGCCTGATTCGGGAAAGGGAGGCATCGTGGAGCGCGCGGCGAAGACCGCGATGTGCGCTCCGGCACAAGCTCTTTGTGTTGAGATGCTCACAGACAACCGTGCCGTAGCCTTTGGCAAGGCGTGTGGTCAACTTGTGTAGGCAATCCTCGCGGATATGCCTGGCTCGGGCATGTAGACGCCCGATCTGGCGTTCGGTGCGCATCTGGCGCTTGGAGCGCCCAAGCGGCCTGCTCCCCCTGATCGCTTGACCTTCAGTGTCGTAGCAGTCGGGGTTGTTTGCACGCCGCTGGCGATCGGCCTTACGCTGTAGACGTCGTAGCTTGCGCTGCACACGCTCAAGCGCGCGGGGGTTGTCCACCACCTCACCGGTTGAGAGCACGGCAAGGCTTGCAAGCCCCAGATCAACGCCGATCACGGCCTCTGGGTGGCGCGGCACGCCTACCTCCCGCTCCACTTCGCAGCCGAAGGAGCAGTACCAGCGATCCCCCTCCCGACTGACAGTAGCGCGGAGGATACGTGCCTTCCCAGCTTCGATCAGCTCTTGCAGCTCGGTCGTGGGGTGGTGGGTGCGCAGATGGCCGATCCTTGGCAGCTTGACCTGCGTTCTGCCGGAGATTCCAAAGGCGCCGGTGGTGTAGTGGAAGGAGTCTCTGGAGCGTCCTTTGCGCTTGGGTTTCGGAAATCCAACGCGAGGTCCTGTGCGCCTCCCATCACGCCAGTCAAAAAACGCCTTCAGGGCTCTAGCGAGGTCTTCAAGCCCTGAGTTGGCCGCCTCCTTGGAGTTCTCTCGCCACCAGGGGGCAACCTCATGTTTTTGGCGATTCCACTCACGCCGCAGGGCATACAAGGTCCAGGGAACCTCAACTGCCTCGCCACGCTGCTTTTGCGCTAGTCGACTCCTGACCAAAAGAAGGCCGAAGTTGTAGGCAAAGCGGGCAGCTCCTGCGTGGGAGGCAAGCTTGCGTTTCTGGGCGGGGGTTGGGTCAAGCGCGAACCGATATGCCTGGTATACCCGCATTACTGCATATCTCTAGCGGCTTGAAGAGCAACATGTGCACGGCGTTGTGCTGAACGGCGGCCGTAGAGCCTTGCGCATAACGATGTAAGTATCTCGGTCATGTCTCGGGCAAGGTCATCCTCGACCTCGCCCTCGTCAAGCACAACAAGCCTACGACCTTGTGCGGCTAACGCCGCCTCCAGATACTCAACGCCAAACCGTGCCAGACGATCACGATGCTCGACAATGATTGTTGTTATCTGGGGATCGCGCAGTAGTGCCAGTAACTTGATGCGCCGGCCATTCAGTCCAGAGCCGATCTCTGCAACTACCTTCTCTGGCGCGAACCCACGTGCTGTTGCCGCTTGGCAAACGCGAGCAACTTGACGGTCTAGATCATCACGTTGATCGTTAGACCACACGCGGACGTAAACCGCAACCATTCCATCTTGACACGGTGGCACATCTACAAGGATCGCGCCAGTGGGCAACTGCCGCGCAGGCACAGGCAAAATCCCCTGGTGAAACCAGCGGGCTGCAGTCTGACGAGCAATGCCATCTTGACGTGCCCACTCTGAGAGCTTCACATCGCTATTACACCACGCGGTGGCGACAAAACTAACCGTTCCAGCTCGTATGCACCACACTCGTCAACTGTTTGAAACCCCTTCACAGATCCGTTAGCGGCCCGTTGGCGGGGGTAAACGTGGCGCGGCGATCCTTTGCTCATCCGTTCAAACCAACCAGCGAAAGGAGTGCAGATGAGCAACGGGATCCGTGTCAAGGCGGTGCTCGTCGGAGCCTCCCTGGCGGCGGGGGGAGCGCTCAGCGGGATCGCCGGCGCCCTTGCCGCCCCGGCAGGCTCGACGGGGACCGCCTCCACGACAACGACAACGACCGGCGGTTCGGCAAGCGGGGGCGGGCAAGCTCCCCGCTCCCCTCGGCCGTCCGGCCCCTGTCCCCACCGCGGCGGCGAACGGTCCTCCGGGGGCAAAAGCGAAGGCGCCGCCGAGGGGGCGGCCGCCGAAACGACAACCGGCTGAGGGCGTCGGGGCTGTTGCAAGGGGCGGCCGCCCCTTGCCGTCGCCGCCGCCGCTACGATTTGACGCGCTGGGATGTCCCGGTCAGCGACAGCCCGCCTGTTCATCGCGCTCGACCTACCCGGGGCGGTCTGCGAGGAGCTTGTCGCCTGGGCGCGGCGGGCGATCGGGGCGGCCGGCGGGATCAGGCTGCGGCGCGCCGAGCGGGATGGCCGGGAAAGGCGGCCGGCGCGGGGCGGGGTGGCGCTGCGGCCGGTCTCCCTGGAGTTGCTGCACATGACCGTCAGCTTTCTGGGCTCCAGGCCGATCGGCGAGCTGCGCGGCCTCGAGGAGATGATCGAGGCGGAGGTGGAGCCGCGGGTCAGCGAGGTCTCCCTGGGGGCGCCGCTTTGGCTGCCGGCGCGGCGGCCGCGGGTCCTTGCCGTCGAGGTCCACGACGACAACGGCGGCCTGGCCGCCCTTCACCGGGAGGTCCTGCGCGGGCTGGCCTGGGCGGGGGTGCAGCCGGCCGACGGCAGGCGGGCCTTTCGCCCCCACGTCACGGTGGCGCGGATCAGGCCGGGCATGGTGCCGGCCGAGCGGGTGCTGCCGCCGACGCCAAAGCTCAGCTTCGTCCCGGAGCGGCTCGTCCTCTACCGCTCCTTCCTCTCCCGGGAGGGCGCCCGCTACGAGGCCGTCGCCGAAAGGGAGACGGTCGCCTACCCATAGCGACCCGAACGCCTGTTCCGTCCGGGGGGAGGGGTAGGTTTGTGGTCGACGGCAGGACAAGACCAGGAGAAGCAAGGCGATGTCAACGACCACCGAAAACGGAAAGACCACGCAGCCGGCAAACGGCGCCGCTGCGCCGAAGGCTCAAAGCGGGGAGGCCGACCGGGAGCGGCAGCTGAAGGCCTCCGCGCTGCAGTCCACCCTTGCCCAGATCGAGCAGCAGTACGGCAAGGGGGCGGTGATGCGGATGGGGGACGAGGGGGCGCGGGTCCACGTCGAGGTGATCCCAACCGGCGCCCTCACCCTCGACCTCGCCCTGGGGATCGGCGGGGTGCCGCGGGGGAGGATCGTCGAGATCTTCGGCCCCGAGTCCTCGGGTAAGACGACCCTCGTCTACCACATCATCGCCGAAGCCCAGCGGCGGGGGGGCACCTGCGCCTTCATCGACGCCGAGCATGCGATGGACCCGATCTACGCCAAGACGATCGGCGTGAACATCGACGACCTGCTGGTCTCCCAGCCCGACTACGGCGAGCAGGCGCTTGAGATCGCCGACATGCTCGTCCGCTCCGGGGCGATCGACGTGGTGGCGATCGACTCCGTCGCCGCCCTGACGCCGAAGGCGGAGCTGGAAGGGGAGATGGGGGAGCAGACCGTCGGCCTGCAGGCGCGGATGATGTCCCAGGCGATGCGCAAGCTGGCGGGGACCTTGAACCGGACCAACACCCTGTGCATCTTCACCAACCAGCTGCGGGAAAAGGTGGGGGTGATGTTCGGCTCCCCGGAGACCCAGCCGGGCGGTCGCGCCCTGAAGTTCTACGCCTCCCAGCGGCTTGACATCCGCAGGGTGGAGACCGTCAAGGAGGGCGCCGAGGCGATCGGCAACAAGGTGAGGGTGAAGGTCGTCAAGAACAAGCTCGCCCCGCCCTTCCGCCAGGCCGAATTCGAGATCGAGTTCGGCAGGGGGATCTCCTCGATGGGCTGCCTGATCGACGTCGGCCTTGAAGTCGGCGTGCTGAAGAAGAGCGGCGCCTTCTTCTCCTACGGCGACAAGCGGCTCGGGCAGGGGAGGGCGAACGTCAAGACCTTCCTCGAGGAAAACCGCCAGCTTGCCAGGGAGATCGAAGGGAAGATCCACGCCGCCTTGGGGATCCCCCGCCGCAGCGCCCCGCCGGCCCAGCCGACGGCCGCCCCGCAGGCCGCCTAGGCCTGCGGTTGGCCCGGGGGATGGTTGAGGCTACCCTTTGCTCTGGCATGAAGCGGTACCACCTCACCACATTCGGTTGCCAGATGAACGAGCACGACTCGGAGCGGATCAAGGGGATGCTCGAGTCGCTTGGCTACGCCGAGGCGCAGGACCGCGACCAGGCCGACCTGATCCTCTTCAACACCTGCTCGATCAGGGAGAAGGCCGACCAGCGGTTCGTCGCCCACCTCCTTGAGGCCAAGCGGGTGAAGGAGGAGCGGCCCCAGACCGTGATCGGGGTCGGCGGCTGCTGGGCCCAGTCGGTGAAGGAGGAGGTGTTCAGCCAGTTTCCGTTCGTCGACGTCGCCTTCGGCCCCGGCCAGGTCCACAAGCTGGCCGAGTTCCTCACCGCCGACTCGCTGACCGCCCAGGGCTACTTCGAGTTCGAGGGGTTCACCGGCCGGCTGCCGGCCAAGCGGGAGCGGCCGTTCCAGGCCTGGGTGCAGATCTCGGTTGGCTGCAACTGCCGCTGCTCCTACTGCATCGTCCCCTCGACCAGGGGCAGGGAGGTGAGCAGGCCGCTTGAGGAGCTTGTCGAGGAGGTCCGCCGGCTTGCCGCTGAGGGGGTGAAGGAGGTCACCCTCCTCGGCCAGAACGTCAACTCCTACGGCCGCGACCTGCGCGGCCCGGACGGCAAGCCCCGCCGCTTCTCCGAACTGCTGCGGGCGCTGGACGGGATCGAGGGGATCGCCCGGATCCGCTACACCTCCCCCCACCCGAAGGACATGCGGGAGGACGTGATCAGGGCCCACGCCGAGCTGCCCTCCCTCTGCGAGCACATCCACCTGCCGCTGCAGTCCGGCTCAAGCCGGATCCTCAAGGCGATGCGCCGCACCTACGACCGCAGCCGCTACCTCGACCGGGTGGCGATGATCCGGGAGCACGTCCCCGACGTCGCCCTCACCACCGACATCATCGTCGGTTTCCCCGGCGAGACGGAGCGGGACTTCGAGGAAACGCTGGAGGTGGTCGACGAGGTCGGCTTCGACGGCGCCTTCACCTTCATCTTCTCGCCGCGGCGCGGTACCGAGGCGGCGACGATGACCGACCGGTTCGTCCCCAGGGAGGTCGCCTCCCGCCGTCTCCAGGAGCTTGTCGAGCTCGTCCAACGGCGCGCCCACGAACGGGCGCAGCGGTTTGTCGGCCGGGAGGTAGAGGTGCTGGTGGAAGGGCCTTCCCGGACCGATCCGGCGAGGCTGCGCGGCCGCAGCCGTCACAACAAGGTCGTGAACTTCGACGGCGTTGCCGCACCCGGGGAGCTTGCCAAGGTGGCGATCACCGAGGCGACCAGCCAGACGCTCTCCGGCGAAGAGGTCCTGCTTGCCCGGGCGGCGTAGGGGCGCTGGCAGGAGGTGGCCGCCGGCGGACGGCCTTAGCGCATCTCCCGCTGGCCGGCGGCGACGGAGCGGGCGATCCCGGCGCCCCCGGTCAGGCCGACAACCCGTTCGGCGATCCCGGGCGCCAGCGCGGCAAATGCGGTGGCCGCCTTCAGCAGCGGCGGGGCGACGGTCACCTCGCCCCGGTTTGCCTTGACCGCGTCAACGGCCGCCCGAGCGACCTGGTCGGGGGAGACGGTGCCGATCAGCGGCGGCAGCTTCGCCCCCGACTTGGCGAACATCCCCGCCTCCCGCACGAACCCCGGCTCAACCACGCTGACGCCCACCCCCCGCTCGGCAAGCTCGGCGCGCAGGGCGAGGGCGAAGCCGCGCAAGCCGAACTTGGTGGCGTTGTAAAGGGAGGAGTAGGGGGTGGCCGCCCGGCCGGAGAGGGAGCCGACGAACAGCAGATGGCCCTGGCCGCGGGCCGCAAGCAGCGGGGCGAACAGCCTGGCCATCACCACCGGCGCCCGGAGGTTGACCGCAAGCGCCCGGTCGAGCTCCTCCAAGCTGAAGCTCTCAAGCGGACCGGAGGCGGGCAGGGCGGCGTTTGCAACGACCAGATCGGCATCCCGCGCCTGCTCGACCAGCCGCTCCGGCTCCCCCGGCTGGGCGAGGTCGGCGACGATCGCCCGGCCGCCGTGGCGGCCTGCCAGCTCCTCGAGCGCCTCCCGGCTGCGGGAGGAGAGGATCAGCTTGCATCCCTGCGCGGCAAAGGCCTGCACCAGCGACCTGCCGATCCCGCCGGTTGCCCCGGTGATCAACGCCGTTGCTCCCCTTAGCTCCATCGATCGGTAACCCTACGCCAAAGTGGCTGAACGGTACAAGCTGATCGCGATCTTCGGCCCGACGGCGGTCGGCAAGACGGCCGTCGCCGTCCACCTCGGCCAGCTGCTGCGCCGCCATGGGCTTGACCCCGTTGCAATCTCCGCCGACGCCCTCCAGCTTTACCGCGGCCTGGAGATCCTCACCGGCGCCCCAACCGCAGGGGAGCGGGCGCTGCTGGAGCACCGCCTCGTTGGGATCGCCGATCCGGCCGACGCCTTCTCCGCCGGCCGCTACGCCGCCCTTGCCCACGAGGAGATCGATCGGGCCGTTGCCGCCGGGCGGGTGCCGATCGTGGTTGGGGGCACCGGCCTTTATCTGCGCGCAGCGCTCAGCGACCTCGATCTTCGGCCGCCGCCCCCGGCGGAGGTGCGGGCGCGGCTGACCGCCGCCTTGGCGCAGGCCGGTCCCCAGGCGCTCCATCGTCGGCTTGCCGCGATCGACCCGGAGGCGGCGGCAAGGATCGCGCCCACCGACAGCCAGCGGATCGTCCGGGCGCTTGAGCTGCTGGAGGTTGGAGAGCGGCCGCCCGGCAAGGAGCGGCTCTGGGAGGCGCCCGATCGCCACCCGACGCTGCTGGTCGGCCTGAGCGCAAGCAGGGGGTGGTTGGCGGCGGCGATCGCGCGGCGGGTGGAGCGGATGGTCGCCGAAGGGGCTGCCGAGGAGGTGCGCCGGGCGCGGGCGCGGGGCGTGGCGCCAACCGTTGAAAAGGCGCTTGGCTTTCGGGAGCTGCTTGCCGGTGACGTCGAGGGGATGAAGCGCCGCACCAGGCGGTATGCGAAGCGGCAGCTGACCTGGCTGCGCAAGCTGAAGACGGCTGCCGTCTTCCGCCGCGGCGAGCAGGAGCCGGAGGAGATCGCCGAGCAGATCGCCAAGATCTTTTTTGGCCCCGCAGGAAAATAGAGGGCACAGTTGTGAGTGGGAGGCTGCTGTGCTGGGAGGCCGTGCAACCACCGCCATCTGGCCGGCGGAAGGGAAAGGGGGGAGCCGGGCTGATAGCTTCTGCCCATGGAGCTCGCCCTTTCAACCTGCTTTGTGATCGTCGATGACCCGGAGCGGGCGCTTGCCTTCTACCGCGACGTGCTTGGCCTGCAGCTGCGCAACGACGTCGCCCGGGGGGGCTTCCGCTGGATCACGGTTGGCGCCCCGTCCCAGCCGGAGGTTGGGATCGTCTTGACCAACTACCTGGGCGGGGTTCCGGCGGATCGGGAGAGGCTTGCGCAGCTGCGCGCCAAAGGGGCGCTTCAAGGGCTCCACTTCCGCTGCGCCGAGCTGGACGCCGCCTTTGAGACCGCAAAGGCGGCCGGCGCGGAGATCGTCCAGGAGCCCAAGCAGATGCCGTGGGGCGTTCGCGACTTCGCGCTGCTCGACCCGGCGGGCAACCTGCTGAGGGTTGCCGAGGCGGCTGCCGAGCGGTAGCTGCAGCGGTCGGCGCCGTTCACCCTCGGCACGGGACACCCGCCGACCCGCAGCGGGCCTTGGCGCGATGCTGGTAGGAGGGCGTTGGCGGCGCGCGGCTGGGCGAAGCGGCCATTTGGGCCCGGGTGCCTGCGGGAAAACCCCCCGTCTCGTCTGCGATCGAGGCGGGTCTGAGACCGCGCGGCAAGCGGAGCCTGGCCCTTGCGCTGGACGCGCGCGTTGGCGCTGCCATCTGCGCCAGCGCCGCGGCAGGCGATTCGGAGCACGTGTCCCTTGTCGCGAATTGCACGCGCGGCCAGCGGAGCTGCGCTCACCTTCTGCGTGCCCGCAACCGCGCTTCCCCGCAGTCGGCTCAGCAGCCTGTGTGCACTAGTCGGCGACCCGCGACGAAACAACGGCACCCCCAGCCCCGTCGCTGCGTCTGGCCCGAGGAGAGGCAGGCGGGAACAACTGAGAACCTTCGCTTCTGAGATTTGGCGAGGTCCACGCCGGTGAGGATCACGGGACGACCGCCGAACGGGTCGATCGCGATCGGCTCGAGCTTCAGCGTGCAGCTTGCTAAACGGGTGAAATCGATGTGGAGGGGCGCAGCCCTGGACCTTGGCCGGAGGCGGCTAGCCAGCGCAACGATGAGCTGCTGGCTGACCGGTCGGTCGCGGAAGGCGACGTTTCCGGGGTTCTGAACGGGGTGCGCAGCGATGGGGCCGGTGGACGTCATCTCCTGCCTCGCGCACGCGTTGCTCGCCGCGGAATCGATAGCCGACGCCGTAAGCGGCCTTGGCACGGCGCCGCAGCCGGCGGCCCACGCCCCGAGATGTTCCAGTGGGATCACCGGGCGTTTGAAGTTTCGATCGCGTTAAGGGGTAGATGAGGCGAGGGCGCCCTCAGCGCTCCGAGCTGCCCCATCGCGTTAAAGGCGTTCAAGCGGTCGCACGACCGCTGAGACCGTCGACTGGAGGTCTTGTCGCCCGGCGCTTGGCCCTCAGCGTGCGGCCGTTTATGTGAGCTGCGTCGCACCTGCAAGCACCTGCGCGGGTGAGGCCATCACCTCGCCGCTTGCGAGCAAGCAGCACCACGTGCGCTCGCCAAGCTTTTGCGACGCCGGGCCGCGCCGGCGGGTGCAAGGGTCTGTCCTGTCAGCCTATGGATCCCGCAACCCTTTGGCAGCGAGCGGCTGTTCGCCGCCTTCCGTGTGCTGCAGGAACGGTCAACCTGCACATCCCCAGAACCGTTTTGCGACATGCGCAGGAGTGCGGAGAGCCGCTTGGACCTCTCGCAGCAGCTTCCCACCGCCTGGCAGCTGTTCCGGCTCTGGCCCCTGCCAAACGACGGCGAGCGGTGCCCGGTTATGGCACCGGCAGGACAACTGCCCACGCAAACCTTTCTCCTCCGGCGGCCCTTCCCCGGACGGCTGTAAGCAGCCGCCGTAACGGTGTGGGCAGCGAGAAGGTCGTCTCTTCGGCTGGTTCCTGCATCGGCCTTCCCTGGCGCCGGCCGATGAGCGCAACGCCCCAACCCCTGCCCGACCGCTTAGACTGCCGCCCCGATGGAGCTTGAGAAGTGGCAGGCCCTTGGCAACGACTACCTGATCGTCGAGGGACGGCGGCTGACCTTCCCCCTTGGTCGGGAGCAGGTCAAGCTGCTTTGCAACCGCAACCTCGGCGTGGGCAGCGACGGGGTGCTGCTGCTCGAGGAGGCCGCCGGCGAGGCCGTCGCCCGCCTGCGGATCTTCAACCCCGACGGCTCGGAGGCAGAGCTGTCCGGCAACGGCGCAAGGGAGGCGTCCCTCTACCTCCATCTCCGCGGCTGGACGGCCCAAAGGCGGTTCAAGGTCCTGACCAAGGCCGGCACGATCGAACCGGAGGTCCTCCCCGACCTGCGCGCCCGCCTGCTGCTGGGCAGGGCATCGGTGCGCTCCCGGGACTACCCCTCCGGACCTTCCGACGGGGGGGGCGTGCTCAGCGCAGCCGGGCGGGAGCTTGCCTTCCAGCACGTCCACGTCGGCAACCCCCAATGCGCGGTTCGGATCGCCGATCTGGCCGAGTTGGAAGGGCTTGACCTCTCCCAGCTGGGACCGCCGATTGAATCAAGCCCCCTGTTTCCAAACCGCACCAACGTCTCCTTTTTCGCGCCGGTTGAGGAGGGGAGGATCAGGGCGCGGATCTTCGAGCGGGGGGTGGGGGAGACCCTCTCCTCCGGCACCGGCGCCGCCGGCGCGGCCGTCGCCTACGCCCTCTCGCTGGGCCGGCTGCCGACCAAGGTCTTCGTCGAGTTGGACGGGGGCGAGCTTGAGGTCGAGATCTCAGCCGATCTGGAGATCCGCCAAACCGGCTGGGCGAAGCCGGTTTGCAGGGTGACCCTCGACCCGGTTTTCGTGGAAGAGCTTGCCGCCCTTGAGAAAGAACAAGCGGAAGAAAGGAGCTAGCAGCGGTGTACCCAAGCAGGCGACTGGAGCTGATCCCGCCCTATCTGTTTGCGGAGCTGGAGCGGAAGATCGCCCAAAAGCAGGCCGAAGGCGTCGACGTGATCAGCCTTGGCATCGGCGACCCGGATCGGCCCACGCCGGCGCTGATCGTCGAGGCGGGCCAGGAGGCCCTTGCCGACCCCCAATACCACCGCTATCCGACCAACCGCGGGAGGGCCGAGTTCAGGGAGGCGATCGCCGACTACTACATGCGCCGGTTCGGCGTCGAGCTCGACCCGGAGCGGGAGGTGATCCCGGCGATAGGCGCCAAGGAGGCGATCTTCAACCTCAACCTCGCCTTTCTCGACCCGGGCGACTACGCCCTTGCCGCAGACCCCGGCTACCCCGTCTACACCGTTGGACCGAAGCTCGCCGGCGGGGACGTCTACCACCTGCCGCTTGTGCCGGAGCTTGGCTTCGCCCCCGACCTCGACGCGATCCCCCGGTCGGTCCTCAAGCGGGCCAAGCTCCTCTACATCAACTACCCGAACAACCCGACGGCAGCCGTCGTGCCGGACGGCTTCTTCGCAAAGGTCGTCGAGTTCGCCGAGCGCAACCAGGTCCTGGTCGTCCACGACAACGCCTACAGCGACCTCACCTACGACGGCTACACGGCGCCCTCCTTCCTCGCCACCCCCGGCGCAAAGGAGGTTGGGATCGAGGTCTACTCCCTCTCCAAGGGGTTCAACATGACCGGCTGGCGGTGCGCTGCGGTGGTTGGCAACGCCGAGGCGATCTCCGCCTACTGGCGGCTGAAGACCAACGTCGACTCCGGGCTTTTCGAGGCGATCCAGATGGCCGGGGTGACCGCCCTCTCCGTGGACGCCGAGGCCGAGGTGGAGTCGATGCGCACCCTCTACGCCCGCAGGCGCGACCAGGTCTGCGCAGCGCTGCAGCGGATCGGCATCGACGTCCAGCCGCCAAAGGCGACGATCTACATCTGGGCGCCGGTCCCGGCCGGCTTTCGCTCCTCCGGGGAGTTCTGCGAACACGTCCTGGAGCGGGCGGCGGTGGTGCTCTCCCCCGGTGCCGCCTACGGCCCCTGCGGCGAGGGGTGGTTTCGGATCTCCCTGACCACCCCCGAGCAGCGGCTGGAAGAGGCGGTCGAGCGGCTTGGCGCGCTGGCCGGCTAGCCGCTTGCCCGCCGCGGGCAGCAGCCTAAACTTGAGGGCAGATGGGCAGTTGGGAGCAACCGGCAGCGCAGCGGGCGGTTTGCGTTGCCGCGGGTCCGGCGGAGCTGCAGGATCTCGAGGAGCTTGCCGAGCTGCTTGCCACCGCCGGGGTGGCCTGCGTGGGCGGGCTCTCCCAGAAGCGGGAGCGGCCCGACCCCAACACCTATCTGGGGCCGGGCAAGATCGCCGAGCTGAAGGAGCTTGCGGCGCAGACCGGGGCGGAGCTGATCGCCTGCGACGACGAGCTGACGGCAAGGCAGGAGCGCAACCTCGAAGAGGAGCTGAACCTGCCGGTCGTCGACCGCTCCGCCGTGATCCTCGACATCTTCGCCACCCACGCCGCCAGCGCCGAGGGCAAGCTCCAGGTCGAGCTGGCGCAGCTGGAATACAACCTCGCCAGGATGCGCGGCCTGTGGACCCACCTCGAGCGGCTCGGCGGCGGGATCGGCACCCGTGGCCCCGGCGAGACCCAGATCGAGACCGACCGCCGCCTTGCCAGAAACCGGATCGCCGCCCTGCGCCGCCGGCTCAAGCGGCTGCGCCAGAGCAGGGAGGTGATGAGGGCAAAGCGGGAGCGGTCGGGGATCCCGCGGCTTGCCCTGGCCGGCTACACCAACGCCGGAAAGTCGACCTTGCTCAACGCGCTGGTCTCAAGCTACGCCCCCGGCTCAGCCGCGGAGCTGCCGGCGGCCGTCGCCGACCGCCTCTTCCACACCCTCGACCCGCTCACCCGCCTCGTCCGCCTTGGCGGCAGGACGGCGCTTGTCACCGACACGGTCGGCTTCATCAGGAAGCTTCCCCACACCTTGATCGAGGCCTTTGCCGCCACCCTGGAGGAGACCCGCCGCGCCGACCTGATCCTCCACGTGGTCGACGCCACCGCTCCCGCCGACCGCCGCCGGCAGATGGAAAGGACGGTTGATGCGACCCTCCGGGAAATCGGGGCGGCGGCGCTGCCCCAGCTGAAGGTCTTCACCAAGGCCGATCGGCTGGGCTGCGCCCAGCGGGAGGAGCTGGAACTTGAAAGCCCCGGCGCGGTGCTGGTCAGCGGGTTGACGGGGGAGGGTCTTGACAGGCTTGCCGAGGCGATCGCCCGGCAGCTGCGCAGCAGGCTGCAGGCCGTCGAGCTGCTGCTCCCCTACAACTCCCTGTCCCGGCTCGCCGAGCTTCACTCCCTTGGCACCCCGCTGCGCCGCACCGACACCCCGGAGGGGGTGCGGGTGCGGGCCCTGCTGCCCCCGGAGCTGCTCGACAGGTACGCGCCGTTTGCGGTAAACGGGCAGCGGGTTCTCTAGCGGTCCGGCCGGCTGCGGCAGGGTGGTAACCGTCAGCGATCGGCCGATTTCCAGCGGGAATGCCTTTTTCAGCGGGCGCCGATCGGCCCACTTTGGCGTTGCGCCACAATCGGGATGAGGCTACGCCGAGGAGGTGATTGCGGGATGAGCGCAAGGAGCGCCGACAAACCGCCGAGCGGGACGGCAGCCGAGCCGCCGACCGGTCAAAGGCCCCGTTGGCAGGGCGCCGCGGTGCGGATCGTCTTTGGGGTGATCTGGGCGATCGACGCCCAGTTCAAGTGGCGGCCCGGGTTTCGCCACCACTTCCTGACGATGATCAAAGGGGCCGGCGAAGGGCAGCCCAGCTGGTTGCACTGGTGGTTCAAGTTCTGGCTGGAAGCTGCCAAGGTCGACCCCCCGGCTTGGGCATACGGGATCGCGGCGCTGGAGACCGCAATTGCCGTCTGCCTGATCATCGGCCTTGGCCGCAAGGTCGCCTACCTGGTGACGATCCTCACCGGCCTTGGCATCTGGTCGGTTGCCGAGGGCTTCGGCGGCCCCTACACCACCAGCTCGACCGACATCGGGACGGCGATCATCTACTCGCTCGTGGCGCTGGCGCTGTTGGTCCTGAACCTCGAGGCCGGCCCCAGCCACTTCAGCCTCGACTACCTGATCGAGCGTCGGTTCCCGCGGTGGCGGGCCTTTGCCGAGGTCGGCGGCAGCCGGAGCGGCTAATCGCGGCGCGACCCGGCCCCGCGGCGGAAGCGCAGGAGCAGGCCGGGGATTGTCGCAGCGCCGGCGATCGCCCCCAGCGCCCGTTGGCCGCCTCGCCCGCCGGCGCGCGCCAGCAGGTAGCTGCCGGTGGGCAAAAGCAATGCCGCTGCGCTGCGCAGGCCGGGGTTGGCGCGGCGCTGCCGCACGGCAAGGCCGATGTGCAGGCCGGCGTTTGCAAGGTGGCTGGCGCCAACAAGCGCCGGCAGCGCCTCCAGCCGCCCGCCGAAGGCCAGCGCCGCAGCGGCGCTTCCCCAGCCGCCGACGACGTTGACGGCAAACCCTTGTCGGTCGGTGAGGGGGAAGTCGGCACGAGGGGAGCCGATCGCGAAGCGGTTGAACCACTCCTGGAAGCCGCCCGGCCAAAGCCACTCCTCAACCTGGTGGATCAGCAGCGCCAGGAGGGCGAGGTAGGTGGCGAAGAAGCGGCCGCCCCGCCGCCTGGCGCGCGGGGCAAGCACCAGGCACGCCGCCGCGCCAACCGCCGCCGCAGCCGGCCAGCGTTTCAGGGCGGCGGCTTGGCTCATCCCCCTTGCGCCGCCGCCGGCCTCATCCCGCGGGCTGCGACGAGCAGGGCGGCCAACGCGGCGAGGAAGGCCGCCCCGGCGCCAAAGGTCCAGGCGTGCACGTAGTCGGCGTGGGTTGCACCAAGGCCCTGCTGGCCGACGATCGCGATCACCACCGAGATCCCCAGCACGCCGCCAAGCTGGCGGGCGGTGGCGTTCAGGGCGCTGCCGGTGGCGTAGAGGGCGGTTGGCAGGCTCTCCACCGCGGCGGTGGTGAGCGTGGGAAAGGCCAAGGCGATCCCCAGGCCGGTGAGGAGGGTGCCGGGCAGCCAGTCGGTCAGGTAGCTTGCGTGCACGCCGGCGCGCAGGGCGTACCAGCTGCAGCCGAGGGCGTAAACCAGGGCGCCCAGGGCGGCGATCGGCCCGAGGCCAAACCGCTTGGCAAGCCTCCCGGCCGGGGGCGCGAAGATCGCGGTGAAAAGCGGCCCCGGCGTGATCGCGGCGCCGGCGTCAAGCAGCGAGTAATGCCAGATGCCGGTGAGGAAGAGGACGTCGTTGAGGATCTTCCCGTAGAAGGCCGCTGCAAAGACCAACGTCGCGCCGTTTGCCTTGCGCACGAAGGCCGACCGCAGCGGCGCCTCCCGGACCTGCGCCTGCTCCCCGTTGCGCAGCAGGCGGACGGTCAGGCCGAGGGCGGCGGCAAGGGCGATGCTGCCCAAGACCCGCCAGCTCCCCCATCCCCAGCTGGGCCCCTGCGTGAGCGCAAGCGCGAGGAGGCCGACCGCGGCGATCAAAAGCACGGTCGCGGAGAGATCTGGCCTCCGTCCCCCCGGCCGTTGCTCGCGCAGCGTCGCCGCGGCGACGCCGAAGGCGACCACGCCAAGCGGTCCGTTCACCAGGAAGACAAGCCGCCAACTGGAGGCGGTCACCAGGAAGCCGCCCAAGGAGGGGCCGATCGCCGCGGCGACGGCTGCGGCGGCGCCGAGGATCGCCACCCCGGCAACCCGCCGCTCGGCTGGCAGGACGCCAAGCACGAGGCCGAGGCCGGCCGGCACGAGGAGGGCGGCGCCAAGGGCTTGGACGATCCGCAGCGCGATGAGCAGCGGTGCGTCCGGAGCGGCGGCGCAGAGCAGGGAGGTGACCGTGAACAGGGCGAGGCCAAGCTGGAAGAGCAGCTTGCGGCCAACCACGTCGGCAAGCTGCCCGGCGGGGATCAGCAGGGCGGCGAAGACGATGTTGTAGCCGTTGAGGACCCAGGAGAGCCAGGAGGGGGAGACCCCGCGAAAGCTGAGCTCGATGTTGGGGAAGGCGATGTTGACGATCGTCGCGTCCAGGAACGCCATGAAGGCGGCGATCGAGCAGATCGCGATCGTCGCCCCGACCAGCGAGGGCCCAGCTTGGGCTCCTTCGGCGTGCCCCAGCGGGAGGCCGACCGCGCCTGGCGCCGCAGCTTCCCCTCCGACCGGTTCGCCCCTCCCTTGGTGAATCCCCATCTCTGCCTTAAACCATCTCGACGTCCTGCGGTAGGGACACCGCGGACTTTAGCTGCTGGGGGCTGAACGTGCCGCTTGGCACCGCTGCAACCCCCTGGAGGTGGGTTGTCCGCAGGGCCGGGTAGTGGAGCTCGCCGTGGGGGCCGCCGGTCAGGCCGGTGCCGCCGTGGGTGGCAAGCGGCGCGGCGAAGCCGATGTGTGATTCGTTGACCTTGAGCAGCCCCGCGTTGGTGACCTCCTCGATGAACCGCTCGATCACCTCCTCGTCCCTTGCCCACAGCGAGTTGCGCAGGCCGTACTCGTTGCCGTTCAGGAAGTCGATCACCCGATCCAGCAGGTTGTCCAGCTCCTCAGAGGCGGGCACGATCACGGGGAGCAGCGGGAAGAAGGTCTCCTCCCGGACGCAGGCGAACCGCCTCGCCTCGGCAAGGCCGTCGATCCGGACGACGGCCGGCTCGAGGAAAAACCCTTCCGGCGAGGGCTGGCCCTTGACGTCCAACCGCTGCCCTCCGGAGAGGATCCGCGCGCCGCCCTCCCGCGCCTCCGCGAGGAAGGTGAAGTACCGGTCGGCCTTCAGCACCGGCGAAAGCAGCACCTCCGGGTCCTCGGGGAAGCCGGGGCGAATCTCCTCGACCCTGTCGAGCAGCAGGTCGAGCAGCTCGTCGGCGACCTCCGGGTGGACGATCGCCTGCTTGGGGACCATGCAGATCTGGCTTGAGCCGTAGAAGCACTCGGACATCGCCAGGGCGGCGCCCTCCAGGTCGGCGTCCTTCCAGACGACGATCGCATCGTTGCCGGACAGCTCCAGGACGGCCTTCTTGCCGGCGGCTGCGCAGTCCACCCCGATCTTGGTGCCGACGACGCTGTCGCCGAAGAACATCACGGTGTTGACAAGCGGGCTCTGGATCCACTGGCGGAGGATCTCCTTGGTGTTTCCGCACACCAGGTTGAGGGTCCCGGGAGGTGCGCCGCACTCGGCCAGCAGCGGGGCGACGATCTCCCGGTAGAGGAACATCACCGAAAGCGGCGTCGAGCGCGGCGCCTTTACAACCAACGTGTTTCCCGCCGCAAGCGCGCCAAAGCCAAGCGCCGAATTGGAGCCGGCGGCGTTCTGAGGAGGGTTCAGGCAGACGACCCCGTCCGGCTTGCGCTGGAGGATGATCCGCCGCTCGCCCTGGCGCAGCTCGCTGCGCAGCTGGTTGAAGTTGTGGGAGACAAGCTCCGGATGGGTGCCTTCGATGATGCCCAGCACCTCCCATTCGGCAAGCCGCCGGGGGTGACCCTCCCAGATCAGCACCTCGACCAGCTCCCGGGCGCGGGCGACGATCAGCTCGTGGTAGCGCAGGGAGATCTCCCTGCTGCGCGCCTCGAACGGAATCCGCAGGTAGGCGCGGTGGGCGCGGGAGGCGGCCTCAACTGCCTCGCCGTTGTCCCGACGATCCCCGAGCGCCGTCCTGCCGACAACGATCCCCTCGGGCGCCTCCTCCGGGTCGAGCTTGCCGAGGTCGAGCGCCCGCTTCAGGTTGAAGGACTCGATCGGGTCGGCGATCATCGCCGAGGCCCGCACCGTGTAGGTCCACTGGCCGTGGTCCCGATCCTTGCCGTCGATCAGCAGCGGGTAGGACTTCATGCCGAGCACTCCAGTTGGCTGGCGATCGCAGGGGCGGGGGTCGGCCGCCCCTCGACGTCCTCAAGTTCTCCGGCGAGGAAGGCGCCGTAGGCGGACAGATCGAGGAGGCCGTGGCCGGAGTAGGAGAAGAGGATCGTCGCCTTGCGTCCTTCCTCCTTGCAGGAGAGGGCAAGGTCGATCACCGCCCGCAGCGCGTGCGCGGTCTCCGGCGCCGGGAGGAAGCCGGTAAGGCGGGCGAACAGGCGGGCCGCCTCGAAAACCTCGCTTTGCTGGAAGGCGGCTGCCTCGATCAGCCCCTCGTGGCGGAGCAGGCCGATCAGCGGCGCCGCGCCGTGGTAGCGCAGGCCGCCGGCGTGGATCGGGGGCGGCACGAAGTCGTGGCCGAGGGTGTAGGTGCGGGTGAGCGGGCCGGAGCCGGTTGCATCGGAGTAGTCCCAGCGGTACTCCCCTTTGGTCAGCGTGGGGCAGGCGGCAGGCTCGGCGGCCACCAGCCTCAGCTCCGATCCCGCCAGCCGCTCCGGGATCCAGGGCAGGACAAGGCCGCCCATGTTCGAGCCGCAGCCGACGGAGGCGACCAGGAAGTCGGGCTCCCGATCGATCATCTCCAGCTGCTCCTTGGCCTCAAGTCCGATCACGGTCTGGTGCATCAGGACGTGGTTGGCAAACGCGCCCATCGAGAAGCGGGCGCGACGATCGGAGCCCACCACCTCAAGCGCCTCGGAGACGGCGGTCGCCTCGCTGCCCGGGTGGTCTGGGTCTTCGGCAAGCAGCCTCCTTCCGGTTGCCGTGGTCTCGCCCGGGCTGGGAAAGACCCGGGCGCCAAAGGTTTCCATCAGGTGGCGACGGCCGGGCTTTTGGTGGTAGGAGGCGCGGATCATGTAGACCTCGATCTCCAGCCCGAACAGGGCGCCGGCAAGGGCGAGCGCGCTGCCCCACTGGCCGGCGCCGGTGTCGGTGACAAGCTTGCCAATGCCCTCCCGCTTGGCGTAGAAGGCCTGGGCGATCGCCGAGTTGAGCTTGTGGCTGCCGGTCGGGCTTGCGCCCTCGAACTTGAAGTAGATCTCCGCCGGGGTGTCAAGCTCTTGCTCCAAGGCATGGGCGCGGTAAAGGGGGGTGGGCCGCCACATCCGGTAGGCGCCGATCACCTCCTCGGGGATGCCGATCCACCGCTCGAGCGACTGCTCCTGGGCGATCAGCGCGGGGGGCAGCATCCGCTCCATGTACTCGGCGGCAAGCGGCCCGCCGGTCTCCGGGTCGAGATAGGGCTCCGGCGCCCTGGGCAGGTCCGGCAGCACGTTGTACCAACGGTCGGGAACCCGATCGGCCGGCAGATCGATCCGCTCCAGCGGGGCGTGCCTCACGCAACTCCCTCCTTGTTTGTCGGCTTGAGGTCTTGTCCTGTCACGGTGCGCAGGGGCGCAGCCGCTTGCGCGCCATTGTCCCAGTGACCACAGCTTTGGTCAAGCCCCTTGCAGCCCTTTTTGCAGGTGGTGCGCGTCTCCCGCTTCGGGCCGATTTACGGGAATTCTGTCCAGGGGTGGGCGGTCGGTATTCAGGCTTTACTTGTTCTGCCGATCACCTTGCCGTGGCAGGCTACTCGTGGCTTTGCGCCAACGAGCTCGATCGCGAACGGCTCATCGGCACCGTCAAGGGGTTGGGGCGGGCAAGGGTCGTGATGTTCGCCGTCCTTCTCCTGGGGATGATCGCCGCCTCGCCTCAGACCGGCTGGTGGCCGATCGCGGCCCTGTTGTTTGCAGCCGTCACCTCCATCTACCTCTACCGCGACCTCGATCGGCGCTCGCGACCGGAGTACTGGGCTGCTGCCGGCTGGTTGGCGACCCAGGTTCCGCTTGCGGTGGGGATCGCGATCACCGGCGGGCCGCGCAGCCCGGCGCTTTCTTGGCTGGCGATCGCGGTGGTGTCGCTGGTGGCCCGCTTCAACCGGCGCGCGATCCGCGTCGGCATGGTCTTTCTCTACCTCCTCTTTCTCGTCGACACCTACGGCGTGAACGCCGGTTGGGCCGTCGCCCACTCGGCGGACGTGCTTGGCGTCGCGGCGCTGATGGCGGCGGTCTGGCTGTTTGCCGAGGCGCTGATGCGCTCCGACCTGGACCACCGGGCCCGAGACGCAACCACCGGCCTGCCAAACATGGCCAAGTTCCTGGAGCTGCTCCGCCTCTCGCTGAAGCGCACCGAGGAGCGGAGCGGGGCGGTGGCGGTGATGATCGTCGGCCTTGCCGGCCTGGACGAGGTCCGGGAGGCCCTCGGCCCGCGGGCTGCAAACGGCCTGCTCGGCCAAGCCGGAGCAAGGATCGCGCGCAGCGCAGCGACGGCCGAGCTGGTCGCCAGCGGCTCCGGCGACGAGTTCCTGATCCTGTTCACCACCTTCGCGTCGGCTGTGCGCAAGGCGGCCGATCCGCTTGCCGCAGTTGAAGCAGCTGCGCGCAACCTGGTGGAGCCTCTGAAGGCGGCCATTGAGGAACCGTTTGCGATCGGCAACGAGGAGGTCTGCGTCGGCGCGCACTTCGGCATCGCCCTCCACGGCGAACGTGGCCTCCGCGGCGATGTCGCGCAAGCCGCCGAGCGTCTGCTGGCCGACGCGGAGCTTGCGCTGGGCGGGGCGCGCGATGCCGGTCCGGGCGGGGTTGCCGTCTACGACCCGGCAAAGCCACGCGCCGCGCGCCGCCTCTCCCTTGTCTCGCGGCTGCGGCGGGCGATCGAGGGAGGCGACCTGGAGGTGTACTACCAGCCGACCGTCGACATCCGCAGCGGCGAGATCATCGGGGTCGAGGCGCTGGCCCGCTGGAACGACAGGGAGCTTGGGCCGATCTCGCCGGGGGAGTTCATTCCGATCGCCGAGGAGACCGGCTTGATCGAGCCGCTCGGCCGCGTGGTCCTCGAGGAGGTCGCAAGGCAGACCCGCGAGTGGGCGCAACGGGGAATTGGCGTCGAGGTGGCCTTCAACCTCTCGCCCTACCAGCTCTGGCACCGCGACCTGCACGCCAACCTGAAGCGCTTGCTGGAGGCGGTCGACCTGCCAAGGGACCGGTTCATCATCGAGATCACCGAGTCGGGGGCGCTGCGCGACTTCGAGGCGACCGTTCGCCTGCTCGCCCGGCTGCGGTCGGAGGGCTACCGGATCGCAATCGACGATTTCGGCGTCGAGCTTTCCTCGCTCTCGCGGCTGCTGGAGATCCCCTCCGACATCCTGAAGATCGACCGCTCCTTCGTGCAGGCGCTCTCCACCCAGGCGAACGCCGGCGTGATGGTGAAGACGATCATCGAGCTTGCCGAGCGACTTGGGTTGCTCTCCCACGCCGAGGGCGTGGAACGGGAGGAGGAGCGGCGCTTCCTGCTTGCAAGCGGCTGCGACCTCGCCCAGGGCTACCTGTTCTCGCGGCCGGTGCCGCCGGCGGAGATCGAACGGCGCTACCTGGAGTCCCTCTACCGGTGGCCGGTCCAGCTGGGCGGCGGACGGCGGCGGCGGGCGGCATAGGCGAAGCCGGCAGGAGCGGTCGGCCGCCAGGCGCCCCACGCCGTCCTCGCGGCGGCTAACGGTTGTCGCCGCTGCCGTGGAGCACGCCCCGGCGCTTGCGGTCGGCAAGCTTCTCCAGGTTTGCCTGGGCGATCTCCTCGAGGGAGAAGCCAAGCTCCGTTGCCAGCTGGGCGACGTACCAAAGGACGTCGCCGAGCTCCCTGGCGATCGCCTGCCGGCGCGCCTCGGTCAGCCGGCCGCCGTCGTCCCTGAGCACCCGCTTGGCCTGCTCGGCAACCTCGCCCGCCTCCCCGGCAAGGCCGAGCGCGGGGTAGAGGAAGCTGACCTCCGCCGGGTAGGTTGCGGTGCTCTTCGACCGTTCCTGGTACTCGACCAGCAGCACGGCCCAATCTTACGCCCCGGCCCCCACGGCTTTTCAGGCCACCCCGGCCGCGCGCAGGGCGGCCCGGTGGGCCTCCGCCTCGAGCCGATCTTCAAGGGGCGGCAGCTCGCCGCGGTCGATCCCCAGCGCGCGGGCGATCAGCTCGTCGGCAAACCAGTGGTTCTTGGGCAGGAGGGGGCCGTGCAGGTAGGTGCCAAAGGCGTTGTTGGTGACGGCGCCCTCGTAGCCGCTGGCGCCGTCGTTTCCGTGGCCGCGGATCACCCTCCCAAGCGGCTGCTGACCGGGGTCCAGCCGGGTGCGGCCGCCGTGGTTCTCAAACCCCGCCAGCCGTCTGCCGGCAAGCGCTCCAACGGTTTCGATTGCGATGTTGCCGATCAGCCGGGGGCCTTCCTGAACGGTGAAGGCGGCGAAGAGGCCGACGCCCTCCAGCTCTCGCCCGTCGGCAAGCCGGTAGCCCCGGCCAAGGAGCTGGTATCCGCCGCAGACCGCAAGCACGGCGGCGCCTTCCGCAACGGCCTCCCGCAGCGCCCGCCCTTTGCCTTGGGCGAGGTCGCGTGCGCAGAGCAGCTGGTCGCGGTCCTGGCCGCCGCCGATGTAGTAGAGGTTGCAGTGCGCCGGCAACGGCTCTCCAAGGCTTGCGCTCTGCAGGGAGAAGTCGATCCCGCGCCAAAGGCAGCGGCGCTGGAGCACCAGCAGGTTGCCGCGGTCGGCGTAGATGTTGAGCAGCTCGGGATAGAGGGCGCACACCCTCAGCCGGCTCATCCGCCCCTCCTCAGCCTTCTGCCGCCCCGGCCGAGCAGCCTTCTCAGTTCAAGCATCGCCGTGTAGGTGGGGAGGGCATAGAGCGGTCTGGCGGGGTCGCCTTTGCCAAGCGCCAGCGAAAGCGCCTTGCGCAAGTCGGTGGCTGAGACGATCCGCCCCTCGGCCACGCCGGCGTACTTCATCCGCAGGGCGAGCTCCTGCGCTCTGGTGCCGGCGCAAACGAGCGCGCCAACCTTGTCGGCGACCACCTCGAACTCGGCGTCCCAGATCCAGGAGACGTCCCGACCGTCGGCGATCCGGTCGTTGAGGACCATCAGCAGGTCAAGCGGCGCGGGCTCCAGGGCAAGGGTGCGGACCACCTCGGTGGCGCCGGCCGGGTTCTTGATTAGGAGGATCACAACCTCCCGGCCGCCTGCCGGCAACCGCTCGGCGCGACCGAAGGCCGCCTGGGTCCCGTTTAGGGCGGAGGCGATCGCCTCCTGCCCGGCTCCCAAAGCGAAGCAGAGCGCGGCGGCGCCTACGGCGTTGTAGACGTTGTAAAGGCCGGGCAGGGAAAGCTCGATCTGGGAGGTTCCCTGCGGGGTGGTGAGCAGAAACGAGCTGCCGCTCACGCCGTTCAGCTTGATCTGGGAGGCGGCCACTTGGGGGGTTGGCCTGCCTGCCCCGCAGCCGTTGCAGCGGTAGTGGCCGAGGTGGGCGATGAAATGGCGCTTGAAGCTGAGGGGGGCGCCGCACCGCCGGCAGTGGCGGGCGTCGGCGGCGTGGGCGGCCGTTGCTGTCCCGGCCGTCTGGTCCTCGATCCCGAAGAAAAGCGGTTCCCGTTTGGCTGCCGTGCCGATCGAGGCGAGAAGCGGATCGTCGGCGCACAGCACAAGCTGGGCGGAGGTGGACTCCACCGCGGCGCGCCAACGATCGGCGATCAGCTCCAGCTCGCCGTAGCGGTCGAGCTGGTCGCGGAGCAGGTTGGAGAGCAGCACCGCCTTCGGCGCGACGGCGGACAGGACGATCGGCAACCAAAGCTCGTCCACCTCGAACAGGCCGAAGGCGGCGCCGTTCCGTTCAAGCAGGGCCGTGGTCACCCCGCCGGCCATGTTTGCGCCGGAGCGGTTGTTGAGCACCGCCCTGCCTTCGCGCTCGAGGATCTGCTTGGCAAGGGCAGCGGTGGTTGTCTTGCCGTTGGTTGCCGAGATCAAGGCGACCCCTTCCGGGAGCAGGCTGGCCAACTGCTGAAGGCCATCTGGGACCAGCCTCAGGAAAACCTTTCCGGGCAAGCTTGTCCCACCAAAGCCAAATGCGCGGGCAAGGCCGCCCACCGCTCGGGCGGCAAGGGCTGCGGCGCTCAGCCTCGTTTTGCTGCTAGCCATCTGCGCGCGCCTGGGGGTGGGGGTCCGCTTGCGCTCGAGAGCGGCGAGCGGGGGAGAGGGGTGGGGCGATCGCGGCAACCCCAAAGCAAAGCGGACTGCCGGGCCGGTCTGCGAAAACCGCGCAAAACCCCGGCCATCCGGCGTTGCGGCGCTGAAACCGGCGGATGGCAGAGGGGGCGGTTGCCATTGGGATGATCGCGATCGTAGCCGAGGGGGTGGCCGGTTGGGCGCCGTGAAAAGGCGGCGCCGCACGGCTGACGCCCCGCCGCAGGGGGGCAGGCTGAAGAGCGCGGCAGGTGGGGATCTGCCGGTTGCATCTCTCATATGCTGCGTCGGTGGCCAACTTTCAGCCGAGAGCGGCAGGCCTGCTCCTTGTCTGCGCGGCGGCCTGCGCAGCGGTCGCAGGCTGCGGGGGAGGGGCTCGCTCCGTTCCGCCCAGCCGGCTGACAAGCTGTCGAGCGGTGCCCTTTCCCTCCCCCCACTTCGGGCGGCGCGCCCCGGCGCCGGACTTGACGCTCGACCCGAACCGTCGCTACATCGTTACCCTCTACACGAACTGCGGCGAGATCGGGATCGAACTGGCCGCCAGGGAAGCGCCGAGGACGGCCGCCTCGTTTGCCTGGCTGGTGGGGCGCGGCTTCTACAACGGCCTCACCTTCCATCGGATCGTCCCGGGCTTTGTGATCCAGGGAGGCGATCCAAACGGCAACGGCAGCGGCGGTCCCGGTTACACGATCGTCGAACCGCCGCCGGCGGACATCCGCTACGTGGCCGGGACGGTTGCGATGGCAAAGACGCCTCGTCAACCGCCGGGGGCATCGGGCAGCCAGTTTTTCATCGTCACCGCAGCCGATGCCGGCCTTCCGCCGGAATACGCACTGGTCGGCCGCGTCGTCTCGGGGCAGCAAACCGTTGAAGCGATCGAGCGGGTGCCGACCACCGTGGGGCTTGACGGCGAAAACTCAAGCCCTCGGGAGGCTGTTGTGATCGAACGGGCGACGCTCAGCGAGCTGCCCAGCGGCTGAAGGGCCGTCGCAGCCTCTGCCAGCGGGGAGGAGCGGCGCCTGGCTGCACGTGGCCCAGCCGCGGGTGGGATCGCTCGGGTTCACGCAGCTCGCTGAGCTTCGGCCTTGCGCTGGCGACGGCGGCCGACGGCGGCAAGCACCGAAAGCAGCACGATCACGAAGACAACGCCGAACAGCACGGCGGAGGGAAGGCCGATCCCGCCAGCGGGGATCGCAAACAACTCGACCACGCCGACCCCCAGGCCAACCAGCGCCGCAAGCAGCAGGATGATCAAGGCCACGCCCCTCAGGCGCGCGAGCAGGCCGGCCGAGGAGGGGGGGAGGAGCAGGCCCATCACCCGCAGGGCAAGCATCTGCCGGCGGCTTGGAGGCTCCTGGCCCAGCCGCTCGACCGCCTCCTTGAGCTGATCGGGCCTTCGTTCCGCAAGCGCGAGGGAGGCGTCGCGCATCCTCCTGATCATCATCCGTTCCTGGGGCCGGGCAGCGGCGATCGCCTGCTCGAAGAGGGCCCGCGCCCGCTCGGCGTCGAATCGCTCGGCTGCCCTTGCGCCAAGGATCGCAAAGGCAGCGGCCTTGAACTTGGTCTCCCGTTCCAGCTCCTCGTCGCTGCGCTGCTCGAGCGCCTGCAGTTCGGCAAGCAGGCCACGAGCTTCGATCTTGATCTGCCGCTGCTTGGGCGCCACGGGCGGGATTCTAGGCTACGCGGCTTCGCGGTGGACGACCCGCTCGCGCCGGAGCCTGCTGGCCCAGGGAAGCCGGATCCGCGCCGGCGGGGGCGGCGGCGCCCCGTCCCGATGCGGGCCCCTCCGGGGGGCGGGCAACCTCGGGCGCCGCGGTCCGCCGCTGCCACCCGGCCCGCCGTCGTCGCCGTCGGGGGGCTCCTCTCCGTCGACCTGGTCGGCCAAGCGTTCCTTGCGGAACGGGTACCAGAGCATCACCGCCGCCAGCGGAAGCTTGACGAGGGCGACGATCCCGATGAACAGCCAGATGCCCACTGCACTGAAGCGTACAACCGAAATCGTCCGCCCGCAAGGGCCGAAAAAAAGGGGTAGGAGCCGAGGCCGGCGCGCGTTCAAAGGCCGCTGGGATGCCGGCGGCAGTTAGGAGTCCTGGAGCATGTGGTCTGCGAAACCGGCCCGGCGGTTGCCGATGCGCAACAGCGGGGTCTTCCGCTTCGAGGCATCAGCCGCGCGGCGTCGCCCTAGCGCCGTGCGGTTCGGAAGCGTCAAGTCCCTCACCGCCTGCGAGCTGCCCTGCGGAGCGCAACCAAACTCTAGAACGCGGGGCGACGGCGACAAGACCGCTTATGGTTTCTACCTCGCCGTTGCCGAGATGTTGCAATTGAGGGATGTGCAGGTAGGAGGCAGGCTGCGCGAGCGTGTAAATCGACCTTCAGGCGACCGGTGGGATGCAAAACCGATCACTCAACATAATATACATTATCGAGCATAAAGAAAGGACGCTCCGCTCGGCAAGCGCGCGGCTGCCGGTTGCGTACAGTCAATCTCCCAAGGCGTTGGCGGCCAACGCCGGAGGTGACGTCAGATCGGATAATCGCAATCGCTGTGGCGGCGCTTGCCGGATTGCGCCGCACCGCGAGGCGACCCGCGAAATCTCGTAACAGCGCCGCGGCTGTCGGGATAGCGGGCTCGTCGCGATTTATGTTGGGCTGACGTTGACGAGGCACGAAACTGCTGCTACCGTGAGCATGTTGCCCCGGGCAACAGGCTGTAACGGCCGGCGGGGCTGGGCCGCGGCTCCGTCTCCCGAAACGATTGCTGGATTGCGGTGCTCGGTTTCGGGAACCGGTCGCATTCAGTGTGGAGGCAGCGGGCATGTCCTTTTTCTGCCTCTAGGAACGCGGGAGGCGGTAAGCGGCGCAGCATGCATAGTGGGCGGCATTGCGGTCGATTGAGCATGACGTTTGCCACCTCCAGCAGCGACAGTAGGCCATGTTGCAGGCGAAGCTCCCGACACGGTTGGCGGCGGCCGACTTTGAGTTACACGGCGCAGAGATCATGTCGCCAACGAGTCGCAACGGGCGCAGCCGTGGACGCAGTCCGCTTGCGAGCTTCGGTCGGACGCTCTGCGCGGGGCGAATGCCGCGTTAGTCTGGTTGCACGCGAATCCGGCGGCCTCTCACCGCTCGTTGTCATGTCGACGACGCATGACCGTGTGAGCTAGCGCAAGCAATACCGGCGCGAGTGCAGCGGCAAGCGCGGCAATTGCGCTCGCGTTCTTGCCCGCGAAACCAAGCGCAACCGCCGCCGCGAGTGCTCCCGCCGCCCAGAGAAACGCAAGCAACTGCCCGCGGCCCGCAAGGCGGAATGCTCCGTCTACGCTGCGCCTTTCAAGGCTCCTACGATGCAGTTGCTCCTCTTCGGTCCAATTGACGATTTTATGGCCGAGTCCGGGAAAGTGTTGCTCGTAGCGGGCAAGTTCCTCAGGATCCGGCAGCATGCGTTCGAGCTTGCTCACCAGAAGCGCTCGGAAGGTTCCTCCCTGATGTTCCTTGCCGCGCGCCGCCGGTCCGTGGACGACGCCTGGGTCTAAAGACTCGGGGTCATCGCCTGCGCTTTCTGGGTGAGACATGGCGCCCCCTCTCAGTGAACGCGTTCAGTTCGCGGGCGCGAGCCCGCGTTACAGCTGAGGCTCCTTTTGGCTTTGCCCGCCGTCCTCGGGCGTATCGATCTCTATTGGCCTTAGCTTGATCTTGCCGCCCGAGCCGCTCTCGACCCCGATTCTCAGATCCTGGCACACACGAACAGAATCGCCGAGCAGCTTCAGCTCAACGTCGTGGGGCCCCCAGCTAGCCACGATGTCGTCAATTAGGCTTTGACCGGAAAGGTCCATTGCACTCAAGACGGCGCTTGCAAGAATGTCCAGACGCGGAGCTTGTAGAGCCGGCGGCAAGGCGGAAAGCCTTCCCACCGCCCGCGGTTGGCGCTTGCGAGCGCCAAAGAGGGGAAAGATCCTCATGCGACAATCATAGTCGGTCCTCGTGCGCAGCCGCGGGAGCGCCAGGTGGGGCGCGCCGACGCGCGAGCCCCGCTTTCGGGTTTGCCCGCAGCACAGCGTGAGCTGGATGGGCAATCTGCGGGCACAGTGCGGGCGCATCGAGGGCGCTCGGCCGCGATCGAAAGCGGCGCACCGTCCAATCTGCAGAGGCACTATCTCGCTGAAGGTCAACGGCGAGGCGCTGAGAGAGGGGCGTGCCAGAGGCAAACCTGATGTTGCCTAACCCGGTTAGCCTGTTGGCGGGCAGATGGACGAGACCCAACGAACCAACCCGACACCGGGGCGATCCCCCTACTCCCCTCGCCACACGGTGCGCCGGCCCAGACGGTCGGCTCGGCGCAGCCTCGGCGCCTTTCTCGCCGGCGCGCTGTGCGGGCTGGCGATCGCCCTGATCGCCCACCTCGTCTCCGGGGGCAAGAGCCCGGCCCACCACGCTCGGCCGCTTGCCGCCGTTACCCGCGGCAACTCCCGCGGCCACTCAACCGCGCCGGCCCCGGTTAGACCGGCCGGCCACAGCCCCCCTGAGCAGGCGCCGATCCTGATGTACCACGTGATCAACCCGCCGCCGCCCGGCGCCCCCTTCCCCGGCCTTTACGTCCCCAAGGAAGAGTTCGCCGAACAGATGCACGCCCTGAAGGCCGCCGGCTACGTCGCCGTCACCCTCTCCGAACTGGCGGCCAACTGGCGGGAGGGGGCGCCGCTGCCGGCCGGCAAGCCGGTGGTGATCACCTTCGACAACGGCTACCGCTCGCAGTACGAAAACGCCCTGCCGGTCCTGCGCGAACTGGGCTGGCGGGCCGTCGAGAACATCCAGCTCTCCGGCCTGCCGCCCAGCCAGGGCGGCCTAACCGAAGAACAGGTGCGGGGGCTGCTTGCCGCCGGCTGGGAACTTGACACCCAGGGCTACAGCCACGCCGAACTGACGGCCCTCAGCCCGGCCCAGCTCCACTTCCAGATCGCCGTCGCCCGCCAGACCCTGCAAGCCCGCTACCACGTCCCGGTCAACTGGTTCTGCTACCCCTCCGGCCACTACGACCAGCAGGTGATCGAAGCCGTCAAGCAGGCCGGCTTCATCGGCTCGACCACGGTGATCCCCGGCTGGGCCGGGCCGCAGAGCGAACCGTACCGCCTCCCCCGGATCAGGGTGCTTGGCGGCACAAGCGGGCCCCAGCTGCTCTCCCTGATCGAAGCCAGCCTCCCCCTGCCGCCTCCTCCCCCCGCCTACACCTCATGATCAGCCTACCACCGCGGCTAGACTGAGCCGCCATGGAGTACAGACCGCTTGGCAGGACGGGAGTGCGGGTCAGCCCCCTCTGCCTGGGGGCGATGATGTTCGGCTCCTGGGGCAACACCGACCGGCGGGAGTGCATCGGGATCATCCACGCCGCCCTGGAGGCCGGGATCAACTTCATCGACACCGCCGACGTCTACTCCGCGGGGGAAGCGGAGGAGATCGTCGGCGAGGCGCTTGGCGGTCGGCGGGAGAGCGTCGTCCTCGCCACCAAGGTCCACTTCCCGATGGGCCAGGACCCAAACGAACGGGGCAACTCCCGCCGCTGGATCATGCTCGAGGTCGAGCGGCAGCTGAAGCGGCTGCGCACCGACTGGATCGACCTCCTGCAGATCCACCGCCCGGAAGAGGAGACCGACCTTGCCGAAACCCTCTCCGCCCTCACCGACCTGATCCGCCAAGGCAAGGTCCGCTACATCGGCTCCTCGACCTTCCCCGCCTCGCTGATCGTCGAGGCCCAGTGGATCGCCAGGGAGCGGAACCTCGAGCGGTTCGTCTGCGAGCAGCCCCCCTACTCCCTGCTGGTCCGCGGCATCGAGGCCGAGGTGCTGCCCGTCGCGCAGCGCTATGGCCTTGGCGTGATCACCTGGAGCCCGCTGGCCGGCGGCTGGCTTTCCGGCCGCTACCGCAAGGGGCAGGCGCCCCCGCCAAGCCAGGGCTCCCGAGCGCAGCGGCTTCCGGAGCGGTTCGACCTCTCCCTCCCGGCCAACCAACGCAAGCTCGAGGCGGTGGAACGGCTGGACGGCCTCGCCCAGGAGGCGGGGATCCCGCTGCCGCAGCTGGCCGTTGCCTTCGCGATCAACCACCCGGCCGTGACGGCGGCGATCATCGGGCCGCGCACGCTAGAGCAGCTTCAGCCGCTGCTTGCCGCGCTTGAGGTCAAGCTGACCCATGACCTTTTGGACAAGATCGACGAGATCGTGCCGCCTGCAACAAATGTCAACCCCGCCGACGCGGGCTGGCGGAACCCCTGGTTGGAGCCGGCGCGCAGACGGCGGTAGGCCGATCGCCGCTTAGCGGCGCCCGTTCGGCACCGATTAACCTAAAAAAGAGGCGAGCGAAGATGAGACAGCAGCTGAGACCTCTCTTCGATCGCGTGGTGATCAAGGAGCTTGAACCGGACCGGGTCCGTCAGTCGGGCCTTTTGATCCCGCCCGGCAGCCACGAGCCGCCCCCGCAGCACGGGATCGTGCTTGCCGTCGGTCCCGGGATCGACTGGTGGGGTCACGTCGGGCTGGAGATGCCGGTGAAGCCCGGCGACCACGTCGTCTTCCCCCACTCGGCCGGCACCTGGGTGGAAGTGGAAGAGGAGCGCGTGCTGGTCTGTCGGGTGGGCGAACTGCTTGGCGTGCTCGAGGCCGTCGACGAGCTCGAGGAAGTGGGGACCGGCGGCGAGGACGGCGACCGGGGCGCGCTTTAGCGCTGCTGGCGGACCGGCCGGACCAAAAGCTCGTTGATCGCCACGTTCCGCGGCCTGGTCAGGACGTAGAGGATCGCGTCGGCGATCTCCTCGGCGGCAAGCGGCTGCACGCCGGCCAGCAGCCCCTGCCTCATCTGCTCCTGGACCTCCGGCCGGTTGTGGGAGAGCAGCTCCGTGGCAACGGCGCCGGGCTCGATCAGGGTGACGCGGATGTCGGTGTCGGCCAGCTCCTGCCGGAGCGACTCGTAGAAGGCGCCGATGCCGAACTTCGTCAGGTTGTAGACGCCCGCGCCGGCGCGGGCAAAGCGGCCGGCGACGGAGCTGACCGCGATCAGGTCGCCATGGCCCTGCTCGACCATCGCCGGCAGGGCGGCGTGGGTGCAGTAGAGGACGCCGAAGACGTTGACGGCGACCATCCGCCGCCACTCCTCCGTGTCGGCGCCGACGATCGGGCCGAGCAGCATCAGGCCGGCGTTGTTGACCAGGCCGTCAAGGGAGCCAAACCGGGAGAGCGTGGCGTCGATGAAGGCCTTGGCCTGCTCCTCGACGGAGACGTCGCAGCGGCGATACAGGACCTCTCCCCCCTCCCCCTCGATTCGCTGCGCCAGCTCTTTCAGCCGCTCCTCGCGGCGGGCGGCAAGCGCCACCTTGGCGCCGGCGCGGGCGCAGGCCAGCGCCGTCGCCTCCCCGATCCCCGAGGAGGCGCCGGTGATCGCCACCACCTTGCCGGCAAGCGCGCCCATCGCTATCCTTGGCTTGGGCGGCCACTTTAGCCGATCGTGCGCTGATTTGAAGGCGGGAGGCCATTAGGGGAAGCTAAAAGGACCCGAAAGGGAGAATTGAGCTCCCGCTGAGCGGGTCTTCAGGGCGGGTGACGATGATCGCAAACGATCGAACGGCCGTAATCCCCGTTAGCGGGACCGGCGGAACAAGCGTCGAAATAGTTGGTCGAGCACGGTTTGAGTCAAATCAAAACAAAGTTGTTGACGCAGCAACTATCAGCGTGTAAAATGCAGATCCGGCCAACCTACAGGGAGAGCAAGCGATGAAGCGCAGAGACGAAATCGACGAGATCGAGGACCCAGACGCCCCCGCCGAGCTCCTCGACGAGGTCGAGGAGGAGCTGGAGGAGGCAGGCCTTGGCGTCCGCAGTCGGCGGGCGGAGCTGGAGCACCGGCCGGAGGACGACGACTTCATCCCCGAGTCGGTCGACCAGCTGCTTGCCCACTCCCGGCGCTACCCCCTGCTTACCCCCGAGCAGGAGATCGAGCTCGCCAAGCGGATCGAGAAGGGCGACCTGAAGGCCAAGGAAAAGCTGATCAACTCCAACCTCCGGCTGGTCGCCTCCAACGCCCGTCGCTACCAGAACCAGGGGCTGCCGCTGGCCGACCTGGTCCAGGAGGGGATGATCGGGCTGATCCGCGCCGCCGAGAAGTTCGACTGGCGGAAGGGCTTCCGGTTCTCCACCTACGCCACCCTCTGGATCCGCCAGGCGATCCAGCGCGGCCTTGAGAACTCGGCGCGGACGATCAGGCTGCCGGTCCACGTCGCCCAGCGCGCCCGGAAGATCGGGCGGATCGAACGGGAGCTGTCGGTGCGGCTTGGCCGCGACCCGACGATCGAGGAGATCGCCGAGGAGGCCGGCCTGTCCGTGGCCGAGATCGAAGAGGTCCAAAACCAGCGCTCGGCGTTGGTCAGCCTCGACCAGCAGGTCGGCGAGGACGGCGACACCACCCTCGGCGAGCTGCTGCCGGCCGAGCAGGACGCCCCGGAGAACGTGGTGTGGGAGAACGAGCGGGACCGGATCGTCCGCAAGGCGATGGCGCAGCTTCCCGACACCGAGCGGACCGTCCTGGCGCTGCGGTTCGGCACCGGCGAGGAGGAGCCCCAGACCCTTACCGCGATCGGCAAGCGGCTGGGCTTCTCCCCCGAGCGGGCCTCCCAGCTGGAGCAGCGGGCGCTGAAGCGGCTTGCCGCCAACCCCGAGCTGGCCGCGCTGCGCGAAGCGGCCTAGGGATGGCGGCGGAGGGCAGGCCGCTCGGCCAGCTGGTCCTCAGCGCCACCGTTGCCGTCGGGGAAAGGGCCCTCGCGCCGCTGGAGCGGTCGGTCTGCGCCCGCTGTCCGCTTGGCGACCGGCCGTTCTTCGACCCCGCCGAGCTGCCGTGGACGGGGCGGCTGGAGAGCGGCTGGCGGGAGATCAGGGCCGAGCTGGAGGGGCTGCTGGCCAGGCTTGCCGAGCTCCCCAGCTTCCAGGGGATCTCAAGCGACCAGCGCTCCCTTACCGCAGACGACCGCTGGAAGACGGCCTTCCTCCTCGGCTACGGCCACCGCTCGCCGCTCCTCGCCCGCCTCTGCCCGCGGACGGTCGCCCACCTGCAAGGGGTGCCGGGCCTGGTGAGGGCGATGTTCTCGATCCTCGCCCCCGGCAGGCGGATCCCGCCCCACCGCGGCCCCTACAAAGGCCTCCTCCGCTACCACCTCGGCCTGATCGTGCCCCGTGAGGCGCAGCGGTGCTGGATCCGCGTCGACAACCAGATCCGCTACTGGCACGAGGGTGGCTCCCTCCTCTTCGACGACACCTTCGAGCACGAAGCGGCAAACGAAACGGAGGAGCTGCGGGCCGTCCTCTTCCTCGACGTCCTGCGGCCGCTGCCGGCCCCCGAGCGGCAGATCAACAAGGCGATCGTCAAGGCGATCGCCCTCTCCCCCTTCCTCCGGGAGGCCGTCCGCAACCAGCGCGGCTGGGAACGGCGGTTTGCCGCCGCCCTTGGCGACCGCCCCTAGCCGTCCTCTGGGGCGAGCCGGACGGCGGTGCCGTAGGCGCAGATCTCGGTCCAGGTGCCGCCAAGCTCGGAGGTGTCGAACCTGAAGGCGACGACCGCGTCGGCGCCCAGCTCGGCGGCCGCCTCGGCCAGCCGCTGCTGCGCCTCGCTGCGGCCGGCGGCCAGCATCTTGGTCATCCCCCGCAGCTCGCCGCCGACCAGGGACTTCAGGCCCGCCCCGATCTGGGAGACGACGTTTCGCGAGCGGACCGTGATCCCGTAGACGGGGCCGATCACCTCGACGATCCGCCTGCCCGCCACCTCGTTTGTCGTCGTGATCACCATCGCTTGCCTGCTCCTTGCGCTCCGTTGGCTGCCCGCCCCTGCGGTCGCCCCCCCCGCGACCGCTACTTTACACCGACCCCAACCCGCTGCTCTGGAGCAGTTCGTTTGCCTTGGCGTTGAGGATCGTGAACTCGCCGCTGACGATCAGGATCCCAAAGGCGATCAGCACCGCGCCGCCGAGGCCGACCACCACGCCGAAATTGCGGCGGACGACCGCCAGGGCGCCCGTCGCCCGCTCGAAGGCGACGGCGACGATCAAAAACGGGATCGCCAGCCCCAGCGAGTAGCAGCCGAGCAAAAAGGCCCCGTTTGCGGCGGAGGAGGAGATCGCCGCCTGGGTGAGGATCGCCCCCAGCGTCGCCGTTGTGCAGGGGGTCCAGGCGAAGGCAAAGGCCGCCCCTGCGGCAACGGGGCTCGTCCGGCCAAGGGCGGCGAGGAGGCGGTGGGGAAGGCGGGGAACGGGAAGGTGGGCAAACCGCAGGAACGGGGAGAGCGCAAAGGAGCAGCCTAGGGCGATGATCACCGCGCCGCCGACGGTCCGCAGCAGGGCGAGGTGGTGGTGGAGGGCGGCGCCCACCCGGGTTGCAACCAGGCCGAGGAGGATGAAGATCGCCGAGAAGCCGAGCACGAACAGGACGCTTGGCAGCAGCAGGCGGCGGGCCTTGGCCTGGGAGAGCTGCTGGGGGGCGACGCCGCAGACCGTTGAGAGGTAGCCGGGCAGCAACGGCAGCACGCAGGGCGAGAGGAAGGAGACCAGCCCGGCGAAGACCGCCACGGGGGCGCTGGCCGTTGCCGTTGCAACCGTCAACCGCCGCCCTTCCGGAGGTGGTCGAGGACCAGCTGGGCGGAGCGTTGCGGCTCCTCCCAGAAGAACAGGTGGCCGACGCCCTCAAGCTTGGCAAGCCGGGCCCCGGGAATCCGGCCGGCGAGGATCTCCCCGTTGCCGACCGGCAGCATCCGGTCCTCCGTGCCGTGGATCACCAGCGTCGGGGCTGAGATCTCGGGGAGGCGGTCGTAGGCGTCGAAGCGGAGGATCGCCTCCAGCTGCCGTTGGATCACCGCCAGCGGCACAACCCGCCGGCGTCCGATCGCCAGGAACCGCTGCCAAAGCTCCTCGTCGGCCAGCCGGGCCGCGGAGATGTTCAGCTCCCAGGCGGTCCGCAGGGCCAGCTCCCGGTTGCCGCTCTGCAGCGCCCCGCCAAGCCGCTCGGCGGTCTCCCGGGGGGTTGGCAGGGAGTTTCGCCCGCCGGCAAAGGTTGCGGCAAGGACGAGCCGCCCGACCCGCTGCGGGTCGTTGATCGCAACCTCCTGGGCGATCATCCCGCCCATCGAGAAGCCGAGCAGGTCGACCCGCTCCAGGCCAAGCCGCTCGACCAGGCCGAGCGCGTCCCCCGCCAGGTCGGCGATCGTAAAGGGGCCCTCAAGCGGCGCGGAGCGGCCCACGCCGCGGTGGTCGTAGAGGATCACCCGGCGGTGGCGGGCCAGTTCGCCGACGAACCGCTCGTCCCAGTGGTCGTAGGTGCCGCTCATCCCCATCACCAGAAGCAGCGGCGGCCCCTCCCCCACGACCTTGTAGTCGAGCTGCGCTGCCCTGCCCCGGACGGCCATCGGCCTAACGGTAGCGGACGGTCAGCGGGCGCGGTCCCGGAAGTAGGCGGCGTTGATCTCCAGGAACCGCTGCCACTGCGGCGGCAGGTCCTCCTCGGAGGTGATCGCGTCGACCGGGCAGACCTCGACGCAGGCGTCGCAGTCGATGCACTCGTCGGGGTCGATGTAAAGCTGGTCCACCTCGGCGAACTCCGGCTCCTGCGGCGTGGGATGGATGCACTCGACCGGGCACACCTCCGTGCAGGAGGCGTCCTTCACGCCGATGCAGGGTTCGTTGATGACGTAGGTCATTGCGCCTCCAGGTGGAACCGCGGGACTAGCTCAACCGTAGCCGGTCGACCGCCCCGCGGCTCCACTTGCCTTGAGCCCTCGGCCAGGCGCCCGCTCAGGACGGGGCCGTCGTCCAGACGACGCCCAGACCGGGGAAGCCAAGCGCTTCCTTGGTCGCCTCGGTCAGGTCGAATTCCCGCCCGGCCACAAACGGCCCCCGGTCGATCACCGGCACCCGGATCGTCCGGTTGCCGTAACGGAGGGTGATCTCGGTGCCGCAGGGCAGGGTGCGGTTTGCCACGCCAAGGGTGCCGGCCGTCAGGTAGCCGCCGCAGGCAAGCGGCCCCGGGCCGCCGTACCACGAGGCGACCGCCGGCCTGAAGGACTCGATCAACCCCAGCCGCTGGATCACCGTCCGCTGCCTGCCGGCGGCGAAAAGGGGCGGGCAGAGGGCCGTGCAGCCGGCGGCCGGCTGGGCGACGATCCGCCCCCGTCCGGTCACCTTCAGGCGAACCTCCCACCGGCCGGCCGGCGGCGCGGGAAAGCGCAACGTGAAGGCCCCGTTGGGCTTCGTTGCGTCCTTTGCAAGGGGCAGCCAGCTGCCGTCGGCCCGCCGCTGCAGGACGACGGCCAGGCCGCCGCCGCCGTTTTCAACCCGGCCGCGGACCACCACCTGCTCGCCGACATCGAGCTGGCGGGGCAGCTGGCGCAGGTGGATCCGCCAGCTCCTCGCCGCCATCGCGGGGGCGCCAAGGGCGGCTGGCGCAAGCAGGGTATGTACTGCCAGATAGGCGATCGGCTTCATGCCGAAGACCTCCTTTCCTTCGGCGCCTACGGGGTTAGCTGACGGGCTGGCGGACGGTCCGCCGCGGTTGGCTTGGCAACCGCTTCGCCCCGGCCCTGGCGGGCATTGGGTCCCCCGTTCCCCCCTTCTTGGGAAGGATTCGGCGCAGGACTTCCCGGCAGGCTAGGGGCTGGGCAGGCGAGGTTGTGTGCGGTCGGTCACAACCCTTGGCCGACCGCCGATTGACGTCCCGCCTGCAAACGGCGAAAATGGAGGGGTGAGCAGGCTTCAGCGGGTTTCCGAGGAAGGCCGGCGGCTGCTTGCGCTGGAGCAGCGCGGCAACGTCCACATGCACGTTGGCCTGGTGCTGGTCTTCCGCGGCCGCGCCCCCTCCTACAACGCCCTCGCGCAGCTCCTCGAGGCCCGCCTCCCGCTCGTTCGCCGCTACCGCCAGCGGCTGATGGAGGTCCCCCTTGGCCAGGGGCGGCCGGTCTGGGTGGACGATGCCCACTTCAACCTCTACTACCACCTGAAGCTGACCGCGCTCCCCTCCCCCGCCAACGACCGCGCCCTCCAGGAGCTGGCCGGCGAGGTCTTCTCCCAGCGGCTCGCCCGCAGCAGGCCGCTGTGGGAACTGTGGCTGGTGGAAAGGCTCACCCGCAACCGGTTTGCGCTGATCGCCAAGGCCCACCAGGCGCTGGTCGACGGCAGCGAGGGGCGGGACCTGATGACGGTCCTGCTCGACCGCTCCGCGGCCGACGGCCACCTGCCGGCGGCCGATGGCGAGATCGACGTCGGTCCGCCCCCCGGTCCGGTGAAGCTGCTTGGCGAAGCCTGGCTTGAGCGGCTGCGCGGCCCCCTCCAGGCGCTTGCCGACCCCCGCAAGCTGCGGGAGGCTCCCCGGGAGGCGGCGACAAGGGCGCTGCGGGGCGGCGTTGAGAGCGGCCTCCACCTCTTTGAAGGGCTGCGCTCGCCCGCCCCCCAGACGCCGCTGAACGTGCCGATCGGCCCCCACCGCCGCTGCTGGTTTTTCGCGGTGGAGTTGGAGCTGCTGCGGCGGATCAAGGACCAGCTGCGCGGCACGGTAAACGACGTGATCCTCTCGGCGATCGCCCTGGGGATCGGCCGCTACCTGCGGGAGCGGGAGGGGGAGCTGCCAACGACCTTCCAGGTCCTCGTGCCGGTCTCGCTGCGCGCCCCCGACGGGGAAAGCGCCGGCGAGGTCGGCTCGATGCGGATCGGCCTGCCGATCGGCGTCGAGGAGCCGGCCGCGCTGTTTCGGGCCGTTGCCGCCGCCACCCGCCGGGAGGCCCGGCGCGTCCAGGCGATCTCGGCCCGCCGGCTGACCGCGCTTGCCGGCTTCGCCCAGCCGACGATCATCGCCCAGGCCTCCCGGCTTCAGCTCGCCCAGCGGTACGCCAACCTCGTGGTCACCAACGTCCCCGGCCCCCAGCTCCCCCTTTACCTGCTTGGCAGGGAGCTGCTGCGCGCCTACCCCGTCCTGCCCCTGCCGGCAAACCAGGCGCTTGGGATCTCGCTGATGAGCTACAAAGGGCAGGCATGCTTTGGCCTGGTCGCCGACTACGACGCCGTGCCCGACCTCCAGCGGGTCGCCGCGCTGATCGAGGGGGGCTTCAAGGCGCTGGCGAAGGCCGCCGGCATCGCCCCGACCAGGGCCTCCCGGGCCCCCGCCTGAGGAAGGCCCTGCTCCTGGCAGCGGCGGCCGCCCTTGCCGGCTGCGGCGCCCAGCTGAAGGTCCCCCCCGCCTCCCCCAACCCGCTTGAGCCGCTGATCGCCCTGCCCCGCTACCAGGTCTTCTGGCTTGGCGAGCGGTTTGCCGGCCTGCCGCTCAGCGAAGTCCAACGGGACATCGGCGGCGCCGTCACCCTCGGTTACGGCACCTGCCTGCGCGGCGGCCAGTACAGCTGCCTGCTGCCGCTGACGGTGGTCAGCTCCCCGGAAAACTCCTTCCTGCCCCACGGCAGCATGCCGCTCCAGCGGCTTGCCGCCCGCGGCCTGACCGTCTACGCGACGGCCGACAGGCGCACCTACGAGCTGCCCACCGGCTCGGTGATCGTGGCGATCTACGCCGCCAACCCAACCCTCGCCCGCCGGGCGCTGGCCGGGCTTGCCACCCTCAACGGGACGGTCCTGCCCGGCGAAAGGCTGCCGCCGCCGACGAGGACCGCCTACGCCCAAACCCCCCTCTCCAGCCAGCTTGTCGTCGTCAAGTCGACGAGCGCCCGCACCCAAAGCCCCCGGCCGGCCAAACCGCCTAGGCCTGCTGCTCGCCGCTGAGGTGGGGGGGCAGCTTCCCCTCGCCGGGCCGCACCGCGATCGTCATCCTGCTCACCGCGCAAAGCCTGCCGGCCTCGTCCCGGCAGAGGACGTCCCAGACCCAGGTGGTCCGCCCCCGGTGGAGCGGCCTCGCCTCGGCCACCAGCTCCCCTCCCGTTGCCGGCCGCAGAAAGCTCGTCTGGTTGGCAAGGCCCAAGGCGGTCGCCCCCTGCGGGAAGACGCCCAGCGCCGTGCCGATCGAGGCAAGGCTCTCGGCGATCGAGGCGTAGACGCCCCCGTGGAGGAGGCCGTAGGGTTGCTTGAGGTGGTCGGCCACCGGCAGGCGGGCGACGATCCGCTCCGGCCCCACCTCCTCCAGCCGCAGGCCGAGGTGGCGGTCGTAGGGGGAGAGCAGCAGGTCGTATTGGTCCTTTGTCGGCCAGCGATCCATGGGCTGACCATAACGGAGCGGCTAGGCTTGGCGCGGTGAGCCGGAGCGGCAGGCAGAGGACGTCGCCAAGCGAGCGGCTGATGCTGCTTGGCCTGCTGATGCGCTACCGGCGCAGCTACGACCAGATCGCCGCCGCCCTGGAGCTCTCGCCGCAGACGGTCCGCCGGCGCGCCCACCGCGCGCTGCGCTCCCTTGCCCCGCAGGAGGCGCAGGCGGTTGCCCCCCAGCGGTTCGCCAAGCTCGCCGACCTGTTGATCGGCCAGGCGGGGGAGGAGGAGCGGCTTGCCGCCTACTCCTTCCTGGTCGCCGACCGCCGGGCCCGCGCCTTCGTGGAGCGGGCGGCGGCGGCCCTTGAGCGGGAGGATCCGGAGCTTGCCGGGCGGTGGCAGCGGCTCCTTGACCTCGACGGGGGCGAGGCAAGGCCGCGCGGGGAGCGGCGGCCGCTGCGCGGTGGCCCCCAGGTGAGCAGGCTCCAGCTCCCCCGTCTCAGGCTGCGTCCGCCCCGCCTGCCGACCGGCCAGCTCCGCAGGCGGCTCCAGGGGGCGGCCGTCCTCCTCCTCGTCGGCGGCGCCGTCGCCGGCCTGCTGGTTGGCCTTGGCGTCTTCAGCGAACCGACCGGCAGGCCGCTTTCCTCGGCGGCAACCCAAACGGCGGCAACGGTCAGCTCGACGACCGCAACGGCAAGCGAGGCGCCGCGGCAGCTTGCCGCCGTCAAGCTGGAAGGAAGCGGGGGGGCAAGCGGCGAAGCGGTCGTCGCGGCAGTTGGCAACCGGCTCACCCTTGCCCTTGAAGCGCGCGGCCTTGCGCCAACGCCATCCGGCACCTACTACATCGTCTGGCTCTACAACTCCCCGACCTCCTTTGCGCCGGTTGGCAGGGCCCCCTCCGTCGGCGCAGACGGCGTGCTGCCGGCCTCGGCAAGCGAACTGCCAGGCGATGCCGCCACCTACCACGAACTGATCCTCACCAGGGAGCGCTCCCCGGAACCCTCCTCGCCCGGGGAAATCGTCCTGCACGGCTCCCTTGACCTGAAAGGAGGCTAGAGATGGCGGACGGAGCGATTGAAGCCGTTTTGCTCACCGACCCCTGCTGTCCCTGGGGCTACTCGGCAAACCCGGCGCTGCGCCTGCTGGAGTGGCGCTACGCCGACCAGCTCCGCTGGCGGCTGGTGATGATCGGCCTCACCGAGCGGCCGGAGGAGTACCTGGAGCGGGGCTTCACCCCCGCCCGGTTCGCCCTCTCCGCCCTTTACTTCCGTCGCTACGGGATGCCGTTTGCGCCGGCCCCGAAGGCGCGGGTTGTCGCCACCGCGATGGCCTGTCGGGCGGTCGTTGCCACCCGGCTCCTCTACCCCGGCCGGGAGCGGGCGGCGCTGCGGGCCCTCCAGTTCGCCCAGTTCACCAGCCAGCTGCTGTTGGACGAAGAGGAGGACCTCCGCCGGGCGCTTGCCGGCGTGGCGGGGGTCGATCCCGCCCGGGTGGTTGAGGCGATCGGCTCCCCCGAGGTTGAGGAGGCCTACCAGCGGGACCGGGAGGAGGCCCGCTCGGCGGCCGGCAGCCCCAGCGAGCTGCAGGGCAAGACGGCAACCGCCTCCGACGGCCGCGTCCGCTACACCGCCCCCTCCCTGCTGCTGCTCCGCGACGGGAGGCGCCTTGAGGCCGGCGGCTTCCAGCCCCCCGAGGCCTACGACGTGCTGATCGCCAACCTCGATCCGACGCTGCGCCGACGGGGACCGGCCGAGAGCGCGGCAGCCGCCCTTGCCGCCTTTCCCGAGGGCCTCACCAGCCAGGAGGTCGCCCAGCTGCTTGCCGGCAACAACGAGCAGCCCGACCGCGGCCGCGCCGAAGCGGAGCTGGTCTCCCTCGTTGCCGAAGGGAAGGCAAGCCGCACCTCCCTTGGCGACGACGCCCTCTGGCGGCCGGTCGGCTAGGGGAGGGCGATCAGCGAGCGGACCGGGTGGTCGGCAAGCCGGCGGCGGCCGCCAAGGGAGGTGAGCTCGACCAGGAAGGAGAAGCCGACCACCCTTCCGCCGGCCGCCTCGACCAGCCTGGCAAGGGCCGTCGCCGTCCCGCCGGTGGCAAGCAGGTCGTCGTGGACGAGCACCGCCGCCCCGGCCGGGAAGGAGTCGGCGTGCAGCTCCAACCCGTCCTCGCCGTACTCCAGCTGGTAGCTGACCGAGACGGTGGGGCGGGGCAGCTTGCCGGGCTTGCGGGCCAGCACGAAGCCGGCGCCAAGGGCAAGGGCAAGGGCCGGCCCAAGCAGAAAGCCGCGCGCCTCGGCGGCGACGACGTAGTGGGGGGCAAGCGGCCTGGACAGCTCGGCGAGGCCGGCAACGGCCTCCTGAAGACCCCTTGGCTCGGCGAGGAGGGGGGTGATGTCCCGAAAGAGGATCCCCTGCTGGGGGAAGTCGGGGACGTCCTTGATCAGGGCGCGCAGCCGCGCGACCCGCTCCGGCTCAGCCGCCCGAGCCATCGATCAGCTCCCGGAGCGCCTTGACCAGCAGCAGGTGCTTGAGCCGCACCACCACAGCCGCCGCTTCCTCGACCGCCTCGACCCCCTCCCGCCGCCGCTCCGCGCTGCGGGAGCGCAGCGTCGGGGCGAAAAGCTGATAGAGCAGCTGCGCCTCCCGCTGGGCCGCCGAGCGCAGGAGGGTGAGGTTGCGGGGCATCAGCCCGAACCGCGCCAGCTCGGCCGCCGCCCGCACCACCTCCCGTTCGGTCTGGTCGAGGTACCGCTGGCCGCCGCGGCGGGGGGCGGCGATCAGGCCGAACTCGGCAAGCTGGTCGATCAGCTGCTCCTCGACGCCAAGCTCGGCTGCAACCTCGGCCAGCTCGGCCTGGGCGCCCGCACCGTTTGCCAGGGAGAGGGCGCCGCGCGCCGGCGGCGGCCCGCCGCCGACCTTTGGGACGGTCCGCTCCAGGCGGCCGGCGGCAAGTTCCCTGCGGATCACCCGCAGCGGCAGGAACTCGTCCCGCTGCATCCGCAGGATCGTGCGCAGCCGCTCGATGTCGGCCGGGTAGTAGAGCCGGTAGCCGCCGGGGGTGCGGCGGGGGGCAAGCAGCTGCTGCTCCTCGAGGTAGCGGATCTTCGAGATCGAGAGGTCGGGGAACTCGCTGGAGAGCAGCTTGCAGACGGCGCCGATCGTCAGGCCCCGCTCATCCTGCTCGGCGGGGGCAAACAGCCGCTGGTCTCTTCCCTCCTCCGCCATCTACCCCGCCCTGAAGATCAGCTTGTACTTCCCGATCTGCAGTTCGTCTGTGTCGCGCAGCCGGGCCCGCTCGATCCGCTCCCGGTTGACGTAGGTGCCGTTCAGCGAGCCGAGGTCTTCGATCGTCCAACCCTCCCCCTCCCGGCGCAGCAGGGCGTGGTCGCGGGAGACCGTGATGTCGTCCAGGAAGACCTCGCACTCCGGTCGCCTGCCGATCCTCACCTGCTCCCCCTCAAGCAGGAAGCTCTCCCCCTCCCTGCCGCCGCCGGCGCGGATGATCAGCGCCGGACCGCCAACGGCCGAGGGGGGCAGGACGATCGCCTCCCCGCTTGCCTCGTCGATCCGGTAGACGGCCGTGGCGGCCTCGCCGGAGGCGTCAAGCAGGGCGCCGCACCGCTGACAGTAGTTGGCGCCGTTCGGATTGAGCTGGCCGCAGCTCGTGCAGCGGAGGGACACGGCCGGGCGGCAGGGCGCTAGGCGCCCTCGGGACGCTCCTCCACAGCCCGCCCGGCAAGGATGTCGGTGAGCCGCTTGACGTCCTCCCCGGAGATCACCTCCTGGCCGCCGTCGTGGCGCTTGCGCAACCTGTTCACCAGCTCGGCGCGGAGGATGTCGATCTTCCCGTGGAGGATCCGCCGCCGGTAGGAGATCTCGGTCTCCTGCTTGGTTAGCTCGTCGATCAGCTCCTTGAGCTCCTGGTCGGAGAGGGAGCCGAGGTCGGGAAAGCTCTCAAGGGAAAGCGGGTCGTCGTTCATCTCTTCACCTCTACCCGCCGCAGCGGGCTTGACAGGACCATTCTAACCGGGCTCACCTCCACCTTCAAGCTGAGCTTGAAGGCTGCCTTGCAGCCTCAGCCGGCCAGCCGCCCCGGCTGGGCAGGGAGACGATTTCCAGCCAGTAGCGGTCGATCGTCAGGACGACCCGCATGAACTCCTCCAGCCGCACCGGCTTGCGGATGTAGGAGCTTGCCTGCTGTTCGTAGGCGTAGAGGACGTCCCGGTCGGCGGCGGAGGTGGTGAGGACCACCACCGGGATCGCCTTCAGCTTTGGATCGCCCTTGATCTCGGCAAGCACCTCCCGGCCGTCCTTGCGGGGGAGGTTGAGGTCGAGGAGGATCAGGTCCGGTCGCGGCGCCCGACGGTACGCCCCTTCCCTGCGCAGGTAGGCAAGGGCGCTCTCGCCGTCCATCACCACCTCCACCCGGTTGGCCACCTTGCCGGCGGCAAGGGCGTGGCGGGTGAGCTCCACGTCGGCCGGCGAGTCCTCGACGAGGAGGATCACCACCCGGCGGGCGCCGTTCGGCCGCCGGTTGGCCGGCGGCGCGCTCACCGGTCCCTCCCCCCGCCATCCGGAAGCGTGAAGGAGAAGGTCGCTCCCCCCCACTCGTTGTCCTCGCACCAGATCCTCCCCCCGTGGCGCTCGACAACCCGCTTGGCCAGGGCCAGGCCGATCCCGGTCCCCGGCACCTCCCGACCGTGGAGGCGGGAGAAGGCGCCGAAGACCCGCTCCCGGTGCTCGGACGGCACCCCCTCCCCGTTGTCGGCCACCGAGATCACCCACTCCCCCTCGCCGGCGCGGGCGGCGATCGCCACCCGCGGGTTGGCCGGATCGGCGAACTTCAGGGCGTTGTCGATCAGGTTGTGGAAGACCTCCCGCAGCAGGGTCGGCTCCGCCTCCACGACCGGCAGCTGCCCGACCTCAAGCCGCGCCTGCTGCGCCCTGCCCCTGGTGAGGGTCTCCACCACCTCGCCAACCAGCTCGCCAAGGGCAACCGGCACCCGGGCAAGCTCCCGGCGGCCGGCGCGGGAGTAGGCGAGGAGGCCGTCGATCACCGCCTGCATCCGTTCCACGCCGTCGATCGCGTAGCGGATGAACCGGTGGCCCTCCTCGTCAAGCCGCTCGCCGTAGCGCTGGGAGAGCAGTTCGAGGAAGCCGGCGATCACCCGCAGCGGCTCGGAGAGATCGTGGGAGGCCGCCGAGGCGAACTGCTCCAGTTCCTCGTTGGAGCGGCGCAGCTCCTCCTCCTGGCGAAGCCGGTCGGTGACGTCCCGGCCGATCCCAACCACCCCGACCACCTCCTCCCCGTCGATGATCGGGCTGACGGTGATCTCCAGGTCGATTACCGTTCCGTCCTTGCGCCGCCGCCTGGCGATGTAGGGGTCGAGCCGCTGGCCGGCAAGGAGCTTGGCGCGGGCAGCGCGGTCGGCCACCTCCGCCTCGTTGCCCTCGACGAAGACAAAGCTTGCCGGCTGGCCGATCGCCTCCTGCGCGCTGTAGCCGAAGATCCGCTCCGCCCCCTTGTTCCAGGTGAGGATCCGACCCTCGAGGTCGGCGCAGACGATCGCGTCCGGGCTTTGCTCGAGGACGGCCGAGAGCAGCGCAAGCGTCTTGCTGTCAACCAGCTGCGCTCCCCGCACCCCTTCCCCTCGCCAGACTGCGCAGCACGGGCCGCAGCGCGTGCGGCGGCGCCGGCCGGGCGAACAGGAAGCCCTGGGCGACCGTGCAGCCGCTCTGCAGGGCGAGCTCAAGCTGCCCCTCCGTCTCGATCCCCTCGGCAACCGGCTGAAGCCCGGCCGCCCGCACGACCTCGGCGACGGCGTGGAGCACCTTTGCGGCGCGGGAGTCGTCTGCCGCTTCGGCAAAGAAGGTCCTGTCCAGCTTCACCGCCCGCACCGGCAGGTTGCGCAAGGCGCTCAGGCTGGAGTAGCCGGTCCCAAAGTCATCCAGGGCAACCCTTACGCCAAGCTCTTGGAGTTCGGCAAGCAGCCTTGCCGCCCCCCGCTCGTTGCGGGCGACGGCGGTCTCGGTCAGCTCCAGCCACAGCCGGTCGGGCGGGACCTCGTGGTCGGCAAGCGCCTCGGCGACGCCGGTCAGCAGGGTCCGGGAGCCAAGCTGCAGCTGGGAGACGTTCACCGAAAGGCGCGCCTCCGGGGGCACGACCCCCTCCTGCCGCCACCTGGCAAGCTGGCGGATCGCCTCCTCGATCACCCAGCGGCCGATCGGGACGATCAGGCCGCTCTCCTCGGCGGTGGGGACGAACCGGCCCGGGGCAAGGAGGCCGAGCGTCGGGTGGTCCCAGCGCAAAAGCGCCTCCACCCCCCACAGCAGCGGTCCCCCGTACAGGCAGACGAGCGGCTGGTAGTGGAGCAGCAGCTCGCCGCGGGCAAGGGCGGTCCGCAGCTGGTGTTCCAGTTCAAGGGTCTGGAGGGCGGCGTCGTGGAGGGAGCGCTCGAAGAGGGCGATCCCGCCCCCCTCCCGCTTCGCCCTGTACATCGCCGCATCGGCCCGCTGGACCAGCTCCTCGCCGCCGACCTCCTCCTCTGCAAAGGCGATCCCGAGCGAGCTGCCGATCGACAGCGACCGCCCCCGCAGAAAGATCGGCTCGGCAAGCCGGGCGCGCAGCCGCTCGGCGACCAGCACCGCCTCCTCGGCCCCGTGCAGCTCCTCGCAGACGACCACGAACTCGTCCCCGCCCAGCCGGCCAACGCTGTCGGCCGGCCGGACCAGCTGGGCAAGGCGCCCGGCGACCGCGACCAGCAGCTCGTCGCCCGCGTCGTGTCCCAAGGCGTCGTTCACGGCCTTGAACTCGTCGAGGTCGACGAACAGCACCGCAAGCAGGCGGTTGTTGCGGCGGCTGCGCGCCAGGGCGGTCTCGAGCCGGTCGAGCAGGAGGATCCGGTTGGGCAGGCCGGTGAGCGGGTCGTGGAGCGCCTGGTGGGCGATCCGCAGCTCCACCCGCTTGCGCTCGATCGCGTAGCGGATCGAGCGGACGACCAGCTCGGCGTCGGCCCGCCGCTTCGGCAGGAAGTCCTGGGCCCCTTCCTGAAGGGCGCGCAGCGCAAGCGTCTCCTCCTCCCGGCCGGTGAGCACCACCACCGGCACCGTTGGCGCCGCCGTCGAGACGACCGCAAGGGCGTGGAGGCCCTCCGCATCGGGGAGGGAGAGGTCGAGGATCACGCAGTCCAGCCGTTCGGCGGCCAGCTTCTCCCGGCAGGCGGCAAGGCTCGGGGCGACCTCCGCCTGGACGGCCGAGCCGAGCACCCCCCGCAACATCGCAACCAGCAGGGCGGCGTAGCTGGGGTTGTCCTCGACGATCAGCAGGTGAAGGGGCGGCTCGCCAAAGCTGAGCGGCCCCGTCGCGCCGCCGGGGCTTGCCGCCAGGCCAACCACCGCCCGGGTGAGCAGGTCCCCGCCCGAGGGCTCCTCCAGGGCGGCTCTGCGGCGATCGGCATCTTGGCCCGAAGCTGGCTCGCTCATCTGCTCCTCGCCCGGGGGACTCACCCGCTATTGTCGCACGGATTACAAAACCTCCGTGTCGATCATTTGGTGATCCGCCCGTCGTCCTTTTCGGGTCGACCGACCAGCTCCAGCGCCCTTTGCAGGTAGCCGGCAAGGGAGGCGTAGGAGAGCAGGAGGCCGAGGGCAAGGACGGCCGTCCCGGCCGTCCGCTGCCCAAGCAGGCCAAGCAGCAGGGAGCAGCCGACGACGGCAAGGGCCGCCCGGCCAAGGCCGCTCACCCCCACCTCGATCCCCTTGGCAAGGGCGTAGCGGCCAAGGGCGAGGATCGCCGCTTCCCGCAGGGCAAGGAGGGCAAGGCCGACCCGGGGCAGCAGCGACCACCGCCACAGCACGGCAACGGCAACTACCACGACAAGGCGGTCGGAGACCGGGTCAAGGAGGGCGCCAAGCCGGCTGTACTGGCCCGTGAGGCGGGCAACCGCCCCGTCGGCGAGGTCGCTGAGGGCCATCGCCGAGAAGAGGATCACCGGCACGAGGTGGTGGGCGGGGTTCTCGGTGAGGGAGAGGTAGGCCGTTGGGACCAGCAGGGCAAGCCGGGCGGCGGTCAGCAGGTTGGGGATCGTCAGCGGTCGAAGCGG
>Ga0209061_1000854_pt1 | contig 62511 bp, 54 predicted proteins | sample Coa_R1_10_FD_187157 | JGI IMG/M metagenome (GOLD analysis project Ga0209061, IMG submission 187157) | Surface soil microbial communities from Centralia Pennsylvania, which are recovering from an underground coalmine fire - Coalmine... | ecosystem: Environmental > Terrestrial > Soil >... | reverse complement strand
CCCTGGTTCGACGCCGAGAAGCGCCTGAGGGCCCTCACTCGCGAACTAGAGCAGCTCAGCCTCTCGGTCGTCGAGGCCGACGCGCGCACGCCAAGGCGCCGGGCTCCGAGGCCCCCGTCGGCACCAACGCTGTGAGCTCGGGCCGCTTAATCTGTGGGCCCGTCTTTTTCAGCGCCACAACCGGGCTGCTCAGGCCCAAATGTGAAGACCTCACGACGACGACGACGACCGACGACGACGACCGACGACGGCGCCGGCGGCGACGACGACCGACGAACGAGCGAGCCGAGCCGAACGAACGAGCGGGGACGGCCAACGACGACGGGCGCAGGAGACGGACGGGGCCAGCGTGGCGGCCCGTCCGCGACAGGCCGAAGCGGGCGGCCGGTGCGAGTAGCGCGCAGGTGGCCGGTTACGGTAGAAGTGCGTGAGGCGGTCGAGGAAGGGGCCTTTATGGCGGAGCCGGGACGTCTGGGCGATCAGCCTTTCCGCATGCTTTGCCGACCTCGGCTACCAGTCGGTCCTCGCCGGCTTTCCTTTGTTCCTCATTGTCGTGCTGCGCCAAAGCGTCTGGGAGTTTGGCCTCGCGTCAGCGTTGAGCTACGGGGGCGGTGCGGCTTTCTCGTACCTGGGGGGCCGGCTCGGCAGCCGCGTCGGCCACCGCCGGCTCGCCCTGGTCGGCAATGCTTTTATCCCGCTGCTCTCCCTGGCAGGCCTAGTGGCATCGCCGGCAGCGGCGATCGGCTTGCTCACGGGCGGGTGGTGGGCCCGTAACCTCCGTACGCCTTCGCGGCGGGTGATGCTGGTCGAAGCTGTGCCCGATGAGGCGAGCCGCAGTTCCGCCTTTGGCTTCCTGCACGCCCTTGACGTGGGTGGCGGTGCCCTAGCCGGCGCCTACGTGCTAGTAACCGTCGTCTACCACGTCGAGTTCCGCTGGATTTTCCTTGGCACGCTGCTGCCGCTTGCCATCTCGACGCTGTGCCTGTCGCTTGCCCGCACCGGGATGGGCGCCCCCGCGGGCAAGTTGGGGAGGGTGCCGGCGCCCGGCACTAGCGCCTCGGGCGAGGTGCCGCGGGTGCCAGCACAGGCGCCACAGCCGGCCGAGGCGTCCGTCGGGGAGGCTGGCCCGCCAGCCGCGCCACTTCAGCTCCCTGGCGCTGGAGCGCTGCTGGCGGCTGCCGCCTTGTACGGGTTCACCTCCTATAGCGTTGGGTTCCCCGTGCTCACCGTGGCCCAGGGAGGGCGCCGTTTGGCATACGGCGTTGGCGCCTTCTTGGTGTTCCAGGCCGTTTCGGCCGTTACGGGCTACGTCCTGGGAGGTAGGCTCGGTAAGGGGCTCCCGTCTCAGTTCACGAGCCTCGGCCTGCTCGGTTACCTCGCAGCTGGCCTCGGGGCGGTCATGTTGGCCGCTGGCTATGAGAGCGGCGCTGGCGCGCCTGAGCTGCTAGTGGGCGTAGGCGTGCTCGGCTTTGCCCTCGGTGTCGTGGAGACCTTGGAGCCGACGCTCATGGCCGTTCTTCGACCTGGGCGAGCCGCAGGGCGGGGTTTCGGGGCGCTCTCGGCAGCGCGTAGCGTTGGCCTGTTCGTAGGGAACCTCGCCCTCGGCTTGCTTTACGGCCTCGGGCCGACGTGGTCGTACACCTACGCGGCTGTGGTGGCTGGCGCTGCAGCAGCAGTAGTGCTGAGCGCGCTCCCCTCGGCGCGCTTGGCAGCTTCTCGCATGCAAGAGGGCTCACTCCTGCCCGTCGGTAAAGGCAGGCAGTGAGCCCTCAGAGCTTGCGGGGTGCTTTACCTAACGCCTAACGCACGCGAGGCAGCTGTGCTAAGCGGTTGGGGTACTAGGTAGCTGGAGGTGGTGGGAAGCTCGGGATGGTAGCGAGGCCGTCTGAGTACGAGCTCACGTCTACAGGTGTTGTCACGTTTTCCTCGGTGGCAGGGCCACCCACGCCGTCGACCACCGAGCCGTCACCTCCCGACTGGGCGGGGTTCACGCAGTTGTACGCGGGAGGGGCCGCTGGGGCCGTGACAGCGGTGCTGCAGGCAGAGTCGCAGGGCCCGTTCACCGAACAGGTACTTGAGATGAAGAGGTCGAACACGTCCGTGAAAACCACGCCCGGGTTGTTGGGCGCCTGGTAGGCCATAGCGTCCCAGAGGGTGGCCGGGGTGCCTATGAACACGACATAGCTGCCCATCCCGTAGCCGTGGAAGTCTTGGACGTTGTTGGTGACGAGGAAAGATGGGTACCCCGGCTGGAAGGCTGACGCTTCCCATTGAAGTTGGCTCGGCGGGTCATAAGGTAGCTCGTTTTGGAAGAAGATGTCAGTGCCGTTGTCGCCGCTCCAGATGACCTCGTCCTTTTGGTAGTGCTCGACAGCGAGGCCGTAGGCAGTCACGTTGTTGCCAGTGACTTCCACACCGGTGGCACCTTGGTTGTAGGACCAGCCGGCACCCACTTCGCCTTGAGCGTTGGTGACCGACGTGTTGGCGCCGTGGTCGGCGCGCCAAGCCCAGACGTCGTCGATGACCGAGTTGTCGGCGTTGTCGAGCAGGCTGAGGGTTGCCGAAACCGGGGTGGTCTCGGCTCCGCCGATACGGAAAAACACGTCTTGTACAAGGTCGGGGCCCTCGGTGCTGCTCGTGAGCGGGCCGGGGCCTGGGCGCGGCGCCGGGGGTTGGAAGCTCTGAGGAGGCGTGGGAGGCTCGGGAGCGCCCACCGACAACAAAACAGGAGAGTTTACCGGCCCAGCGTCGAAGATCATACCGGAGAGCTTCACGCCGTCCGCGGGGAGCACGACCATAGACGCGTTCCCGTCCTCTGGGACTAGGACCGGGAAACCTAAGCCTAGGACGATGGTGCCCGGGCGCCGCACCGTGATTGGGGCGTCCAGTTGGTAGACACCCGGGGTGAGGACGAGGTCCTGGCCGCGGTCGAGGGCGGCCTGGACCTGGCCCTCGGGAGTAGTGGGGTTGGCTATGAAGAGGTCCGAAAGCGGCACGGAGGTCCCCGCTTCGGTACCAGACAGGAAATTGGGGCCAGTCGAGTTGTGCTCTAGCGCGGGCACGAAGACGGCCGAGACGGCCCCCCCTTGGGCCGGCGGCGTCGTCGCTGCCGAGCTGGTGCTGTACAAGAAGGGCTCCTCTTCGCTGACAGGGCTTTGTGCGAGCGCGGTGACCTGGTCCACTCCGATGACCCCGTCCGTACCGTTGGTTACAGTGGAACTGCCGTTGAAAACGTCCTCAGTGGGCGAGCATGCCGCTGGCCCCGGGGCGCCCTTGGTCGTCGTTGGCGTGTAGCCGGGAGGGCAGGAGTCGCCTGAGTAAACGTAGTTCCAGACGTAGCCAGCCGCGCTCTGCATGTCAGTGTTGCGTGCTATGCCCTGCTGGTTGCCCGACCAGTCGAGCTGGCCGAGGATCTCGCTGTTTGCGACGTAGCTGCCACTGGCGAAGTCGTTGGACTGGTAATTAGTCTCCGAGCAGTACGCCTGAAAGTTGAGGTTCCCGTTGATTATGACGCTTCTGACTGGCGATGCCTGCGAGACGGACCAGAAATCGGTGTTGGTGCCGAGGGGGCCCGTCCCCTGCCAGCAACCGTTTGCACCGCTATTGCCAATGGGCGCCTGCATGGGCAGGGGTGTCGGCGTATAGTTCGGGCTGGCGAGGGTCTCGACGTTGAGCTCGAGGTTGGACAGCGAACGCCAGAAGTTGTCTGTCGAGTTGGCCCAGTAGCACGTTTGTCCTTTGGGCACGAAGCAGTTGCCTGGGCCAGGCTCCGAGCCCAAGGCGTTAGGGAAAACGTCGACCTGGCCATTGATTATTGTGTCCTGCGGCACTGCCCCGAGGCCGGCCACCTCGGTGTAGTAGCCGACCTGGAAAACCAGGGGGTCAGTGGCCGAGCCGTACGTCCCCGGTTCGAACAACAGGGCATAGCCTTGGTCGTCGAACTGGGCCGAGACAGGGACCTGTTGGGCCGCTATATCGTTTACGACGGTTTGGATTGCTTGAAGTTCACTGGCGGCGTCGGTCCCGGTGGGCGGCGTGAAGACGCACACGTCAGGCCCGAACTGGCTGGACGCGTAAGCGCCGCACAAAGACGTTGTGGGCGCCGCGCCGGCTGCCGGCGCTGCTACCGACACCAGGGCACCGGCGATGAAGGCGGGTACTATGAACGTGCCCAAGGTTGGTGCTCGCCGGCGGCGAGCTGGCATGTTCACGCCGGCATGCCGGCGTGAATTTTTCCTGTTGCAAGGCATAGCTTTACCTCCCTAATGATGATTTTGGTGAGCAATGCTTGACGTCACGGGGTATTCTCATGCTGGCGAGGCCGTGTGTCAATGAACAAAACGTAAAAGTGCACAGGCAGGGCACCCTCCGGGGGCCGTGCGGTTGCCGGAGCCAGCAACTAAACTTCTCTACTATGGCAGTGCTCGCGAGCGGGAAAGCAACCGTGCGGGACTTGCGGCGTGTTAACCGCGCAGCGGTGCTGAAGCAACTGTTCCAAGAAGGCCCGCTCAACCGCTCGGAGCTCGCGCAGCTGACCAGCTTGAGCAGTGCCAGCATAACCAATGTGACTTCTGCGCTTTTGGACGAGGGCCTCGTGCTCCAGGTCGGGCGCGAACAGTCAGACGGCGGCCGCCCCCGTGCCCTGCTTCAAGTGAACCCGGCCTTCGGGGCCCTTTTGGGGGTCGAGGTGGGGGAAACCCGTATACGCGTCGATGCTTTTGACTTGGGCATGACGCTGGTGGCAAGCGCCAATGTAGCGTCTCACCCTCAGTACCAGCAGCCAAGTGAGACATTGCGGCTCGTCGGCCTTACCGTGAGCGAACTCTGCGAAAAGCTGGCCGCAGAAGGCCGCCGGGCGCTTGGTGTGGGGGTCGCTGCGCCAGGGATCGTTGGCTACCAAGGGGGCGAGTTGCAGGTGCACGCCCCCAACATCGGCTGGCGCAACGTGGCCCTTCAACCGCTTGCCGACCAAGTGGGCCTCCCTGTCTTCGCTGACAACGGGGCAAAAGCTCTAGGGCAGGCCGAAATGTGGCTGGGGGCAGGGAGGGGGGCGAGCCATGCGGCAGTGGCACTTTGGGGCACCGGTGTGGGCGCTGCGATATTCACCGACGGCGCGCTGTACAGGGGAGCCACTTCGAGCGCGGGGGAGTGGGGGCACACAACGCTGGTTGCCGGCGGAAAGGCTTGCCGTTGCGGCGCCTTCGGTTGCCTCGAAGCTTACATCGGTTCCAGGGCTTTGCTCGAGGAGTGGTGCCGCGCTGACCCGGGGGCGGCGCAGCTGGCCGACCCTGATTCGGAAGATTGGCTCGACCGGTTTGTGGAGGCGGCCGGCGCTGGGGGTAAGGCGGCGGAAGCCCTCGAGCGCGTTGGGACTTACCTGGGTACGGGCGTCGCCAACCTCGTCAACCTTTTCAACCCAGAAAAAGTGGTCCTCGGGGGGTGGATCGGGGTGAAGCTCGGCCCCGTGGTGATATCTACGGTGCGTGAGACGGTTGGCCAGCAGGCGCTTGAGTACACGGCGGGCGGAGCGGCCATCGAAATCGGCAAGTTGGGCCCAGAGGCTGTGGCGCTCGGGGCGGCCCTCCTCGTCGTGGACGGCCTTTTGCTTGGTGGCCCGGCCTTGCCCGGCCAGCAAGCGGCGAGAGGCCGTCCCAAGTCGCTGCGGGTAGGTTAGCCGCCTCATATCTGGGGGACTTTGCCCGTTGTGGCTACCTTGGCGTACCAGTTGCCACTGTCTTTCACCACTCGTCGCTGGGTTGGGTAATCGACGTAAACAAGGCCAAAGCGTTTGGTGTAACCGTGTGCCCACTCGAAGTTGTCGAGCAGGGACCACACGAAGTAACCCTTGACCGGAGCCCCTTCCTCGCGTGCTCTGAGGGCGGCGGTGATGTGCGAGCGCAGGTAGGCCGTGCGCTCGGTGTCGTGGACTGCGCCAGCGACGACCGTGTCAGGGAAGGCAGCGCCATTTTCTGTTATGAAGATGGCGGGCAGTTTGTAGTCTTCGTGGGCCTGGGTGACGACTCGGTGCAGGCCTTGAGGTAGTATGCCCCAGCCCATCGCAGTCTTGCTTGCTGTGGGGTGCTCCGTAGCCTCGAACCCGAGCCAGCTTTGCTTGCTGTGGCGGGCCAGGTACCCAAAGTAGTAGTTCAGGCCAACGAAGTCGGGTGGGAGGCATATGTCGTCCATGTCGTCGCCGTAGCGGGCCGGTAGGTAAGGCGCCAGGCGGCGTTCTATGGCTTCGGGGTAGGCGCCATAGACCAAAGGCCCTAAGAACATTGGGAAGTTGTGCCATGCCTCAGCCCTCTCGGCGGCCGCGATGTCCTGTGGGGACTCGCTTGCGGGCCACACGGCTGCGTTGTGCAGTGACAAGCCGACCTGTGCACCGGGCGCAATCGACTTGATAGCCCTTGTAGCTGCCACATGCGCGCGCAGTTGGTTGTGGAGGCAGTGGCACGCTTGGTAGATGTTGCGTAACCCCGGGGCGTGGGCGCCGGTGAGGTGGCCTTCGCAGGCTACGACGAAGGGCTCGTTGAGCGTTAGCCAAAAGCTGACCCGGTCAGACAGAGCGGAGGCCACTGTGGCGGTATAGTCGGCGAACCACCCCGCTATGTCGGGGTTGGACCACCCTCCGAGGCGCAAAAGGGCGGCAGGGAGGTCCCAATGGTAGAGGGTCACGAACGGCTCGATGCCGGCAGAAAGAAGGCTGTCCACCAGCCTGTCGTAAAAGGCGAGCCCTGCTTTGTTGACTTTGCCCCTGCCCTCGGGCAGGGCCCGGGGCCAGCGCACGGAGAACCGGTAGGCATTGAGGCCCAGGCTGGACATCAACGCGACGTCGTCTTTCCACTTGCGGTAGTGGTCCGCCGCCACGTCGCCAGTCGAGCCATCTGAAATAGTGCCCGGGGTGTGGGCGAACTCGTCCCATATGCACCGGCCAGCGCCGTCAGCGAGCAGTGAGCCCTCCACTTGGTACGAGGCGGTGGCCGCACCCCAGTAAAATTTCTCTGTCGTCATGGGAGCCTCCTAGTCGTTTTAGGGGTACAGCACGCAGCGGACTTTGTGTGCTTCGCCGACATGGCGCCACTCGGGCAGTTCCTCGCGGCACTCGGCGCGCGCCGACGGGCAGCGAGGCGCGAAGGGGCAGCCTTTGGGCAGGTTGGTGAGATCTGGCGGGGCCCCTCTCGCTTCGAACCGCCGGCGCCCGCCGAAGTGCTCCGAGGGGTCGGGAGCGGCTTGGCGGAGCAGTTGAGTGTAGGGGTGGCGAGGCTCGTCCATTACGGCTTGGGTTGGGCCTACCTCCAGCAAGTGGCCGGCGTACATGATGGCGACCTGGTCGCTCATGTAGGAGGCACCCGCCAGGTCGTGGGTCACGAACACCATCGATAGAGACGTTTCCTGCTGCAAGTCGAGCAACAGGTTCATGATGTTCAGCCGGATCGACACGTCGAGCATCGAGGTCGGCTCGTCAGCGAGCAGGAGCGCCGGCTGTGCCGCGAGGGCACGGGCGATGCCGACGCGTTGGCGCTGGCCGCCAGAGAGCTGGTAGGGGTACCGGCCGAGGAAATCTTGGGGGGGTACGAGCCCGGCTCTTTCGAGAAGTTGCTCGGTTGCTTGCCCAACAGCAGACCTCGGCACCACGTGGAACGTACGCAGGGGGCGAGCCAGCGCGTACCGGACCGTGTGCAGCGGGTCGAGCGAGGTGTAGGGGTCCTGGAAGATCATCTGGACGCGGCTGCGGTGCCGGCGCAGGCGCTTTTGTGTGAGCCTTTTCGGTACCGTTTCCCCGAGCACCATGAGCTCGCCCGACGTTGGGCGCTCCAGCAAAGCCACCGTGCGCGCGAAGGTGGTCTTGCCCGAGCCGGACTCGCCGACGAGGCCCAGCACTTGGGCCCTGCCGACGGTGAGGTCGACCCCGTTCAGCGCCCTCACAACCTTCGAGTGGCCAAATTTGCCTACCGTGTACGTCTTGGTGAGCCCGCGTACTTCGAGCACGGGTAGTTCCGCCTGCTGCACTGCAGCCCCGGGCCTGGGCTTCTCGACCGTGCTAACCAACGTCGGCCACCTCCTTGGCCTGTTTGGCATAAAGATGGCAAGCCACCCGCCGGCCTGCGCCGTCACGGGCTTCAGGGGGGGCGATGGCTTCGCAAGTCCCCACGATGACCTTTGGGCAGCGTGGTGAGAACGAGCAGCCGGTTGGCAGGCGGCGCATGTCAGGGGGCTGGCCGGCGAGGCCGGCGAGGCGCCGGCGTTGCTTGCCGAGCGGGGGGAAGGACTGCATGAGGGCGGCCGTGTAAGGGTGCAGGGGCCGTTCGTAGAGGGCTCGTGCCGGGGCCTCCTCCACGAGCTGGCCGGCGTACATGATGGCGACGCGGTCGGCGACCTCAACCAGCAAGGAGAGGTCGTGGGTGACGAAAACGACCCCAAAGCCGAGCTGCTTTCGCAAGTCGTCGAGCACTTGCACGATCGAGCGTTGCACCACCACGTCGAGGGCCGTCGTCGGCTCGTCGAGCAGTACGAGCTTTGGTCCCAGGCACAAGGCCAGTGCTATCACCGCTCGCTGGCGCATCCCGCCTGAGAGCTGGTGAGGGTAGGCGTCCAAGAACCGTTCGGGCAGCTTGACCGCAGCGAAGAGCTCCTTGGCCCTTGACAGGGAGGCCTCAGCTGAGCTCACCCCGTGGGCCTTCATAGCATCACGGAACTGTTCTTTTACCCGTGCCACGGGGTTGAGGACGTTCATTGAAGCCTGGAAGACCATCGACACTTCGGCCAGGTGGACCGACCTCAGTTCCTCGCGTGGCAGGGAGAGCAAGTTGCGCCCTTCGAAGAGGACTTCTCCTTTGGTGACCCGCCCGGGTGGGTCGAGGAGCCCGGCCGCAGCCATGGCGAGGGTCGTTTTCCCGCAGCCGGACTCGCCAGCCAGGCCGACGACCTCGCCGCGCTCGACGGAGAGGTTGACGTTGCGGACCACGGTCGTGAGGTCCCGCTCGTCCCAACCGTACGCGACGTTGAGGTCACGGACCTCGAGCAGCGGGGCCAGGGTTCAGGCCCTCCTGAGCCGCGGGTCAGCTACCTCGTCCACAGCGAAGTTCAAAAGCCCAAAGCCCGTTCCTAGCAGGAGGATGCAAAGCCCGGGGAGCAGCAGGTACACCCACTCGCCGAGCAGCATCGCGTTCGCGCTTTGAGCCCAATACAGCATCGTCCCCCACGAAACCTCGTTTACGTTGCCCAAGCCCAGGAAGTCGAGCCCCGCTTCGGCCAGTACGGCGTAGAGGGCTGCGCCGAAGAAGTTGGCGACGAGCACGCCGAACATGTTGGGCACGATGTTGAAGACCACTATGTGCCAGCGGCGCTCACCTGACATCCGCGCGGCCTCGACAAAAGGCCGGTCGCGGAGCGCGATCGCCTGAGAGCGAAGGACTCTTGCACCCCACGCCCAGCCGGTCACCGCCAGCACTGCGATGATGACCGGGAGCCCCTTGCTCGTCACGTAAGAGGTGATCACGATGAGCAGCACGAGGCCGGGCAGGACCAAGAACACGTTGGTGACCGAGGAGAGCACCGAGTCCACCCAGCCTCCCGCGTAGCCCGAGAAAACGCCCATCACGAGCTGGACCGCCGAGATGATGGCGCCGGTCACGAGCCCTACCTCCAGGCTGTCGCGGGAGCCATAGACAAGCTGGGAGAAAATGTCTTGGCCCTGGGGCGTGGTCCCAAGCAGGTGCTTCGCGCTCGGGCCGAGCATCGGGGTGAAGTTGATGTCGGTGGGGGAGTAGGGCGCGATCAAGGGGGCGAAAAGCGCCACCAAGCCAAAGAAGGCCAAGATGCCTGCGCCGGCAAGGGCTCGGCGGTTGTGCAGCAGGGACTTCACGGGTGCGCCTCGGTCCTGATGCGGGGGTCCAGGAAGACGTAGAGCAGGTCAGCTAGGAAGTTCGCTATCAGTACGCCCACGACGATGACCAAGAAGATCCCTTGCATGAGCGGGTAGTCGAGGCTCGTGACTGCTTGGTAGAGCAGGTAGGCGACCCCTGGGTAGTCGAAGACGTACTCAATGAAGATGGCCCCGGCGACTACGAAGCCCAGCGCGAGGGCAAAGGAAGTGAAGTTTGGCAGGATCGCGTTGCGTGCGGCGTAGCGGGCAGCTATTACCCGGTCCGGGAGGCCCTTCGCCCGAGCAAACTTCACGAAGTCGTCGGAGAGGACGGTTATGGTCGTGTTGCGCATCAAGATGATGTAACCGCCGAGCGAGACAGCCGTGAGCGTGATGGCGGGTAGCGCGGCATGGCTGACCACGGCGCCGAAGCCCGAGATGCTGGTGAGGCCCTGGCCACCGCCCGCACCGCCGGCGACGGGGAACCACCCGAGCTTGAAGGCGAAGACGTAGAGCACGAGCAGCCCTACCCAGAACACCGGCATGGCGCCAAGCATCACCCCCGTCGGCACCATCACACTGTCGAGGGCGCCTCCGCGGTGCCATGCGGCCAAAGCCCCAATGGCCGTCCCCACTACGAAGGCCACGACGGTGGCAAACCCAACTAAGCCGAGGGTCCACGGGAGGGCTTGGCCTATGAGGGTAGTGACCTTTTCAGGGAAGTAAGTAAGCGAAACGCCAAGGTGGCCCGAGAGCGTGTGGCCTAGGTAGCTGAAGTACTGGCCGATGGCGCTCTGCTTTGTCTTGAGGCCGAAGGCCACTTCCAAAGCGTTGGCCGCCTGGGGGGTCAGCTTGCCTTGGAAGCGCGCCAGCATGACCTCGACGGGGTTGCCCGGCATGAGCCGTGGCAAGACGAAGTTGAACGTGAGCGCTGCCCAACCTGTGACGAGCAAGAGCCCGACACGGCGAGCTAGGTACCTCATGGCCTAGGTGACCTCCTCTATCGACCTTGAGCTCTGTCGGCCTGTGGGCCAGGCTAAAGCACAGCGGGGCCCGCCGTAGAGGCGGCAGGCCCCTTGACGTGCCAAGCTGAGCCGGCTCAGTTCACTTCAGGTGGACGTTGAGGTAGATCATCTCCCCGCCGCCCCCAAAGGCGTCCCCGGGGTCGCCCTCGTTGTAGGGGTTGGACGGGCTCGGCCACCCCGTGAAGTAACGGGTCGAGTAGTCGAAGAAGTTGGGCCTGCCTGTCAAGGCGACGACGGGGACGTACTGGAGCACTGCTTTCTCGACGGTCGCCATGGCCGCCTTTTGCGTGGCCAGGTTGGTCGTCTCGGCGTACTGGGTGAGCGCGGAGGTTATCGACGGGCTTGTGAAGCGCTCCCAGTTAGTGGAAGCAGGTTGGCCCACCGGCGCTGTGTTGTTGGGCGACAGCAAGTAGTAGTACTCGTAGTAGGGCGTGACGTTGTTGCCATTGCCCCAGCTGATCATCATGGTGTAGTGGCCATAGTCGGCTGAGGCTGCATAGGTAGAGTACGGCTCCTGTTCGACAGTGGTGTGGATGCCCAGGGGCAACAGTTCCTGGCCGATCGTCTGGGCCATCGAGATGTAATCTGACCAGCCCGCCCCGACCAATATGTTGAACGTTGGCAGGGGGGTGCCGTTGGGCGCGTCGAGTGAGCCGCCCGAGAGCTTGTAGCCGTGCTCCTCAAGCAGCTTGAGCGCCCCCGAAGGGTCGTAGCGCCACTCGAGCCGGCGCAGGGAGGGCGGCACCCACTCGTTGAGCTGCCCGCTGGTAACCCCTGTCTCCATTGCCCCCGTCGCAGGAGGTATGGCGCCGAAGTAGGCGCGCTCGGCCACGGCGTTGTCGTTGATGGCCATGGCCACCGCTTTGCGGAACCAGACGTTGTTGAACGGCGTGACGGCCGTGTTCATGTACAAGAAGTTGAAGTTGGTGACAGGCCACCAGTAGTGGTTCCAAGCAGGGTGCGCGGCGACGAAGCTCTTGGAAGGGTCGGTTATGGCGTCATAGGTGAAGGCGGCGTCGCCGTTCAAGAGGAGTAGTTCTGCGGTGGCGTTGGACTTGACTGCCTCCATCGTCACGCCTGCGAGGTAGGGTTTGCCCGGCATCCAGTAGTGAGGGTTCCTCACGTAGCTCACTTCGGTGTTGCTGTAAGACTTGAGCAGGAACGGCCCCGTGCCCACGGGATGAGTGTTGGCAAAGGTCACAGGGTTGGCCACCTTCGACCAGATGTGCTGCGGCACTATTTCCTGGCCGAGGATCTGGGGGAGTATTACGGTGTACGGGGACTTGAACTGGAACACGACGGTGTCTGGCCCGGTGGCCGTTACCGACCGGAGCGAGGTCTTCCAGAACCCATTGGTGTCAAGTGCCGGGTACTTCTTCAGCAAGTTGAACGTGAACGCTACGTCAGCTGCTGAGAACGGCTTGCCGTCGCTCCAGTTCACGCCCGAGCGGGTCGTGACCGTAAGGGTCTTGTTGCCGTTGGACCACTTGTAGCCAGTGGCAAGCAGGTCCGTTTGCTTGCCGGTGTAAATATTGTTGTAGATGAGCGGCTCGTAGATGAGGCTCCCAGTGCCACCCGCGGTACCGCCCGTGCCGGCAGGGTTGAGCGGGTTGAAATCGTCTGGGATCGTCGTCCAGGAGCTTACGTAGTGGAGCACGCCACCGGTGCGGACAGCCGAAGCGCTTGCGCCAGTGGCGGGTACAGCAGATAGAAGGGCAGCGATCGTGGCGCTGCCGGCGATAGCGACGGGCAAGTACGGTCTGCGCACTCTAGGTCCCCCTTGTCTTGTCGTCCCTGCCCTGTTTGCGGCTGCTGTGGCCTACGGGCAGGAGCCCATGCGCTCCATGATAGGCGTGGGCTTAGCTGATGTCAAGTCTTGAAATAAGGCTTGTCACAAGTGCGGCCACCAGTTCACAGCCACCGAGGCGGGGAGCCGAGCTCTCCCCGCTTTGTTATCGTTCACATACTGCGTTGGTTCATATACTGCGTTGGCCTGCGGCGGGGGAGCGAGGTCACGGCCAGTAAGTCCCGCCGCCTCGCTTTTAGTGCGCGTAGCTCCGCCGCCTCGCTTTCGCGGCGGCCTCGTGGCGAGGCAGGCGAGGACAGCCCCCGCTGGCTAGGGCGTAGGCTGGCTACGCGATGGCGCCGAGTGACGAGCCAGGAGCGGGGAGCGAGGGCCTCCGCACCGAAGGGCTGGGCGGCCTCGGCGCGCCCACCGCGACCCAGGTGAACGGCCATACGAGCGGCAACGGCCACCTCTCAGGGCCGGCCGGGCTCAATGGGGCACAGGCCGCTGGCGCCCAGGCTCGCGCCAGCGAGGAGCTCGACGGCGAGGGCGGTCGTATGACGCTGTTCGAGCACCTGGCGGAGCTGCGCCGGCGGTTGTTGATATGCGCCTTCGCCGTGGTCGCCACTTCGGTCGCGGGCTACTTCCTCTACAACCCGGTCTTGCACTTCATGACCGGCCCCTACCGGGCCTTCTACCACCACCACAAGCACATGATCAGCTCCGACCTGGTCATATCGAGCCCGGCGGAAGGCTTCACGACGCGTATCAAGGTGGCCATGTACATCGGGGTCGCGCTGGCTTCGCCTGTTTGGCTGTGGGAGGTCTGGCGGTTCATCACGCCTGGGCTGAAAAGGCGGGAGAAGCGCTATGCCGTGCCTTTTGTGCTTTCCGCAGTGGCCCTTTTTTGTATGGGCGTGACCGTGGCCGTGCTCGTCTGGCCCAAGGCGCTCAACTGGCTGATCTCAGCGAGCGGTACAGGTGTGGCCCCACTGTTCTCCCCGGCCGGTTACGTGAGCCTCTACACCCTCATTTGCCTCGTGTTCGGCGTGGTCTTCTTGTACCCGACCGTGGTGGTCTTCTTGATGCTCGCCGGAGTGGTGCCGTCGGCCAAGTGGAGGAAGTGGAGGAGGCCGGCAATCGTTGTGCTGTGCGCGGTCGCCGCGGTCGTCACTCCTTCCAACGACCCTTACACTTTCTTGGGCATGGCGGTGCCCATGATCGTTTTTTACGAGATCTCGATCCTCATAGGCAGGGCCCTTGGCAAGTGAAGGCTCGGGGAGCTGTAGGAGCGGGGAGCCACAAGCCCGGGGAGCCGGGGTGCTGCTCGGCGTACTGCCGGAGCGGCCCTGGGCCGGCTGTGCCCTGAGCCCCTAGCGCGCGCTATGCGTAGGCGCCTCGCCCGCTATGGCTGAGCAGGCCCGTTGACCCGGCCCGTCTCCACCTGCCGGCGGTACTCGGAAACCATGTACTCGGTCATCTCCTCGAGCGAAGTCTCCGAAACGAGCCTGTCGAAGGCTATGACGCCGTTTTGCAGGACGGCCAAGCGGTCACAGAGCTCGAACAGGTGGGTGTAATTGTGGTCGATCACTATCATCGACTGGCCGGCCGCGGCTAGGCCCTTCACCAAGTCAATGATAAGCGCTGACTCGCGCGCCCCCATGGCAGCGAGCGGCTCGTCCAACAACAGCACCTTCACCTGCTGCCGGGTGGCCCTGGCTACGGCGATGGCTTGGCGCTGGCCTCCCGAGAGGCGCTCCACCTCAGCGTCGATGTCGGGTATGTGGACCTTGATGCTGTCTAGGTACGCCTTGGCCTGAGCCCTCATCTTGTGCCGGGCGAGCAGCCTGAGCGGGCCTCCGAAGGTGGGCTCTCGGCCCAGGAACAGGTTGGAGTAGATGGGCAGTTGCGGGACGAGCGCCAAGTCTTGGTAAACGGTGTCGATGCCGTGGCGGCGAGCGTCCTCGACAGAGCGGAGGTGGACCTCTTTGCCGTCGAGCAAGATCCTTCCCGAGTCCGGTCGGTGGAAACCGCAGATGATCTTGCACAGCGTGCTCTTGCCTGCCCCATTGTCGCCTACGAGGCCGAGCACCTCGCCTCGGCGCAGTGTCAGGTTGACGTCACGAAGCGCCACGACGGCGCCGAAGCTCTTGGAGATGTGCTCGACCTCCAAGATGTTCTCGGTCTCTGCGGCGCCAGGGCCAGGGGTGCGGGCCGAGGTGGCCGGTGACGTCATCGCCTGAGCCTTCTCCACCGCCTCATCGCCGCCCGCCGTAGCTGGACGTTGGCTGCCATTGCGCCGAGGATGGCGACGCCGAGCACGAGCTGGAAGTAGTAGGCGCTTACGCCTTTGATGTAAAGGCCGTCATAGAGGATGCCGAGCACGATGGCGCCGACGGCGGCTCCGATGATCGTGCCCCTCCCACCCATGAGCGAGGTGCCACCTATGACGGCGGCCGCTATGGCGTAGAACATCTCCGTTGTGCCGTCGTTGCCCGGGTCGAGGGTCGTGATGCGGATGGCGTCGATGATGCCGGCGAAGGCTGACACGAACGAGACCAGCATGAAGCACCAGATCTTGACTCGGCGCACGGGCAGGCCCGCTTCGGCAGCCCCCACCAAGTTGCCACCGGTGGCCGTGGCGTGAGAGCCAAAGCGCGTGTGGTGGAGCAGCACGTACACGGCCGCTGTAAAGCCAAGCGCCCAGAGGATCTCGGACCAGCCGTAGTTACCGAGCACGCTGCCCCCCGTACCTGAGAGGGCCATCGTTTCTTGGACGCCGTTCGAGGTGATCAACATGACGCCGTCGAGGGCAAAGAGCGTGCCCAGGGTCGTTACGAAGCTTGGGAGGTCCAAAAGCGTTGTGAGCAGGCCGTTGATAGCGCCGAAGCAGGCGGCGGTCACGAGCGAGACCAAAATGGCTGCTACGAGCGGCAGGCCAGCGTTTGCCCAGAGGAAATAGACCACGAAGGGGAAGAACACAAACGCAGTGCCTGCTGAAAGGTCGACTTCTCCGACGGTGAGCAGGACGGCCTCCCCAGCGCCTATCACGGCTATCGGCGCGAGGAACTGGGTCAGCGTCACGAAGTTGTCGTAGGTCGCGAACGCCGTCGTGGACGTCCAAAAGTAAAGGAAGAGAGCAATAGCAACGAGGAAGATCGCGATCTCACGCCGTTCGATGAGCCGGCGTAGCTCATGGGCGACCGTCGTCCAGTGCGCCGGCGGTGCGGCACTGGGCGCGCCTGAAGTTGCCTGGACGGCGGTCGCCTGCTCAGCCATCAGCGCAGTCTAGGAAAAGACGATCGTCTTCGGCGGCGTCAACGTGGCGGGCGCCGAGGAACTGCCCTCATAGCGGTCTTTCAGCTCGTAAGGGGCTATCCCGGCCTTCGTCACGAACTTGAGCCCGGTATCGGTGTCCACCGGGGCTTGGAGCCCTCCAGAAATGTTGTACATGAACAGCTGCAGGATGGGGAGGAAGCCCTGGTAGTACGGCTGCTGGTCGATGGTCCAAAGTTGGTAGCCCTTGGCGACCGCACCTACGGTGGTCGTGAGGAAGTCGAACCCACCGACGCCTACCTTGCCTCTGAGGTTGTACTTCTCGACGACAGCAGCGGCCTCGGAGGTGGAGCCCGCGTCTACGCAGTACATGAACTTCACGTCTTTGTGGGCTAAGTACCAGGCATTGATGGCGGTGGCCTCTTGTGAGAGCAAGGCCCCAGTGCCAACTTCAGGGAAGTTCACGCCGGCAGGCTTCAGCACAGATGCGGCTCCGTCGATGCGGGGCTGGATGTTGAGCGAGCCGGGGGTGGCGATGAAGCCGGCTACCAGGTCGCCCTTGTGCACCGGGTACTGGAGGATCTTCTTGCCTGCCTCTACGCCGGCTTGGAAGAGGTCCTGGCCTATATAGGCCATCTGATGGTTTTCTGAAGCAGTGGCAGAGGGAGCGCTGGCGTTGTAGGCCACAACGGGTATGCCGGCGTCGAGGGCTTTGTTGGTGGGCTCGATGAAGGCGGTCTTGTCTATCACTGGCACCCCGATGCCGTTGACCTTCTCGGCGATGGCAGCGTCCATTGCGGCCACCATCTGGCCGACGTCGGAGCTAGTTGAGCCGACCCAGGAGTACGTGCACCCAAGCAGAGTGCAGGCGTCCTGCGCCCCGTAGCGAGTAGGGACGAAGAACGGGTTGGTGGTGACGTGGTTGTCAAGGGTGAACTTGTAAGTCGGGTGAGAAGCAAAAGGGCTTTCGTAGACTGAGTTGCGGGCTACGCGCTGGCCGGCAGCAAACCTCTCTCTCGGGCTCGCGTTAGCAGGCATGTCGGTGAGCATTTCCGTCAGCGCGCCCGCGAAGGGCACCGTTGCGGCGAAGGCCCCGAGGCCACGCAGCACGCGCCTACGCGACAGCTCCCAACGCTCGGGGCTCACGTCTTCTCGATAAGTGTTCGTCATTGTATGACCCTCCTAATAATTTCTAAGGGTTTTTAGGGAAACTGCTACAGGTTTCAGGCGACCAGCGCGCTCTTGGCCCGGGCCGTGGGTGGCCCCCGGCCTGAGCCTCGAGCCTGCCCTGCACCAAGGCGCGAGGACGCCACTCCTAGCCATTGGCCCATCAGGGGTGTGCAACTTATGCAGCACCTGCAATGCCCCCTTGTACATCGTAGTTGACGTTAGCGCTCACATAGGTACCTTTCAAGTCGCTGGGCCGTACCAAGGGCCGCTCGCGCAGCGTAGCTCCGCCCTGCCGAGTTCGCCCGTCAGCGTGGCGGCCCGCTGCGCCACAACAAGCTTATGGCACCTGCTATGGCCTACATGTGCCCTGAGAGCGTGCTGGCAGCGCTGGTGCGGGATGCCTGAACGCAGCGTGGCCCCACCGGGGCATTTGCTGGCCCTAGGACGTGGCGGGCGGGCCGGGCAGCGGAGCACCGAGCCCAGGCGAGCCCAACAAAGCCGGCCCTGTCAGCTTCTACGCTCGACGCCTCCTGGCGACAGTTACCGAGGACGCGGTGTAAGGCTCGAGAACGCGCTCAGCGTGTCGGTAGCAACTGTTAGAGCGGCGGTTGGCTGTGGCGAGTTAAGCCTACGAAGATGGGGCCGAGCAGCCCCTTGGGGCGCAGGGCCAGCAAGGTGAGGGAGTGGGCTGGGAAGCGCCACCAGAACGGGCCTTGGTTGACTGAGCGCGAGAAACTTTTCACGCTCACAAGGTTGGGCCAGTTCAGCGTGTTGTACGCAAGCGAGGTTGGCCCGTCGAGCACCGAGGCACGCACCGCCCTGTGGTGGCGCCACCCAGCTAGGTCTATGAGGACGCGCAATGAGCGCAGCGGGTTGGCGTTCTCGACGGCCAGCTCGATCAGGCCGCGTGGCGAGACGGCTGCCAGCGCCCAGAGCTCAGGTGACTTGGGCGCCATCTCGTTGGGGCCGACGACCGAGGTTGCCAGCAGCTCTGAGCCTGCGAGGTGCGACAGCAGGCCGAGGGCGAGGCCGCTGGGCTCAGCGACGAAGCGCCCGCGTGCTCCTGCGACCATTGCGCTGTCGATCGAAAGCCCGGTAGTGAGCTCTGGGTGGCCAAAGGGCGAGGACACTGCGAGGTACTTTTCGGCGAGCCCAACACCGTGGCTCGCCCACTCCATGAGCTGGGCGGCAACTAGGAGGCCCTCGTCGAGGCTCAGGTTGAACTGTGGGTCTGCCGCCGGCATGGGCCGGACCAGCTGGCCGTACTCGGTCACTACCACTGGGACATGGCGGCCCGAATAGGCGAAGGCTTCCCGTTGGAGCTTGGCGAGCGTGGCAGCCTCCCGCAGTGGGTAGGCCATCAGGCGCTGTTGGTACGCGACGATGGGCGCTTTGACGTCGCTGGGCCGAGCGTACAGGTGGAGCTCTATGCAGTCGTAGGGGAAAGAGCGGCCCATCAACTGCAAAAACGCCGTGTTGGCCTCCTCTGCTTCGCAGATCTGAGCGGCTGGGCCCATGGCCTTCATGGCTTTGTAGAACTCGACGAAGCCGGCATGAGGCCCTGACTCGTAGCTGGCGGTGATTAGGTCCCCCGCAGGCGGGATCTCGCCATGGGTCCCGTTGCCAAACGTGATGGCCCCTGTAGTGGGGTCGAGGGTGTAAACCTTGGCGTTGGGCCCAAGGCCTGCAAAACTCCTCACCTGCGCCCAAGGCTGGCCAGCTACGTACACGGTCGCGCTGGCCGGCACGACCGGCGGGAAGTAGACGTAGAAGACCTGGTTGGGGGCCCCGGTCGAGTACGAGGCGGCGGGTAGCTCGTCGGCAAAGGTGCCCACTGCCTCGCGGGTGAACGAGGTCGTGCCACCAAAGGCGTAAAGGCAGGTCGCGACTTGGCCAGGTGGGCAGGGCTTGCTGTGGGGGCCATAGGAAACGAGCGCCCCGGAGCGCCAACCGTACTGGCCGGGGAAGCTTTGCTCGTTGCCGACCTCGAAATAGCGGACGTCGTAAGGAGCAGGGTGGCCGTTGGCAGCTCGTAGGGCTGCCCAGTACCCAGGTTCGTCGGGGTTGGCGCTGGGGCCCCCGAGAGGCGCAGTCATGTACGCCACGAAGTCCGCCGCCTCCTGGAGAGTGCCTGTGGCGAAATTGACTACGACAGTGCCGATGGCGCCGGTCTGGTCAAGCAGTTGGCCGAACTCGTCAGGGCCGACCGTAGAGGGCACAGGAGCGTCTACTAGGCAGCAGTCGCTCGAGAGCCTGGCCGCTTGCATCCCGTAAGGCTCGTTGGGGAGGCGGTCCTCCTCCGGGCCGATGGCGCGCAACCAGTGAAAGCTGTCAGAGGTTGTCCCCGCCGGGTACCGAAGGGCGCTCACCCCGAGGCGCTGGAGCAGTGAGACAAAGCCGGGGTACCAACGGCCCGCCTGTTGGTCGAACGCCCCTTCGGCGTCGTAGGCCCATAGGACGTTGGCGCCGAACAAGTACTTGCTGACAGCCGCGAGCGCTCTTTTGCCGACCAGCAGTTCGAGGCTGGTTGGCTGTGAACCCAGCGCGCCGGCGCTCTGGGCCGCAACGCCGCCGAGGCTCGTCAACCCCGTCAAGATGGCAAGCAGGCAGGCGGCCCCGGCGGTTGCTCGCGCGGCACGTCTTCGGGGCACGACGGGGAGGTTGCCCATGGAGGAAGTATTGCCGTAGCGCTGAGGGTACTGGCGGCGGGCTGAGAACCAGCTGAGCGGGAATAGCCGTGCCATGGGAGCTGTTGTAGGGGCTCGAGAAAAAGTGGTCGAACCAGAAAGGAGGGCTGAAAGATGTCCATGCTCGCTACTTTCGAGCCGATCTTGCGTGACTTCGACCGGCTGACCGAGCCCATCCTGGGCAGTTCGCCCTTCGGAGGGCTCACCACCCGCACCGCTTGGGCGCCGCGGTGGATGCCCGCAGACGTCTACCGCCACGGTGACGAGTACGTAGCGAAATTCGACTTGCCCGGGGTGGACCCTTCGTCGATAGACGTGACCGTCGAGAAAAATGTCCTCACGGTGAGCGCTGAGCGCAACTGGGTACCGGACCAGGACAACCAAGTGGTGCTCTTGGCAGAGCGGCCTCACGGGCGCTTCAGCCGCCAGCTGTTCCTTGGTGAGGACCTGGAGACAGACAAGGTGGGTGCCCATTACGACCAAGGGGTGCTCACGGTGACCGTGCCGGTCTCGGAGTTCGCGAAGCCCAAGAAGGTGCAGGTCACCTCAGGGACGGCGCAGCAGGCGATCGAAACGGCTGCTCGGCAAAACTAGCCCAGGCCGCCGTTCGCAAAGCGCCGGTAACCCACAAAGCGCCCGTAACTCATAGGTAAAGCCGCCACTGGGGCCTCGCTTGGCGGAGCGGGGCCCTTGGCGCGCCTGGGGCCTTTACGGCCTTTTAGGGTGCACTGAGAAAAGCTTCAAGTGTTTTTCAGCTTTACTGGCAATATTGCTCCCTAAAAGGGCCACGGCAAAGGTGGCAAAGAGGAAGGTGGTTTGCTTAAGGGAGGTTTGACATGGCTAACAGAGCCCGGTTGTTGACAGGGTTTTTGGCGTTCGGGATGGTGGCGTTCGTGGGCCCGCCCAGCAGTGCCGCCTTTGCGGCAGGTAGCCGCGGAGTGCACGCTCCCGGGGCGCCCGCTTACATCGACACCGCCGCTGTGGCGAAAGCAGTGGAGCCCGCTGTCGTGGACGTCAACACGGTGCTCGACGCGCTCGAGGGAGGAGGGGCGACCGCGGGCGCCGGCACCGGCATGATCGTAAGCCCCAACGGGGAGATCGTGACCAATAACCACGTCGTGGCGGCCGCTGACAAGGTGACCGTAACGGTCCCGGGCCACGGTACGCACGTCGCGACCTTTGTGGGCAGTGACCCGTCGGCGGACATAGCGGTCTTGAAGGTGGCTGGCGTCTCCAAGCTACCCACTATCCAATGGGGCAACTCTTCTTCTGTCGAGGTCGGGACGCCCGTAGTGGCCATAGGCAACGCGCTCGGCCTTGGAGGCCAGCCCACGGTGACCCAGGGGATCATCTCGGCGACCGACCGGACGATCACGGCCGCTGACGAGACGGGCTCCAACCAAGAGACGCTCCATGGGTTACTGCAGACTGACGCGCCCATCGCCCCCGGCAACTCGGGTGGTCCTCTGGTGGACGCGAAAGACCAGGTGATAGGCATGGACACAGCGGCCGCTTCCGCCGGCACGGTCGGCACCAGCCTTGGTTTTGCGATCCCGTCCAACACGGTGCGGACGGTCGCCGCAGAGATCGAGGCGCACAAGGACGTCCCCGGCTTCGTGTACGGGCGCCAGACTTGGCTGGGGGTTGAGGTCGTCGACAGCTCCCAAGTTGGGGACTTTGGCTTCTCTTCGCCGTTCGGCTTCCCCTTCCCGTTCGGCTTGGGGCCTGTCGTGACCACGCCGAGCGGCGCCCCCGGCGTCGTGGTGGCGGCTGTTGACCCCGGTAGCCCGGCCGCCAAGGCGGGGCTGCAAAGCGGCTATGTCATCACTGCGGTAGACGGCAAGGCTACTCCCAATACAACGGCGCTTTCCAAGGCCGTCCTGTCCCACAAGCCCGGCCAGGTGGTCACCCTCACAGTCAGCACCCCCTCCGGCACGGGAAAGGTCAAGGTGACCCTCGGCGAGGGCCCCATCGACTGAAGGGCGTAGGGCCCCATCGGCTGAAGGGTGTTCAGGCCACGCGGGCCAGGTGCACCGGCCAGGTGCGCCGGGCAGGTGTACCGGAGAGGTGCGCCGGCCAGGTGTACCGGAGAGGTAGCACCTGAGCCCGCCGAAGCCTGGCATGCTGGCTGGCATGCCACGACGAGACGACAAGACGGTCGGTCGGGCGCCGGCGGAGGTGCGTGAGCACCATGCCGCTGACGGCAAGCGTGCCCGGATAGGGGACATCGCACGTACCGCCGGCGTATCTCCGGCGACCGTGTCGGCCTTCCTGTCGGGTAAGCGCCCTGTGTCGGCCGCCACGAGCTCTCGCATCAAGGCGGCCATCGAGGCAAGCGGTTACCGCGCCAACGCCTTCGCTCGTGCTCTGGCTCACGGCCGTACCAACACAATTGGGTTGCTGATCCCCCCAGTCGGCAGGTCACTGTCGCTTTTCGACGAAGAGTTCATAGCTAGCGTCGTTGAGGCTGCGAGGCGCGGTGACTACGACGTGCTCGTCTCCACGTCGCTCGAAGAGGACCAAGTCTTTTCCCGGCTCGTGCAAGAGGGCCGTGTCGACGGGATCATCCTTTTGGAGATCTGCCTGGAGGACCACCGGGTTGAGCGGCTGCAGTCCGAGCGGTTCAGCTTTGTCGCAGTGGGGCGCACGGCCGACCCGAGCGGGTTTTCTTGGGTGGACATCGATTTTGCAGCTTTGGCGCGCGGTTTCGTGAGGCACTTGGCTGACCTCGGCCACCACGACGTCGTGCTTTTCAACAACTCCGAGCGACAGTACTCCCGGGGCTACGGCCCGGCGCGCCGTTCGCAAGAGGGCTTCTTGGCCGCCTGTGAGGAGACTGGCTTACGAGGTAGGGTCGTTTACTGCGACGCCGGCCCAGAGGCCGGTTTCACCGAGACCCAGCGGCTGCTGGCCGAGCACCCAGAGTTCACCGGTGCTGCCGTCATAAACGACTACGCCATCTGGGGCATCTACCAGGCCTTCGCACTCGCCGGCCGGCGCATACCCCAGGACACGTCGGTCATCGCGCTCGCGGACTCCCGCTGGGCGGAAGCCCTCTCGCCCCGCCTTACCGCAGCCCAGCACCCGGTTGCCGAAATGGGAGAGGAAGCCGTGAGGCTGCTGCTCGCCCAACTTGGCGGCGACAGCGAACCGAAGAGCCGCCTCCTGCTGCCCCACGCGACCTTGCGCGAGTCGACGGCCGCCGCGCCGGCGAGGCGCTACCTTGTGGGCTAGGCCAGGACAAGGCTCGCCAGGTACGACGTTTTGAACTGGCACGCTCGGGCGGGTTGCGCGAACCTGGGGAAGTGACCGTGAGACCGGGGTTGGCGCCCCACCTGCAGTGGTTCTACGAGGCGCGCTTTGGGATGTTCGTCCACTGGGGCCTCTACTCGGTGGCAGGGCGCCACGAGTGGGTGAAGAGCCGCGAGCGCACCAGCGACGACGACTACGACGCCTACTTCGGCCATTTCGACCCAGACCTGTACGACCCCGGTATGTGGGCGAGGGAGGCGAAGGGGGCCGGCATGGGCTATTTCGTCGTGACTACGAAGCACCACGAAGGGTTTTGCCTGTGGGACTCGCAGTACACCGACTACAAGGCGACCAATACCCCTGCCCGTAGGGACTTGCTCGCGCCGATGGTGGAGGCCTTCCGTGCCGAGGGGTTGCGGGTGGGCTTCTACTACTCACTGCTCGACTGGCACCACCCTGACTTCCCGCCCGACGGGTTCCACCCGCGCCGCGACGATGAGGAGTGGAAAGCCAACAACGCCGGCCGGGACATCGCCAAGTACCGGCGGTACCTGCACGACCAGGTGTCGGAGCTGCTCACCAACTACGGCAAGGTGGACTACCTGTTCTTCGACTTCTCCTACCCGGCGCAACGCTTCCCCCAGATATGGGGCAACAAGGGGAGGCAGGACTGGGGCTCGGAAGAACTGCTAGCGATGGTGCGCAGGCTCCAGCCAGGCATCGTCGTGAACGACCGCCTCGACCTGCCCGGTGAGGCAGACGTCGTTACCCCTGAGCAGTACCAACCCTTCGCCCCCATGGTGGTGCGCGACGGCGCCGGCGTCTGGGAGGCTTGCCAGACCCTCAACGGCAGCTGGGGTTACGACCGGGACAACCTAGACTGGAAGCCCCCAGGCTTGCTCGTCCGTATGCTCGTCGATGGGGTGTCCAAGGACGGCAACCTCCTGTTGAACGTCGGGCCTACTGGGCGGGGCGAGCTCGACGACAGGACGCTTTGGGCCCTGCGCGAGATCGGTGGCTGGATGAAGCGCCATGGGCGTTCGGTTCGTGGGTGCGGCCCCGCACCGTTCACCCCTCCGCCTGACTGTCGCTACACGATGAACGGCAACCGCTTGTACCTCCACGTGTTTTCCTGGCCCTTGCGCCACCTCCACTTGCCCGGGTTGGCGGACAGGGTGGAGTTCGCACGCTTCCTCCATGATGGCTCCGAGGTGAAGCGAGAGGTCGCCGACCCCGCTAAAGAAGCCTTCAACACCCAGCTGGGGGGACTGCCGGAGGGGACCTTGACCCTCGAGCTGCCGGTCCAGGAGCCGGCAGTGCTCTTGCCTGTTGTCGAGCTCACCTTGCGGGGCTGAGGTAGCTCGTGCAAAGTGTCAGCATGCAAGTTCGGAGCAGGCAGTGCTGAAGGGGGCCCATCGTTTGCTAACGCCCGAGCTGCTCAGGGTGCTGGCGGAAATGGGCCACGGTGACGACCTAGCCATCGTGGACGCCAACTTCCCCGCTGCCAGCACCGCTTACGAGACGCGTTTCGGGCGCCCCATTTACTTACCGGGTGTTTCGTTGGGGCAGGCCGTCGAGGCAGTGCTGACCGTACTGCCGTTGGACAGCTTTGTAGACCACCCTGTTAGGTGCATGGCGAGCGGCCAAGGCCCCGAAGACCTGCCCCCGGTGCAAAAGGAGGTCCAAAGCATCGTGGCCGCCGCTTTGGGGCAACCTTTGGAGCTTGGCGCCCTGGAGCGGTTCACCTTTTACGAGGCAGCGCGCGCAAGCTATGCGGTCGTGCAGACGGGCGAACGGCGCTGGTGGGGGGACGTACTACTGAAAAAGGGCGCGTTCGCGCCGGAAGGTGAGGGTTGAGCTGGCCCCGCACCAAGATTTCGCAGGCCTGTCTGCCATAGTGACCGGCGCGGCTTCCGGCATCGGGCTGGAGACAGCCCTCATGCTGGCCAAGCGCGGCGCACGCGTCTCGGCCCTAGACCTTGTCCCACCGCCTGAAAGCTCTGGCCTGCAGTACTTTTCCTGCGACGTCGCAGACACGTCGAGCGTTGAGCACGCCGTAGCGCTCGCCCTTGAGGCCTCCGGGGGCCTCGACGTGCTGGTGAACAATGCCGGCATCGGGGCGCAGGGCACGGTCGCGGACAACAGCGAAGATGAATGGGAACGCGTATTTGGGGTCAACGTCTTCGGTACCGTCAGGGTCACGCGCGCTGCGCTGGGGGCACTGCGACGTTCGGCTTACGCCGCCATTGTCAACACCTGCTCGGTGGCGGCGAGCGTAGGGTTACCGAAGCGGGCGCTCTACAGCGCTACCAAGGGAGCGGTCGCAGCGCTCACACGTGCCATGGCTGCCGACTTCCTAGAAGAAGGCATAAGGGTCAACTGTGTGAGCCCGGGGACGGCCGACACGCCGTGGGTGCAGCGCCTCCTCGCCCAAGCGGCTGACCCGGAAGCCGAACGGGCAGCCCTGGTCGCCCGCCAGCCGCACGGACGCCTTGTGAGCGCCGAAGAGGTTGCCGGTGCGATCTGCTACCTCGCCAGCCCAGCCTCGGGCTCGACGACCGGGACAGATCTGGTCGTGGACGGCGGGCTTACGTACTTGCGCCTGCCGCCCCGTTCACGCAGCTGAGGCAGCTCCTCAGGGTCGGGCCGGTTGCCTCACCGGGAGGCCCCGGCCGGCCTGGCGATGGCCTCCGGGCCTGCAAGCAGCGCACAGCAGGTGGAGCCCGCACCGGCGCGTGCCATTTCCCTAGCGACGGCGCTGGAGAGGTCCTCCACCGGCTCGAGGAAAGCTGTCTTTAGGTCCGAAGCGCTCAGGTTATTGGTATAGACGCCAACCCTCGCACCCAGTAACACCTTGGCCAGGACCTGTGCTTGCCACTGGTCGGGCACGGTAGCCTCGCGTCGCTCGAGCGACGCGAGCAGTTCCTGCGGCGACGAGGCGGCTTCGAGCAGCCGCCGGAACTCTCCGTGCTCAGGGAAGCCGTCTCGGCATTCGGCGGCGAGGACGATGCTGCCTTGTGGTTTCACTACCTGTGCCGCAGCCGAGATGCCTTTCACGCACTGGTAGAGGTTTTGGTCGAGGGGGAAACCGGCGTTGGAAGTCACTACGACGTCGAAGCGCCCAGGGGCCTCGCATGTGGAGATGTCGCGGGCCAACTTGACGGCCGCTTGGTGCATGCTGAAGAGCTCGCCGGCGAAGGCTGCCACCACCTCGTGCCGCCGGTTGAGGACGACGTCGCAAGCAAAGCTCACGCCGGCCGCCGCGGCGATCGCCCGTACGTCGTCGTGGACTGGGTTGCCCTCGAGGACTCCCCAAGTCGCTAGGGGGTGGCCGACCCGGTGGGCGTCGTGCAGTACCAGAGTCGTCTCGAGGCCCGCTAGCCCCGGTGCGACGAGCTTGGGCCCGCCCGAAAAGCCGGCGAAAAAGTGGGGTTCGACGAAGCCGGCGGTCACCCTCACGTCTGCTTGGACGAACTCGCGGTTGAGCTGCACAGGGACGCCGGCTCCCAGGGTGCCCATGTTGACGAGGTTGGAAGCGTCCCTAGCGTCGTGGTTCACCACTCTGACGCAGCTGAGGATGTCGTGCCCGAACATCTCTTCAAGCTCAGCTGTTGTGTTCGCCCGATGGGTGCCAGTGGCGACCAGGACCGTGACGTCCTCTAGGCGGGCCTTCCCGGCCAGCTCCTCGAGCAGGGCTGTCACGACTGGCCGTCGTGGTTGGGGCCTGGTGCCGTCACAGACTGCGATCGCTATGCGGTCGCCTCGTGCGACCAGGTCCCGCAGCGGAGGGCCGCTCACAGGGCTCCTGAGCGCCTTGCGCACGGCGCTTAGGGCATCGCCGTGCTCTGCCGGCTTGGGGTCTTTTGGCGCGACGACGAAGGCGCCCGTGGGCAGCTCGACGGGGACGGTTGAAGTGCCAAAAGGCAGCTCGACACAGCGACTGCGTGCGGCCATGGTTTTGTGAGCGCTCACTGGCCAGCCTCCCGGTTAGCGTTGGTGCTCCTGGTGCCCCACATTAGGTGAGCTGAGGGTGGCGTTGTGGCCGGCCGTCGGTAGGTGGCTAACATAGAGCTGGCCGAGGAGCCCGTCGGGGCCCGGGGCCTGCCAAGCACGGTCCGGGAGGGAGAGGCAACGCTAGATGGGTGCCAGTGAAGTTAGCGCTCTCAGCCTTGAGGCGCCCGAGGCCGGCGTCGGCCAGCGGCAAGCCCAGGTACGCCCTCCGTCTCGCGCGGGTCGACGGCCTTCTATCGCTGACGTGGCCAGCTTCGCCGGCGTGTCCCATCAGACGGTGTCGCGCGTGCTCAACCACCACCCGAGCGTGCGGGAGATCACGCGGGCTCGAGTGCTCGCAGCGATCGACCAGCTCGGGTACCGCCCCAACACCGCTGCGCGGGCCCTCGCAAGTGGCCGCACCAAGACCCTTGGGGTCGTGGCGCTCGACACCAGCCTGTACGGCCCGGTCTCGACTCTGTTCGGCATACACGGTGCGGCGCAGCGGGCAGGTTATTTCGTTTCCGTGGTGGCCGTGCACTCGATAGACCGGGCTTCGGTCACCGAGGCGCTGAGGCGCCTCACTAGCCAGTCTGTGGAGGGCATCGCCATCATCGCGCCCTTTAGTGCCGCTCACGATGCCCTGTCGGACCTTGCGACGGTGACCCCTGTTGTCGCTGTGGAAGGCGACCCAGGGGCGAACATGTCAGTGGTGATGGTGGACCAGGTAGCGGGCGCGAAGCTCGCGACCGAGCACCTGCTTTCTGCTGGGTATGAGACCGTGTTCCACGTAGCCGGGCCAGAGGAGTGGCTCGAGGCAAAGGGCCGGGTCACGGGGTGGAGGGAGGCGCTTGAGGCCGCAGGGGCCGATGTCGTGCCACCGCTCTCGGGCGATTGGACAGCCCGTTCGGGTTACGAGGCCGGGCAAGTCCTCGCCAAGATCCCCGACGCGAGGGCGGTGTTCGTTGCCAACGACCAGATGGCCCTAGGTGTGCTGCGGGCACTCAACGAAAAGGGCCGCGTCGTGCCCGACGACGTCGCGGTCGTCGGCTTCGACGACATCGACGAGTCAGCGTACTTCGTCCCGCCCCTCACTACGGTGCGCCAGGACTTCCAACGCGTGGGCACCGCTGCAGTGCAGGTCCTGTTGGAGCAGCTGAGCACCGGCCTAAAGCGCCAGGAAAGGGTCGTCATCGAGCCGGAGCTAGTCTGCCGGAAGTCGTCACTGGCGCCGTCGAAAGAACCAAAGCTTTCCTGATTTTCTGGGGCACGAAGGCGGCTACGCCGGCAAGCCGGCGCATATGGCCAGCTCACGCACGTCTTTAACAGAACCTTCACAAAGTCCTCACAAATAGTCCCGATGATAACGACGACCTGAGAGAAGGGCTACGGGAGGTCCGTGCCACGCTATGAAGGAGGACAAATGAAGGCACAAGGCCAGGCCGGCGCGGGGATCCCCCCCTCCCGGCGAGCGTTCCACAAGATCTTTGGAGTGCCCCTGCGCATCGCTGGTTGCGTGGCGCTGGCCCTGGGGGCCGGCATTGCGCCCATAGCCAGCGTGGGGGTAGCAACTGCAGCGCCAGCGGTTGCAGCGCCCGTCCAGCACGGCGTGCACCTTCGGGGCAGGGGTGGCGGTGCGGGCTTTGACTTCGGCTTTGGCCGCGGCCAGGGCCGCCACGTCGGTCGGCTCGCAACCGGGACCGTCACCGAAATCGGTAGCAACGCGTTCACGCTCGTTACAAGAGGCGGCGTCACGGTCGACGTCGAGGTCTCAGGGAGCACCAGGTACACGGAGCCTGGCGTGCCGAACGGCACCACCGTTGGCTTCGGCAGCATCACCGTCGGCGACTTGGTGCAAGTGAGAGGGATGGAGGCGGGTAAGGGCACCCTGGACGCGGCGTCCGTGAACATCCCTGAAGCCCGTGCCAGCGGCTACGTGTCGTCGGTCTCGAGCACTGAGATAGTGCTGGCCCCGGCCGAAACCTCGCTCACCTCGACCAGCGTCACTGTCGACGTTCAAGTTACGTCTTCCACCGCCTTCAAGGATCCAGGCGTAAGCGGCCCATCGGCCTCTGACGTTTTGGTCGGGGACAAGGTGTTGGTGGTCGGCCTGCAAGGTGGTGCAACGCAGGGGACCGTTACCGTTCACGCCACTGGCGTCTACATACCCCTTGTGAGCTACATGGGCACCGTGGGTGGGTTGAGCTCGAGCGGCTTTACCCTGACCTCGACTAGCTCGACGGTCACGGTCAGCGTCGAGGTCACTTCTGCCACGCGTTACCTGGTCCCCGGGGCCAGGCCGGCCGGGCTTGCCAACCTTGCCAACGGTGACCTCGCACGCGTTGTCGGCAACCAGGAAGGGACCAACAAGGTTATCGCCGTCGTAGTGCAGGTCTTGGCGCCCAGCCGTCCTCGTGGCCACCACCGGGGCTTTGGCCCTGGGGCCGGACGTGGCGTCGGCAAGGGCCAGGGAGGCCCTGGCTTGGGGTGGGGCGCAGGAGGCCCAGGCCGGGCACCTGGCGGGCCGGGCCGAGGTCCTAGTGGGACGGGCACAGGGCGCGCCAGCGGCCCGTCTTTTGGCGGCGGGCATCACGGGCGTGGCAAGCGCTGAAAGCGCGGGCGCCGAAAAAGCGCTGAAGAAGCGCCGAGAAAAGCGCTAAATAGCGCCGAGAAAAGCGCTAAATAGCGCCGAGGAAGGGTGAGCCGGGCGCTTAGCCGACGATGGCCCAGGGCGGGCCCGGCGTCAGGCTATGCGGCCCGCTGTTCGACGACCATCAGAGTGTGGCCTGTCGGGTGGCGGAACCAAAACATCGGTGGTACCGGCTCGCCCATCCTTGCGACCTCGGCATCGACGTCTACACCTAGGGCTTTCAGCGACGAGTGGGTGGTGCCGATGTCGTCGGTCGTGAGCGTGATACCTGTGAAGGTCGGCGTTACGGGTTGGCCCTCTGGCGGCGGGGCGAGCGCGATCCCTGTAGGGCCCTCAGGAGGGTACACCTCGACCCAGCGGTAACGGTCACCGAACGCTATGTCAGTGCGCTTTTCGAACCCCAGCTCCTCGTAGAACTCGATGGCCCCGTCTTGGTCAAGCGTAGGTACGCAGACTAGGCACAACAGGCGGATGCCGTTACTGGTCGGCTTCATGGGTAGCCCCTTTCGTTGTCGGTGCCGCTGACGCTACTCCCCCTGGGACGGCCCTGCGAAGGCTGACGGCCCGTCGGCTGCTGCACTGCGCCGAAGTGCCGTGACCGCCGAGACAGAAGTAGCGTCTTGGTGAGGTGTGGGCAAAGGAGACGAGCCGGGGCGCGTGGCGCCGAGCGCTTGCAAGAGCCGTCGCTAGGCGGGTCATGGTCTCGACGTTGGTGGCCGGCGTGGCCCCCTTCCTTACCTACCTGGCCGTGCGGCCGCAGGTGGGAAGCGTGGCGGCGGCCTTGGCAGTGACCTTTGCCGTGCCGGTCGTGTGGGCGGGGCTAGCCGGCTTGTGGCGCGGGAGGCTAGACGCCGACGGGATCCTGACGATAAGCGCATATGGGATCGCCCTGGCTCTCACTGTCTTCACGGGGGGCAGCGCTTTGCCCCTCAAGCTCCGTTCGGCCGCCGAAACGGGGGCCGCTGGCGTAGCTTGCCTAGTGTCGGTCGTGCTGCGCCGCCCACTAGTGCTTCTCGCTTTGCGCCTGAAGGCTCGCCAGGCCTCGCCGCGCACCTGGCGAGCGGCTGTCTGGCGTAAGCCCTCGAGCGAACGACTGGCAGGACGGAAGTTCTCTGCGCTCACCGCCCTGGTAGGCGCGGGGCTCCTCGTCGAGGCTGCAACCCAGGTGGCGCTCGCTTTCCTGACCCCGACTGTGGTCTACGTCGCCGCTTCGATGCCAACGCGCTTCGCCGTTTACGGAAGTGGTGCCGGGCTGTTCTTTTTCGTTAAAGCGCGGGCCCCCAAGCCTATGAGGGAGGACGTCGCCCATGGCCAGCCTGGAGCAGGCAGCCAAGGCTTCTACCCAGGCGCCGGCGAGCCGGGCCCCATCGGGCAAGGGGCTGGGCCTAATCAGCCGACTTGGCTGGGGCGAGGCGAGACGCCGCGGCAGGACTAGCTGAGCTCGCAGAGCTCCCGGTGAGCGCGCTCGGCTCGTGGTTACCTGCAAGGGGTGGGGCCACAACTGAGCACGGGAGGGACCAGCCACCGCAGGAATATGAAGAACGTGGAAAAGGCCAGTAAGTAACCCTTTGGCCCGGCAAAATGCTCAGGCTAAGATGCCGGGCCGTGGAAGTACGCGGTAGGAAGCTACATTTCGGAGCCCAGTTGCAGGCACAGGCCACAACGTGGGACGAGTACCTGAGGGCTGTGAAAATGGTGGAGGAGCTGCGCTTTGGCTCGGTTTGGACCTTCGACCACCTGTTGCCGTTCTCTGGGCCTGAAGACCGCGCTTGTTTCGAGACCTTGACGACGCTTGGCGCGATGGCGGCGGTCACCACTTCGGCACGCATAGGCGTGCTCGTCAACGGGGCCCTCTACCGCCATCCTGCGGTGCTCGCGAAGGCTGCTGCCCAAGTGGACCAAATGAGCGGTGGGAGGCTCGACTTCTCCCTTGGGGCGGCTTGGGCTGAACGTGAGTTCAGAGCTTACGGCCTCGAGTTCCCACCTCTCGCAGAGCGCTACGGTCGGCTCGAAGAGGCTCTGCAAGTCACCAAGTTGCTCTGGTCGCAGCGGCGGACGAACTTCCGGGGCCGCTACTACCGCCTCGAGGACGCGCCCTGTGAACCAAAGCCGCTCCAACAGCCCCACCCGCCCGTGACGATCGGTGGCTCCGGCCTTGGCTCGTTGAGAGCCGCTGCCCGCCACGCTGACCGCCTCAACCTGATCGGGCCCCCCGAGCACTGCGCCGAACGGGCCAGGCGTCTCGAACAATTGTGCGCGGAGGAGGGGCGCTCTTTTGGCGAGATCGAGCTCTCCGTGCACCCGACGGTCGCTTTGGGGAAGGACGAGCGAAGCGCCCAAGACCTCGCCGAGCGGATGGCAGCCACGCTCGGAGCTCGGCCCCAGCCGGGGCGCTGGGTCGTTGGGACGCCCGAGCAAGTAGCACAAAGCCTGCGCCGCTACATGGAAGTGGGAGTCAGCCACTTCGTCTTGGCGGTGACGGCACCTTTTGAGCGCGAGCCACTTCGGCTGTTCCAGGACGAAGTGGTCCCCGCGTTAGAAGGTTGAGGGCTCCTCTCAAGGGAGGTGTCAGTCGCCCCACGCTTCGGCCAAAGTTGCCGAGCAACGAGTAGGTAACACCCGGTCCTCGAACAGGGCTGCAGAAGGGCCGGCGCTGCCCACGAACAGGACGCGCACTTGCGCGAGTTCGCTTGGCCCGCTCAAGGCAAAACCCCCTTGGCAGCGCCGGACGACGACCTGAGCCAGCATCTCTGCTCCTTGGCCGCTCGAGGACCAGCGGTAACACCCCTTCGGCCCGACGCTGTGAAGGGCGGTGCCAAGGGTGAGGGTAGCGGGATGGGAGGTGGCAGCGGCGCTGCCGAGGGCGGCGTGGTGGACCTTTACGTCGTCGTGTCCGGCGGGCTGCGCCTGGCGTCGCTAAGGTTATGGGCGCCATAAGCGCTCAGCAAGAGAAGCGCTCAGAAAGACAGGGCCCTATCGGCCAATTCGCCTTAGGCGTGCGGTCACGTGCTGTTGCAGGCGGTGGCCGAGTGCGCTCATGGCAAGCGTGTAGGTCATGACGTCACCATCTACCGCAATGGTGCGCTTGAGCATGGAAACCTCCTTGGCTGTGGAGGTGTAGCTCACGGACCGGCTTTGTAGCTCGATTGTGGCCCCGCTCAGGAGGCCCTCTTCGGTTTCAGCGACCCCAGTTGGGTGGGCTATCACGGCCTCGACTCGCTCACCGGGGCCGGCACGCCAGTACCCTGTCTCGCAGTGGAGGGGACGCCCGCCTGCGAGCCCCCATGTCTGTTGGCAGTGCACGAGAAAGGGCTTGCCAGTGTGCGTAAAGGTGAGCTCTTCCTGGTAGGCAAAAGGTTCTATGCCGGGGTAGCTTCCATGTCCCTCCCCGGCCCAGTGCCCAAGGAGGAAAGCCAGTGCAGCCACAGCGGGGTGGACGGGCAGGGCGACTTCCTCGGGCATGGCCACAGGCGCCAGGCTACGCCCGCAAGGCCTACGCGCGGGCCTGCCGTAAGAGCTTTTACCCTCACCCTGCACAGCCCGGGTGCACTTGCCAGCCGCCACCTTTCGGCGAGGGTGTGGCTGGGCAAGACCCTAGCGAGGGAGGGAACGGATGGAGCGGGCGACAATAGATGGATGGATGGAATGGATGGATCGGATGGGAGCGGGCGACGGGAATTGAACCCGCACCACCAGCTTGGAAGGCTGGAGCTCTGCCATTGAGCTACGCCCGCGTGCTTTGCTGGCAGCTTAGCGGAGCTTAACTGTTGGCAGCGCTGGTGGCATACCTGCTCCGACGGTCGCACAAGTGCTCGGTTTGGCCCACGGCACCATTGTCCGTTGGCCTGGCCAGTCTCCTCGGCGAGCCTACCTTGAGCTCGCCAAGGGGCTGTGACGTGCGGCATAGCCTCCACGCTCGCCAGGGAGGTGGGTGCTGGTACAGAGCCGGGGCCTGCGCTTGCCCTGTGGGCCCCTTTGAAGGTACAGGCTACATGACCTGCGCTTTGGACGTGCCGGGCGGCCTAAGTTCTGCGCCTGGCACTGGGGCACCCGTGAGACCCTACAATGATGGCGCACGACAGCAAGGAAGGAGCGAAAAATGCCTATTACGGTCACGGATCTTCGCGCGGTTGAAATCCTGGACTCACGAGCGCGGCCTACGCTCGCCGTAACCTTGACCTCGGCCGAAGGTGCGGTGTCGCGCGCCGGCGTGCCGTCAGGGGCTTCCACCGGCACGCGCGAGGCGGTCGAGCTGCGCGACGGCGACAAGTCCCGCTTCGGTGGCCTCGGGGTGCTCAAAGCCGTAGCCAATGTGAACGGTGAAATCCGGGAGGCTCTCCAGGGGCGGACCTTCCCTGACCTCGCCGCTCTTGACGCGGCGTTAATCGAACTGGACGGCACCGAAAACAAATCACGCCTGGGCGCAAATGCAATCATTGGCGTGTCCATGGCCGCGGCGAGGGCGGTCGCGATGGCCGCTGGCGTGCAGCTTTGGAAGACCTTCACCAACGAGGCAGCCCCCCCTCGTCTACCTGTCCCTCAGTTCAACGTCGTCAACGGCGGTGTGCACGCGCCCAACGAGCTCGACTTCCAGGAGTTCATGCTCGCACCGCTCGGGGCACCCAGCGAGGCCGAGGCCGTGCGCGCCGGCGCAGAGATCTATGCTGCGCTCAAGCGGCGGCTGGCGGCCAAGGGCTTCTCGACCGGCCTCGGCGACGAGGGCGGCTTTGCCCCTGAGGTCGCCTCGCCCGAGGACGTGCTCGTCTTGCTAGTGGAATCCATCGAAGACGCTGGTTACAAGGCCGGCCGTGACGGGGTCGCACTAGCCATGGACCCGGCGTCAAGCGAGTTCTACCGTGACGGCAAGTACCATGTGGCGGGTGAAAGCCTGACCAGCGACGAGATGATCGAGCGGTATGCCAAGATGGCTGAGGATTTCCCCTTGTGGCTTTTGGAGGACGGCCTTGCCGAGTCTGACTGGGAAGGCTGGCAGCGGTTGACCGCTCGGTTGGGAGAGCGCGTGGAGCTAGTGGGCGACGATGTTTTGTGCACGAACCCAAAGATCATCAAGGACGCCATAGCTCGGAAAGTAGGCAACTCTGCGCTGATCAAAGTCAACCAAATAGGGACCGTCAGCGAAGCCCTGGAGGCGATGAGGCTCTGCCGGGAAGCCGGCTGGGGCCAGTGCGTGTCACACCGTTCCGGGGAAACGGAGGACTCTTTTATCGCGGACTTGGCCGTGGGCACGGGCTGCGGGCACATGAAGACCGGGGCCCCGGCGCGAGGAGAGCGGGTTGCCAAGTACAACCGCCTAATAGAGATCGAGGCCGCTGAGCGCCTGCCCTACGGCCTCTCCTAGGGGTTTCACTGCCCTACAGCCTCTCCTAGGGGTTCCATCAGTTCCGTACATAGAGACCTCTGGCCTTTCGCCGGCGAGTGGGCTGCTCAGGCCGGTTGCGGTCGCGGAGCAGGCTCCTGCGCGTCGTCCAGTTTGCGGTGCCTCGGAGCTGCTCGCCGGCCTCGCGGCTCGCCCTGGGACGCCCGCCGGCGCTAGGGCCTCGGCACCTTTCGCCGGCGCTGGGCCGTCGCAGTGCTTGTCGCCGGCGCTGGGCCGTCGCAGTGCTTGTCGCCGGCGCTGGGGCGAGCAACCAGCATCTCGCGCTGAGCGGTCCCGCCCCGAAGAAGGCCGGCACCACCAGCAGGAGGCCGGCACCACCTGCAGGCCGCCGGCACCACCAGCAGGCCGCCGAACCCGGCCCCCAGGCTACTGAGGCTAGGCAGCGAGCACACCTCAGCTGCTCGGCCCGAAGACAGCTCGATAGGAGTCTTCCCCGAAACTCGTAGGCAGAGGCTCCCCCTCGTGCAAACGGAACGTGCGCCGGCCGTCAGGAAGCCTCTCCGCTCGCAGGAACTGCGCTTCAGGGAGGTGCTCGTCCCAGAGGCCCTTCGCCAGCTCGAACATGTGGGTTACGAACAGTACCTTCACGCCGCTGTCGGTCAGTGCCTTGACCACTTGCCGGGCGATCTCCGAGCCCTCGCGTTCGTTGGTCGAAGCGAAGCTCTCGTTGCACAAAAGTAGACAGCCGGGCTTGAGCGCAGCCGAGATAGCGCTCATGCGGGCGAGCTCTTCTTCGAGCTTGCCTCGCTTCATCGTAGGGTCTTCCTCCCGCTTGAAGTGCGTGAACACTGCAGGGCTCACGTTGGCAGAGAACTGGGCTGCTGGCACGAACATCCCGGCCTGCATCATCAGCTGTGCGGTCCCTACTGCGCGCAGGAGGGTCGACTTCCCACCTTGGTTGGCACCTGTGATCACGACGAGGCGTTTGCCGTCCGCGCGAAGGTCGTTGCCGACAACCGGGCCGCTTTGGCGCAGCACCAAGCCCAAGTCGTAAAGGCCCTTGGCGTGGAGGACTTCTTCACCGGCGGGCGCGGCCTCCGGGAAGCACCAGGGTACGCGCCTCGAAGTGAGTTCTTCTGCAAGGTTGGCGCAGCCCACATAGAAGGCGAGCTCAGCCGCGAGGAGTGTGAAAAAGTGCCGGACATGCTCGGCAGATTGAGCCAAGGTGTTGGCCACGACGTTGACCCCCCTCGCTCGCAGGTCGTCTAGGGCGCGCAAACCAGCGTCGTCTCGGGGAGAAACCTCGAAACTGGAGCTAGCGCGGCTAAACGGGCCTGGTCTCTTCCTCGGGCTAGCAGGCCCACGCCGGCGTAGCACAAACCCGGTGGGCATGTTCGCCTTGCCGAGCCGGCCCGAGAGGAGCAGGCCATTTTTGAACCTGAGCTCGTTGGTGTAACCCTCCACTTCAGCCAGGTACTTGTCGTCCACGTCTGACGAGAGCATCTTGAAAAAGCGGGTGAAGCCCTCCGAGCAGAACCGGCCCGCCTCCTCGTCGGTGATGCGGCGTAGCTCCCGCAAGTGCGCGAGGAGCACGTCGGCGGCACCGAGCGCGCGAGAAAGGACCGACAGAGGCGAGCCGCTGTACAGGCCCCACACGCGCCGTTCATCTTCGATTGCTTCCACGGCGGTCTTGTACAGCTGACGGGCTGTTGCTGGGTTCGCGAGGCAGTCGGAGAGGACTTGCTGACGGTAGGAGATATCGGCCGGGCCCGTGGTGCCGAGCAGGAGGGCCCTTCTCGCGGACTCGTACACCAGTTTGTCACCCTTGGCCATTGCGGCACAGACAACCTCTAGGCCGAGGTCCTGGCTGAGCTCTCCCGCGTGCGCCGGGAGGGGGTGCTCGAGGTCAAAGTCAGCGTCAGGGTGCAGCAAGTTGGGCTTCAACCCGGTGCTCCTTGTCGGAGGCGGTCGCGCAGGGCTGCGTAAGTAAGGCCATATTTCCTTGCTAGAGCGGCGGCATAAGCCCGGCCGTCAGCGGGCTTGCGCACGACCCTGTAAGTCCGCATGCCTGGGTCATCGGCCGGTACGTCCGCAACCATGCTGACCGTGGCCTCGCACAGGCTCGCAAGCTCGTCGACGAACGTCACGTACACAGCCAGCGCACCGAGCTGTGCTATTTGGCTGAGGATCTTCGCGCCAATGAAATGAGAGTCAGCTAGGGCTGTTGAACTGAAGCTCTCGTTCATCACTATGACGCTCGACGGCCCAGCGTGCTCCAAGATGTCGCGCACCCTCAAAAGTTCCTCGTGCAGCTTGCCTTGCAGGTTGGCAAGGCGCTCTTCGCGCTCGAAGTGGGTGAAGACTTGGCCGGGGAGGAACAGCACGGCCCGCTCGGCCGGCACGGGTAGGCCTAGGGACGCCATATAGTGGAGCTGCCCGAACATCCTCGCGAAGGTGGTCTTACCTCCCTGGTTTGGGCCGGTCACCACCAAGATGCGCTCGTTCGCCTTCAACGAGACGTCGTTGCCGACAGCGGTTTTGCCGTGCCGGGCAAGGCTGAGAGCGAGGGCCAGGTCGGTGCCTCCTTTTACCTCGACTAGTTTGGACGTAGCTGACACCTCGGGGTAGCAAAAAGGCGTGCCAGTGGCTGCGAGGCGCCAAACGAGGCTTGAGTAAGCCCTGTAAAACTGCACTTCCCGGTCAAAAGCGACGACCGCCGGGCTCATAAAGTCGCGCCGCTGGTTGTATAGGCGTTCTAGGCGGCCGAACAAGTCAGGGTAAATGTGGGCAACCCTTTCCAGGATCTGCGCGTGGACATGGTTAATAGCGCCCTCGTCGCCCAGCTCGGCGAGGAAGTTGGCCGCAGAGCCCTCGGTGAACTTGGAAAAAGCGGCCCCTACGAGCCGAGATAGGTCGGGTTCGCCTTCAAAACGGCCGACAGTGACGCGGTTGCCTGCTATTAGCAGTGAGTAGTCGACATGCCTCAGCCCGTCGCGCAGGGCTTCAACCTCGGAGCGCAGGGAGCTGAACTCGGCGGAAGATGCGTACTCGTTCAGGTAGGCGGAGAGATCTTGGAAACCTTGTGAAGCTAGCTCGAGGCGCTGCAGGCCTTCGAGGAGGGTGGTGACCGCCGAGCAGTAGTTCCAGGCTGCTTCGAGGAACTGCCCATGCTGGTACTGGGGGCTCTTTGCTTCCTCTACGGCGCGCAGGTGAGCACGTACTTGCCGCATGCGCCGAGCGAAGTTCCGTACGACCTCTTCCAGGTCACGCCCCTCGAGGTCACGCGCGACTTGCTGACGGTAGCGGACGGAGCCTTCGTCCTGGAGGGGTGAGTAGAAGAACTCCGCCAGAGCGTACTCTTCCCGGCCGGCAAGAGCGGCCTTAAGCACTTGGTCAAGGTTCAGGTCGTGGAAGCAGGCTGGTTGCTGTTGCGCCAAACGCGGGCGGACGCCGGGCGGGTATAGGACACTTGGGGCGTCACGGCCCCTGCCATCACGGCTCACGGTGCTCTTTCGCTGGGTGCTCTATGTCGGTACCGCCGCCTTATCCTAGACCTGAGGTAGCCGCGTAGGGCGACCTGGAGCAGCACGACCTGGGTAGCACCGTAGGCAAGCGGCCAGCACCTAACTCGCCAAGCGCCGATCGCGCCCAGCTGTCCATAGCCCGCCGTTAACGACGCCAGCGGTGGGCAAGTGCCCACCGCTGGCAAAGGCACACCCCTTGGCTCAGTTTTGGGACCACCTCAAGATCGTTCAACGATCACGGTCTGGCCAGGGTCAGCCTCGGGGATGCCGCTCGGGCCGGCCAGGCGGCGGCAGGTGCACCCACCCGACCACCTGGCCGCTCAACAGCCCGGCGGACCGGTCTCCTCGGACGAGCTCAACATCAGTGGCTCTCCTTTCCGACTGTTGCTTATGGGCACTTTCGTGCTCCGTCAATCAAATTATACCCCGGGCGCCAGTCAGCGCCAGGGGTAGGGGAGGCTTTCGGGAAATTTCAGGTTCCGCCTGGACGCGATTGACTTGACATGAGACATCATAGCGGTTATCATAGTGCTAGCTGGTCTACTAGCGATTGGCTTACCCCCCCGTGGGTGGGCAGCCCCGTGTCGCCACTTCCTCTCTCTTTTCGGAGGTCCGTGCCTATGTCCAGGACGGTCGACCTTTTCATCGACACTGACAGGACGCTCGAGTCGCTCGCTGGTGTTCTGAGCGAGATAGTCGGCGTACGCTTCGAGCCTTCCCCGGACAGGTCGCGTTTTGTGTTCAGAGACGGCCAGGTAACTGGCTACTTGGCAGCCCACGACTTTTTGGACGACGACGACCTGCCCTTGTCCGAGTTCCGTTACGTGATATCTGCAGCCGTGGCCGGCGCCGGGGACATCGGCCAAAGCCCTGAAGCTTGCTGCTTGAGGCGGGTTAGTTCTCTGTGGCAGGAGGCGACCGGGCTCCCGTCGTTGCTGGTGTTCGACCTCGAGTGGGCAGCACCGGGAGATCTCGACGCCGAGGCCAATGAGCTTGGGGCCAAGCCATGACCGCCAGTGGGGATGGAGCCTGGCACTGCCGCCACAGCACTCGGGGGACCTACGACGAGGCTGCACGAAGAGTGGGCCACGCCGAGCTGGCGGTCGCGGAGCTACTTGTTAGAGAAGGCCACCATGTCAAGAGCTTGCCTGAGGGGCGAGGCCCAGGCCGTACGGCCGACTTCTTGGCGTGCGGAGTGCTCGTCGAGGCCAAGTCGTTCAGGCCTCTCGCGCAGAGGCAGGGACGGGCGCCGAGTGCCGCAGCTGTCGCCAACAAGATGTTGGACGCGCGCGGGCAGGGAGCCATTGTTGTCATCTGGGCTGTGGGCAGCGGCTTGGCCGAGCCGACCGCGAGGTCTGGCTACCTCATGTTCTGCCAGCAGGCGATGGCCGAGGGGCTAGGCCGGCTGCGCTCGGTGCGGGTCGTCGGGGAGGGCTTCGAAGTGAACTTCGACCCCGTTGCGGACTTGCGAGCGAGCTGGCAGGCGCGCCAACAAGCTGGTAACGCCATCAGCGGCCGTTCGCTCAGGCGACGCAGCGAGCAGCTACTGCCAGCGGAGCGCAGCCCTGGACGCCAGGGCCTTGCCCATCGGGGCCTTTCGCTAAGGCCGGGCGTAGCCAAGCCGGGCCAATTGTCGCCGAAGGCCCCCAAGCTTTAGGGGTGCTGCTGGAAGGCCCTGCTGGAAGGCAGGGCGGTCGCGCCTAGGTTTGCGGACATGGCACTTGGGCCGGACCGGGCATGGCAACAGGCTGTCCGCCAGCTCGCGGGGGGTGCCGATGAGGTGGAGCGGTTCCTCACTTCGCTCCCACCCGGGTACGCCGAAGCAACACCGCCCGAGCAAGCGGCCAGGGACTGCTTGGAGATGGCAAGGCTGATGGTGAGGCCTGGGGCCACGCCTCCTGCCAGCGGTCGCCACCCCTGCGGTGGGGGGGCGGCTGTCGCCAAGGCAACCGCCGGCGAGGGGCACTTTTTCGTCGGCGCGAGCGGCCCGCAGACGAGTTTCAGGCTGAGGCGCGCTGGCTCTAGCCAGTTGGCGCTTTCGGACCTTGTCCCAGCGCTCGAGAGCTTCGGCCTTGACGTGGTGGAGTCAGTGCCTTGGCACTTCGCAGGCCTTGGGCCGGCCGGCGAGCCGCTCTACCTGGACGACATAGGCGTGAGGCTTGTGGGCAAGGCTTCGGGCAGCTTTGACGCCCTGCAGGATGAGCAGCGCCTTGTGGAGGCGCTTCACGCCGTCCTGGCTGGCCGGGCCGAGCAGAGCCGTTTGAACTCTCTCGTGGTCATGGCTGGCCTCGACTGGAGGCAGGTCAACCTGCTCTCTGCCTACCGCAGCTACCGCCACCTCGCTGGCGGCCCCAGGGCTGCCGAAAGGGCAGAGCTCATCGTCGAGGGCCTAGTCGAGTACCCCGCGGTGGCCTCGGCTTTGGTGGCCCTTTTTGAGCAGCGGTTGTGCATCAGGGGCACCGAGCGCGACCGCCTTGCGGACGAGGCACCTCCTGTGGACGAGGCACCTCCCGTGGACGACGAGGCTCGTGAGCGGGCGGTTGCGGCTTTGTCCGAAGTGCCAGACCTCTCCCACTTCGAAGCGCTCGAGGAACTGCTAGCACTTGTGCTAGGGACGGTCCGCACCAATTGGGCGCTGGGCAATGACGTGGTCTCGTTCAAGCTAGAGAGCGCAAAGGTAGCCTTCCTACCTCTTCCAAAGCCGTACATGGAGGTCTTCGTTTGGGCACCTTGGTTCTTTGGCGCTCACTTGCGCTTCGGGGCGGTAGCGAGGGGCGGGATCCGCTGGAGCGACCGCCACGACGACCTGAGGAGCGAGATCCTGAGCCTCGCGCGGGCGCAGGTCAAGAAGAATTCTCTCATCGTCCCGACCGGCGCCAAGGGTGGTTTTGCCCTGCGGCCACCTGCGCCGCCGGGCGACCAAGCCCTTGGCCGGGCTGCTTATAAGAGCTTCATAGGCGCATTGCTGGACCTGACCGACAACATCGTGGGCGGTGTCGTCCGCCACCCAGCTGGCGTTGTTTGCCGCGACGGTCAAGACCCTTACCTAGTGGTAGCGCCAGACAAAGGGACCGCCAGGTTTTCGGACCTTGCGAACGAGGTTGCTTGCGAGCGAGGTTACTGGCTAGCTGATGCGTTCGCATCAGGTGGCAGCCATGGCTACGACCATAAGGCGCTCGGCATCACTGCAAGGGGAGCTTGGCTTGCGGTCAGGCGGCATTTCCGCGCGCTTGGAGCCGATGTCCAGCGAGACCCGGTGAAAGTCGTTGGAGTGGGCGACATGTCCGGCGACGTGTTCGGCAACGGGATGCTCCAAAGTTCAGCAATAAAGCTCGTTGCAGCCTTCGACCACCGCAACGTCTTCGTCGACCCCGACCCCGCCCCGGCCTCTTCGTTCGCTGAGCGCCGGAGGCTCGCCGAGCTGGCGCAGTCTTCCTGGCAGGACTATGACCTCTCGGTTGCCTCGAGGGGGTCTGCCGTTTACTCGCGCCAAGACAAAAAGGTCGAGCTGTCGGCCGAGGCAGCCGCCGCTCTGGGGGTGCCGCCGGGGCTGCTAACGCCGCCAGAGCTGGTAAAAGCGGTGCTGAAAGCCCCTGTGGACCTCATTTATTTCGGGGGGGTCGGCACTTTTGTGAAGGCCCCCGAGGAGCCAGACGCGCTTGTGGACGACGTCGAAAACGACGATGTGCGGGCTGGTTCGGACGAGCTGCGGGCCAGGGTCGTGGCCGAAGGCGCCAACCTGGCCCTCACCCAGCGGGCCAGAGTGGGCTACTCCAAGCGTGGTGGGAGGGTAAACACGGACTTCGTGGACAACGCGGCCGGCGTGGCTATGTCCGACCGGGAGGTGAACATCAAGATCTTGCTTGGCCTCGCCGGCGAAAGGGGCCTGCTCTCGCCTGGCGAAAGAGAGGCGGTCCTCGCAGCCGCCCGCGAGGGTGCTGCTAAGGCGGTGCTGGCCGACGTGGCGGGCAACTTGGTCGCCCTTGACATGGCAGCGGCCTCGAGCGCTCGCGACCTCGACGCGTGGGTTGCGCTCGCCGAGGACTTGGAAGGTAGCGGGCAGCTCGACCCGGTCGTGGAGTCGTTGCCCGGCCCAGAGGAGGTCGCCAAGAGACGAGGCGCCGGCGCCGGCCTGTCGCGTCCCGAGCTTGCCGTCCTCATTGCCTACGCCCGGAGCGAGTTGGCGAGGAGCATCGAACGTTCGCCTCTCGTCGATGACGTAAGCCTCCTGGGGTTGGCTATGGCTTACTTCCCTGCACCGCTTGGGGAACGGTTCGCGCACCTGCTGCCTGCCCACGCACTGTTCCGCCAGGTCGTCTCCTCGCAGCTCGCAAACGAGCTCGTCACCACGATGGGGGGCCTTTGGGCGCACGAGACGGCGGCCGAGCGTGGCACGCGACTGTGGCAGCCGGCCGCAGCGTACTGGGCTGCGCGCGAGGTGCTAGGGCTCACTTCGTTGCGTGCGAGCCTCGACGAGCACGCCTGGGACGGCTCGGCGGAAGAGGAGATGGGCCTGCGTGCTCGCCTCGCCGCTTCGGCAGGGCGCCTGGCCCGCTGGTACCTAGCGCGCCCCTTGCCAGCGGCGCTCGCCACCATCGTGGAAAGGGACCGCCCACTCGTTTTGCAGCTTGCACCAGTCGAGGCGGCGGGCGCGCTGGGCAACGGTGGCTTCCCGGCAGCCCTCTCCAAGGCGGTGGAGGCGCTTGAGGTGCAAGCGGCCGTCGGTGAGCTCGGGGAAGTTGCCGTTGCCACGGGCCATGACATCTCTCAAGTGGCCACGACGGCGAAGTTCGTGCAGGACGCGCTGGGCCTCGATGCCTTGGCCGAAGCCTTTTCAAGGTGGGGGCCTTCCGGGCGCTGGCAACGTTGGCAGCTCCACACCCTCGAAGACGACCTGGCGTTCCTGCGCGCTCGTGCGGCCAGGGACGCTACCGCCTCCGGGCCCGAGAAGTGGTTGGAAGGCCGGCGAGAGCCGGCGGCAAGAGCCAAGGAGCTGGCCACCCGGGCGCGCGCGTCGCAGGAAGTGGACCTCGCTCTCGGTGCTGTGGCGCTGCGTGCAGCCGAGGTCGCTGCCGGCCTGGGCGAGCGAGTATAAAAGGCGAAATGAAAGTCGCCATCGCCAACGACCACGCTGGCTACGAGCTGAAGGAGCTCGTCTCCTCTCACCTGCGTTCCTTGGGCCACGAGGTCACCGACCTCGGCAGCTACAACACCGACCCCGTCGACTACCCCCCATACTGTGCTGCCTGCGCCCGAAGGGTTGTCCGAGGCGAGGAAGAGCTTGGCATAGTTATCGGAGGTTCGGGCCAAGGTGAGCAGATAGCGGCCAACAAAGTCCGTGGTGCTCGAGCAGCGCTTTGCCATGACGAGTACACAGCTCGTTTTGCTCGCAAGCACAACAACGCCAACGTCCTTGCCCTAGGTGCGAGGATCCTCGCACCAGAGCTCGCCTATGACATCGTTGACGTGTTCTTGACGACGCCGTTCGACGGTGGCCGGCACCAAGCGCGTCTTGACGAGATTGCCCTTATCGAGGTGGAGGAAGCGCAGGAGTGGGCGAGGTCTGCCAATCAGAAGCCGTAACTTCTCTAACTTCTTTGGAGGGCTTGGAGCTCGTACGCGTCCGGCTAAAGGTGTTGGGCGGCTGGACGAGCCAAGCGGGCAGCTTTTCCCATCGCGACAGCCTCCTCGTGCGCGTGGTGATGAACGGGCCGGGGGGAGAGGTGGAGGGCTGGGGCGAGTGCGCTGCGCTACCCGAGCCTAGTTATACAGGCGAGTACACCGAGGCTGCCGTCGCGGCTTCAGAGCGCTTCTTGGTACCTACTCTGCTCAAGGCACAGCCTCTTTCGGCGCCCGAAGTCGCCACAACCTTGCAGGCGGTAAAGGGGCACAAAATGGCGAAGGCGGCGTTCGAGGCAGCTGTGATGGACGCCGAGCTGCGGGCAAGAGGCCTGGCAGCCGCCGATTACTTCGTTGAACAGAGCCAGGTTTCCTCGAGCCACGCCACTAGCGTCCCCGCCGGCGTAGCGCTGAGCTTGCCAGGTGACGTCCCCGCACTGCTGGAAGAGGTCTCGCATTTCGTCGAGGAGGGGTACCGAGCGGTGAAGCTGAAGATCTCGCCGTTCTTCGGGCCGGCACCGGCTTCGGTTGCCAAGGCGGTCCGGGAAGCTTGGCCGGGCCTGGTGGTTTGTGCCGACGCCAACGGTGCTTACGGGCCGCTTGGGCCACAAGAGGCCGCCAAGGCCCTCAGTGCCCTCGACGAGCTGGGCCTTTGCTGCATAGAACAGCCACTCGGCGAGGACGACCTTTTGGGCCACGCCCGCCTGGCACAGTGCCTGCGCACCCCGGTCTGCCTCGACGAGTCGCTCACCAGCTACGGGCTAGTAGAAGCAGCGCTCGAACTGAGGGCTTGTTCGGTTGTCAACGTCAAGCCGGGCCGCCTAGGCGGTTACCTAGAGGCAGTCAGGGTGCACGACCTGTGCGCACGCCGTGGGGCACCGTTGCGCTGCGGGGGGATGGTGGAGACGGGGGTGGGACGTGCGTTCAATGTGGCGCTCGCTTCTCTGCCAGGCTTCAGCCTGCCGGGCGACCTCACGGCGACTGGGAGGTTCTTTCAACCCGACGTAGCCGGCGGATTGGGCCTCCTGGCGGGAGGTGAGATCGCTGTTCCGGGCCACCCGGGCAGCGGCGTGCAGGTGGACCCCAAGGTCGTCTCTGCGCAGGCCCTGTGGCGGCGATGGTGGCCGGCGCGCTGAGGAGTGCCATTAGGGTGCGTCCCGATGGAGAGCGTGCGGTGACATTCGCCCTAGCTTCTGCTGAGGCTCAAGCGGGCGCGCTGCCTACTTGGCCGGGCGCCAGGGTGCCGTCCTCATGACGCTGCCTCTTTGGAGCGGGGACGTCCCTCAAAGGGCTCAGGAGCCTCGCCGGCTCAGCCTAGTGCGCCTCGCTGGCGAGATAGCGTCGGCGCTGGCAGTGGTCGGCCTTGTTGCTGTCGAGGGCGAGGTGCACCGGCCGACGGCCAAGACCGGAGGGCGCACTTATTTCACGCTGCGGGACAGAGTCGCCCAGATCTCAGTATTTTTTGCTGCCCGTAACGCTCGTCGCTGCCGCGCCGTAGACGGTGAGAGGGTTTCGGTGGTGGGCCAACTGGTGTGGGCCAACGAGCGTGGGCAGGTGCTGCTCGAGGCGGTGGAAGTGATGCCGGTAGGCGAGGGGGCGGTGGCGGCGATGATCGCCGAGGCGCGGGAGCGCCTAGCAGCTGCCGGCCTGCTTGACCGGCCACGCAGGCCGCTCCCGCGCCTTCCCCGGGTGATCGGCGTCGTCTGCGGAGCGGACGCTGCTGTCAGGCGGGACATCGAGTCGGTGGTCGCGGCTCAGTTCCCGGGCTACCCTGTCGAGTTCGAGGAGACCTACGTGAGCGGGCCCGGGGCGGCGCTGTCGATCGTCCAGGCGCTGGAGGCCCTCTGCCGCCGGCCCGAGGTAGACGTTGTCGTGCTGGCTCGCGGAGGCGGTGACCCGACGGCTTTGCTCCCATGGAGCGACGAGGAGCTGTGCCGCGCAGTCGCGGCTGCGCCCGTGCCAGTTGTCTCGGCCATCGGGCACGGGAGCGACCACCCCCTCTGTGACGAGGTGGCCGACCTCGCTTGCCCAACCCCCACCTATGCAGCGCAGCGGGTCGTGCCGGACAAGAGCGCGATCTACAAGCAGCTGACGGGCTCGATTGAACTTGCCGGACGGAGCGTGCGCGAACGCCAGGAGGCCGCCCGCCAGCGGCTGCGGGCCGTTGCGGTGAGCAGCGCACTCGCTGCCGGGCTTGAGAGGGCTGAGAGCAGGCTGGCACATGCCGGTGAGCTGCTGGCTTGGGCGCACCCCGCTTCGAAGCTGGAACCCTGCCGGCGGCGGCTCGCGAGCGCCGACTGGAGGGGCCCGTTTTTGGCTCGCCTCGAGGCGGCCCAGCGACGCCTTGGAGCGGCTAGGAGGCATGCATGGTCTCTTTCCCCCCAACACGTGGTAGAGAGGGGCTTTGCGGTCGCACGGCGAGCCGACGGGACCGTGGTCCGCGACCCAGCCACCGTCGCGCCCGGAGAGCTGCTTGAGCTCACCTTGGCGCGCGGGGCCATAAGCGTACAGGTGGTGAGCCGGCTGTGAGCGGGCCCGACGAGCAGGGCGCTCGGCGTGGCGCAGATTGGTCGAGGTTCAACCCGGCTCTGTGCGGGGTGGCCGGGCCTTTGGAGTCGCTTTCGTTCGAGCAGCTCTTGGACGCCCTGGAGGCGGTCACCGGCAAGCTTGCAAGCGGTGAGCTCGGCATAGAGGCAGCTACGGACCTCTACGAGCAGGCGGAGATCCTGCATGCTGCTGCCGAAGGACGGCTCGCCTCGGTAGAGGCGCGCATCGCAGCGCTGCGGGGCCCTGCGACGTAACTGCTCGCCTCATCGTGCAGCTACTCTGCCCTTACCCGCCACCTTGCTGAGCGCCTTACCCGCCACCTTGCTGAGCGTCGGCCGCCTAACGGGGTGCGCTAGGTGACGTAGCCGTGGGTGCACCTCGCCTCCTCAACATCTTCTTGTTTGTTTGAGATCTTGTTGTTTTGGAGGCCGTTTTTTGGAGGTTGTTTTTTGGGGGCCGTTTTTGGTGGTCGTCTTTCAGAGGTTGTTTCGATTTCTCGGTGTCAAAATGTTTTTTCGATGCCAATGCGGCGCGATTTGCCACCGCTGTGACACCAAGAAAGCGCTTTGACACCGAGAAACCGGTCGGCTGCAGCCAGGTGAAGCTGGAAAGCCGGTGGGCTAACGCCAGGTGAGGCTGAAGCAGCGGTCGGCGAGCCGGCCCGGCGACCAACGGCCCCACTGCCCGTTCAGTGCCCGCTTGGTGGCCTCAGTCCATGCGACCACATCCGGCTCAGCCGTGCGCCTGACGCACTGCAAGACGCCACCCTCGTAGATTTTGTAGCCAGCCCAGCCGCCGGGGTAGTCCTTGGTGGAGCCCGTTTCTGCTACCACCAGTGGCCCGTAGCGGTAACGGCGGTTACGGTGGCGGTGGCCGCAGGAGACGAGCGTGCTGGGGTTGGAACTAGCCAGGGCCTCGAGGAGGTCCCGGCTTTGGCTGTACGGCAGCCCTGGAGGGTAGACCGTAGGGTAGCGACGTAGCTCGGGTGGGTGGTGGAGGAAGACAATGGCTGGCGTGGGCGCGTCGCCGGCGAGCGCTGCCACACGCCGGCCGAGAGCCGTCGGGAGGCTACCTGCATTGTGGCGGGCGTCGCCTCCGGCTGTGTTCGCGAAGACAAGCCGGGCGCCAGGGACGTCACGTGCCCAGGGCCACCAGCCGACGCCGAGGCCTTGGCTCGCCAACACGGCGCGCATGTTCACACCGAGGACGTTGTCGTGGTTCCCGAGCACCGCCTCGACCGGTGCAGGTGCTGCCGCAAGTAGGGAGCCGGCGTCGCGCAGCTCAGCCGCAGTGGCAAGTCGCGTAAGGTCACCTTTTACTACGTATAGGTCGGCACCCCAGGCGGCTGCCTCGGTGACCGCCGAGCGAAGGGCGCGGACCGGGTAGGGCTCGGTGCCCGAGGCCAGCCCGAGGCCGTCCCATAGCCTGCCGAGCGCACCGAAGTGCTTTTCGCCGATGTGCACGTCGGAGAGGACGGCCACCCTGCACAGCAAGCGGCCCGGTGGGGGGCGCATGGTCGTGACCCTGCCCGCAAGGAACCGAGGCCCGCCTTCTGTGCTAACGACAACATCGTAGGTGGTGCACGGGGACAGGCCCTCGACGAGGGCGCTGCCGGGGCCAGCCGGCCAGGCTCGGTCCAGCTGGCGAGTGCCCGCCAAGACAGGTAGGTGAGACGAGGGCCCAGCAGAGGCCAAACGCGCTAGCCGGTTCAAAGAGCTCGGCCCCTGGTGCTCAGGGCCACCCGACATCGGTGCCAGCACGCGTCCGTACAGGCTTACCAGCAAGCTAGCTTTGGGTGACGCCTCAAGCTCGACGACGGCATCTCCAACTTCGATGCGAAGCTCACCAGCCGGCGAGGCGGGCCAGCATAGCTGTACCGAAGTGTCGTCGGCCGCGAAGGCTGACAGCGGCCACGCAGGTCGGTGGCGTAGGCGGGGCAAGCCGGTGCCGGCAGAGCCCGAGGGGCCAAGAGCGGTGCTGGAGGCCCATGCCGGCTCAGAAACCTCAGGTAGGGCGGTTGGGCTTCGGCGCGCTCGCAAAAAGGCGCGGCTGCCGGCGCCCATCGAAGGCCCGCCGGCTAACCCCGAAGGCCCGCCGGCTAACCCCGAAGGCCCGCCGGCTAACCCCGAAGGCCCGCCGACAACTCCCGAAGGGCTGCCGGCGCCCGTCGAAGGCCCGCTGGCAGTGCCCAGGCGCTTGCGTGCCGTCTTCAGTTGTGCCTCTCGGCTTGCCGGGAGGCCAACGCCTGCTCGAGGGCCGGCCCCAGCAGTGAGCGGGACCTACGTGCAAAGGCGAGGTTTATGGCCAGGCGTTCGCGGGACTGCGCGACCCGGAGCGCCCCCCTTGGGACAGGGTGGGCGTCCAGCCAGGAAAACGCACGCTTTGCAGCCTCCTCGCCGCCGGCGACGAGGCCCGGCAGTGCTTCGAGCACTCTAGGCAGGGCGTTCTTGGGCCACTTGCGCAACACGTCGTCCCAGTGCGCTTCGATTGCCCCCCACGCCAGGACAGCTCCTTCGCGTCTGCCGAGCACTCCCATCAGCAAGAACGGGGCATCCTGGGTGCGCACCTCGTCCGACAACGCGAGCTCAACCGAGCGCTGGAGCAGGCCGGCTTCTCCGAAGCCGGCGAGCGCCTGGAGGTAGCGCACCTCGTCTTGGGGGGTCTTGGCCTGCTTGTAGAGGGAATAGAGAAGCTGCCATTGCGCTTCGCCGCCACCGGCGGCCACGACCTGGGCGACAGCGGTAGCGAGGTCAGGTGCCAGGGCCGGCCCGCCGGCGCCCGGTTCCTGCAGGCGGCGCAGGGCCTCAGCCCTCACCTGCTCGTCCGCGCCCAAAGTCCCGAGGAAGTTGACAAGGCGCGCGCGTAACCGGGCCATCCGTGGTGGCTCGTCAGCCCCAGCGGGGGGCTCCCAGCCAACCGAGCCGAACAGTTCCGCCGCGAGTGCACGGGCGAAGCGCTGCACGAGCTGGCGCTCGGGCTCACTGCAGACGAGGTCTACCAAGCTGGCGCCGCTGTGAACGGCCCACCACACGTCGGGGTCCCGGTCGGTGCTCAGCCGGCGCCACAGTTCGAAGGCAGCCTCCGGAGGAAGGTGCCCCGCCACCACGAGCGACCACGTGTCACCAACGAGGCCGAGGCGCTCGCGCGCGCCTAGCTCGTTGAGGTTGGCTAGGAGCTGGCCTCGGAGAGCGTCGGAGTACTTGACCCTGTAGACACCCCAAGAACCTTCGTTCACAAGCACCCACGACGGTTCTTGGCTCAGCTCGACCGTCGCTTCGGGCCCGTCTAGCATGAGCTGAGCACGCTCGGTACCTGACCCGGCCAAGCCGTAGCGGATGGTCACGGGCACTACCCAGCGCTCGCCGGCGTCCTCCCCACCGTCTAGGAGGAACCTCTTTTGCGTGAGCCTCAGGCTCGTCGGGCCGGTGAGCTCGGCCGTGACAACGGGGTGGCCGGCCTGGCCCACCCACGAGCCCATGGCTTTGCTCACTGGTTCGCCCGAGGCTTCCTCCAGGGCGTCCCACAAGTCGGTGGTGGCTGTATTGGCGAACTTATGGCGTGCCAGGTACACGCGAAGGCCGTCCCGGAACACCTCCTCGCCCAGGTAGCGCTCGATCATGCGCAGGACTGAGCACCCCTTGTCGTAGGTGATCGTGTCGAACATGTCGTCCGCTTCTTCTGGGCGGCCGACCGGGTACTCGATTGGCCTGCTGGCGCGCAGTGAGTCAGTCGTGAGCGCCGCGAGCCTGTCGGCACCGAAGCTGGTCCACACCTCCCAGCGGGGCTCGAAGGTGTCCACCGTGAGCAGCTCCATGAAGGTCGCAAAGGCCTCGTTGAGCCAAACGCCTTCCCACCATCGCATCGTCACGAGGTCCCCGAACCACATGTGGGAGGTCTCGTGCGCGATCACCGAGGCGACGCGCTGGCGCTCGACCTGAGCGGCGTCCTCCCTCACCAAAAGCGCCGTTTCCCGGTACGTCACGAGGCCCAGGTTCTCCATCGCGCCGGCTGCAAAGTCCGGTATGCCCACGTGGTCGAGCTTGTCTGCTGGGTAGGGCATGGAAAAGTAGTTGGTGAGGAAGGAAAGAGCGTGCGACGCGGCCCTCTCGGCGAAGCTTGTCAGCCCCTCGCGCCCCGGCACGCAGGCGACCCGCAGGGGCACTCCTTCCACGTGCTTAGTGGGCGTGAGCAAGAACGGCCCGATCGCAACGGCCACCAAATAAGTGGACATCTTTACCGTGTCTTTGAACAGCGTCCGGCGCTTCCCAGCACCGGCTGGCTCGCTTGCCTTCTCGCCGGCGTTGGAAAGCACGACGAGGCCCTCGTCGGCGACCACTGTTATGCCGAAGGTCGCTTTGAGGTCTGGCTCGTCCCAACAGGGGAAGGCGCGGCGAGCGTCGGTCGACTCGAACTGGGTGACCGCGATCCAGTGCTCGTCCCCGTCGGGCCCTTTGAACTTGCTCCTGTAAAGGCCCCGCAGCAGGTCGTTCAGCTTGCCAGAGAAGCTGAGCTCGAGCTTTGCAGCGCCCACCGGCAAGTCCTGTTGGAACGAAAGGACAGCCTGCTCCTCCTCGGCCAAGTAAGAGACCTGGGCGTCGAGCACCCGTCCGTCGGCCAACAGGGCGCGTGCCTGGCCAATGTCCAGTTCGGCCGCGTTCACGACGACCTCCTTGGTTGCCTGCTTTACTTCTACGTCTACGGTTTCGGTGCCGTTGAAGCTCGCCGCGGCGAAGTCTGGCTCCCAAGTGAGGGCGTAGTGCCGGGGCAGCACGTTGCGGGGCAGGCGGTAAGGGGGTCGCTCGTTCACGCCGGCCACCCTAGCGGGCGGCTTTACAAAGCACCCGGCTCGGAGGCCCAAAGGCGGGCAGCAGCTAGCGGGGCGATGTCTACAGCTGCGCCGGGGTGGCTTGCGAGGTACTTCACTTTGAGACGCTGGAGCATGTCGGCGACCGTGCTCATGCTTATGCCCACCGAGGCAGCGAGGGCCTTGTAAGAGAGGCCTTGGCCCGCCAGGCGCAACAGCTCGGCCTCTCTCGGTGAGGGCCGGTGGAGGCGCTGGCGCCGGGCAGCGCACTCCCATACCCGCGCGAGCAGCGCTGCTACTTCGGCTTCTATTTCGAGCGAAGCTGCGGCATCGGTGTCGGTTGGCTGGCCCCCGAGGGGCCCGGGGAGCCCGGCGACCAGCGCGCCACGACCTTGGTGCCAGTGCCGGGCCGAGAAGTGACCTCCACTTGGCCGCCTAGGCAGCGCAGAGCGCCATATGTAGCCATATGTAGTCACAAAACCTCCACCGGGTTGAAAGTTCTCGAGGTCGAAGCCCTTGCCGTGGTCTCGGACGACGACTTCTAGGCCGGCCTCGGCGGGCTCGACGTAGAGGTTCACCACGTCGTCAAGGGCCCCCGAGTACTTGAGCGCGCTACACAGCGCTTCGCGGACCGCAGCACAGTGTGGCCGTCCCGAGGCGCACCCAGGCCATCGCCTTCGCAAGGCGTCCTTCCGTGCGGACAGAAAACGGCCCGGTCGGCACTGCTAGGAGCTGAAGTTGAGGGGCGCCCAGCCGATCATCGTGGAGCCGAAGAAGAACTCTGCGAAGTACAGCCCGGGTGTGCTGTAGTTGCCGGAAGCGTTTATGGCGTACCAGTTGGCTCCTCGGGGGACCTGCTCACGCCCGAACGAGTAGCTGGAAACCGTGCTGCCGCTCGGCCCAACCACTTTGAACGAAACCGTGCCGGTCTCGGCCTGGCTGCTGTAGGTGAGCACGACGAAGTGGACCGTGCCATTTTGGCCAGTCGCCCAGTTCCCGCTTATGCCGTTGGCGACCAAACTGTAGCCGTACTTGGTCCCGCTTTGCCCACCGTTCAGGGCGTTGCCGACAGCGATGTACGGTGCCGCGATGATCTGGGCCCTCATGTAATAGGTGCTGGCCGCGAAGCTCGCCGGAGCCGGCAACAATGTAGCCAGAGCAACGTAAAGTGCGCCAAGTACGACGAGCACCTTCACTTTTGTCATTTTTGCCTCCTCGGGGTTTTGGCCGCGAGCATACGCCCCGCCGACCAGGCGCGCCGCGGCCAACGGCCCCTCAATTGTTAGGGTTGCTTGTGGGGGAGGCCCGCTAGCCTGGCAACGGTGCCGGGCCGCGACAGCTCTCTTGCTGGCTACCGGGCCAAGCGGGACTTTACAAAGACACCCGAGCCCGCAGGCGAAGCTGAGGCCTCAGGCGAGCCGTTCCAGCGTTTTGTCGTCCAGCGCCACCGCGCTCGCAGGCTCCACTACGACCTGCGCTTGGAGATGGGTGGGGTGCTGGCGAGCTGGGCCGTCCCCAAGGGCCCTACGCTCGACCCCCGCGAGCGGCGGGCGGCGTTCCATGTGGAGGACCACCCCGTCGAGTACCTCCACTTTGAAGGCGTCATCCCCAAGGGTGAGTACGGCGGAGGCGACGTGACCGTCTGGGACGAAGGGCTTTGGGCGCCGGCGCGGGAGCGGGAGCCCTCTAGCCCCGAGGAGGCAGTCCGCCAAGGTGAGCTTCATTTTGACGTCGCGGGCCACAAGCTCCGGGGCCGCTTCGCCTTGGTGCGCACGGGCGTCGACGCCGGCGGCAAGGAGCGCTGGCTCCTGCTCAAAAAGCGCGACCGCTACGCGGTGGAAGGCTGGAGCCCTGAGGACCATCCTCGTTCGGTCCTGTCGGGGAGGACCAACGACGAAGTCAAAGCTGACCCTGAGCGCCTCTGGCTGTCGTCGCGGCCTGTGGGACAAGCCGAGGTCTACCTGAAGAGGTCTACCTGAAGCCGCGGCCTACCTAAAGCCGAGGCCTACTTGAAGTAGGCCTAAACCAGCGCTGGTCAGGCATCGGGCGCCTCGGGAGGGGGCAGGTACTGCAAAGGCAGGTCTGCGAGGCGGACGAGGGTGGAGGCCACCCAGGCCCCGAGTGAGCCCAGCGTCGCCTCGGTGGCCTGTGAGAGCTGGCGCGAACCCAAGCGAGCCGACAGGCCGTCGCCGGCAAGGGCCCACGCCCCGGGCCACGCTCCGAGCGGTTGGTCCTGGCCGGCGCCAGCGCCTGGTTGCGCGCTCGGCGCCCTCAGCCGGTAGGCGCCCTCGTAGGCGACCTCGACGGCGACCTCGGGCTCAACCTCTCCCTCTTCGTCGGGCGCTTCTTCTACTACTGGGGACGAGCGCGCCAGCCGGTCACCGCCCACTTCGGGGCTCTCCTCGGGGAGCACGGAGAGCAGTTTGGCAAGTGGCGGCCGGGAGGCGAGCCGCTGCACCCGGAACACGACCTCTATGCCGATCTCAGGCATCTCCTCGACCTCTTCGCCCATGGCCAGGCTCCTCCAGGCGGCCTGGCTCCAGGTCTGCCAGTCGAGGCAGAGGTCTGCGTTGACGCGTGGGGGGTCGCCGTCGCCTGGGAGGCTGACCGAGGTCTCCCAAACGAGGTCGCCTGAGAACAGGTCGTAAACGAGCCGGTCCTCCTGAGAGCGCTCTAGCAGGCTCTCCTCCAGCGAGGCCCGCAGCGCCCCCACCGTGTCCAAGAACAAGTGATCTAGCATGGAACAGGCTCCTTTATGAGCGTACCGTTTGGGGGTGGAACGCATTGGCCTGGTCGGTCTCCCCAACTCTGGCAAGTCGAGCCTGTTCAACGCGCTGACAGGAGGTAAAGCCCTGGTCGCCGCCCACCCGTTCTCGACGACCGAGACGAGCGCGGGCGTCGCATTGGTGCCCGACCGGCGCCTCGAGGCTCTCGCCGAGATGAGCCGCTCGAAAAAGGTGGTCCGCACGGGCTTCGAGCTGACCGACATCGCCGGCCTGGTGGCGGGGTCGTCGACCGGGGAGGGCCTCGGCAACAGGTTCTTGGCCGGGATCAGGGAAGCCGACGCGATCTGCTACGTCTTGAGGGCTTTCGAGGACCCCAACGTGGTTGGGAGCAACGACCCGGTCGCCGACCTCGGGGTGCTGGAGCTCGAGCTCACTCTGGCGGACCTGCAAAGCGCCGAGGGACAGCTCGAGCGGCGGCGGAAGGCCGCCAGGGCGGACCGTTCGCTCGAGGCGCAGGTCGCGGCGCTCGAGCGCGCCCACGACGCGCTAGCCGCCGGGACGCCTCTGTACCGCCTCGGCCTGGCCCCCGAGGAGAGGGCGGAGCTGAAGCAGTTCTTCTTCCTCACCGCCAAGCCAGTGTTGGCGGTGGTCAACCTGGGCGAGGAGGCGGTAGGGGACGCTTCGAGCGTCGTCGACGCGGTTGCTGGCCAATTTCCGGGCGAAGTGCTCGGTGTGAGCGTCAAGCTCGAGGCAGAGGCCGCTGAGCTGCCCGAGGCCGAGCGCACCGAGCTCCTCGAAGGCCTGGGCCTCGGCGAGGGGGCACTGCCGAGGGTGGCAGAGGCGGCTTACAAGGCCCTCGGTCGCTGGACCTTCTTCACTACAGGGGAGAAGGAGAGCCGGGCCTGGACGTTCCGGGCGGGGGCGAAAGCGCCCGAGTGTGCCGGGGCCATCCACTCCGACCTGCAGCGAGGCTTCATCCGCGCCGAGGTCGTCCACTGGGACGAGCTGCTCGAGCTCGGTTCTTGGGCTGGGGCGAGGGAGGCCGGCAAGCTACGGGTCGAGGGCAAGGACTACGAGGTAAAAGACGGCGACGTGCTCGAGATCCGCTTCAATGTCTAGCGGCCGGGCTTCAATGTCTAGCGGCCGGGCTTCAATGTCTAGCGGCCGGGCTTCAATGTCTAGCGGCCGGCTCGTAGTCGTGGCGACTCCCATAGGCAACCTGGGCGACCTGTCGCCGCGCGCTGCTGCTGCTCTGGCCGGCGCCCAGTACCTTTACTGCGAGGACACCCGCCGCACGCTCAAGCTTCTTTCGCACCTAGGTATCTCGGGGCCGCGCCTCGTCTCGCACCACCGTTTCAACGAGGCCTCCACGACTCCAACGGCCATACAGCGGATGCGCGAGGGGGCTACGGTCGCGCTCGTGAGCGACGCCGGCACGCCGCTCGTCTCCGACCCCGGGGGGCGCCTAGTTAGGGCGGCCGTCGCGGAGGGCTTCCCCGTCGAGGCCGTGCCTGGGCCCTCGGCCGTGCTGAGCGCCCTGGTGGTCTCAGGGCTGGCGACCGAGCAGTGGTGCTTCGAGGGGTTCTTGCCGCCAAAGGGGCGCCGGCGCTTGGAGCGGCTAACGGCTATAGCGGGCGCGACGTGCGCTGTTGTCGTGTTCGAGGCCCCCCAGCGAGTCGGCCGCTTGCTCGACGACCTCGTCGGCGCCTGTGGGCCTGACAGGCCAGTCGCAGTGTGCAGGGAGTTGACCAAGCTGCACGAGGAGGTTTGGCGAGGGCCGGTCCGCGAAGCGGCCGAGCGCGCCCGGGCCACCGTGCCGAGGGGGGAGCACGTCGTGGTGGTGGGCGCCGCTCCTGGCTCCCTGTAGCCTGGTCTCGTGGCCCCCTTTTACGTGACGACGCCCATCTACTACGTCAACGACGCGCCCCACATCGGCCACGCCTACACCACCGTTACCGCGGACGCCCTCGCTCGCTGGCACCGCTTGGTTGGCGACGAGGTGCTGTTCGTGACCGGGACCGATGAGCACGGGCTCAAGGTACGGCGTGCCGCGGAGGCCCACGGGCTCACCCCTCAGCAACAGGCCGACGTTTACAGCGCACGCTTCGTCGACGCTTGGGCGCTGCTCGACATTTCCAACGACGATTTCATCCGCACGACCGAGCCCCGCCATGAAAAGGCCGTCCGGGCGCTAATGCAGGCTGCGTACGACAACGGCTGGGTGACGCTGGGGACCTACGAGGGGCTCTACTGCGTCGACTGTGAGGCCTACTACAACGAAGACGAGCTGGCGGAGGGCCTCTGCCCGGTCCATCGCAGGCCTGTCGAAGTGATGAGCGAGGAGAACTATTTCTTCCGGCTCTCTCAGTTCACGGACCGCCTGCTCGCCTGGTTCACGGACAACCCTGGGGCAGTCGAGCCCGAGGTTCGGCGCAACGAAGCCCTTGGCATAATCAAAAGCGGCCTCAGGGACATTTCCGTTACGCGCAGCACCCTCGACTGGGGCGTGCGTGTCCCCTGGGACGAGCGCCACGTGTTTTACGTTTGGTACGACGCGCTCATCAACTATGCGACTGCCGCGGGTTACGCGTCCGACCCTGCGAAGTTCCAGAAATGGTGGCCCGCTGTGCACCACCTCATCGGCAAGGACATACTGCGGTTCCATTGCGTTTACTGGCCGGCGCTGTGCATGGCGGCAGGCATCGAGCCCCCTCACCGGGTTTCGGTCCATGGGTTCTTGCTGGTGCGGGGGGAGAAGATGTCGAAAACAGCCTTCAACCAGATAGCGCCAGCCGACCTCGTGGCGGATTTTGGCGTGGACGGTTACCGGTACCACTTCTTGCGCGACCAGAGCTTTGGCCCTGACGGCGAATTTTCTTACGAGGCGATGGCCGCCCGCTACAACGCGGACCTCGCCAACAACCTTGGCAACCTCCTGTCCCGGGTGAGCGCCGTGGTCGCAAGCAAGTGCAATGGCATAGGCCCCGCCCCCAACCCTGACAGCCCGCTCGCGCCCGTTGCAGCAGAAGTCCTCGAGGCGGCGGCCGCAGCCTGGGAAAAAGTGGCCCCGAGCGAAGCCCTCGAGGCGACCTGGCGCCTGGTGCGGGCTGCCAACGCCGCGCTCGAAGCCGCCGAACCGTGGAAGGCCGAACCTGGCCCCCTCGTGGACGCCGTTTTGGGCGACGCGCTCGAGGTGCTGCGCATAGTCGCCATCCTGGCGAGCCCCGCCCTCACTCGCTCGTCGGAAGAAATTTGGCGCCGCATCGGGCTGAAAGGGCCGGTCGCGTCCGCTCGCCTCCCGGAGGCAGGCCGTTGGGGCGGTTACCCAGGCGGGCTCCCCGTCGAGAGGGGGGCACCCCTCTTCCCCAGGCGTACCTAGCGCGCGCCGGTGTGGTGCGATAGCCACTGCCACCTTCCCTGGGAGGGGCTAGGCAGCGAAGCTGTAGAGGAGGCGAGGGCCGCTGGCGTTGCCCGCATGGTGACGGTTGGGACCGACGCGGGCCAGTCGGAGGCGGCATTGCGGTTTGCGGAGGCGCACGAGGGGGTGTGGGCAACCGTCGGCCTCCACCCCCACGACGCCAAATTGGGCGTGGAGACAGTGGAGCCACTTGTAGCCGGCCAGGACAAGCTGGTGGCGATCGGGGAGTGCGGGCTCGACTACCACTACGACCTTTCTCCCCGCCCCGTGCAGCGGGAGGCGTTCGCAGCCCAGGTCGCCCTCGCCCGCAGCCACGGCCTGGCCCTCGTCGTGCACACGCGGGAGGCCTGGGACGACACCTTCGACATCCTTAGCTCTGGACAGGCGCCCGAGCGCACGGTGTTCCATTGCTTCAGCGGAGGGCCCGACGAGGCGCGAAGGGCCCTGCGCATGGGCGCCTGGCTCAGCTTCAGCGGGGTCGTGACGTTCAAGAACGCCGGAGAGGTCCGCGAAGCAGCCGCCATCTGCCCGCTCGAGCGCCTGCTCGTCGAGACGGACTCACCGTTCCTAGCGCCTGTGCCGCATAGGGGCAAGCCCAACGCGCCCCGTCTAGTGCCTGTTGTGGGCGCTGCGGTGGCGGCTGTCAAGGGCGTTGCACCCGAGGTGGTGGAACAGGCGAGCTGGAGGGCCGCGGCTGACGTGTTCGCCCTGCCAGGAGGCCACGCGTGACCCTCACTCGAGCCGAGGTCGCCAGGCTCCTTCGCAACCACGGCGTCATGCCCTCTCGAGCCTTGGGGCAAAACTTCGTGGCCGACCCCAACACGGTGCGCCGCGTGGCCCGCTTGGCCGGTACCGGCCCGGGTGACAACGTAGTAGAGGTGGGGGCGGGCCTTGGCTCGCTCACATTGGCGCTCTGTGAGACCGGTGCCCACGTCTTGGCGGTGGAGCGAGACCGCCGTGTGGCCGAGGTGTTGCGACAAGTGCTCGCGGCCAAAGCGCCTGAGGCAAATGCTCGGGTCGTAGAAGCCGACGCCATGAGCCTCGACTGGGGCCAGCTGCTCGGCTCGGCCCAGCGTTGGTCGCTGGTCGCCAACCTCCCCTACAACATCGCAACGCCGCTGGTAGCGGGCCTGCTCGACAACGTCGCCCAGGTCACGCAGATGCTGGTCATGGTCCAAAAGGAGGTGGCCCAACGCCTGGCCGCCCTCCCCGGCAGCGCTGCCTACGGGGCGGTTTCGGTGAAGGTTGCCTACTGGGCAGAGGCGGCCGTCGTCGGCGAGGTGCCTCAGTCAGTGTTCGTCCCCAAGCCAAGGGTTGCGTCTGCTCTCGTCAGGCTCCGGCGCAGAGCAAGGCCGGCGGTACCGCCTGAGCTGGTGCCCTCAGAGGCCCTGTTCGAGCTGGTGAGAGCTGGGTTCGCGCAGCGGCGCAAGATGCTGCGACGTTCTTTGGCCGGCGTCGGGCTCGGCTTGGAGGACTGGGAAAGCTCCGGCGTGAGCCCCGAGGCGCGCCCCGAAGAACTTTCCGTGGCCGATTGGGGCCGCCTGGCAGCCGCCTGGGTTGGTGCTCGACAAAGGCCGCAGGCCGGCCCGCAAGTGCGGGCAGGCTCTCGGGCGCAACCGGCCCTGCTCACAGGGCCCGGTCGGGACGTGCACGCTGTGGTGCGGCCGCGCCTTGGAGGTGCGCGGGCATGAGCGGTGCGGACGTAGTAAGGCTCCTGGCTTTAGCCAAGCTGACGCTGTCGCTCAAGGTCGTTGGGGTCAGGGCAGACGGCTACCACGTGCTAGACGCCGAGATGGTGAACCTGGACCTTGCCGACACCATAGAGCTGTCCCCAGGGGGCACAGGCCTCGAGGTCGTGTACGCGGGCCAGGCGGAGGGGGGGGTGCCCGAGGACGGTTCCAACCTCGTCGTGCGGGCGCTCGAGCTGGTCGGGGTAGACGCCCGGGTGCGGTTGGTCAAGCGCATCCCCGCCGGCGCCGGCCTTGGCGGGGGTTCTGCGGACGCGGGTGCCCTACTGCGTTGGGCGGCCAGTTCGGGGCTTGTGAGCCATGAGGAGGCGCTCGGCCTGGCTGCGAAGCTAGGGTCAGACGTCCCTTTTTGCATGGCAGGCGAGGGCCGGGCGAGGGTGGGCGGCGCCGGCGAGCGGCTCGACCTGCTGCCAATAGAGGAGGTGGAAGGCAGGGCGTACACGCTGCTCGTCCCCCCTTTTGGGGTCTCTACGCAGGCCGTCTACCGAACTTGGGACGACATGGGCGGCCCCAGGTCGGGCGCCAACCACCTCGAGGCGGCAGCCGTAAGGGTCGAACCGCGTCTAGTGGAGTGGCGGGACAAGTTGGCTCGCGCCACAGGCCAGGAGCCAGTGCTGGCCGGCAGCGGTTCCACCTGGTGGGTGGAAGGTGAGTACCCCGGAGATGGCCGGTTAGTGGTAAGGGTGGCCCGCCCAGCCTGAGGGCCGCCCTTGCCTCCAGCCGCTCATTTGCCGGCAGCGCGCCGTTGCCAGCGCGTGGCCTTCAACATCTTCTTGTGCTTCTTCTTGCGCATGCGCTTCCGGCGCTTTTTGATGAGCGATCCCATGGCGGCCGACCACGGTATCAGCTTTTGCGCGCCGGCACGCCCGAACGTGGCCCCGGCGGCGCAAACTCCGGCCAGCGCCGGCGCGATGCCGTGGACAGCTTGCGCATGAGCTCGAGAGCCCGGGGGTCGTCGTCTCCAGGGCGCGACTCGAGGGCGCCGGCGGCAACCATCTCGTCGAGCACCTCCTGGCCGGCCTCTGAACGTGCGACCGTCAGCGTCCAGCCCGCGAGCTCGCCTATACCGCCACAGGAGATGTCGGCGTGCTCTGCGGCGAAGTCAGGGCAGGACTTGCAGCCTTGCCTGGTCCAGGCGTGGCCTTCCTTCAAGGGCACCTCCCTGTAGGAGCCGTCGCGCAGCCAAACCTGGAAAACGCCCTTTATGTTGACCTTGGCTATGTCCTGGCGGCGGATGCCGTAGCGCGCCTCGAAAAACTCTTCGAAAATCGAGTCCTCGAAGGTCTTGGAGCACATGAGCCCGATCGAAAAGCTGAGCCTGCGGCCCACCTTGCCGACTTTGCGGGCCTTCATGACCACGGGCGCCGAAGCCTGGCACCCCATTCCCACGAGCGCCACCCGTTCCGCCCCCGCCGTCACCGCCTCGGCGTAGGCGAGCGTGTTGGCGGAGTAGGTGTAGCGGCTCCCGGCCGTTGCCAGCACTTCGGCCCGGTTCCGCGCGACGGCGGGGACCGCCTTCCAGGTCGTGCCGTCGCCCTCCAGGCTCGAGACCAAAGCTGCGTCGATGCGGCCGTGCTCGAGGCACCATATGAGCACCGCCGAGACGACGCCACCGTCCTGGCCCGCCTCCAGCAGCTCTGGGTCGGTGGAGCGGGCCAGCATCACCGACCTCGCCATGCCTGGCTGTTCGTCGGGCTGGCGAGGCCGGCCAAACAGGAAGCTGTCGGCCTCCATTTCCCAGTCTCGAAAGCGCGGGCAGGCGCGAGTGCAGCTTGTGCAGCCGCGCAGCCCATGAGCGCAACCCCCCGGGCCTAGTTCTTCTTCGATGTGGAACGGCCTGTAGGCCAGCTGGTCGTAGCCGAGGACGTCGTGTGGGCAGGCGATGATGCAAGCCGCGCAGCCCGTGCAGAGGCCCGTCGTCACGACCTCGGAGTACAGCTCGGCCCACTCGGCCTTCCACCGTTGCGGGGCTTCGCGCGGCTCAGTCAAGGTCACGAGGCAAGACTAACGCTAGGGTGACGTGGGTATGAGCAGTACGGTGCGCGAAGCAAGCGGTCTTGTGCTGGACTTGCCACCCGAGCTCTCGAGCGTGAGCAGTGCGCGAGCAAAGCTAGCTGAAATGGCCGGCGGGTGGGGCTGCCCGCGAGAGGTCGTAGAGGACGCTTGCTTGGTGATGACGGAGCTGTTGAGCAACGGGGTGCTGCACGCCCGTACGTCGCTACGGGCAGTGGCAGCTCCCCAGGGGGCGGGCATAAGGGTCGAGGTGCACGACGGTAGCCCGCTGCCCGTCTTGCCTCGCATAGCGGCTATGCCCCAAGACGAAGACTTGTGCGCCGCCACGGGGCGAGGTTTGGCGATCGTGGCTGCGCTCGCCAGCTCCTGGGGCTGTTCGCGGGCTACCGGCGAGGGCAAGGTCGTCTGGGCGGAGATCGGGCTACCCCCTGCCCACCCCACTCGCGCCAGCCGGCGGCCGGCGGCCACGTCAGGGCAGACCCTGCGGCCGATCTGTGCCGAGAGGGTGCCTCTGAGGCTGTTGAGGGCTTCCGAAGAGCACTTGGAAGACCTGTTCCGTGAGCTGCAAGTAGCAACTGGGGCTGGCACGCCAGGCTGCGTGGCCCGCCTAGCCGCCCGTGCCGAACGGGTGAAGGCCCTCCTTGCCCCGGCCCGTGAACCCGCAAGGCGAGCACTGTGGGAAGCCTCCCAGCGGGGCCAGCCTGTCGTGGACCTCGACATGATGGCTGACGATGGCTTGCTGGCGGGCCTCATCCTTGGCGGCAAGCTGCTCTTGAGCGCTAGGTGGGCAGCAAGGGCTGGTTACCTGCTCACCGAGCCTGCAGACGCTGAGGTCGACCATTGGAGGGAGTGGCTGAAGCTAGAGGTGGAGGGCCAGTTCGCCGGCAGGCCTCCTAGGCCCTGCCCCTTCCCTGCTTGAGCCGCCCTCGCGTTTGTGGCGTTTTCCGGTACTTCGGATCTGAGCGGGGTCTGAGCGTGTAGCAGGGTCCACCAGTCGCGAGGCGGGGGCTCTCATAATCAGCGAGTTCTGACATCGACTGATCGGAGAGCCCCCGTGGAGACTGACCCTACGC